>ENA-ORLM01000276-ORLM01000276.1-human-gut-metagenome-genome-assembly--contig:-NODE-276-length-57463-cov-3.183355_pt1 | contig 57463 bp, 42 predicted proteins | sample MGYA00243063_ERZ508815 | MGnify/ENA primary metagenome ERZ508815 (study PRJEB26277, sample SAMN04329768) | human gut metagenome | biome: human-associated habitat | host: Homo sapiens | place: USA...
GTTCGACAACATCCGCACCTTCCTGCGCGAGCTTGAACGCTCCGGCCGCAAGACGATGGTCGTGATCGTGCCCGAACACGGCGCTGCCGTGAGGGGCGACAAGATCCAGGTCCCGCGCCTGCGCGACATCCCGACCATGCGCATTTCGCGCGTTCCGGTCATGGTCAAGTTCGTGGGCCTCAAGGGCATGCCCAACGAGCCCATTCACGTGACGGGCAACACGAGCTATCTGGCGCTCACGTCGCTCATCGGCAAGACGCTCGAGACCGACTACTTTTCCAAGGACGGCGGCACGGTTCCGCTCGAGCAGCTCGTCCATGATCTGCCGCAGACCAACCCCGTGAGCGAGAACGGCACCGTTCAGACGCTCGAATATCAGGGCCGCGAATACTTCCGCCAGAACGGCGGCGAGTGGAAGCCCTACGGCGGCTGATTTCCGAGTCCGAAGACAGAATGACAAGGCCCGCGAACACCTGTGTGATCGCGGGCCTTGTTGCTGTGTGCCAGGCATGGGTACAATCTATCTCTGGACCACCCATTCTTGTCAAGCAAGATGTCAAGTATTTTCCGCCGCAGGCGGTGCGTGAGCGCGAAAGCTCTCTCGCAGTGGCCGCGGTCCGTACCAATTTGAGCGAGCTTGCTCGCGTAAATTCAGAAAATGAGGCCCGCCCTGGAACGCGGTAAAACGACGGCATAAAGCCTCCCTGATCCGCATCCTTTACCGAGGTCATGCGGAGTCTGATCAAGCAGATTCTCTTCATGCGAGAGGCCCATCCACCAATCTCTCAGGGCTGTCGGGATTCCATTCGGAATTCCATGCCCAGTATGAACTACAGGAAGCCGTCAGTGCCAGATAACGGGGGATGCAAGTGTCTGCAATTAGATTGTAATGGCTGTTTGACGGCGCCTTTAAGGCATCTCATGAATCGATCTTGCTTGAGGTCGGACTGTTCTCTTTGGGGCGGTTAAACTTATGCGGCTTTGGCTTGTTCAAGCTCCCACTGCTTTAGAACCGCCTTTGATATGCCAGCTTTCTCGTAGCTGAACGTCTCTCCGTATTTGAGGAGAGCAGTAGCTATGCGCACCAGCTTGGCTGCGACATAGACTAGGACTTTGAACCAGGGTCGAGACGACGCCAGGCGCTCCTTGATGCTTGCAACGAACGGGCAGTCAGGCAACCGGTCGTTGCGCACCATCAAACACAATGCGCCTGCACCCAGGATGCAGAGCGATCGGAGCATCTTGTCTCCTCGCTTCGACATCTTTCCCTGGCCTCGGGCTTCACGACCGGAAGAGGTCTCCGTGTGATGCCCGGTAATTCTGTTATTCGGGACAAGACCAATGAACGCCATGGTCTGTTTTGGGGAATCGAATCTTGCGATGTCACCCACTACAGCGCACCAACGGCTCGTCGGCAGCACTCCGAATCCCGGTATGGAACGGAGCAGGGAAGCCCGCGGATCACGCTGGGTAGCCTCTGTCAGGAGCTTCAGCACCGTTGCAATGTCATGGTCGAGATCATGCACCCGGTTGATCATGAGGTGCAGAGTCTCTACCACTTCATCACCGAAAGCCTCTCGGTTGGCATCGATCAGCTCATGCAGAACCTTCTGGTTGAATGAGCCCGCACGAATGGGAAATCCCCATGCATGGAGCGTAGCCTTGACGTGCACCATAGTCTTCGTTCGTTGCCCCTTCAATTGGCGATAGGAGGCCTGCAGAGCGAGCAGACGGCATTCCTCACGCGTCTTCCCGCGGATGGGCGTCAGCCAGCGGTCATAGGCCAGATTCAGGATGGCAAACGCGTCATTGAGGTCGGTCTTCTGGCCGTTGCAATGATCTTTGACCCATGCCTGGACATGCCCGCTGATCATCATGACTTTATGTCCGAGCTCCTAAATCTGCTCGGCGATCTGATGAGCACCGCTGCACGGCTCCATGGCTACCAAGGTCGGAGCCATGTCTGCCAGAAGCTCATAGAGCTACGGTCAATGAGATAAGGCCCCTCGTGGTCAGGGCCGAATGCGGAAATGGCAGTATCCTCCTTGGCAAGGTCGAGGCCAACAGCTTCGTATGCGATCGAGGTGTCGAGTGTTGACAGGGTGCGCTTTCTAGCCATGATATGGACTCCATGAAGGCTTGTGATGTCCCATTATCGATCTGCGAGAATCGATTGCCTAGGCATCGGGTGGGTGGTCCATGTCATTACGGGTAAAAGTCCCGAGCGCAGGGGATAGCACCAAGCGCATAGCCGAAGGCAAGGGTGTCCATCGTGAGGTGGAATCTGAAGGAAGCTCTAGGCAAACCGTTGGTCCGACGAACAGGAACCGCATCAGGCATATGAGAGTGGGTAAGGTTGCAACACAAATTGAAGCCCCAAGCTATACGGAACTCTCGGTGTAAATGCGGCGGATAGATGACGAGAAAGATTGTGCCCTTACCCTGGGAGGCCTTACGGACGGAGTGCGAACTCCGGAGCAAAACTTGTCGTAAGGAGTCAGCAGAGGTCATAGTACTCGTAACTCGAGGAAGGACCGAAGCGAGTCAGTTTCCTCCTGCTGCGCGCACCTCTTTCTGAGCTGCCTGAATGCTGCACACGGGAGCGCCTCGGAATGAGAACTCTGCGGAACCGAGTTGTCTACTGAGGTAGGTAAAGGGAACAGGGGATGCAAGCAGAAGAACAGAGAGGACGGAGATAACTCCGATGACTGCTCGCAACCGCGTGGTACGAGAACCGTACGCCACGTGGTGTGGGAGGACGCCCGTGGAAATAATCCACGGGCTCTTACCCGATTCATGGTATCCCGAGAGCGAGCGCACCGTCGTCATTCGGGGAAATATTCGGCCGCAATGGCGTCGAGCCGGGCGCGAATGTCGCTGAACGGCCTGTTGAGGTCAAGCGTGCGGACCGAGATCCTGTTGCCGCTCATGCTGCAGGAGACGTCGGGCTGGATCTTCTCGTCGGTGCCTGCGTAGAGAAGCATCCCGGATACGGCCGGAAGGGCCGGATTCCGGGAGGCCTGCGCGTTCTTGGTGTACGTGAAGATCTGATAGAGGTTTGCGGAATGGAGTCTTGTCTTCTCGTATCGGACGACTGTGGCGTGGTCGTAGAACTTCGCGTCAAGGATCAGCATTCGACCGGCTGCATCCTCGAGCGTGACGTCGGGATGCATGACGGGCAACAGGCTGCGGCCGTCGTTGTTCTCCAGTGTCCAATCCAAGAATTCGGAGCGTGGCTGAAGGCGCGGATGCGTTCTTTTGAAGTAGCCGAGAATGAACTTCTCGTACAGCTTTGGGAGCGTCTGGTCGTCGTCAAAAAGCCCGCCCGGCTTCTTCCCGTCCGATTGTGCAGGCAGACGGTCCTCGAGCACGAGACGGCAGACGTACATCAGCAGACGGTAGGTCTGGTTGTTGCGGTCGTAGCGGAAGTTCCAGAGGATGTTGCGCGGATCAAGCGGCGTCACCTCCCAGAGCATGCAGAGGGAGGCGCGCAGGGCCTTCCTGCGCGCGGATGCCACCTCCTCGGATCGGACGAGTGCCTGCATGGCAGTGACGAGGATCCTGTTCATGTAGGCGTTAACCGAGAATTCATCCCGGGCGCACACGAGACGCGCATTTCGCCTGCACGTCCGGATGGATTCCTCGATCAGGAGGCGCCCCTTGACGGCGGACAGGGGAGCCTCCTCCTCGATGTATGCCCTGCTCACGCCGCGCTTGAATTGTTCTTCGACGCCGAGGATCAGGATCGCGGCGAGAAGGTCTTCGGCATTTGCGAAGTCCTCGGATTCAAGCGGGCGGTATGCCTTCCGCTCAAGCGCCCGGAAGGCATAGGCGAGCATGTAGAAGACGTTCTTGATGGGAATCATGCAAGAGCCTTCCTGAGTTCGGCTTCCCAGTGCCTGATTTGCTCGGGATTGTCAAACCAGTATTCCTCGATGAGCGGCACGAGCTCGAACTCGACGACGTCGGCAAGGCGGCCGTCATTGACAAGCTTTCCGTCGTGGCCGAAGAGACAGCTGTGTCCGATGGCAAAGCCGCGTCCGAGGCTCTCGTCGGAGGTGATCTCGCTGTTGAGCTTTCCGATGACGGCGACCAGCTTTTCGATCGCGGGGGTGCCCTGTTTCTCAAGTACGGCCTTGAAAGACTCGTTATCGAAGGCGGGAGCGAGTTCGAAGAACGGAAAGCGTCTGCGAAGCGCGTAGTCGAGCATTGCAAGGCTGCGGTCCGCCGTGTTCATGAGGCCGATGAGGCGCAGGTTTGCCGGAACGGAGAATTGCTCGTCCCTGTAGAGAAGTCTTACGGACTGTCCGCGCTTGTCGCCCTCGATGAGCATGAAGAGCTCGCCGAAGATCTTGCTGAGATTGCCTCGATTGATTTCGTCGATGATGAAGTAGTAGGTCCTGTCGGGATCGTCCGCGGCCTTTTTGCAGAAGTCGTAGAAGGCGCCCGTGCGCAGTTCAAACCCGCCCTCGGCAGTCGGACGAAGTCCCATCACGAAGTCCTCGTAGGCATAGCTCTGGTGGAACTGGACGAACTCGATGCGCGAGTCGTCATGCTCTCCCATGGCAAGCTTGGCAAGGCGCCTGGCAAGAAAGGTCTTGCCAACGCCGGGAGGCCCCTGAAGAATGACGTTCCGCTTGTACTCGACGAGCGAAAGCAGACGATCCACGCGCTCTTCGTCCATGAAGACCTCGTTGAGAAAGTCCTCCTTCGCATAACGGGCCGTTTCCTCCGGAAAGTCATCCTCATTTTCGAACAGGCCTTCAAGCGAGGCTGCCTTGTCGGAGCCGGCTTCGTACACCGTCAGCGTTTTGACCGGAAGGTTCCAGTCTGTTTTGCGCTCCTGTACGGATGTCCAGGAGACGCGGCGCAGATTGGGCATTTCGGCATTTTCCGGACTGTAGATGAAGTCGGAGGTGACGATGCCACGCCCGTAAACGAGATTGCGGCCGCCTTTCACGTAGACGACGTCTCCCGGCTTGATTTCGTGAACAAATTGCCAGATGGCCCGGGAATTGTTGGACGGTTCGTGCTCCGAAGGATAGACCTCCTTGAGCTTCTTCTGAATCTCCTGGCGCGACTCGTATTGAAGCGGATCGCCGATGTCCTTCCATCCGATGGCGACCATGTTTTCAGCCTGAAACTGATTCCAGTATTCGCCGTAATATCCCGGAGCCACCAGCCAGTACCGCTTCGCTGAATGTTGGGCTTCGTCGTCGGGGCACTTCTTCAAGCGCTTGTTCTGTTCATTGACTTCTTGCGCCTTGACCCAGGAGCGATAACTGAAGTCGGGAATGCCCGTGTATGTGTCGGAGGCCTTGATGGCTTTGACGGCTTCATCACGAAGGCTGAGGTAGGCGATGCCGTCGGGCGGCGTGTCCTTGCAGGCGTGAAGCATTTTCGAGGGTGCTTCTCCCAGGAGCGAGCACTCGTCTATCGCCCATCGATTGATGCCGTCCAGACTCAGATAGACACTCGGCCTGATCCAGAAAAGGCCTGTCGTAAGGTTCCACTTGATGCCAGGCAGGGCAAGAGCGGCGTCAAACGCTTCGGCAAAGGTCCTGCGATGCGCCTCCGTATCGTCGTTCGCAAGGGTGAGCGCGGCTTCGAATGCCTGCCACAGCTTGTCGACGTCGTCGCCTCGGTGCTCACGGGAGCGGAAGAAGTAGACGTTTCGGTTGTCCATTCGAGGCAGCCCAGGGAAGAGTTCCGGAACCTCGGATGCAAGGCCGAAGGCCCTCTTGAAGCCGGCGCAGGTCAGTGTGGCGTTTTCTCGTGATAGATCGCGGTTGACGAATGCAAAGACCGTGAAGGGATCAATGTCGTCGGGAATGCCGTCGAATGCGGGAAAGTCCAGGTTCGGATGGTCGTCGAAGACGGCCTGCAAACGGCTGAGCAGGGTCTTTCGGTTGTTCTTGAAGGCGAGGAAGCTTGGTGGCGAGTTCCGAATAGAATGGCATCCATGCAAAGAGCGAGGCGGAGGTTTCGTTGGCGTTGGTCATGACTTGTGTTGACGTGTGGGTGGCGAAAATGTAAGGCGTTGGATTGGAATCATTGTAGGAGGTCGTACGACGGATTTTGTCGCTTGCGGACAAAGAAATCGGGCCCGTCTCTTTCGAGGCGGGCCCGAGGGGCGGGAGGTGACGGATGATTACTTCACGGACCAGCGGATGTCGGAGGCGACGCCGTTGCGGACCTCGCCTGCCTTGACGCCGCGGAAGGCGTTTTCGGCCTTGCAGCCTTCTTCGACGGCGGCCTTCACCTTGTCGGCCTGAGCCTTGAGCGAGGCTTCGTCACCCATGATCGTGACGATGAAGTCGGCGGACGCGGCGATGGAGTTGACCGAGTTGCCGCCCTGGATGTCGGAGACGACGGCGTCGGGGACGGCCTTCTCGATCAGCATGATGCTGCGGGCGGCGGCGTGCACGGCGTTGACGTTGCCGTAGTTGCCGTTGGAGTGGCCGCCGGGACCGATGATCGAGACGGCGAGCGTCTGGCCTGCGGCCATGGCGCAGGCGGCCGATGCGGCGAGCAGAAGCGCCGCTGCGGGACGAATGAGCGTACGGATGTTGAGCATGTCGGCGCCTCCTTACTTGAACATTTCTTCAGTGGTTCGGTTGCCCATCGGACCGACGTTGGGCTCGACGACCGAACCGTCGGCGAGGTTGTAGCCCGAGGCGAGCAGACCCATCATGAGGAAGCGGTAGACGCGCTTGCCTTCATCGACGCCGTTGCCCGGGATGCCCCATTCGTACCAGGTGTGGCCGCCGCCACCGCCGGCGTTCGTGCCGACGTTGGTGTTGACGGTCGGCACGCCGACTGCGGCGGGGACGTTGTCATTGAGCGAGGCCGCGCGTTCGGGAACCTTGTCGATGACGTCGATGCCTGCAGTCTTCGAGGCCTGCCAGAGCGCCTGCATGGCGATGTCGTTGTAGTGCGGACGCTGATAGGCGGGACGGTCGCCGAACCAGACGAGTTCCATCGAGACGGCGTTCTTGTCGCCGGTCTTGAGACCGTACTTGGCGTTTTCGGCATCCATGGCCTTCTTGAATTCAGGCTCGATTCGGGCGCGGATGGCGGAGAGCGGACCTTGCGTCGGACTGCGCATGTCGACCATCAGCGTGCAGGCCGTGGAGCGCTCCTTCGGACCCTCGCACTTGGCGACGCCGACCGTGTAGGTCGTGCGCTCGGCGGACTTGTCGGCGTCCCACGGCGTCTTGAGGCCCGAGATGGCGGCGACCGCACGGCTCATGGCCATGGCGGCGGACGGACGCTTGTCGCCCGGCTTCCAGCCTTCGGGCTCGACGTACTTGATTTCGAAGCGGTAGGAGCCGAGGTAGTTGACGATGGCGGAACCCGGCTTCGTGCTGTCGGCGCCGAAGTTGGCGACGATGTTGAGGGCGTTGTTGCCCTTGCCGACGTCCTGATTGTAGCCGTAGAGCTGCTTCATGCCGCAGAGGTTGCCCTTGCCTTCCTCGCCCGTGGTGCCGCAGACCCAGATGTCGTAGACGGGACGGATGTTGTGCTTCTTCATGAGCTTGGCGACCTGCATGACGGCGACCGTGTTGATCATGGCGTCGTTGTAGCCGGGCACGTAGATGCGGTAGCCGTCCTTCTTCCGGGCGTCCTCGATGTTCTGATAGCGCTTGTAGGCCTTCTGCCAGATTTCGTCCTCAATGACCTTGCCGTTCTTGTCGAAGTGCACTTCAAGCGGGAGCGCCTTGAGTTCGTCGCGGGTCTTGACGATCGGTTCGTTCACCTTCTGGAGCTTCACGGCTTCGTACGGGGTTTCGGCGGGCGGAAGGACGGCCGGATTCACGGTGTCGATGTGGCCTTCAAGGACGACCTTCGGGAGCTGGCCCTTGTAGGAGACGGCGTCGGGACGGGCGCCGTAGGTGCCGGGAATGCGCACGCAGACGTTGTAGACGGGCTTGCCGTCAACGGTTTGAACGCCGGCGCCCTTGAGGAAGCCGTCGGCACGGGTCATGATGTCTTCAGGCGCAAAGCCCCACTCCTCGACGAGGCGGCGGGTGATCTCGGCCTGGCGGCGCATTTCAAAGCGCGACGGGGAGGCGATGCGGGCGAGTTCGAGCAGCGTGTTGAAGCGCCACTTCTGGGCCTCCTCGCTCGTGGCCTCCTTCAGCAGGGCCTGCATGGCCGGGTCGGCGTTCATGAGTTCGGCGTTCTTCGCGATCGTGTCGGTGACGACCGGAACGGCGGCGGAGGCCGCAAAGACGGCCGAGCAGATGCTCGCGGCCAGAAGGCTGGGAACAAATTTCATCTTGAATCTCCTCATTTCGGATGCGGGTGGTCGGGGGGTAGGTGCGGGGCGTCTCTGTGGTCTGCGCCCTGCGTGTCCGCCGCATCTCGACGGAAGAGTCTAGAAAAAGTTTCCGTTGAGTCCAATTGCCGTTAACGACTATGGAAAGTGTCGCTGATAAGCGAAAACCATTGCGTAGAAAGACGGATGACGGGCATGAAAAACGCCGTCGCTTTCGGGGCGACGGCGTTTGGATGGGTTCGGGTGAGTGTCCGAGGTCAGTGCTGCGTGTCCTCGTGCTCCTCGGCCTCGGCCGCGAGTGCGGCGGCGATGTCGGCCTGGATCGGGTTCGGACGGCCGGTCCACCAGCAGTAGAAGCCGTAGGCGAAGCCCGAGAGGGCGTAGATGCAGAAGAGGACGAAGACGGAGAGCGAGGTGTTGCTCGAGATCACGATGAAGAGAAGCGCGAACACCACGACGAACCAGAACGGGATCGTGCGCACGACGGCGTAGCTCTTACCGGAGAAGAAGGGCGCGTTGGAGACCATCGTGAGGCCGGCGTAGAGCGTGACGACGGCGGCGATTTCACTCTGGTACGGCAGGAGCCATTCGGGGAGCTTGCCCTCGACGCCGAGCCAGACGAAGCCGCAGACGAGCGCGGCGGCGGCCGGAGAGGGAAGGCCCTGGAAGTAGTTCTTGCTCACGACGCCCACGTTGCAGTTGAAGCGGGCGAGGCGGAGGATGGCGCACAGGCAGTAGATGAAGGCGATGGCCCAGCCGAGCTTGCCGAGCCCCTTGAGGGTGTATTCGTAGACGATGAGGCCGGGGGCGACGCCGAAGCTGACGGCGTCGGCGAGGGAGTCCATCTGGACGCCGAATTCGGACTGGGTGTGCGTGAGTCGGGCGACGCGGCCGTCCATGCCGTCGAAGAGCATGGAGAAGAAGACCGCGATCGCGGCGGCGTAGAAGTCGCCGTTCATGGCGGCGATGATGCCGTAGAAGGCTGAGAAGAGCGCGGCAGCGGTGAATGCGTTCGGAAGAACGTAGATGCTCTTGCTTTTGACCGTGCTGAGGCGGCGCTGGCTGATCGAGGCCAGGCTTTCGCGATGGTAGGCGTTGTTGTTGCTCATCTCTTTTGTGATTCGTTCGGTTCGTTGAATGACGCGGGGACGTGGCACTCCCTGCGTCTGCGCAACGGCGCGAAGGCCGTGGCGGCGGTCCCTTTTTTGAAGCGGAACGCCCGTTTCTCAGGGCGTCTCGCGGTCAATCCATGATCTTAGCAACTTTTGACTGCTTGATCCATGACGCAAAAGGGTGGCGCGTCCGCGGACGCGCCACCCAAACGTAAGTGAACGTTTCCGTTTCGGCGTCAGATGATGTCGACCTTGATGGAGCCGACGCCGTTGACGCCGCCCTCAAGGTGGTCGCCCGGGAACACTTTGTCGGCGCCGCCGCAGGTGCCCGTGAAGATCATGTCGCCGGGCTGGAGCTCCCAGAATCAGGAGAGCTCGACGATCGTCTCAAGGGGCTGGACGATCAGGTTGGACGTGCAGCCGCCCTGGCGCTTCTGGTTGTTGACGTAGAGCCAGAGGTCGGCGGGGGCGGGCATCGGGCAGCGGTAGGCGGGGCGCACGTGGCTCACGGGCGCGGCGCGCTCGAAGGACTTGGCGCGCGCGAAGTCGGTGGCGCCCGACGGCAGCTTCTGGTCACCGAGCGTGAAGTCGATGCCGACGCACCAGCCCCAGACGGCCTCGGCCGCCTGTTCGAGCGTGAGGTTGCGGCCGCCCTTGCCGAGGCAGGCGACGAGCTCGATCTCGTGCTTGAGCACCTGACTCTGCGGCGGCATCGGGATTCGGGCGCATTCGCCGTCGGCCACGGGGACCACCGTGTAGCAGTCCTTCGTGAAGTAGAAGGGCGTGTCTTTCGTCGCGGCGCCCGGTTCGGCGTAGTTCCTGGCGATGCCGAAGACGCGGCGGATCGGGAAGTAGGAGTAGGTTTCGTCCTGAACGGGCACGACGGCCTGCTGGGGCGGGGCAAAGACAAAAGACATGAAGGGCCTCCGGAAAGGAGATGGAAAAAATCATCGAGGGAAATATAGCAAATGCTTCGCCTCGGGCGCGAGCGGGTGCGCGCAGGAGGCGTCAGGGCTCGTCGATGCCCGCGATGCGGTTGGCGAGCATGGCGACGGCGGCCGCATAGAAGTAGCTGCGGTTGTAGCGCAGGACCGAGGAGAAGTTGCGGGTGCCGATGTACCACTTCGTGGTGCGCCGGCCCTTTTCGTCGAGCTGCGGCAGGTCGACGAGCAGGACGGGCTCGTCGTCGAGGAGCGGGAAGTGCTCTCCCGTGTCGACGCCCGCCTTGCGCAGTCCCTCGACGGTGGCGTGTGCGGCGATGCCGCCCGAGCCCGTCGCGTCGAAGATCTCGGCGTCGGCCCTGACGGGGTAGAGGAGTCCGCGGCCCGCGACCCAGCCGTGGGCCGTGAGGAATCTGGCGACGGAGGCGATGGCGTCGGGCTCGCTCTCGACCATGTCGATCCTGCCGTCCTTGTCGCCGTCGGCGCCCCAGCGGTCGAGCGAGCTCGGCATGAACTGGCCGTAGCCGATGGCGCCCGCGAAGCTACCGAGCACGGTGACGGGCTGGACTTCCTGACGCCAGCAGAACTCGAGGAAGTGCGCGAGCTCCTCCTTGAAGAAGGCGGCGCGGCGCGTGTAGTCGAAGGAGAGCGTCATCAGGCTGTCGAGCACGCGGTAGCGGCCCATGTTGCGGCCGTAGAAGGTCTCGACGCCGATGACGGCGGTGATGACGTAGCGGGAGACGCCGCTCTTCATTTCAATTTCGTCGAAGATGGCGGCGTTGCGCTCGATGAACTCGCGCCCGCGCAGGATGCGTTCCTGCGTGAGGAAGCCGCGTGCGTAGGCGAGGTAGTTCCTGAAGGGCGACTTGACGACGTCGGAGCCGGGCTTTCTGATGCCGGGCTTGGGCGTCATCAGGCGCTCGGCCGTTTCCGAGTAGCGGGCGACGGCCACCTCGTCCTTGAGCCACTCGAGCGGAATTCCGTGCTTTTCCGAGATCTGGCCCAGAAATTCGACGACGTCGGGCCGGGCGAGATAGCAGGATGCGGAGGGCGAGACGGTCGACTGGGGCGCCTTCGCCGTATTGGCGGGCGCATCCGCGGCGAGCGCGCAGGCGCAGGCCGCCATGCAGGCGGCGCAGGCGGTCGCGTAGATCGTCATGCGGAGTCGGGATCGTGTCGTCATGAAGGTTGTGCGGTGGATGGGTGACCTGAGGCATTGTAGCAAGGCTCGCCCGACGGGCCTCACCGGCGCGGGGCCGTGTTTCAGGATGGCACAAATTGACGGCGGGATGCCTGCGGGAGAGGCGTCGCACGTGCAGTGCGCCTCGGAGGCGTCGAAGCTGCGGGGCCCGTTCCCGAGCGGTCTCTTTTTCGGGTGGGCCGCCTGTGGTACGCTTTCCGTCATGGGGCGCCTCCCGCAGGCCCGCGCGGACTGCGCGGGCGGGCAGCCCGCATGAACGCCGCCAATAACAAGAACAGGCCATTGCAGATGATCAATCAAACGGACGTTCGCCCGCTCACGGGCTACTTCACGCACGACCGCATCGCCGTGCCCAACCCGCTTCCCGAGGCCCCCGAGCGCCCCGAGAGGCTCGACGTCATCGAGCGCAACATGCTCGCCCTCGGGATGGACGCCCTCGTCAGGGTTCACTATGCGAAGCCCGCGCCGATCGAGTCCGTGATCCTCGCGCACGACCTCGAGTACGTCAGGCGCCTCGAGGCCGCTTCGGCGGGCGATCCCGCCGCGCTTGCGACCTTCGACGCGCCCGACACGCGCGTCGGTCCCGACACCTTCGACGCCGCAATGAAGAGTGCGGGCGCGGTGGTCGAGGCGGTCGACGAGCTCTATGCGGGCCGCATCAAGAACGCCTTCTGCGGCGTGCGCCCGCCGGGACACCATGCGGCGCGCGCCGAGGCTCGCGGCTTCTGCTACCTCAACAACGTGGCGATCGGCGCCTACTGGGCGATGCGCCGCCACGGCGCGAGACGCGTCGTGATCGTCGACTTTGACGCGCACCACGGAGACGGCACCGAGGAGATCGTCGCGAACCATCCCGATATCCGCTTCATGTCGCTTTTCCAGTGGCCGCTCTATCCGCATCGCATGATGGAGCCCACGCCCAAGAACGTCGTCGTCAGTCCCGTTGCCGCAGGCGCCGACGGCGCGGTCTTCACCGACATCCTCGAGAACGTCTGGCTGCCACAGCTCGAGGCCTTCAGGCCCGACATCATCTTCGTCTCGGCGGGCTTCGACGCCCACGTCGAGGAGCAGATGGCACAGCTCAAGGTGAAGGAGCTCGACTACGCGCGCATCACGCGCAGGCTGCTCGATGCGGCCGACGTCCTCTGCGAGGGGCGTCTCGTGAGCGTGCTCGAGGGCGGTTACGCCGTCAGAAGCCTTGCGCGAAGCGTGATGGCGCATCTCAACATGCTGGTCATGCGCGGACGAACCGCGCGATAAGGAGGAGAACCACATGCCGTTTTTCTCCCGGTCCGCTCTCAAGGACGGCGTCGCGATGCGCGAGGTCTGGTCCTGGGCCGCATTCGACTTTGCCAATTCGGGCTACACGACCGTGGTGCTCACGGCCGTCTTCAACGCCTACTTCGTGAGCGTGGTGGCGGGCGACGCCCCCTCGGCGACGTTCCTCTGGACCGTCGTCATCGCGGTGAGCAATGCGGTGAGCATGCTGCTGATGCCCGTCATCGGCACGGTGGCCGACGCGACCGCCACGAAGAAGCGCTGGCTCGCCGTCGCGACCTTCATGGCCGTGGGCGGCACGCTCGGCCTCATGTTCGCGGGACCGGGCACGATCGTCTGGGCCTCCCTCATGATCATCGTGAGCAACGTCGCCTACAACGTGGGCGAGTCCCTCAACTCGGCCTTCCTGCCCGAGCTCGCCCGTGAGGACGCCGTGGGCAAGGTTTCGGGCTGGGGCTGGAGCTTCGGCTACTGCGGCGGCATCCTTACGCTCGGCCTCTGTCTGGGCGTGGTGCTCGGCGGCGAGAAGCTCGGCTACGGGATGGACCAGACCGTGGCGGGCACGATGGCCGTGACGGCTTTCGTCTTCGCGGCCTCCGCGCTTCCGATCTTCCTCTTCCTCAAGGAGAGGAGCGTGCCGCGTCTTGACGCTGCGGACCGCGAGGCCGTCAGGAGCGCCGCCTCGGAGAGCTTTGCGGAGCTGCGCCGCACGCTCGGCTCGCTCGGCGACTTCCGCGACTTCGCCTGGCTTTCCGTCTGCGGGTTCCTCTATCAGTGCGGCGTCTCCGTCGTCATCACGCTCTCGGCCGTCTATGCCGCCGCCGTCATGGGGTTCAAGACCGAGGACACGCTCCTCATGGTCTTCCTCGTCAACATCACGGCCGCCGTCGGCGCCTTCGCCTTCGGCTACGTGCAGGACCGCATCGGCCACAAGCTCGCACTCGCGGGCACGCTCTGCGTCTGGATCGCGATGATCGCCGTCGCCGCCTTCTCGACCGAGCGCTGGCAGTTCTGGGTCGCCGCCAATCTCGCGGGCCTCGCCATGGGCTCGTCCCAGTCCGCAGGCCGAGCCATGGTCGCGGTCTTCGCGCCGAGCTCGCGCCTGGCCGAGTTCTACAGTTTCTGGAACATGGCGCTGTGGCTTGCTGCCATCGTCGGTCCGCTCTCCTACGGCGCCATCACCTGGATCACCGGCAACGAACACAGGATGGCCATCCTTTTCACGGGCCTCTTCTTCGTGCTCTCCCTTCTGGCGCTCGCGCCTGTGAGCATGAAGCGCGGCGCCGAGGTGGCCGCAAGGCTCTCAAAGTAGGACGCCCGCAGCAGGGCGCTCACAGCAGGGTGCCTTCTGCACGAGAGCAGGATAAAAACAGGGCCGGATGCGCGTTGCACGCATCCGGCCCTTCTCAGACCCCCAACAGCGTGCGGGTGGAGATTGCCCCGCTTTGCGGGAAGGCGCTTGGTTCCTTTCCTCGCCGTCCGCTCCGGACGACCCCCGTTGTCCTTGGATGGAGGCGGCGGCGTTTCGCTGTCGTTGAATGTATTGTGCATGAATTGAGAATGGTTCTCAATATCGTTTGCGGAATTTTTCGAGGAGATTGTCCTTGACTTGATCCTGATCAAGAAAAGGAGGGTGGTAAACAAAAAAAGGAGACCTCCTTCAGGAAGCCTCCTCTTTGCGAGCGGAAATCAGAGCCCGACTCAGCGGCGGACCTTGACGGTCTTGCCCTTGTTGAGCTCGAGGACCCTGCGCGTGTCGGCGGCGAGGTCGTGCATTTCAAGCTTGTCGTAGGAGTTCGCGATGATCTCAAGAGCGTCGTCGCGCATGGGCGTGTTCTGGAATTCGCTCACGACTCGCTGAGCGTGCTGGATGGCCGCGACATAAGCGTGTCGAACGTAGTAGTATTCTGCAACTCCAAGTTCATGCTTTGCCTGAGCCAGCACGAGCTGGTGCATGCGGCGGCGCGCTTCGGGCGCGTAGCGGCTGTCGGGGAAGCGCAGGGCGAGCTCCTTGAGGATGTCGAAGGCTTCTTGGGCGGCATTGGCGTCGCGCTCGGCAAGGTCCTGCGCGGCGAGCTTCGCGAACCAGCCGTCGTTTTCATTGAGGGTCGCAAGCGCCTTCAGGTACATGACGTAGTCGCTGTTGGCGTGGTTCGGATAGGCCTGCAGGAAGCGGTCCGCACCCTGAACGGCCTGGGCGGCGTCGCCGTCCTTCCAGTTCGCGTAGATCAGCTCGATCTGGGCCTGCTGTGCATAGGTTCCAAACGGATAGCGAGCCTCGAGCTTGGTGTAATAGTCTTTTGCATCGGTCCAGTTGCTCTCTTCAAGAGCGGCTCGGGCCTCGGTATACAATTTGTCGGCCGACCAGTCCGCCGTCGGATCCTTGTCGAGGGATTCGAGCCAGGAGCAGGAGGCGGTCGCCAGCGTGATGGCCGTCACGGCCATCAGCCTCGCGGCGAGGCGCTTATTAGGAAACTTGAAATTCATGACAAGCAGTTGCGAAAATTCTGAACTTTCGGATTATAACGACCTCCCCGATGCCGGGAACGGCGCCGATGATGACACTTTACCAAGTTTCACGGTGGAAGGGTTCTGGGGAGAACGCCTTGACAAGGTTCTCGCCACCCTGATGCCCGATGTTTCCCGAGCTCGTCTGCAGAAGCTCATCGAGGAGGGAAGCGTCGAGGTGAACGGCGAGGTCGTCCAGAAGGTGCGCCAGAAGGTCACCGAGGGCGACGAGATCTCGCTGCTCGAGGAGCCCCATCTTGACGAGGCGCTCGCCTTCACGCCCGAGGAGGACGTGGAGTTCGACGTGGTCTACGAGGACGATGCGATCGTCGTCGTCAACAAGCCCGCCGGTCTCGTCGTGCATCCGGGCGCGGGCAACCCCTGCGGCACGCTGCTCAACGGCCTGCTGTGGCGCTATCCCGAGCTCCGCGAGGTGCCCCGTGCGGGCATCGTCCACCGCCTCGACCGCGACACGACCGGCCTCATGGTCGTCGCCCGCACGCTTGCCGCCCAGACGAACCTCGTGCGCCAGCTTCAGGAGCGCACCGTCAAGCGCGAGTACTGGGCCTTCACGCTCGGCTCCGCCGCGCCCGACTTCGTCGTCGAGACGCCGATCGGCCGCGATCCGCGCAGCCGCACCCGCTTCAAGTGCTTCCCCGGCAGCACGGGCGTGCGCGCCAAGCCGGCACGCACTCGTGCCCGCTGCGTGGGCTGGAGCTCCATCGAGGGCCTGCCCGTCTCCTGGGTCGCCTGCCGCCTCGACACGGGCCGCACGCACCAGATCCGCGTCCACCTCACGAGCGAGGACCTGCCGCTCATCGGCGACCAGGTCTACCGCGGCCGCGCGCCCGGCCTCACGGTCAAGGTCGAGAACGAGCTCGACTTCCACCGCCAGGCGCTGCATGCCTCCCGCCTCGGCCTCGACCATCCGGTCACGGGCGAGTACATGGAGTGGTTCGTGCCGCCCGAGGACGACATGATCGACCTGATGGACGAACTCGGCTTCGGCCCCTGGAACGTCCCGGTCAGGGTCTTTGAGAACGAACGCCTCTGAAGCAGGCACCACAAGATATAGGAGGAAGGTCATGGAACTGACGAAACCCGGACTCGACATTCTGCAGCCCGCCTGGAAGGACCGCGCCCCGGCTTCGGTCGACGCGCTCTTCACGTGCCGCGACGGCGGCGTCTCGAGCGGCGCCTACGGCAACGCCGAAGGCATCATGGGCCTCAACGTCGCCCCGCATACGGGCGACTTCGGCGCCTGTGTGCGCATGAACCGCTCCATCGTCGCACAGCTCGTGCCGTCCGATCCCGTGTGGCTCAGGCAGGTGCACGGCACCGAGGTCGTCGACGCCGACACGGCCGAAGGCGAACCCGAGGCCGATGCCTCCGTCTCCACGAAGCCGGGCGTCGTCTGCACGGTCATGACCGCCGACTGCCTGCCCGTGCTCCTCGCCAACCGTGAGGGCACGGTCGTCGCCGCCGTCCATGCGGGCTGGAAGAGCCTTGCCGCCGGCATCATCGGGAAGACGATCCGCGTCATGCGCGAACGCGCCCCCGAAAGCACGGGTTTCGTCGCCTGGCTCGCCCCGCGCATCGGTCCCGAGGCCTTCGAGGTCGGCCCGGACGTTCGCGAGGCGATGCTCGCCGGTCTCCCCGAAGCCGACCGCGCCTTCACGCAGGGCGAAGGCGACCGCCTGATGTGCGACCTCGCCTTGCTCGCAAAAATGGCGCTCGCCGCCGAGGGCGTCTCCGAGGACGACGTCTTCGACTGCGGTCTCTCCACCTATTCGCATCCGCGCCGCTTCTACAGCTTCCGCCGTGACGGCGAGAAGTCCGGCCGCCACGCCGCGATGATCTGGATCAAGCCCGAAGAGGCCTGATCTCCCGGTCCCGCCGAACAACCGCTTTTACAGGTTCAGACTCCCATGTCCCACAAGATTCCCGTCGTCGGCTTCGTTTCCCTCGGCTGCCCCAAGGCCCTCGTCGATACGGAGCGGATCGTCACCGAGCTCCGCGCCCGAGGCTACCGCATCGGCACGAGCTACCACGACGCCGACATCGTGATCGTCAACACCTGCGGCTTCGTCAACGAGGCCGTCAGGGAAAGCCTTGACGCCATCACCGAGGCGCTCGCCGAAAACGGCCGCGTCATCGTCTGCGGCTGCCTCGGCGGCCGCAAGGAGGCCGACGGCAGCAACTACGTGTTGAACCACTGCCCGAAGGTGCTCGGCGTCACGGGCCCCGACTCCGTCGATGACGTCATCGCGATGGTCGAGACCCATCTGCCGCGTCCCCACGAGCCCTGGGGCGATCTGGTGCCCGCCTGCGGCGTGCGCCTCACGCCCAAGCACTACGCCTACCTCAAGATCAGCGAGGGGTGCAATCACCACTGCACGTTCTGCGTCATCCCGAACCTGCGCGGCGGCCTCGTGAGCCGTCCTGCGGGCGAAGTGATCCGCGAGGCCCGCAACCTCGTCGACGCGGGCGTCAAGGAGCTCCTCGTCATCAGCCAGGACACGGCCGCCTACGGCGTCGACCGCCGCTACGCGCTCGATCTGCGCGCCAATCCGCCGCTGCGCACGCATCTGCTCGACCTCTGCAGGGGCCTGGGCGAGCTCGGCGTCTGGACGCGCCTGCACTACGTCTATCCGTATCCGTCCGTCGACGAGATCGTGCCGCTCATGGCCGAGGGCCTGATCCTGCCGTATCTCGACGTGCCGTTCCAACATGCGCACCCGCGCGTGCTCAAGGCCATGAAGCGCCCCGCGAGCGCCGAGAAGAACCTCGAGCGCATTGCCGCCTGGCGTGCGGTCTGCCCCGACATCACGATCCGCTCGACCTTCATCGCGGGCTTCCCCGGCGAGACCGAAGAGGAGTTCGAGTACCTGCTCGACTTCCTGCGCGAGGCCAGGCTTGACCGCGTGGGCTGCTTCGCCTACTCGCCCGTCGAGGGCGCCCAGGCCAACCGGCTCCCCGGTGCGCTGCCCGACGAGGTTCGCGAGGAGCGCCGCAACCGCTTCATGGAGGTTCAGGCCGAGATCTCGGCCGAGAAGCTCCGCGCCAAGATCGGCACCGTCGAGGAGGTCATCATCGACGAGTACGACGACGAGGCAGGTCTTGCCATCGGTCGCACGAAGGCCGACTCTCCCGAGATCGACGGCAAGTGCTATGTCGAGACCCTCACGCCCTACAAGCCGGGCGACTTCGTGAAGGTCCGCATCACGGGCAGCGAGGAGTACGACCTCGTGGGCACGCCCGAAGACGAGGTTCAGACGAGCTGATTCGTCCGAAACGCATCACGCAGAAGGCTTCGAGAGCCCAGGAAACAGGCGCTCTCGAAGCCTTCGTCGTTTTCGGAAGACGGGCGCGGAAAAAAGTGAATACATCTTTCGGCGAAAATTGGAAGTAGTCGCCCGAAGGGGCGCGAAAACTTCAATACAATGTCCGTTCCTTTGATTCCGCCGTTTCAGGTCAGGCTCCTCCGAGCCAGAAGCTGCGGCCGGTTTGGAAAACGACGCCTCGTCCGAGGACGCTTTCCAAACGGGCCTCGCCCACAGTTATTCAAACATTCCGGAGCTTCCCATGACCGACAACAGCGCACTGCGTCCCGACGCACTCACCCCGAAGGAAATCACCGAAAAGGTGCTCGGCCTCGGGGTAACCAAAAGCAGCATGGATCTGCGCACCCAGCTGCCCCTCACCGTACTCGCCGGCTTCTACATCGGGCTCGGCGGGCTCTTCTGCACGCTCTTCATGAGCGACTCCACGCTTCCCTTCGCAGTGCAGAAGTTCATGGGCGGTGCCGTCTTCTCGCTCGGCCTCTACCTCGTGCTCGTCGCAGGTGCCGAGCTCTACACGGGCAATACCATGCTCGCGGGTGCGGCCGTCGACGGTCGCATCAGCTGGGGCGCGGCGGTCATGAACTGGGTGCGCGTCTGGCTCGGCAACTTCGTCGGGGCCCTCGCGCTCGTCACGCTCGTCTACTTCGCGCACGTGGCCGACACGGGTCCCATGGCCAAAGGCATGATGAGCATCGCCGTCGGCAAGCTTTCCGCCGACTGGACGACGATCATGATCAAGGGCATCCTCTGCAACCTGCTCGTGTGCCTCGGCGTCTGGGTGGGCTATGCGGGCCGCACCGTCGTCGACAAGGCCGTGGGCGTCGTGCTTCCCGTCTCCGCCTTCGTGGCGCTGGGCTTCGAGCACTGCGTGGCGAACATGTACTTCCTGCCGCTCGCCTTCGTCCTCAAGCTTTCGGGCTACGCGCCCGAGGGCGTGCCGCTCGACGTGATCACGATCGAGAACATCGTCAAGAACCTCTCTGCCGCCACGGTCGGCAACACCATCGCGGGCGTCGTTCTCGTCCTCATGTACTGGGCTGCCTTCAGAAAGCGCGCCTGAGTATCCTGAAACGGCTTCCCGAAGCCGCCGTCGCCCGCGGGCACGGCGGCTTTTTTCAGGCCTGAAGCGGGTGCCGCACGGGCTCGCCCTGCGGAAAATGCGTATTTCCGCTCGCACGGTTCCATGCGGTATTATCAACAGGTTATTCATGACTCCGCGAAACGCCCGACGGGCTTCGCGGGCCTGTTCGGAATTGACTGATGTTCAGAAAAAGCATGCTGGCGGGCGCAACGGCGCTTGCAATCCTCGGCTTCGCCGTTTCGGCGCAGGCCGTCTCGCTCGGCGACCTGACTGTCGAAAGCAAGCCGGGTGAGCCCCTTGAGGCCCTGTTGGAGATCAACGACCTCGATCTGACGATCTCTCCGCTACTCGTTCGCGTGGCGCCTCCCGCCACCTACCTGCGCGAAGGCGTGAACTGGCCTTCCCAGGTTCAGGACCTCAAGCTTGCGCGCGACGGCAGCAACGGCACCGTGCGCCTGCGCCTCTACGGCGAGCAGGCCCTTCAGTCAGGCAGCTTCCCGCTTCTCATGGAGATGAACGCAGGCGGCACCGTCACCGTCCGCGCCTATGAAGTGCAGACGAAGGACGGCTCATTCGTCGTGACGCCTTCGGCCGAACGCACCACCGTCAAGGGCGAGCCCCGCCGCCTCTCCCCCGAGCCGCTTGTCGTGCCCAGAGAGCCTGAGGCCGCTCAGGACAATCAGGAGGCGAAGAAGGAGGGCAAGGCCGAGACGAAGTCCGAATCCAAGGCCGAATCCGGGGCCGCAGCGCCCGCCGTGAAGACGGCTGCCGCCCCGCAGAAGGAAGTCTCCGCCGCCTCTGCCGAGAAGCAGGGGAAGATCCGCCGCAAAGGCCGCTATGCGCCCAACGTCGTCAAGGAATACGTGGCGCTCAACGGTTTCGACGCTTCGCAGGCCTTCCACGTGCAGCAGGACATGACCCTCTGGTCCGTCGCCTTGCTCTACTGGCCGAGCTACCGCGGCGCCACGCTCGAGCAGCTCGTCATCGCATTCCGAAACCTCAACCGCACCGCCTTCAAGGAAGGCGATCCGGGCAGGCTCGAGGTCCGTTCCGTCCTCAATCCGCCGACGGTCGAGGAGGTCCTCGCCATTGATCCCGTCGCCGCCTTCCACGAAGTGCACGGTGCGGACACGGCCATTCCCGGCCCCACGCAGAATCTGATTGACGCCCAACGGCTCTCCGGCGAGGCCGCCGCGAAGGTGGCCGATGCTCAGGACCGCGAGCGCACCGCAGGCAAGGCCCCCGAGGTCGTCGCCGAGGCGGGCCAGCAGGCCCTTGAGGAGGAGAAGGCCGAGGCCGTCAGGGAAGAGGCCGAAGCCGCTGAGGCGCGTGCCGAAGCAAAGGCCGCCGAAGCGGCCGCTGAAAAGTCCGCCGAGTCCGCCAAGCCGGCAGAGCCCGCCGCCGATGCGCCCAAGGTCGAGCCCGTCAAGACAGAGGCGCCCGGCCGGCCGGCTGATGCCGCAGGCTCCGGCGGCACGAACAACTTGCTCCTCTGGGGCGTCGGCGCCCTCGTTCTGGCGCTTCTCGCCTTCCTCGGCCTTCGCTCGCGCAAGCGTGAGGAAGATCCCGTCGAGGAGAAGAAGCCCGTTGCCGTCCAGATTCAGAAGGATGTCCCGCCAACCTCCGAAGCCCAGCTCAAGGCCGTCAGCACGACCGTTGACGAAGCCGTGAAGAACGGCACGACCGCCGGCGCCATGGGCGCGGGCGCGATGGCCTACGCCATGGCGCAGAAGAACGAGACCCGGAATTCCGAAAAGGCTCTGAAGTCCGAAGGAACCGGGGCCCCGGCTGACCAGCCGTGGCTCGAGCCCGATGACGACGAGCTGCCGCCGCTTGACGAAGAGGAGAAGGGCCCCGTGCTCGGCGCCTCCAGGCAGGCTGCCGCCGTTCTCGAGGGCGTCTCGCTCGAGCTTGACGATGCGGTCGCCCCCGCTCAGACTTCCGCCCCCGCCGCCGCTCCTGCAGCTGCCACGCCTGCTCCCGCGGAGCAGAAGCCCGCAGAACAGCCCGAGCCCGCGGAACCCGAAACCGACAAGGAACGTGCGCTTGCCAAGGCGCTTGACGCCAAGCTCAAGCTCGCCACGAGCTTCGTGAGCCTCGGCGCCGTGGACGAGGCCCTCGAGCTTCTCCAGGAAGTGAAGCGCCGCGGCGGCGACGAGCTTCGCCATCGCGCCGAAGTCCTTGAAGAACGCATCAAGACTCAGACGGATCCGAAGTGAAGATAGCGCTTGGCATTGAATATCGCGGCACGGGCTTCAACGGCTGGCAGATCCAGCCCGACTGCCCGTCCGTGCAGCAGGCGCTTGAGGATGCGCTTGAGACCTTCCTGCAGGTGAAGACGCCGACGATGTGCGCGGGTCGCACGGATACGGGCGTGCACGCCATGCAGCAGGTGGTGAGCATTGAGACGCAGGCCGACCGCCCCGAGCGCAGCTGGGTGCGCGGCCTCAACACGTACCTGCCGCCCGGCGTCGCCGTGCGCTGGGCAAGGCTCGTCGACGACGACTTCCACGCGCGCTTCTCCGCACGCTCGCGCACCTACGAGTACTGGATTTACAACGATCCCGTGCGCTCTCCCATTCTCGACGATCTGACGGGCTGGGTCTTCCGCCCGCTCGACGTCGAGCGCATGCGCGAGGGTGCCGCCTGCCTCGTGGGCGAGCACGACTTCACGAGCTTCCGCGCCTCCGAGTGTCAGGCCTCGGGTCCCGTGCGTACGATCCGCCGCCTCGAGCTTGAGCGCCGCGGCCGCCTCATCGGCGTGCGCATCGAGGCCAATGCCTTCCTGCAGCACATGGTGCGCAACATCGTGGGCACGCTCATCTACGTGGGCACGGGCCGCGAGAAGCCCGAGTGGGTCGAGGAGGTCCTCAAGGCGCGCAGCCGCGCCGCGGCCGCGCCCACCTTCAGCCCGAACGGCCTATACCTGATGGGCGTGGGCTACGAGGATCCGTCCATTCCCGCCGCGGGGCCGAGTCCCTTCGGCTGGGAGGATCCCGAGCATCCTTCCGCTAATCCGTGAAGCCGATGCGGGGCGCGCCTTTGGGATTCTTCCCGGGCGATATAATTGGCGCAGTTTTGAAACGGTCCGTCCCCGCCGTCGCACGGCAGGGAGCGGACGAACCTGAAATGAAGAGCTTATGAGCTGGATTACGCACATTCTCCCCAAGATCAAGCGCGAGGACGACAACGAGCGCAAGCCGAGTCCGATTCCCGAAGGCGTCTGGACCAAGTGTCCGGGCTGCGAGCAGCCGCTTTACACGGAAGAGCTCCGCGCCAGCCTTCAGGTCTGCCCGAAGTGCGGCTACCATCACCGCATCGGCGCCCGCCAGCGCCTTCTCGCCTTCCTTGATCCCGAGAGCGCCGTTGAAATCGCCGCCAACGTGCGCAGCGTGGACCCGCTCGGCTTCGTCGACAGCAAGCCGTATCCGAAGCGCATCGCCGCGGCCGAGGCGGCCTCGGGCGAAACCGACGCGCTCATCGCGATGTCGGGTACGTTGCGCAGCCAGCCGATCGTCGCGACGGCCTTTGAGTTCCGCTTCCAGGCGGGCTCCATGGGCAGCGTCGTCGGCGAGCGCTTCTCCCGCGCCGTCGACGAGGCGATCCGCCTGCACGCGCCCTTCGTGTGCTTCGCGGCTTCGGGTGGCGCCCGCATGCAGGAGGGCCTTCTCTCCCTCATGCAGATGGCCAAGACGACGGCCGCCATCACGCGTCTGCACAAGGCCGGGCTCCCCTTCATTTCGGTGCTCACCGACCCGACGATGGGCGGCGTCTCCGCCTCGTTCGCTTTCATGGGCGACGTCGTGATCGCCGAACCCAAGGCCCTCGTGGGCTTTGCGGGCCCGCGCGTCATCGAGCAGACCGTGCGTGAAAAGCTCCCCGAGGGCTTCCAGCGCGCCGAGTTCCTGCTTGCCAAGGGCCAGATCGACATGATCGTCGACCGCCGCGAGATGCGCTCGCGCATCTCCTGCCTCACGCAACACCTGATGCGCAGGCCGCCCGTGGCGGGCGCCTGACGCACGGCTCTCCCGACCCGCACGCATTTTCGAGCCGCCCGAGACGAGCGCAGGACGCATCGTTCGGACGGCTTTTCCATTTTCCAGACTGGAGATTCCCTTTCATGTTTGATGCCAAGACCCTTGACGCGTGGCTCACGCACATCGAAGTGCTGCACTCGAAGCCCATCGACCTCGGACTCGATCGCATGAAGACCATGGTCGAGCGCATGGGGTTCGACTTCTCGTCCCGAACCGTCATTACCGTGGGCGGCACGAACGGCAAGGGCTCGACCTGCGCGATGCTCGAGAGCATCTACCGCGCGGCGGGCTACACGACCGGCATGCACACCTCGCCGCACCTCATCCGCCTCAACGAGCGCTGCGTAGTCAACGGGCGCGAAGTAGACGACGAACGCCTCATGGACGCCTTCCGCGCGGTCGAGAAGGCCCGCGGCGACATGACGCTCTCCTACTTCGAATACACGGCGCTCGCCATCCTCAGGATCTTCCGCGAGGACGAGCTCGACGTCGTGATCCTCGAGATCGGGCTCGGCGGCCGTCTTGACGCCATCAACACGATCGACTCCAACGCCGCCGTCATCTCGACGATCGGCATCGACCACGTCGCCTTCCTCGGCAACACGCGCGAGGCGATCGGCCTCGAGAAGGCTCACATCTACCGTCCGGGCTGCCCCGCCGTCTGCGCCGACGCCGACGTGCCCGCCACGGTGAGGAATCATGTCGAGCAGATCGGCGCGAAGCGACTCTTCGCGGGCGAGGACTGGACGGTGACGGTGAAGGAGAACGGCACGTTTACGTTCGCTCAGGGCGCGACGCTCTTCGAGGACCTGCCCGAGCCCGCGCTCGCCGGCGTCAACCAGTACCGCAATGCGGGCGGCGTCCTCTCCGTCATCGCCTCCCTGATGGACCGCGTGCCCGTCACGCTCGACGACATCCGCACGGGTCTGCGCCAGGTCCGCCTGACGGCCCGCTTCGAACTCATCACCACCGATCCCGTGCCCACCGTCATCGACGTCGGTCACAATCCGCAGGCGGCCGAGGTGCTTCTCACCAACGTCGTCCGAAGCCGCAGGCCCGGCGAACATACGATCGCCGTCTGCGGCATGCTCGCCGACAAGGACATGGCGGGCGTGACGCACATTCTTGCCGACGCCTTCGACGAGTGGCACGTCGCCTCCCTCACGGGGCCGCGCGCCGCCACCGCAGCACAGCTGCACGAAGCTATGCTTACGGCGGGCGTCGAGCCCGGCCGCATCCACGAGCACGCCGACGTTGCGCAGGCGCTCGCCGCCGCGCGCGAGAGCGCCGTAAAAATTGCAGGCGGCGCAGAATCGGGCGCGGAACAGGCTGTTAGAATCGTCGTATTCGGCTCCTTCGTCACCGTGACCGCCGCGCTCGAAGTCTTCGCAGGGGAAGGCATCGCTCGCTGATGCAGCGAAGGACCGGAAGACCCAACACCACCTGAGGGGCCACACGCCATGCAGTTTCCCAATCCGTTCAAAAAAGAGAAGCCGGCCGAACAGGCCGCCGAAGCGCCCCGCATCGAGCCTCAGCTCGGAGGCGAAGGCGGAGAGCCCTCCCCCTGGGATGTCCGCGAGGATCCGCCGGCCTTCAACGTCGTGGGCGAGGAAAAGCCGCTCGTCGAGCCCGAACGCGCTGCCGAGCCCGTTCCGGAGTCCGTTCAGACTCCCGTTTACTCTCCCGCGGCGCCCGCAGCATCTGCGGACCCTGTTGCACCCGCTCCCGAGTCTGCACCGCGCGGCTCCCTGTTCGTCGAGCCGAAGGCTCCGCAGCCTGCGGCCAAGATCGAGCCGCGCCTCGCGCCCCGCGCGGCGGATGCCGCGCCCGAGACTCGTCTCGTGATCGGCGAAATCGGCAGTGCGCCTTCGCCCGAGGCGCCGCGGCGTCCCGCGCCCGAACCCGAGGCCGCCGCGCCCGCAGGGGACGAGGAGCCGACGGGGAAGAAGCGTCTCAGGATGCCTGCGTTCGGATTCATGAAGAGGAAGGCCGCGCCGCTTTCCGACGAGGTCGAGGACGACGTGCCCGACGAGGAGATCCTTGTCCAGCGCCAGCGCACCCGCTACAGGCTCGTGGGTGCCGCCGCCCTGATGCTCGGCGTCATCGTCGTCTCGCCGCTTTTGCTCGACAGGGAGCAGGACGTCAAGCCGCCCGTCTCGACCGAGATTCCGGCCGTGCCCGAAACGGCGAGGACGACGCTCAACGCCCTGCCCGGCAGTTCGGGCGACGTCGACGTGACGGCTAACGGCGCCGCCGCGGAGCAGTCCACCTCCAGAGCCAACCTTGCCAACGAGGCTCGCCAGCCCGTGAAGACGGAGCCCGCGCCCAAGGCCGAGGCCGCCAAACCCGCGCCTGCGCCCGCCGCCAGGCCCGAGCCCAAGAAGGCCGAGGAAAAGCCTGCGAAGAAGAGCTCCGCCACGGACGGCAAGGGCTTCTACGTTCAGGTGCTCGCGACGAGCAGCGAGCGCAATGCCGAAAAGCTCGTCAGGGAGCTTTCCGCCAAGGGCTATCCGGCCTACAAGGTTTCGGTGAGCCAGAAGGCGGGCACGCTCTGGCGCGTGCGCGTGGGCAACTACGCGACCCGCGACGAGGCCCGTGGCGTTCAGGGTACGCTTGTGCTCGACGGCCACACGGGCCAGCTCATCGTCGGCAACAATCCCTAGGCGCCCGCCGGCTCGTAAACGCCTGAGGGGCGGGATATCCCGAACGCCCGCCCCCATTCCTGCTATAGTAACGGCTTCATCAATTCTGCAGCCTTTTTCAAGATGACTGAAATCGACTGGATCATCTGTGCCCTGCTCGTTCTTTCGACGGTGGTGGGCATCATGCGCGGCGTCATCCGCGAAGTGCTCTCGATCGTCGGCTGGGTGGCCGGCTTCATGCTGAGCATGAGCTTCGCGGGTGAAATCGCCGACCGCATTCCGCTCGATAGCATCGGCTACATTCCGCGCGTGATCATTGCGGCCGTTCTGATTCTTGTGGCCTGCCTCTTCGTCGTCGGGCTCTTCGGCTTCATTCTGCGCAAGATGCTCGAGGTGGCTGCACTCACCTTCGAGGACCGCATCCTCGGCGCGGCATTCGGCTTCGTGCGCGGCATCATCGTTGTGGCCGCCTGCGTGTTCTTCTTCGGGCTGTCGCAGTCGCTCAGCTCAAGCCGCATGTGGCAGCAGTCCGTCATGATCGGACCTGCCGAGACCGTGATCGAGTGGTCGATGCCCTACATGCCCGAGTGGATTCGGGCGCTCAGAGGCACGAAGGTGACGGGATTGTGACGAATTTCATCAAGGGGACCTTGCACATGCATGGTCCCCTTGGTCGTTTTTAGACGACTTTTTTCTCTCAACTCTCCTCAATCACAGCCTGCCGCCGATCCCTCGTTGGTGCGGCACGGGCTAAAGGAAAAACAAGCATCATGTGCGGGATTATCGGCCTGATGTCCGACACGCCGGTCAACCAGCGTGTCTATGACGCGCTTCACCTCTTGCAACACCGCGGCCAGGACGCCGCCGGCATTGCGACACTCGACGGCCTTCAGTTTCACTTCTTCAAGGGGCTCGGCCTCGTGCGTGACGTCTTCCGTACGCGCAACATGCGCGACCTGACGGGCAGCATCGGCATCGGCCACGTCCGCTACCCGACTCAGGGCAACGCGACGTCGCCTGACGAATGCCAGCCCTTCTACGTGAACGCGCCGTTCGGCATTGCGTTCGCGCACAACGGCAACCTGACGAACGCGGACGACCTGCGCCGCGAACTCTACGACACGGACCGCCGCCACCTCAACACGACGAGCGACTCCGAGGTTCTTCTCAACGTGCTCGCCTCCGAGCTCTCCCGCGCCACGAGCGAGGGCCGGCGGCTGACGAAGACGGCCGTCTTCGACGCGGTTCGCGCGCTGCACCGCCGTGTTCGCGGCTCCTACGCCTGCGTCGCCGTGATCGCGGGCAAGGGCATGCTCGCCTTCCGCGATCCCTGCGGCATTCGTCCGATCTGCTGGGGCTCCAACAAGCTTGAGAACGGCTTCACGGAGTACATGGTGAGCTCCGAGTCCGTGACGATGATCGGCCTGGGCTTCAAGACCGAGCGTGACCTTAAGCCGGGCGAGGCCATGTGGATCGACCTCGAGGGCAACGTCTCGTTCTCGCAGTGCGCCGACGAGCCCTCGCTTCATCCCTGCGCCTTCGAGTTCGTCTACTTCGCCCGTCCCGACTCCACGATCGACGGCATCAACGTCTACGCCGCCCGCCTGCGTCTGGGCGAGATCCTCGCCGACCACGTGAGGGAGGCCGTCGACCTCAAGGACATCGACGTCGTGATGCCGATTCCCGACAGCGCCCGCCCGTGCGCCCAGCAGCTCGCCCAGGTGCTCGGACTGCCGTATCGCGAAGGCTTCATCAAGAACCGCTACATGGGCCGTACCTTCATCATGCCCGGCCAGACGGTCCGCAAGAAGAGCGTGCGCCAGAAGCTCAACGCCATGCCCGTCGAGTTCGAGGGCAAGAGCGTCCTGCTCGTCGACGACTCCATCGTGCGCGGCACGACCATGACCGAAATCGTGCGCATGGCCCGCGAGGCCGGCGCCGTCAAGGTCTTCGTGGCCTCGTCCGCCCCTCGCGTCATGTTCCCGAACGTCTACGGCATCGACATGCCGACGCGCTCCGAACTGCTCTGCGGCGACGGCAAGAGCGCCGAGGAGGTCGCGAAGATCCTCGGCGCCGACGCCGTGATCTACCCGCCCGTCGAGGACCTCAACAAGGTGCTCTGCGACATGAACCCGTCGGTCGAGTCCTTCGACTGCTCGTGCTTCGACGGCCGCTACGTCACGGGCGACATCACACCCGAATATCTTGACGCACTCGACGCGAAGGCCGCGGCCGCCAAGACCGCGGTGAAGGCGGCGGGCGCCGACGACTGAAGCAGCCCGAGCCTGCGCTAAAATCGGCACGCATCCGGCACGCACGGAGCGTGCCGATTCTTTATGAAAAATACATTCAGGAGGTCCGATATGGACGATCGCAATTCCGAAGGCTTCTCGACCATCACTCCCGAGGAAGCCAGAGCCATGATGGACGACGGTGACGTCGTCATCCTCGACGTGCGCGAGCCCTCGGAGTTCGCCACGGGCCACGTGCCCGGCGCCATCAACGTTCCTCTGGGCGAAATCCGCATGGGCCGCACGCTTCCCGAATGCCCCGATCTCGACAAGACCGTCCTCATCTACTGCCGCTCGGGCCGACGCAGCGACATCGGCGGCAGGATCATGGCGGCGAGCGGCTACCGCGACGTGCGCAACTTCCTCGGCGTCATTCAGTGGCCCTACGAGCTCGTGCGCTGAACGTCGCCTTCGAAATCCGAGGGCCGGCGGATTCGGATTGCAACATCGGGCAGGGGACAATTCCTATACGAAAATCTATATTTAGGTGTAAAATTTTCTACAAATGAGCCGCCTCTCCTCAGGCCCTGAGGCGGATGATGTTTGGAGAAGTCCCGATGGCCCGAACTCTGTACCGGAAGATTCTCGACAAGCACGTGGTGCGCGCGATCGACGCGAACACCGTGCTGCTCTATGTCGATCTGCATTTTGCGAACGAATACACGAGCCCGCAGGCGTTTGCGGGCCTCGTCGAGCGAGGCGTGAAGGCGCCCGTTCCCGACGCGCACCTCTGCGTCGTGGACCACATCATTCCGAGCGCGGACGTCACGCCGCGCGTCATTGCCGACGCGGCCTCGCTGCGTCAGGCCGAAACGCTCGAGGCCAACTGCCGTCGCAACGGCATCGACGCCTTCTACGGCGTGAACGACCCGCATCAGGGCATCGAGCACGTCGTGGTGGCCGAGCAGGGACTGGTGCGTCCCGGCATGGTCGTCATCTGCGGTGACAGTCACACCATGACCCACGGGGCGCTCGGCGCCCTCGGATTCGGGATCGGGACCTCTGAAATCGAGCACATTCTCGCGACGCAGACGCTCGTCTATCGTCTGGCGAAGACGATGCTGATCCGCATCGACGGCGTGCTGCCCGAGGGCAGCACGGCCAAGGATCTGGCGCTCACGGTGCTTCGCACGATCAGCGCCCGCGGTGCGCTCGGACATGTGGTCGAGTATCAGGGCAGTGCGGTCGATGCGCTTTCGATCGAGGGCCGCATGACGCTCTGCAACCTCACGGTCGAGGCGGGCGCCCGAGGCGCCCTGATCGCGCCCGACGAGAAGACGACTACGTGGGTCGAGGCCCATGTGCCCGATCTTGCGGGAGAGGAGCTTGAGGCCGCCCGCAGCTTCTGGCGGACGCTCGCGCCCGACGAAGGCGCCGTCTACGACCGCACGGTGACGATCGACGCTTCGAGCGTCAGGCCGATGGTCACCTGGGGCACAAGTCCCGACCAGTGCACGGCGATTGACGAGCCGATTCCCGAACCCGAATCCTTCGCGGATCCGATTGCGCGCGCAGCCGCCCGTCGCGGGCTCGCCTATCAGGGACTTGAGCCCGGCATGACGATGGAAGACGTTCCCGTGCAGCACGTCTTCATCGGCTCCTGCACCAATGCGCGTCTTGCGGATCTTCGCGCCGCAGCCGGGATCCTCAGGGGGCGGCATGTGGCGCCGGGCGTTCGCGCACAGGTGGTGCCGGGTTCCATGGAGGTGCGCTGCCAGGCGGAAGAGGAGGGCATCGCGCAGATCTTCCGCGACGCGGGCTTCGAGTGGCGAAAGAGCGGCTGTTCGCTCTGCCTCTGCATGAACGACGACATTCTGGAGGCGGGCGTGCGCTGCGCCTCCACCACGAACCGCAACTTCGAGGGTCGTCAGGGGCGAGGCGCCCGCACGCACCTCGTGAGCCCGCAGATGGCTGCGGCCGCGGCCGTGACGGGCAGGTTCACCGACTGGCGCCGTCTTTGAGAAGGAGCATCAACATGGAAAAGCTGACCTCGCTCACGGCCGTCGCCGCACCGCTTCCGATCGACAACTGCGACACCGACCAGATCATGCCCAAGCAGTTCCTGCGCGGCATCGACAAGTCGGGGCTCGCCCGCGGCGTCTTTTTCAACATGCGCTGCAATCCCGACGGCTCGCCCAGAGCCGACTGCGTCTTCAACAGGCCCGGGTTCGAAAAGACCGCGATCATCTGCGCGGGTCCGAACTTCGGCTGCGGCTCGAGCCGCGAGCACGCCGTCTGGGGCCTGATGCAGATGGGCATCCGAGCCATCATCGCATCGGGCTTCGGCGAGATCTTCTACTCGAACTGCTTCAACAACGGTCTCCTCGCCTGCCGCGTCAGCCCCGAGGACGCCGCGGCGATCATGGCCGCGCTCTCCGACACGACGCCCGTCGAGCTCACGGTCGACCTGGTCGCGCAGGAAATCCGCGCGGGCGACGGCGTCTGGTCCTTCGAGGTCGCGCCGAGACACCGCACCATGCTCATGGAAGGCCTTGACATGATCGCCGCCACGCTGCGCGACATGGATGAGATCGAGCGCTTCCGAGCCGTGCACGAGGCCGAGTTCCCTTGGATGACGGGACTCGCGGGCAAGGCGAAGCGAAGGCTTGAGGGCCGCTGACCAGCGAGAGCTGCATGTACAGGACCGGGATGTCTCCCGGTCCTTTTTTCAAAAAAAACGTCCGCATCGCAAGGATGCGGACGTTTCATGAGCGGATTCAGGCTCAGGGCTGCTTGACGGTCACGGTCCTGTGCGACCTGCGGCCGAGGTCATCGACCGCGCTCACGCGGTGCGTCCCCGGCTCGGGCTGCCAGACGACGGAGTCGCCCGCGTCCGAAGCACCGATGAAGCGGTCGTCGGCGAACCAGTAGACGATCTTGGCGTCAGGGGCGAGGCTGGCCCTGAGGACGATGCCCGCCTGCTTCGGGCCCGCCGTGCCCGTGTAGTAGCGCGTGCCAGCGCGCGGGCTCAGGATGGCGGGCGGGGTGCCCGAGACGGCGCCCTCGGGCCTGCATTCGGGCTTCCAGTCGGGAATGGGCGTCTTGACGATGCCCGCCTCGAGGAAGCGCTGCTGGTATTCGGAGGGCCAGGATTCGACGAAGACTCGCCTGACGCCGTCGCCTTCCTCGCAGGCTCTCAGTCCCGTGGCCTCGTCGACGAGGATTTCCTTAAGAAAGCCCGTGTCGCGGATGGGACTCACGCCGGGAATGAACCAGGCGCCGACCGTGTCGGTGCAGCGCACGCGGCCCTGCGCGTCGGTCGCAAGGTCGCCCGTCGAGCGGCAAACGGGCTCGGACCTGACGCCTGCGGGCTGTTCGTCGAAGCGCTTCACGTCCTGAGCGGACATGGCGAACTCGCGGTCCGTGAGAAGGCGCACGGCGGCGCTCCTGAAGACGGGCTGCGCGACGAGCGCACCCTGCAGCCAAGGATCGGGCCTGCCGTTGAAGTTGCCGAGCCACACGACGATGATGTAGCGGCCCGCATAGCCTGCGGTCCAGGCGTCGCGGAAGCCGTTCGAGGTGCCCGTCTTCCAGAGGAGAGGAACGGACACGCCCTCGACCTTGAGGGCCTCTCCGCCCTCGGCGAGCATGCGGCGCACGATCCAGGCGGATTCAGGCGAGAGCATCTGTCTGGCGGCTGCTGGCTCCTCGTCGGGAAGGCGCACGAGCGGACGCAGAAGGCCGCCGTTGCCGAGCGTGCCGTATAGCCTTGCAAGGTCCTCGGCGCTCGCTTCGGCGCCGCCCAGCACGATCGAGAGGCCGTAGTGCTCGCGCGGATGTTTCATCGGAACGCCGGCCTCGCGCAGGAAGTCGTAGAGGTCGGGCCTTATCTCGGAGGCGAGCGTCACGGCGGGCACGTTGCGCGAGTCGTTGAGGGCCTCGACGGCGGGAAGCGGTCCGCGGAAGCGCTTGTCGGCGTTGCCGGGCTGGTAGCCGCGGAAGCTTCGCTGCGAGTCGAGAAGGACGGTGCGCGAGTGGATGAGGCCCTGGTCGAGCGCGAGGCCGTAGACGAAGGGCTTGAGCGTGGAGCCGGGGCTTCTCGCCGCGCGGGTGCCGTCGACTTCGCCCGCAATGGCGCTGTTGAAGAAATCGATGCTGCCCACCTGGGCGAGGACGGACATGTCGCGCGAGTCGACGACGAGCATCGCGCCGTTTTCAATGCCGTAGGGGCGAAGCCGAGCGACGTTTTCGGAGAGGATCTTCTCCATCGACTCTTGAAGCGGCAGGCTCAGCGTGGTCTTGAGGACGGGATCGGGACGCGTGCCCTCGACGAGGCGCGTGAAGTGCGGGGCCTCGAAGGGAAGCGCTCGCGTGCCCCTCACCTTGAGGGGACCCTCGACGACGGGACGCAGGCGCTCGCTCACAAACCCGTCGTTGATCGCCTTCCTGCCCACGGCAAGGCGTGCACGGTCGAAGTTCGGACCCGTGACGGGATGGCGCTTGACGGGGTTCTGGGGCACGACGGAGAGCGCGATCGACTCGGCGACGGTGAGCTGCGAGGCGTGCTTGCCGAAGTAGACGAGCGAGGCGGCCTCGATGCCCTCGACGTTGCCGCCATAGGGCGTCAGGGTCAGATAGGCCGTGAGGATCTCGTCCTTGGTGTAGTGCATGTCGTAGCGCAGCGCCCAGAGCATCTGCTCGAGCTTGCCGCGCCAGCTGCGGGTGTCGAGTCCCTGAAGCCTGCGGGCGAGCTGCATGGTGATGGTCGAGCCGCCGATGCGGCGGGTGCCCGTGAGGGTGGACCAGGCGGCTCGGCCGATCGAGAGGGGATTGATGCCGGGATGCGAGTGGAAGAAGCGGTCCTCGTAGCGCACGACCGCGTCAAGCGCCTCGCGCGACACCGCTCCCTGGAGGACGGGGAGCCTGTAGGCGCCGTCCTCGGAGAGCGTGAGGTGAAGGAGGCGGCCGTCGCGGTCGGTGACGGCCTGGGACCAGTGGGTGTCTTCGGGCACGAGCCCGGGCTTTGGCTGGGTTTTCGCCCAGATCATGAGTCCGCCGCCAGCCGCTGCCGCCAGAACGGCTGCGGCCAGAAGCAGACGGGCAAACCTTCTCATGAGGTGCTCCGTTTGGTGTTGTCCGTGAGGCTCATGGCGTCACGGTGAGGGTCAGGGACTTGTCATGCGCCTTGATCGTCGGATCGGCGCCGTCGGCCGCCTGAACGGCCGGCACCGTATATTTTCCATGCGTTTGCGCTCGAAGTCGATAGGTGAATGTCGATTCCTGATGCTCGAGCATGCAGACGCCGACCATGCGGTCCTCCGAAACCGCAGTCTGGCGGACGTCCACCCCCTGCAGGCTCTCGTCCGTGGAGGCGGGTGCAAAGCCGCCGGGAAAGAGGTCTGTGATGACGACGGGGGATTCGGCGTTGCCCGAGGTGCGGCGCGCGCGGATCTCGACCGTGACTACGTCGCCCGCCTTCACCGACGTGACGGGCTCGCCCGCCTCGTTGAGGATGCGCTTGACGACTTCAAGTCCTTCGTAGGACGCGGTCTTGTGGGGCTCGGCGGGCCAGCCCGCAGCGGTCGTGCTGTGGTAGAGCCCCTTGAGGGAGGCGGCGGACGAGAGGCGGAAGGCGGTGCAGCCCGGCGCCGAAAGCGTCACGAAGCCGTCGCCCTTCGCAAGCGACTCGGCGGGGCGCTTCTCCGCTGCCGGCGCCGTGCAGGCGAGCGTCACCGCATCAAGCTTTCCTGCGTGTGCGCCGTTCGAGGGCGCCGAGAGGAGCGCGCTCGCAAGGAAGGCGCGTTCGCGATCCGTGAGCGACGCAAGCGGCCTCGATTCGAGCGTCTGAAGGAGATGTGCGGTGCCTTCTGGCGTCGGCGCGAGGCGCACGGCCGATGCAAGGGCGGGGATGCCGCCGAGTGTCAGCGTATCGTTCCCCTCGGACTTCGAGACGTCGATCGAAATGGCGGCCTTCTGCAGTTCGTCCGCTTCATCGGTGAGGCGCATCAGGCGGTAGGCGTACGCAATGTAGAGCGCCGCAGGGTCGTTTCGCCAGTCAAGTTCGCGGGCGTCCATGCGGTTTCGGAGCGCCTCGATGCGCTCCGCTTCGAGCGTGCCCTCGCGCGTGAGCTGGGCCAGAGCCCAGGCGGCCGTTCGGGCCTGGCCGAGCGTGTCGGGCGTCAGGCCATCGAGGGCGTTGCTGATGGCGTCGGCAAGCCTGCGGACGAGTTCGGGACGCACGTCACGACCGTTTTCACGCAGCGTGAGCACGAAGTCGAGGGCCCATGTCGTGGCCATGAGGCTCGGGGAGCCCCAGGGCCATGCCGAGAGGCCGTTCCAGCCGAGCTGGCCCTCGATCGTGTCGAGCGCCTTCTGGATGCGGGCGGTCGCATCCCTGCGAAGCGCATCGGCGTCGCCCGCGGGAAGCTTCGCGGCGGGGGCGCCGACGAGCTGCGCCCAGGGCATGGCGGCCGAGAGGGCCGCGTCCGAACTCAGCCAGAAGGCTTCGGGAAGACTGCGAACGAGGCCGTGCGCAAGGGGTAGCGGCGTCGTCGAGACCGTGAGGGAGGTTTCGTTTTCCAAGGGAAGCAGGCGGGCTTTGACGGTCACGTCGGCCGTCTTCACGTCGGCGAGCGGTCCCCAGAGGACGTCATGGGTCCTGAGGGCTGCGGGCCTGATCGAGAAGGACGTCGTGCGCGTGACGGCGGATCCCTTTTCGGGCGTGGCCGTCACGGTGACGGATGCGGCGCCCGGCACTGCGCCTGCGGCAATGTCAAAGCGTGCGGTGGCTTCGCCCGGCGCCTCAAGGACGAGAGGCGCGGAGAGCACGCCTGCGCTCAGTCCTTCGGGCAGGCCTAGCGCCACGGATCCCTTCCAGGGCGCCTCGCCGTTGAGGGAGACGACGCCCGTGAAGACGTCGCCAGGTGCGGCGAACCCCGGCAGGATCGGCGTCAGGATGAAGGGCGCGCGCACGGCCGTGTCGATCGAGGCGCCGCCCACGCGACCCTCGGAGGCGCCCACGGCCATGAGACGCACGCCGCCGTTGAATTCGGATGGGAGCGACACCGTGACGGTGCGGCCCTTTTCATCCGTCTCAAGGCTTCCCGCCCACCAGACGGCCGCGCGATCCATCGTGCGCCTGAAGGGATTGGCCATCGCGTCGGCCGAAATGGCCCTCGAGCCGAAGCCGCCGCCGAAGGGCGCCTCGCCCGGAAGCTTCATGCCTTCGGGCATCAGGCCTTCGAGCGTCTGGCGCGTGTCGACCTGAAGTCCTCGGTCTTCGAGAAGCGCATGAACGGGAGACGGCGTCCTATAGCCCGTGAGCGACAGAATGCCCGTGTCGACCGCCCAGAGGAAGACGCGCCCCGGCGCATCTGACTTCACCGTGACCTTCAGCTCGCGCGTGTCGGGCACCACGGCGGGCGCCTCAAGCTTCACGCCGAGCGTGCGGGGCTTCATGTTGAGCGTCACGGGCGCGGTCGCCCTGGCATAGGCCTTGAGGAAGCGCGCGGCATCCTTCGAGGAGCGCACGAGCGAGGCGCTCAGGAAGGCGCGCCCGCTGTAGCCTTCGGGCACCTCCATCTGCGCGGCGTTCGTGCCTGCGCTGACCTTCACCCACTTGGAGACGAGCACTCGATCCGCTTCAAGCGTCACGAGCGCCAGACCCTCGAAGGGCGACACGATGTCGAGACGGGCGAATTCGCCCGCTTCATAAGTCGACTTGTCTGAAACGAGCTTTGCCGTGGCGGCGGGCAGGTCGCCCGAAAGGGCGGGGCGCAGGTCTTCGCCTGCGACGTGATAGGGCAGGCGCGCGAGCACGCGGCCCTGTTCGTCCTTGACGACGAGGGAGAAGTCGCCTGGCGCCGAGGTGTTGAGCGAGGCCGTCGTGCGGCCGTTGGCGTCGGTCGTGACGGCGGATTCCCTCACGGGGCGCTCGACGCTGCGCTCGTCGTAGCGCAGGCGTCCCGTGCTGTCGGAGGCGAGCTCCGTGACGGACTGGCGTGCCATGACGGCGAGGGTGAGCGGCCTGTCGGCGCAGGGCTTGAGGAAGCGGTCGACGAGCAGGAATTCGAACGTGCGCTCCTCGTCCCTCATGATCCAGCTGAAGGCCTCGGGTGCGGGCATGTCGACGCCGCCCTTTCTGATGGTGGATTCCGCGTGCCTGCGCCAGCCGAGCATGGTGTCGGCGGGAGAGATCAAAAAGCCGACGTTTTCCGTGGCGGCCCTGATGCCGCCGTTTTCGAAGCCCTCGAGCAGCAGACGGCCCTTGAGCGTGCCCGCAGTGGAGGAGAGCGGCAGCGTGAGGGATGCGCGGCCTTCGGCGTCCGTCTCGACGGACTTCACCTTCACCTCGTCGAGCGTGCCCTCGAAGGGCGCGGGGTCGACGAAGGTCCAGCCGGGGAGCTCGGGGAACGAGATGTCGCGGGCGGGCGAGAGAACGAGGCGTGCGCGCATGGCCTTCTTCGCAGCGGGGGCGCCGTAGGACATGGCGAGCGTGGCGTCGATGCCGAGGTCTCCGGGCTTCATCCAGCCGGGCGCCCCTTGGACCATGCGGGCCGTAAGGCGCATCGCCTCGGGCGTGAAGTCGCCGATCGCCGCATGGTGGGTGGAGAGCACGACGTCGCCCGCGAGCAGGTCGATGCGGATTTCGCCCGGCACGGCGTCCGTCGGAATGGTCCAGTCGGCCGATGCGGTGCCTTCGGGCGTAAGTGCGGGGGCGGTCTCGAGCATCGTGCGGCCCGCGGCGTCGGTGATGCGCAGCGTCACGGGCATGCCTGCGGGGAGCCTGTGCCAGTCCGCGGTCTTCACGATCATGCCTGCGTGCACGGTTTCGCCGGGACGGTAGATGCCGCGCTCCGAGAAGACGAGGCCCGTGAGGCCGTCCTCGGAGACGAGGCGCCCTGCGGTGCTGAAGTCGTGGTCATGGTCGACGTTGGAGGCGTCGGAGAGCGAGAGCCAAGCGAGGTCGCCCGTTGCTTCGTTCGTGACGACGACGGCGGCGGGCGCCTTTTCGCGTTCGAGTCCGCGCGTCGTTGCAAAGCGTGCGGCGCCGGTTTCGTCCGTCGTGACGGTTTCGAGAGGGACGCCGTTGGCACCGAGCAGCACGGCGCGAAGGCCGGCGGCGGGAACGCCCCTGACGAGGTCGGCCGCATGGACGACGTGGCTGCCGTCGCGGGAGGTCTTGGCGATGAGGGCCGTGTCGGTGACGAGCACGCGTTTGGCGGCGATGGCCGCAACGCCCCAACCGTCCTTCGTCTTCTTCTCGCCCGTGAGCGTGATCTGGAAGAGCCCTGCGCGTCCGCCGGGAAGCTTCGCCTCGTCGAGCGGGAGCGACGCAAAGCGCCTTCCCGCCGCAACGGGAATGACGCCGTCGGCAGCCTCGGAGAGGGCCTCGGCATTCGTGACGGTCTCGTGTGCGCGCCAGTTCTGGGCCGTGAGCGCAAGGTAGGGATCCCTGATGCGCTCGATGCGCCAGCGGATGCGGTCGACGCCGTCGGCCATGAGCGTGAGGGTTCTCGAGCCCGAGAGCGTCATCATGCTGCCGGGCTGCAGGAATCCGACTGCGGCGCCGGGGTCGGCCGCCGCAAGGACGGTCGTCCAGCCGTCGGAGAGCACGGCGCCCTTTTCGGGACCGAAGCCCGCGGGAAGCGCCAGATGGAGGAAGTCGCCGGGCCGGGCCTTGAGAAGAAGGCGGATGCTGTCGGACGGGGTGTCGGGGTCCTGCGCGATCGAGACGGGGACGGGCGTGCCGCGCGCGAGTACGTCGGGCGTGACGGCGGGTGCTCTGCGCCAGTCGGTGGGCGAGACGGCCTCCTCGTTCATGCGTGCGGGCAGAGCCGTGACGCGCATCGCCGCGACGATGTCCGAGGGCTTCGTGAGGAGCGAGGGCCTGAGCACGAGCTCGTAGACCTGCTCGAGCGTTTCGGTGCGCGTCGGACTGAGCGAGGCCTCGCCCATCTTGTAGAGGCTGTCGGCGGCAGGAATCGTGTAGCTCACGAACGCCTGCCGGAATCCCGGCTGCACGACGGGATGGCGGCCGTCAGCTGCCGTCCACTTGCCCGCGGCCTTCGGGAAGGTGATGCGGACGTTGGTCGCGTTGCCGAGCGTGCGCACGGGGAGCTTCATGTAGAAGCCCGTGCGGAAATGGTTCCAGATGAAGATGGGCTTGCCGAACGTGAGTCCGCTTCTTGAGGGGACGTCGACCTTGACCGAGGCCTCGAAGGCCTTCGTGTCGGCGATGGTCGTCGAGAACAGGGCGTCAACCGTAAGGGCGCGCTCGCCCGAGACGGCGGGGTCCATCCAGAGGGTCGCGAACCCCGACGTCATCGTGAGGGGCGGCGTCGTGAAGTCGATCACGGGCGTGTTGAGCGTCGTTGCGGAGGGCAGGCGCAGGCCCGAGAGGTCGACCTTGAAGGTTGTGCGCTCGGGCCAGGGCTCCTCGGGCGTGAAGGCGAGTGCGCCCCGGGCCTCCCAGCGCCAGACGCCTTCGACGGCGGGCGAGAGCGAGACGCCCGTGACGCGCGAGGAGACGAGGCCGAAGAGCCTGCTGCACTTCGAGGCGGCCTCATTGCCGTATTTGGCCCTGCAGGGCGTCATGTCGGGGGAGAGCTTCACGACGAGCGGCGAGCGACTGTGCTCGGGCAACGAAACCTCGGCCTTGAGCCAGGCGGGCGGCACCGTGGCCGAAAGGGCGGCCGCAGCTTCAAGGGACGCCAGAGTGAGAATGGAAAAGGTGAACGTCGGGACGGTTCGCATGTGGTCTCCTCCGAAAATGGTCCGGCATGTCATCCTCCCACTATAGTCCTCGCTTTCGCAGGGAACCATGAGCGTAACTACCTGACACAGAGGAGCTTGCGGATTCGGCGTGATTTGGGATCACGCATCCGTTGTGAGGAGGCCGGCCTCAGCGGAGCATGCGCGCGTGTGCGGCCTCGCCTCTCAGGTCGCCTTCGGAGCGTACGGGCCTGCCCGAGAGCATCTGGGCGGGCACGACGCAGAGCTCCGCGTAGTCGGAGGCGCTGATGCCGCTGCGTTCGGCATAGGGCTTCACGAAGGAGACGGCGGCGCCGATGCGTTCGGCGAGCAGCGTCGCGAGCGTTTTCCCGGGCCTCAGGAAGTAGACGGCGTTGTTCGTGCGCAGGACGGGCGCGCAGGCGACGCCTTCGGAGGCGGAGAGCACCATGGCGCCGATGACGGTCTGCAGAAGGTCCTTGGGGCGCAGGCTGCCGGGGATGTCGTGAGGGTCGTCCATGCGGCCGCCTCGGGACTTGTACTCGACGGCGAGCACGCCGCCAGCCCTGAGGGCGATGACGGCGTCGGGCTGTGCGTAGAGGCCTCCCGCCTGAAAGGTGCGGCGGTCGGATTCGCGGCAGAGGAGCTCGCCCTCGTCTGCGGGCAGGAAGGGCACGAGGCGCAGGACGGGGTCGTCGAGCCTGTTGACCGCTTCGGCGGGGAAGAACACCGCCTCGACGCTGATGCCGAGCATGTCGGCGTGTCCCGTGGAAAGGCCCTGCCTCACTATGAAGGGAAGCGTCTTGAGAAACTCCCACTCGGGCATGGGCGGCACGACGGGCACGGCGGGGACGGGCGCGGGTTCGCGCCTGAAGGCGGGCTCGGGCCTCGGTGCGGGATCGGGTTCGGGCTTCGGTTCAGGGGCGAGCACCGCAACGTCGGGCTCGCGTCTGGGTTCGGGAGCGGCCTCCCTGCGGGCGGCCGCGTTCGGGACGTTCACGCGCTCGGTGTAGGACGTGTGCCTGATCTCCTCGATGTCCTCGGCGTCGTTCTCGTCTGACTCGAGCATTTCGAGTGCGAGGCGGTCAGCCTCGAGCGGGTCGGGGCGCGAGAGCTTCGGAGCGGCCCTCGTCACGGGGCCGTCGCCTTCGGGAAGGCCGGCGGCGATCTTCGAGAGGCCGATGTTGCGCCTTGCCTGCCTGCGTCTGGCGGCGAGCCACATCGCAAGGGCGACGAGAAGCACGAGCAGGAACCCCGCGGCCGTCATGATGCGGTCGGGGGAGAACTGCTGAAGACCTGCGAGGATCGCGTTCACGTTCATCGTCCTCGTCCCTTTTTCTGAGCTGGTCTGAAGTTCCTGCCTGCGGCGGGGCGGCCTGCGTCCCTGCCGCCCTTGCGGCGGGCGTCGGACGGCGCATAGCGCGGTGCCGTGCCGCGGGGCGCGGCGAGGAGCGCGAAGACGGTGGGAAGCTTGGGCAGCGCACGTTCCTCGGGCATGAGCGCGGCCCAGGCGCGGACCGTCATCGTGCGGATGGATTCATGCTCGCCCGTCACGTCTGTCGCGACGGTGACGCGGGTGTCGGGGGCGAGCGTGGAGACGAGGCTCTCGAGCATCGCGCCGTTTCGGTACGGCGTCTCGATGAAGAGCTGGGTCTCGGAGCGGCGGCTCTGGGTCTCGAGGTCCTTGAGGGCCGCAGCGCGCTCGTCCGCATGCACGGGCAGGTAGCCGAGGAAGCGGAAGCGCTGGCCGTCGAGTCCACTCGCCATGAGCGTCATGAGAATCGACGAGGGGCCGACCCACGGCACGACGCGCAGGCCAAGCTCCTGGGCCCTTGCAACGATCTGTGCGCCCGGATCCGCAATGCCGGGACAGCCCGACTCGCTGACGATCGCGGCATCCTCGCCCGCGAGGACGGGCTCGAGCCAGCGGTCGATCAGGGCGGGGTCGGGATCATGCCCGATCTCCTCGATCCTGAGCTCCGAGATGGGGCCGGGATGGCCGAGCAGCTTCAGGTAGGCGCGCGCATTCTTGGCCGCCTCGACGAAAAAGAGGCGGATGTCTGCGGCGCGGGTGCGCACGGCGGGCGGAATGGCGGCTTCCAGCGTGCCGTCGGCGATGAGGTTGGGAAGGCAGTAGATCGTGCCGGCCATGGGAGGTGCTCCTCAATCAGGCGTCGAGGCCGGGGAGGACTTCAACGCCCGCGCGGGTGAGAAGCGTGGTAAGCGCCATGAGCGGCAGGCCGATCAGGGAGGTCGGGTCGTCCGACTTCACGCTTTCCATGAGCGCGATGCCGAGGCGCTCGATCTTGGCGGCGCCGGCGCAGTCGAAGGGCTTCTCGCGCTCGACGTAGGCCTCGATGGCCTCGTCGGAGAGCGTGCGCATGCGGATCGTCGTCTGGGACTTGACGCGCTCGGCGCGGCCTTCGGCGTCAATGACGCACAGGGCCGTCGTGAACACGACGTCGTGGCCCTGCATGCTCTTGAGCTGGCGGACGGCGTTCTCGTGCGTGTGCGGCTTGCCGAGCTTGACGCCGTTGAGGTCGGCCACCTGATCGGAGCCGATGACGACGGCGCCGGGGTGCTTGTCCCAGATTGCGCGGGCCTTCATTTCGGAAAGGCGCATCGCGGTGTCCTGCGGCGTTTCGCCGGGCAGGGAGGATTCGTCAATGTCGGGGCTTTCGCACGTGTAGACGATGCCAAGACGGTCGAGGAGCTCGCGGCGGTAGCGGGAGCTCGAGGCGAGGATGAGTGCTTTTGTCATAATGCAGGAATTGTAGCGGGAAGTCCCAAGGCGGGCGAGCGAAATTCCCGCCGCCTGCGCGTGAACAATGTATCCTTTCAGGGCGCCCGTTCCGGGCCTGAAAGTTTTACTGAGGATGACCATGTCTCTTACGCTCGATGTTTTCGAAATCGCCCGCACCCGCCAGACCGTGGAGGGCACGCTTGAGCTTGACGAAATGCCTGAGCTCGCGCACTTCATTCAGGCGCTCGAGGGCTCCCTGAAGTTCAGCGTGACGGGACTCGGCATCGTTGAGCGACTTCCCGCCGCAAGTCTCTCGTTCGAGGGCACGGTCGTCATGCAGTGCGCGCGCTGCAACGAGCCCGTGAGCGTTCCCGTCAGCCGCGAACTCGTCTTCCGCTTCACGAAGACCGAGGCAGAGGCCAATGCGCTCCCGCTCGATGAAGAGGGTGATGATGAGGAGGTTATCGTCGGCAGCCGCAGTCTCTCCGTCGCCGACTGGGTTCAGGAGGAGGCGATCCTGTCGCTTCCCGCCATGCCGCTTCACGACGACTGCGAGATGGACTATGAAAACACGAGCGACGAGGTGGTCGAGGCTGAAAAGCCCAATCCCTTCGCCGCTCTCGCCGCGCTCAAGCACTGAGCCCGAACACCACGCCTTGTGAAGACGCCCGCCCGGCATTTGATTCGGAGCGGGTTTTTCCTTGTCTTTTCGGGCTTAGGCTGAGCGGCGTCGGACGCGGTCGCAAGCGAGGCCATGAGCATGGAATGCACAGACCGGCCGAAATCTCCAGCAGGCCCCGTCGTCGGTTCTGGTCCTGAATAAAAATCGCCCGGCTCACACAAGCCGGGCGACGGATGCGTCTGATGACGTTGGCGATGACGACGGCTTTGGAGACGTCAGGCGGTGGCGGCTTCCATCTTTTCCGTGGCTTCGACCGCGAGCTTGGAGGCGGCGGGCAGGATGGACATGCACATGGCGATGATCGGATCGACGATGAATCCGGGGAACGCCTGCTTGAAGAATTCCTCGATTTCCTCAGGCGTGCGGGCGAAGATGCCGCTCATCAGGTAGCCCAGCGTGAGGAAAGACGCCGTGAAAAGAGCGCGGCTCTCTTCGTCCATCCTGGAAAGTGTCTCGCTGAGAAGCTTCGCGTAGTGTTCGCCTGCAGTGGGGCCATCGTAATCGCCTTCGATGACGGGGGCGAAGTGCTTCTTGAGAAGGGAGCCGTCGTCCTTCTCGGGTGTGTGATGCACGAGGAATTCCGAAAGCGTGGCAAGGCTGGGAAGGAAGGTTTCGGTAGTGGCGTCTGCCAGATGGAGCTTCTTGAAGTGTTCCTTTGCGGCGGCCTCGTCCTTCAGGAAATGATTGACGGCGGTGAGTGCGCATGAGAGCGGAAGACAGATGTCCTGATTCGCTTCGGCACTTTCGCATGCCTCGTCGAAGCTCCTGCACATCTGCATCACGGGGTCGTCGGATTCGACGAGTTCCACGCCGGCGACGATGCCGGCCAGATGGAGGGCGAGTCCCCGGTCGGAGGCCGCAAGATCGTCAGACTCCGCGAGACGGGAGCTCGCGCGGGAGTCGATGTCTTCGGGACGACAGTCGAGCATGGCGGCCAGGGCGGAGACGAGAAGGGCAAGAGCGACTCTGGCGGGATGGTCGGCCTTCTGGCTCACGGCGCGCTGAAGGTTCCAGAACTGCTCGAAAACGGCATCGAGCTCTCGGTCGAAGGGCGAGAAGCGGCTGGAGACTGCGGCGAGCACGTCGCTTGCCGTGCGGGACTCGTTGAACTGCCTGAGCACGGCCGGAATGAAAAGCGGCTGAATGCCGGAACTCTCAAGGTTTTTCTCGAGAACCTTCGGGTCGTCGTTCGAGAGGTCTCGAAGCACCGAGACGATCCTGTTGTGGCACCACGCAAAGCAGGCGCGGGAACTCGACGAAAGGCGCTGCAGGCTCTTGTTGAGCTCGGCGACGCTAGCGGCCTCGGTCGGAAGTTCGATGAGGCTGCCCCGGAAGTCGGCGTTCATGCCGAGTTCGCCGAACATGATCTCGAGAACCCCCTGAAGGTCCCAGTAGGCGCCCATGAGCCCCGTGAGGTCGCTGTTGTCGTAGAGATAGTGCTCGATGGGATCCTCATCGTCGTCGGGATCCGCGCCGGTGACGATGGACGAGGAGGAAATCGCGCCCCAGATGACGTCGAGCGAGACGACGAGCGGATTGCTGTCGTCTCCGAGCGTTCCCGCGAGCTCGCGAATCATGTCTGCGAGGGTTCCGCTCTCGGCGGCCGCGTCACGGTCGAAGGCTTCCGCATCGTCGGCAAGGTCTCCGATGGCCTTGACGGCAGTCTCCAGAACGTTGTTGTCTTCAGCCGTCAGGCCGAGTGCGGCGACGATGGCGGCGGATCCGCAGTGGATGTGCGCATAGAAGGGGCGCAGCGATTCGGGAAGCGCCTTGTAGGCGGTCAGAACGGCGGAAGTCGTGAACTCGGAGGGCGATTCGGTTTGAGGTACCTGCATGGGGAATCCTTCGATTGAAAAAACTGCCAGACTGAAAGTATGCGACAAATCGCCGGCATTCGCGTGCTTGGCAGGGTAATGCCTGAGATTGCGCGGGTTGGGCACTGCTTGTTTTTGGGATCAGCGCCGCCAGTTTTTGTACGGATTCCTTGCGAGCATCGAGTTGTAGTAGCGCGGATCGCCCGTCACCTCCTCGCCGATCCACTCGGGCTTCTCGAAGGAAGCATCCACGGATGGCAGCTCGATCTCGGCCATGACGAGGCCCTCGTTGTCGCCGAAGAATTCGTCCACCTCCCAGACGAAGCCCGCAAACGGAATCTTCGTGCGGGTTTTGGCGATGACGGGCTTTTCGGCGAGTTCGTCGAGCATGGTCCGGGCCTCGTTGTACGGGATCTCGTACTCGTACTCGGGATGCGCGATGCCGCTTCCGCGTCCCTTGACCGTGAGAAAGCCCTTGTCGCCCACGGTTCGCACGCGCACCGTGCGGTTCCTGTCGCTGCAGAGGTAGCCCTGAGCGTAGCGCACGGCGCAGCCGAGCTTCCGCCAGTCGTCCGACTTCACGAGAAACTTGCGTTCGATTTCAATGCCCATGATTCCGGTCCCTCCATTCGATTCAGTTCATCGACCTGGCGCTTCGAGCGCCGCGAGCACGGTCTGCACGAGTGCGAGGCGATTTTCGGGCGTTGCGCCGCCCGAGTCGATCCTCAGCTTGTCGGGCCCGAGCATGCGGGCGTCCTTCCTCGACTGCAGGAAGCGGATGAGTGCCATCGGCTCGACGGCGGGCCTTGCCGTGAATGTGATGACGGTCGCCGTGTCGGCGCAGTCGATCTTGCGCACGCCGAGCGCTTCGCAGCGAAGGCGCAGCCTGTGGATCTGAGTGAGTCTCTGCGCGGCCTCGGGAAGCTTGCCGTAGCGGTCGGCGAGCGATTCGGTCGTGCGGATGATGTCCTCGACACTCGTCGCGGACGAGAGCTCCTTGTAGAAGCCGAGGCGCTGCGAGACGTCCGAGACGTAGCTGCTCGGCAGCAGTGCGGGCGCATGGAGCGAGATTTCCGTGGTCGGCACGAGGGGCTCCGTGAAGTCGGGAAGTTCTCCGCGCTTGAGTGCCTTGACGGCATTGGCGAGCATGCGGCTGTAGAGGTCGAACCCGACCTCGGCGATCTCGCCCGACTGGTGTTCGCCTAGCACTTCGCCCGCGCCTCGGATCTCGAGGTCGTGCATGGCGAGGTAGAAGCCGCTGCCGAGTTCCTCAAGGGACTGGATGGCTTCGAGGCGCTGCTTCGCCTGCTTCGTCGTGGCGCCCGATAGCGGGGTGAGCAGGTAGGCGTAGGCCTGATGGTGGCTTCGGCCGACGCGGCCGCGCAACTGATGGAGCTGTGCGAGGCCGAGCTTGTCAGCCCGCTGCATGATGATCGTGTTGGCGGTCGGGACGTCGATGCCCGTCTCGATGATGGTCGTGCAGAGGAGCAGGTTGTAGCGCTGCTGGTAGAACTCGCGCATGATGTGCTCAAGCTCGCGCTCGCTCATCTGTCCGTGCGCGACGGCGATGCGTGCTTCGGGAATCAGCGTGGCGAGCTGCTCGCGACGGTTCTCGATCGTCTCCACCTCGTTGTGCAGGAAGTAGACCTGGCCGCCGCGCTTGAGTTCGCGGATGACGGCCTCGCGGATGAGGCCCGGCTCCTCGGCGTGCACAAAGGTCTTGACCGCCAGACGGCGCTCGGGGGCTGTCGCGATGACGGAGAAGTCGCGGATGCCTTCGAGGCTCATCGAGAGCGTGCGCGGGATCGGCGTGGCCGTGAGCGTGAGGACGTCGACCTCGGCGCGCAGCTTCCTGAGCGTCTCCTTCTGGCGAACGCCGAAGCGGTGTTCCTCGTCGATGATGACGAGGCCGAGGCGCTTGAAGGACACTTTGTCGGTAAGAAGCTTGTGCGTGCCGATCACGATGTCGACCGTGCCGTCGGCGATGCCTTCGAGCGCCTTCGTCGTCTCTTTGCCCGTTCTGAAGCGGGAGAGCTCGGCGACGCGCACGGGCCAGGGCGCGAATCGGTCGCGGAAGGTCTGGGCATGCTGCTCGGCGAGCAGGGTCGTCGGGCAGAGCACGGCCACCTGCCGGCCCGCCGAGACGGCGACGAAGGCCGCGCGCAGTGCGACTTCGGTCTTGCCGAAGCCTACGTCGCCGCAGACAAGGCGGTCCATCGTCTTGCCCGTCGTCATGTCGTTGAGGACGGCGCCGATGGCGGCCGCCTGGTCGGGCGTCTCGTCGAATGCAAAGCCCTCGCAGAAGGCCTCGTAGTCGCTGATGTCGATGGGGAAGACGACGCCCTTGCGGGTCTCGCGCAGCGCATAGAGGTGCAGGAGCTCGGCCGCCGTGTCGCGGACCTGCTCGGCCGCCTTCCTTCTCGCCTTTTCCCAGTCGCCGCGTCCGAGAGCGTGCAGCGGGGCGTTCTCGGGATCGGCGCCCGAGTAGCGCGAGATGAGGTGGAGGTTGGCGATCGGCACGAAGAGCTTGGCCTCGTTCTTGTAGTCGATGCGCAGAAGCTCGGCCTCTCCGTCGGGCGTGTCCATGTGCACGAGCCCCTGATAGCGGCCGATGCCGTGCTCTAGGTGCACGACGGCATCCCCGATCTTGAGTTCGGAGACGTCGCGCACGATCATTTCGATGTTGGTCGACTGGCGGTTGCGGCGCAGACGCGAACGCCTCGGGCTGGCGGCATAGAGCTCGGTTTCGGTGAGGATCGCCGTACCGGGATTCTCAAGGAGGCTGCCCGCAAAGAGCGGCGCGGCCGCAAGGCCCACGGGCGCGTCGCCCGCGAGGAAGTCCGCCCAGTTTTCGTACTCCGTGAATTCGAGGCCCGACGCCCTGAAGAGCTCGCCCATCGTGCCCATGCGGCCCACCGAGGTCGCAACTATGAGCGTGCGGCGGCCCCGCGTCTTCTCGGTCGTCGTGAAGGCGATGAGGTTCGAGACGGGGTTCTGGCTCTTGCGGTCGACCGCAACGCCCTTGAGGGCGAGCGCGTCTTCGGGGGCTCCCTCGCGCCTGAAGGTGAAGCGCGCGAACTTCGAGAGGCTCGTGAAGAACGCTTCGGGCGTGAGCCAGAGCTCCTCGGGCTTCATCGCGGGACGGTCCGCGTCCGTTTCGAGCATGCGCTGGCGCGAGAGCGTCTCCTTCATGAAGCCAGCAAGCGCGGTCTGCACGTCGCCCACGAGCACGACGCGCGTGCCCGCCGACAGATAGTCGGCCAGCGTGGCCGTCTGCTCGAAGAAGAGCGGCAGATAGTATTCGATGCCCGGCGGCAGGACGCCGTTGCCGATGTCGCGGTAGACGAGGCTTTTGCCCGGATCGCCCGCAAAGCGCGTGCGCCAGCGCTGCCTGAAGCCCGTGACGGCCTCGGGCGTCACGGGGAACTCGTGGCCCGGAAGCAGCCTGATCTCGTTGACGGCCTCCATGGAGCGCTGCGTCTCGACGTCGAACCAGCGGATCGACTCGATCTCGTCGTCGAAGAGGTCGAGGCGGAAGGGCCGGTCGGAGCCCATCGGGAAGACGTCGATGATGCTGCCGCGAACGGCGAATTCACCCGCCGCGAGCACCTGCTTGACGCCTGCGTAGCCTGCGGCGGCGAGGTTCGAGCGAAGGCCCTCGACCGAGAGCGTGTCGCCGGGACGGAAGAAGAAGGTGTTCGCGCCCACGTAGGCGACGGGCGCCATGCGCTGGGCGGCCGTGACGGCGGAGGCGATCACGACGTCGAGGCCCTTCGTGCCCGAGGTCATGCGGTAGAGGGTCTCAAGGCGCTCGGAGACGATGTCCTCCTGCGGGGAGAGCACGTCGTAGGGGAGCGTCTCCCAGTCGGGGAGGCTTCTGACGCCGAGTTCGGGACTGAACCAAGGGATCTCCTGCCCGAGCCTCACGGCGTCGAGCGGATCGGCGCAGATGACGAGGAGTCTTTCATGCCTTGTGCGGCACTTCTCGGCCATCTGCGAGAGCGCGAGCGCGTCGGGTGCCGCCGTGCCGATGGGCAGCGCGTACCTGTCGCCGGGCCAGAAACGGAAGATGTCTTCGGAAATCAGGTCTGGGATTGCGCTATTGGACATGTGTGGGCTCCGTTTTGTGTCTTGAGTCGGAAGTGACGATAGCACAAACCGGAGGACTCTCAGAGGGCGGTCGACAGGCGAGGGGCGACACCTTCGGCCGATATGCCGTAGGATTAGGTGAAGGCCGCCCGATCTGCGAGCGGCCGATGGAGGCCCGACCATGCTGAGAGCTCATCGATGCAGACGTTATGCGGCGCGCTTGAAGGAACTCATCCGCTGCACGCCCGTGGATCCGCTTCTTCTCACCGAGGGAGAGGTGACGGACCTTGCGTGCCTTCACGCCGACAGCACGCGCCCGACGGCCGGCGAATGCCTTCTTCATGACGACAGGTCTCCCGTCCTCCTTCTCTCCTCCCTTCATCCCGCTCCCGAGACTCTATGGGACGAGGACCTCGCGCTTCTCACGCTTCTTCTCAAGCACTTCGGCCTTCGTCCGAGCGTGGAGACGGGGCTTGCGCTCTACACCGCCGTCCTCTGCCGAAGCGCGGGCTTCACCGACTGCCCCGAATTCGAGGGCTTCGAGCGCCCCGCACTGCCCGAGGGCGCCGACCTCGGCACGCTGCTTGTCGATTTTCTGTATCCCGAAAGCAAAAATCCCGGCGTCTGGGAGATGCCGGGATTCGGAGTGCAGGATGCGGCGGAGTTCGCCGCGGGCTAGACCTTAGAAGCGGTACTGACCCTGGATGCCGATGATGTAGGCATCAAGCTTGCGGAACTTGCCGATTTCCTCATGCTTGGAGTTGTAGAGGCTGCGTTCATGCACGCCGTGCAGGTGAGCGAAGCCCACGTCCGTCTGGAAGTCCTTCGTCCAGTGGAAGGAGGAGCCGATGGCGAACCACCAGCGGTCGGCGTCGGGAATCGTGCCGGTACGCGTGTACTTGTCGTCGATCGTGGACGTTTCGTAGGCGATGCCGCCGCGCAGCGTCCAGAAGCTGTTGATGCGGGCGTCGTAGCCGACGGAGTAGAGGTACGTGTCCTTCCAGTTCTTCTTGGACTCAAAGTCCTGGTGCTGGGTTTCAATCGTCAGGGATTTGAAGCTCGACCAGTCGGCCCAGCGCATGGTGCCGTAGAGGCTCAGCCAGTCGTTGACGTCCCAAGCGGCGGAGAGCATGGCCCAGGCGGGGGCGTCCATGGAGACCTGAGCGTTCATGGAAGTCGGCAGGGCGACGATATTTCCTCCGACAGGGACCTTGATGTTGTTGTCGGTATTGAGCGTGCCGTTGACCGTGTGCCCGACGGCGGAGCGGTAGGAGGCACCGATGCGGACGCTTTCAACAGGCGTCCACATCAAGCCGACGTTCCAACCCCAGGCGTCGCCGGAGACCTTCGTGTAGGCCATGCCCGGAGTGCCCTTGCCAAGCAGGGGATGATGGGTCCAATTGAAGCCGAGGTCGGCCTTCACGTACTGGTAGGAAATGCCGGCACCGAGCGAGACCTTGTCGGAGAGCTTCCAGGCAAAGGACGGGTTGAAGTCATAGACCGCGATCTTGGCTTCCGTGCCTTCGCCGGACTGCTCCCAGTTTTCGCCGTATTCGGTGGAGAGGCCGAACGGCACCGTGAAGCCGAAGCCGATCCAGGTCACGTCGTTGATCTGGTGCGAGATGAAGAGGTTGGGCACGGCTTCGGGGTGATTGCGGCCGTTTTCGTCATGGATGGAGTCGCCTTTCTTGCTGTTGTAGTCGAGGTTGAGGCCGACGCCGACGAAGCCGAACTGGGCCTGCGTGCCCGTGTGAAGCGTCATCGTGGCGGGGTTGTAGTAGAGGCCCGAGACGTCGGTGCCGTCGACACCCATGCCGGCGTAGGCGCGGCCGAGACCGAGAGCGGACTGCTCCGTCAGCTGGAAGCCGCCGGCAACGGCGGCGGAGGAGAAGGTGGCGGCCACGGCGGCGGCAGCGGCGGCGCGGATGAAATTCTGATGCAAGATCTGCTCCTGGTATGGATTGGAGTGCGCGACACATGTCGTTTTTCGGGCTTTTTATGCGTGTTTTCCCGAATGAGGTGTACACCCTAACACATAGCAACAGAAGTTTAAAAGCGGGCTAATCCGTCAGCATGATGAGTCCCCTGAAAGACGAAAAGCACCGTCAAGCCCTCTGGGAGAGGGTTTTCGGTGCTTTTTTAATCCTGAAGGACTACCTTAGAACAGGTACTGCATCTGGGCGGAGAAGATGTAGGAGTCGAGCGACTTGAATTCGCCGGAGGCCTTCTCGTTGGCGGACACGAGTTCCTTGTCGCCGACGCCCTTGATGTAGGTGGCGCCGAAGTCGAACGTCAGGTTGTCCGTGTACTTGTAGGATGCGCCGCCTGAGAACCAGACGCGGTCGGTGTCGGGAATGACGGCCATGCGGTACTGGTTTTCAACGGGGCCCTGGTCGTAGGCCACGCCGCCGCGGACCGTCCACTGGCCGTTGAGCTTGTAGTCGGCGCCGACGGAGAAGAACCACGTGTCATCCCAATTGTTGGTGATGGTCGAATGGGCAGCAGCGATCTGATCGATCGCAGGCGCGGAGCCAAAGCCGCTGTTGTCAAGAGAGAGGGACTTGAAGTTCGACCACTTGGACCAGCGGGCCGTACCGGAGAGGCGGAGCGCGTCGGTGGCCTCCCACGTGGCGGAGAGCGTGATCGTGTCGGGCGTCTTGATGCGGACCTTCATGTCGCTGGTCAGAGAACCCATACCGTTGATGTCGAGAGTCGTGTGGCCGTCGGCGTTGTGCGCGATGTGAGAGCGATAGGCGAGGCCGACGCGGACGGTCTCGACAGGCTGGAACATCATGCCCACGTTCCAGCCCCAGGCCCAGCTGTCGCCCTTAACGTTGGCATGGGCTGCCGTCTTGAAACTCGGAACGTCGAAGCCGAAGCCGAGTTCGGCCTTGGCGTACTGGAGCGAGATGCCGCCGCCGACGCTGAGCTTGTCGTTGACCTTCCAGGCCAGATTCGGGTTGATGTCGAAGGTGAGGATCATGGACTCGGTGCCACGGTCCATGCCGCCCCAGTTTTCATCGAATTCGGTGCCCATGCCGTACGGGACGGTGAGGCCAAGGCCGGCCCAGAGGCTGTCGTTGATCTGGTGGGTGATGAAGCCGGCGGGAATGGTCTGGCCCTTGAGACGGCCGTTTTCCGTGACGGAGCCGTCACGGCTTTCGTAGTCAAGATTGACCGCAACCCAGGTACCCGTCGCCTGCATGCGCGTGCCGGAGAGAAGCGTCATGCCGGCGGGATTGTAGTGAACGGCGGAAAGGTCGTCACCCACGATGCCGGCGCCGGCCATGGCACGGCCCATCTGGATGGCGGACTGCTCGGAGAGCTGGAAGCCCGCGGCGTAGGTCTGGGTGGCAAAGGCGCCGGCAACCATCATCGCAGCGGCGGCAATCTTGAAAGTCGGGTTCTTCAACGGAAAACTCCTGTCAATTGAAAGTCTGAGCGAGGCGTCCCGCGACGGGCGCCGTCGAAAAAATGAATTGAGGGAATTTTGAAGAATCAAAGGACCGAAAACGAATCATTTTTCAAAGGGTTAACCCCAAGTGATGGGCGGCTTAATCCGCGCGGATGATGTTCGCTGAAGTGAATGAAATCGTGTAAATCCCTGTGTTCCAATTGAATGCAAGGGGAAAGCGTCTCGATAAGCCTTCCCCGAAGGGGCGGCATGGTAATCCGAAATACTTTGAAAATGGTCCGAAATGGGCCCGAAACGGGCCCGAAGATCCTCGGAAAATGGGTGCAAAAATGGCCCGGCTTCAATGAAGACCGGGCCATTGGACGGGGATTCGAGCGGGTGTCAGCCCTGAGGTTCGGGATCGTTGGGAGTGCCGTAGTCCATGGAGGCGGCCGAACCGATGATGCCGACGACGCGGTTGAAGAGCGACTGCAGCTCGAGGTGCAGGGCGGAGGTGTCGATGGCGCCCGACAGACCGCGGGAGACGCGCTCCATGTGGCGCAGCGTCAGCTCGTAGCTGTCGCGCAGGATCGCCTCGCGCTCGTTGTTGAGCGTGTTGCAGAGGGCGCGGCGCTTCTCAAGGTCCTTCTCGGCGAGAATCATGGCAAGCTGCTCGAGGCAGACGCCGACCCGGTGATGCAGGGCCTGAAGCTCCTTGAGGCCGTCGGGCGTGAACGAGCGGTTCTTGCGGCACTTCTCGTTCATGATGACCGTGATGATGCGGTCGATCGTGTTGAGGGCGACCTTGATGCTGCCGTTGGCGTTTTTGAGGTACTGCCACTCGATCGCCTCGGCCGTGGTGAGCTGGCCGCGCATGACGAGCCCGAGGTAGCGTGTCATCGTGCTCGTGCGCTGGTTGATGTAGTTGCCGCGATCATGCAGGATGAGGATCTCGCCGTCGGCGGGATTGATGCGGAGCATGATCTCGATGTCGTGCCAGAAGCTGCGCACGTCGCCCGTGATGCGCTGCAGCTCCGTGCGCGCAACGTTGAGGGACATGCCGCTCGAGATCAGGTTTTCCTTCGCAAAGAGGTCTGCGGCCTCGCCGCCCGTCTTGGCATCAGCCTTCTTTTCCGGGATGATGCGGTCGGCAATCCTTGCGAAGGGCTTGATGATGAAGAGGCCCATGCCCGAGATGATCAGGTTGAGCGTGACGTGGAAGTAGATGATGCTGTCGGGGATCGCGCCGAAGCCCTCGGCGATGAAGGGGCACGTTGCAAGCAGCAGGGCCGTGAACGAAAGCGTCACGGCGCGCCACATCGTGTTGGCGACGGGACCGCGGCGGCCGATGCGCGAGGCGGTCATCGTGGTCATGAGCGCGAGGATCGTGCTTTCGATGTCGGCGCCGAGCGCCACCCAGAGGCCCGTGGAGACGGGGATGACGCCTGCGGTGACGAGGCCTGAGGTGATGATCACGGCGGCAAGGCTCGAGAAGCAGCCGAAGCCGAGGCACAGGCCGAGCAGTACGGCGAGGATCGGCGAATGGGAGATCTCGAGGAAGAGAGGCGCGAGCTCCGTGCTCGTTCGCAGCGGCATCGTGGCGGCCACGATGAGGCTGAGCGCAAGCATGATGATGCCCAGGCCGATCAGGATGCGGCCGAACTGACCCTGACGCGTGTCCGCCTTGCGCATGAAGAAGAGGCAGGTGCCGATGAAAATCAAGAGCGGCGACAGGAACGAAAGGTCGAAGGTGAGCACGCGGGTCATCAGGGCCGAACCGAAGTCGGCGCCGAGAATCGTCGCGAAGGCCATGTTGGTGGTGAGAAAGCCTTCGGCCTGAATGCTCGCCACGATGAGCGTGGCGGCGGTGGAGCTCTGGAGAAGAGATGCGAGCGTGGTGCCCGACGCCATGGCGATGGCCCGGTTCTTGAGCCGGACGGAGAGGAAGTCCTTGAGGGCCACACCGAAGGTGCGGAGCATCCCGGTCTTGACCATGTAGGCTCCCCAGAGCAGGAGGGCGATGCCTCCGGCCATGTGGATGAGCGACTGCATAAAAGCCTGCCTCCGTGGAAAAATGTGTTGAAAATAGGCGGATGTCTTTCGATATTAGCGGAAGGTCCGTTCAAAGTGCTCTTCCTGCGGGAAAACGCTTTGTAGCTAAGCCTCGGTACAATGTGCCCATCAGGGCCTGCCGCGCCTGCGGAGGCCACGGGACAAGAAGGAGAAACGGATGAGTGAAGCCACGAAGGTGGTCGGGCTCGTGTGCGCGGCCGGCGTCGGCAGCCGCATGGGGCTCGGCTCTCCCAAGCAGTACATGAAGTTCGGCTCGGAGGCGATGCTCGTGCATACGGTGCGCGCCCTTCGAGCCGTCGAGCGCATGGGCGAGATCGTCGTGGTCGTGAGCCCGACGGATCCCTACATCGACGACGTGGCGCGCCACTTTCCTGAAAACGTCAGGGTGCTGCGCTGCGGCGGCAGGGAGCGTGCGGAGTCGGTCGTCAACGGCCTTCTTAACGCAGGGTTCGACAGGGACGCGTGGGTGCTCGTGCATGATGCGGCGAGACCCTGCCTGAAGCCGAGCGAGGCCGCCCGCCTCATCGACGAGGTGCTCGCCGACGGCGGTGTCTCGGGCGGCATCCTCGCCGTACCCGTCGCCGACACGATCAAGCGTGCGGACAAGAGCCGCATGATCCTCGAGACGGTGCCGCGCTCGGATCTGTGGCGCGCGGCCACCCCGCAGATGTTCCGCGTGCACGACCTCGTCGAGGCGCTTTCGGGCGACCTCGCGGGGATCACCGACGAGGCGAGCGCCATGGAGAGGCTCGGCCGTCCCGTCAGGATCGTGCCGGGACGCACTACCAACATCAAGGTGACCGAACCCGCCGACGGCGTGCTCGCGAGCCTCATCTTAGGAGACGGCGCCGTGGTGCCCTTCCGAGTAGGTCAGGGATACGACTCCCATCGATTGGTCGAAGGCCGTCCGCTCATTCTGGGCGGCGTGCAGATTCCGTTTGAACTCGGCCTTGACGGCCACTCGGACGCCGACGTGCTCCTGCACGCCGTGACCGACGCCGTGCTCGGCGCTGCCGCCCTCGGCGACATCGGACAGCACTTCCCGCCCTCGGATCCGAAGTGGAAGGGCGCGGACAGCCGCGTGCTCCTCAGGGCCGTCGTGGCGCTCGCAAGACAGAAGGGCTGGACCGTCGTCAACTGCGACGCGACGATCGTGGCCGAACGCCCGAAGATCGGCCCCCACATGCCCGCCATCAGGGCCTCGCTCGCCGAGACGCTTGGCGTCTCCGAAGAGGTGGTCAACGTCAAGGCGAAGACCAATGAGAGGATGGACGCCGTCGGACGCATGGAGGGCATGATGGCTCAGGCCGTCGTGCTGATGAGCAGGATGGCTTGAGGCGAATCTGAAGCCCGTTCCAACAGGGAAAGGGGCCGCTCGTGAGAGCGACCCCTTCGTGTTTCAGGTGCTTTCAGCTTGTTCCTGCATCACGCCTTCGGGTCTTCGTCGACGTGATCGGCGGGGGCTGCGGGCTGGTTCTTCTGGAATTCCTTGAGCATCTTCTTCTCAAGCTTCTCCTGTTCGCGGGCCCGCTTCTCCTCCTTGGCTTTGATGGCGGCGGGATCGGCGGCGGGGAAGCCTACGCGCACCAGAAGGCCGTGCGGATCCATGCTGTCGAGCTGCACGCTGCCGCTCGAGCGGCGGACGATGCGGTCGACGATGGCGAGGCCGAGGCCCGTGCCCGTCACGCCGCTTCGCGCGCTTTCGCCGCGCTCGAAGGGTCGCATGACGCGCTCGCGCTGGTCTTCAGGAAGGCCCGCGCCCTCGTCGCCGACGGTGAGCATGGCGTTCTTGCCGTTGTCGGTCAGGCCCGTCGTAATGTGGAGCCTGAGGATGCCGTCCTCGCTGCGGCCGTAGCGCATCGCGTTCGTGAAGAGGTTCTGCACGGCGCGGGAGAGCTCGAGCGGGTGAGCAACGATGAAGACGTTGGGCGCGATGTGGCTCGTGATCTTGACGGTCGAGTCGCTCGCAAGCCTGGCGTTGGACATGGCGTTCTGAACGGCCTCGCCCAGGTTGACGAGCTCCTGCTCCTCATGGCTGTGACGCGCGTAGGAGAGGAACTGGTTGACGATGTTCTCCATCTGCTCAAGGTCGCTCACCATGGCGGTGCGGGAGTCCTCGGGCAGGTCGGCGAGCTCGACCTCGAGGCGCAGGCGCGTGATCGGCGTGCGAAGGTCGTGGCTCACGCCCGCGAGAAGCAGCTCGCGGTCGGCCTCCATGCGGCGCAGGTCCTGCACCATGCGGTTGAAGCTCATGTTCACGGCCTGGATCTCGGCCGTGCCCGCATCCTCAGGAAGAGGATCGGGGACCTTGCCCTGACCGAGCTGCGCGGCCACCTGCGAGAGCTTGGCAAGCGGATCGATCACGTGCCGGGTGAGGAGCGTGGCGCCGAAGAGGCTGGCAAGACAGGCAGCGAGCGCCCACCAGAGCCAGGCGGTGCCGAGCGGCGGATTGAGGATGCCGCTGTCGGTCTGCATCCAGTAGGCGTCGCCGTCGATGTCGACCGAGACCCAGAGGCCCGAGACGCCGTTGACGCTCGAGGCGAGGATCGTGTCCTGGCCGAGCTGGTGCTTGACGAGCTGCTCGATGAGGCCGTTGAAGCCGTCGCCCGAGAGGACGACGACCTTGTCGGTCGCATCGCGCGGCGAGAGAAGAAGGCCTTCGCGGGCGGCAAGAAGCTTCAGCAGGTCGACGCGAAAGAGCGGGTCGGCCGTCACGAGCGCGTACTTCGTCAGGTTTGCGGTCGAGACGATGTGCTGCGCGACGCCCTGCGAGTAGGGAAGTTCGGAGAGCACGCGGAAGCTCTGCAGCCAGCCGACGACGCTGAAGAAGATGAGGCCGCACAGCAGAATGAAGGTGCGCCAGAAGAGGCTCGGGCGATGGTTGCTGCGTAGGGAAAGCATGAGTGTGTCCGGCAGGTGTGGGTTGAAACCGTTTGGTGAAAGTGTAGCGGTTCTGTACTGCGGAAAAAGCTCCCGCCGCTTGTGGCGGACGGGAGCTTTCAGAATTTCTCAGAACTGGCCTGATGCGGTCCCGGCGATCAGCTGTGGCCGTCGGGGATGAAGACGTAGCCGAGGCCCCAGACCGTCTGCAGGTAGCGCGGCTTGGAGGGATCGGGTTCGATCAGCTTGCGAAGGCGGGAAACCTGCACGTCGAGCGAGCGGTCGAAGGCCTCGTATTCGCGGCCGCGGGCCATTTCCATCAGCTTGTCGCGGGAGAGCGGCTGGCGCGGATGGCGGGCGAAGGCCTTGAGGACGGCGAACTCGCCGGTCGTGAGCGGCTG
>ENA-ORLM01000283-ORLM01000283.1-human-gut-metagenome-genome-assembly--contig:-NODE-283-length-56698-cov-4.322831_pt1 | contig 56698 bp, 58 predicted proteins | sample MGYA00243063_ERZ508815 | MGnify/ENA primary metagenome ERZ508815 (study PRJEB26277, sample SAMN04329768) | human gut metagenome | biome: human-associated habitat | host: Homo sapiens | place: USA...
CAGTTGCTCACTAACAACTTCAAGTTGTCTGCTTCCACAATAGCGCAACTTTACAAGGCAAGGTGGATGATTGAAATATTCTTCAGAAACATCAAGCAGCTGTTGAAAATAAAGAGTTTCATTGGTACATCACGTAATGCTGTTGAGACGCAGATATGGACTGCTTTGTCAACGATGCTACTACTCTGCTGGCTAAAGCACATTGCAAAGTACAAATGGGGGCTCGCCAATCTCGTCGTATCACTTAGATTGAACACATTCACGAAAATTGAACTCGAAAAGTGGTTGAACGAACCATTTACACCTCCGCCTGAGCTTGCAGGAGAGGAATAAATAGGGTCAAAAAAACTTTGAAGGGGTTGTTATAGATAACAACCTCATATTCATCGTACCTATAAATCGTTTAGGACAACATTGCAAATATGGAGAAAATAAAAATATGCAAGTTGTTGATAATAAGGCAGATAAATTCTTTTGTTTTCCTATGATTTCTATGGCTTGTATCGGCTCTGGGTACGCTAGAAGCTAAGTATTTGATTATTCATTTACTTAGCTTTTTTGTTTTTATCAAAGATTGCTACCGTTCCTTAAAATTCTTCACAAAAATGCCCGATGCCACTAACTCCGCGTTTGTTCGAATTAGTTCCGAGCTTGTTGAAATTAGTTCCGAGCTTGTTCGAATTAGTTCCGAGCTAGTTTCAACTAAAAAAGCGTTAACACACAGAGGCGCGGAATCGGGAACGGGAGGTGGGGAAAATGGGGAAAGAAGCGTGCTACAAAAAACACTAAAGCCCTGAGGCACACCGCTGAGGATGTGACGCAGGGCTTTGGGCACTTTTACTTGGGGAAATGACAAGCTGGAGAGGGGCAACGGAGGGGCTATTAGAAGTAGCCTTCGCGTTTCTTTTGCTCCATTGAGGCATCTTGGTCGAAGTCGATGACGCGGGTGGTGCGTTCGCTCTTCGTGGTGGTCATCATTTCCTCGACAATCTTTTCGATGGTGTCGGCTTCGCTCTCGATGGCTCCGGTGAGGGGCCAGCAACCTAAGGTGCGGAAACGGATTTTACGCATCACAATCTGGTCGCGGTACTGTTCGGGCAGGCGGTCGTCGTCGGGCATGATGATCTGGCCGTCCATCATGACAGTGGGGCGTTCCTTGGCAAAGTAAAGGGGAACGATGGGGATGTTCTCCAAACGGATGTATTGCCAAATGTCGAGCTCGGTCCAGTTTGACAGGGGGAATACGCGGATGCTCTCACCTTTGTGAACACGGGCGTTGTAGATGTCCCACAACTCGGGACGCTGGTTCTTGGGGTCCCACTGGTGGAATTGGTCGCGGAAGGAGAAGATGCGTTCCTTGGCGCGGCTCTTTTCTTCGTCGCGGCGGGCTCCGCCAAAGGCGGCGTCGAACTTGTGCTTGTCGAGGGCGTGGAGCAGGGCCTGGGTCTTCATCAGGTCGGTGTGTACCTTCGAACCGTGGGTGAAGGGGCCTACGCCGGCATGAAAGGCTTCCATGTTGCTTTCGACAATGAGGTTCCAGCCGTGTTCCTTGGCATACCAGTCGCGGAACTCAAGCATTTCCTTGAACTTCCACTTGGAGTCGATGTGCATCAAGGGGAAGGGGGGACGACCGGGGGCAAAGGCTTTTTCGGCCAAACGTACCATGACGCTGGAGTCCTTGCCAATGCTATAGAGCATTACGGGATTTTCAAACTCCGCTGCCACTTCGCGGATGATGTGAATGGACTCGGCTTCGAGTTCCTTCAGGTGGCTCAAACTATAATTTTCTGTCATGACAGTGTGTTATTCTGTGTTTTATTGCCGATTGGGGCAGTTTACATGAGCAAAGGTAGGCATTTTTCGTTGATAATGCTTACTTTTGCTTAAGCGAAATTGGGCTTTTGGGCTATGAATGGCTGTTTGCTGGCTCTGGCTTGCGTCAGGCCGTGGTTCAATGTTTGCCTTTACGCTGTGTGGCGGGTTGGGCGTTCTCTGCTGAGGGAGGGGGCACGACCCGTTTGACTGTTATATTTTATATCTCTGATTTTCATGAAAGGTTTACACATTATCACGCCGGTGAAGGACTCGATTGATTCTACCCTCGAAACGGTGAGGGCTATCAAGGCGTCGAAACTCTCGGTTCCGTATAAATACACGATTTACAATGATTTTTCAACGCCTGAAAATACGGCGCGGCTGACGGCTGCGGCTCGGGAATTGGGCTTTGAACTGGTGAATCTGTGCGACTTGACGTCGCACCCGTCGCCTAACTATTTGCTGGTACTGCAAAAAACGCAGCGCGAGGCGCTGGAGGCGGATGCGGGGCTGCTGATTGTGGAAAGTGACGTTATCGTGGCTGAAAATACGCTGCAGGACTTGTACGATGGGGCCTTGCAGCGGCCTGACTGTGGCATCGCGGCTTCGGTGACGGTGGACGATAATGGGGCTATCAACTACCCGTACCTTTATGCCAAGGGCTTGGAGAACCGGGTGGTCGACGTGAAAAAGCATTGTAGCTTTTGCTGCTCGCTGCTGACGCCGCGCTTGCTGGCGGCTTACTCGTTTGAGGAACTGAACCCTGAAAAAAATTGGTTTGATGTGACGATTTCGCATGAATCGGTGGCGCACGGACTGCATAACTACTTGTTTACGTCGCTGCCGGTGATTCACCGTCCGCATCAGAGCCGCCCGTGGAAGCAGCTGAAATATACGAATCCGCTGAAATATTACTGGCTGAAATTTACAAAGGGGCTGGATAAGATTTGAAGTCGTCTGAACTTTTATGAAATTCAAGATTTGCCTTAATTTTTGAGGCGTTTTTGGGCCTTGAAGAAGGAGTGTAGCGAGCTACACGACTGATGAAAGGTCAAAAAACGGCCAAAAAGAAAGGTGAAGATTGAATTTAGAAGAGATAAATCTCCAAATCAAATCTTCGTCAGAAAAGTTTAGATGACTTCTTAAGGCTGAAAAAGAATTTTGAACACTTACATTTAAATAAGGTTGAAAATGAACAGAATTACTGGCAAACATTGGGTGGCGCTGTGGCTCTGCCTTATGGCTTTTGTGGGGATGCGGGCGCAAAACGCAACGGATTCGCTGCAACACGAGGTGCTGATTGAAACTACAATGGGCCGAGTGCGTGTGACGCTGTACAACGATACGCCGAAACATCGCGACAACTTCCTGAAATTGGTGCGCGAGGGTTACTACGATGGCTTGTTGTTTCACCGCGTTATTCCGGGCTTCATGATTCAGGCGGGCGACTCAGCTTCGCGTCATGCCGTGCCTGAACAGAAATTGGGCGACTCACCTGAGGCTTACACCATTCCGGCTGAAATTCGCTTTCCTGAACGCTTTCACAAATGTGGGGCGCTGGCGGCTGCACGCGAGGGCGACGAGGTGAATCCGGAACGTGCGTCGTCGTCGACGCAGTTCTACATCGTGAACGGCCGAATGTTCGACGATGACCAGCTGGCGGCTGCGCAGGAGTACCTTGACGAACAAACGGGTGGCAAAATTAAACTGACGCCTGAGGTGAAGGAGGTGTATCGCTCGTATGGGGGTGCACCGCACTTGGATGGGCTGTACACGGTGTTTGGCGAGGTGATTGAGGGCCTTGACATCGTGGACCAAATTCAGTGGGTGGAGCGCAACGCTGATAACCGCCCGAAAACGGATGTGCGCATCGTACGGGCTACGGTGGTGAAGTGAGGCCTGAGCCAGTGGGGAGATGTTTTAAAGTTCTGCCTCTGCTTGAAATAGGAATTCGGCTATACGGATTGCAGAAGAAACAATAACAGCCGGAGTGCATGTTGAATGAACATGTCGCTCCGGCTGTTTTTTGTATGTGTTCAAAAAAGAATGGGTCGGTATGTGAAGAAAAAATGCTGTTCGGCCTGGCACCGATGATGCCGGTTCCGAACAGCAAAGCGTATTAGGCAATATTATTCAGCCTTAGCTTCTTCGGCAGTAGCTTCAGTTGCAGGGGCTTCAGTTGCGGGAGCCTCGGCAGCTTTTTTCTTGCTACGACGGGTACGAGTGGCTTTCTTCTTGGTCTTAGCCATGTTCTCGTCGAAGTCAACGAGTTCGATGAAGCACATCTCAGCACCATCACTCGGACGGAAACCGGTTTTGATGATACGAGTGTAGCCACCGGGACGGTCGAGCACCTTGCTGCGAACTTCGCGGAAGAGTTCAGAAACAGCAACCTTGTCCTGAAGGTAGCTGAAAACTACACGACGAGAGTTTGTAGTGTCGTCCTTGCTCTTGGTGATCAGGGGCTCAACATACTTCTTCAGCGCCTTAGCCTTGGCCAGAGTCGTAGTGATTCTTTTGTGCATAATCAAAGAGCAGGCCATGTTCGAAAGCATAGCAGCTCTATGAGAAGCAGTACGGCTCAGATGGTTGAATTTTTTATTGTGTCTCATTTCAGATGTTAATCTTTATCTAATTTATACTTAGAAATATCAGTTCCAAACGAAAGATTCAGACTCTCGAGCAAATCATCAAGCTCAGTGAGCGATTTCTTACCGAAGTTGCGGAACTTGAGGAGGTCGTTCTTGTTGAACTGTACGAGTTCGCCAAGGGTTTCGACGTCGGCAGCCTTGAGGCAGTTGAGGGCACGAACAGAGAGGTTCATGTCGACGAGCTTCGTCTTGAGAAGCTGACGCATGTGGAGTACTTCTTCGTCGAACTCTTCATTGTCGGTCTCAGCCTTATCTTCAATCGTGATCTTTTCGTCAGAGAAGAGCATGAAGTGGTAGATAAGGATTTTAGCTGCTTCCTTAAGAGCGTCCTTCGGGTGAATGGAACCATCCGTAGATATTTCAAGCACAAGTTTGTCGTAGTCGGTTTTCTGCTCTACACGGAAAGGCTCTACGGTGTACTTGACGTTACGGATAGGAGTGTAAATTGAGTCGATAGCGATTTCGTTGATTTCCTTGCAGAATTCACGGTTTTCGTCGGCAGGGACGTAACCGCGACCTTTGTTGATGGAAATCGTTATCTGCATCGTGGCTTTTGAATCTAAGTGACAAATCACTAATTCAGGATTTAACACTTCAAATCCAGAGAGATACTTCGTAATATCGCCAGCTTTGAACTCGGTTGAGTTAGAGATGGTGATAGTAGCCTTCTCTGTTTCGCATTCGTCTACAAGTTGCTTGAAGCGTACTTGCTTCAGGTTGAGAATAATGTTGGTTACGTCTTCCTTCACTCCAGTAACTGCATCGAATTCGTGCTGTACACCTTCAATTTTGACGGTGTTGATAGCAAAGCCTTCGAGCGACGAAAGGAGGATACGACGTAATGCATTTCCGACGGTAGTGCCGAAACCTGGCTCCAAAGGACGGAATTCGAATACTCCGAACTTCGGATCATTTTCCAACATTATTACTTTGTCAGGTTTTTGAAATGCTAATATCGCCATGAATGTAAGGGGATTATGGATTAGTTTTTAGAGTAGAGCTCGACGATCAGCTGCTCCTTGATGTTTTCAGGGATGTCAGCACGCTCGGGCTTGTGCAGGAACTTACCGCACTTCAAATTCTCATCCCATTCGATCCAAGGATACTTGCTGTGGTTAAAGCCTGCCAAAGAGTCAGCGATAACTTCAAGCGACTTGCTCTTTTCACGAACGGCAATGATTTGTCCGGGCTTAACGCTGTAAGAAGCGATGTTGACAACCTTGCCATCAACGGTGATGTGCTTGTGGTTAACAAGCTGGCGTGCAGCTGCGCGAGTAGGAGCGATACCAAGACGGTAAACTACGTTGTCGAGACGGCATTCGAGGCTCTGGAGAAGGATTTCACCAGTAATACCGCTGGCAGAAGCAGCCTTCTTGAAGAGGTTGCGGAACTGCTTTTCAAGTACACCGTAAGTGTATTTGGCTTTCTGCTTCTCAGCGAGCATAATACCGTACTCAGAGCTCTTGCGACGACGGTTGTTGCCGTGCTGGCCGGGAGGGAAATTACGCTTAGCCAATACTTTGTCTGCACCAAAGATAGCCTCACCAAATCGACGGGCGATACGAGACTTAGGTCCAATATATCTTGCCATTTTATCTTTATGTCTTTATTAAACTAACGTGTTGATTATACTCTTCTTCTCTTCGGAGGACGGCAACCGTTGTGGGGCAGCGGAGTAACGTCGATGATTTCAGTTACTGCAATACCTGCACCGTGTACGGCACGGATAGCTGATTCACGACCGTTACCGGGACCTTTAACGTAGGCCTTAACCTTGCGAAGACCAAGGTCGAAAGCTACTTTGGCGCAATCCTGAGCTGCCATCTGAGCAGCGTAGGGAGTGTTCTTCTTAGAACCACGGAATCCCATTTTACCGGCAGAAGACCAAGAAATAATCTGACCCTCGCTGTTTGCAAGAGACACAATGATATTGTTGAAAGAGCTGTGTACGTGGAGCTGACCCATAGCGTCAACCTTCACGTTTCTCTTTTTAGCTGCAACTGTTTTCTTTGCCATATTTATTTATTATTTAGTAGCTTTCTTCTTGTTAGCAACGGTCTTCTTGCGACCCTTGCGCGTACGGGCATTGTTCTTTGTGCTTTGACCACGAACGGGGAGTCCGTTACGGTGGCGAACACCACGGTAGCAACCGAAATCCAAGAGCCGCATGAAGTACACCTGCATTTCAGAGCGGAGGTCACCTTCAACCTTGAATTCAGCACCAATGATTTCACGAATCTTGGCAGCCTGGTCGTCAGTCCAGTCCTTCACTTTGATATCTCTGTCAATGCCGGCCTTGTCCAAGATTTTAGCCGAGCTACTACGACCTATACCGTAGATGTAGGTCAGGGCGATCTCGCCTCGCTTGTTCTGAGGGAGGTCTACACCAACAATTCTTATTGCCATATACTTGTTTTATTTATTGCGGAATTTGGTTAACCCTGACGCATTTTGAACTTAGGGTTCTTTTTGTTAATCACATACAGACGGCCCTTGCGACGTACGATTTTGCAATCTGCAGACCGCTTCTTCAATGATGTTCTTGTTTTCATTATGCTTGATTATTTGTATCTGAACACTATCCTTCCTTTAGAAAGGTCGTACGGACTCATTTCGACTTTCACCTTGTCGCCGGGAAGAATTTTGATGTAGTGCATACGCATCTTACCCGAAATATGAGCGGTGATTTCGTGTCCGTTCTCTAATTCCACACGGAACATGGCATTACTTAATGCCTCAACGATTGTCCCGTCTTGTTCGATAGCAGCTTCTTTTGCCATATTAACTTTTTTGTCTTTCTACATTTTCGATTTCCGCAAACGATGACATGATGTCAGCCTTGCCGTGATGTATGGCTATGGTGTGCTCAAAATGAGCAGCCGGTTTTCCGTCGAGCGTTACTACGCCCCAACGGTCGGGGAGCATGGCCAGCTCGTGACTACCCAGGGTAATCATCGGCTCAATGGCGATGCAAAGGCCGTTCTTGATTTGCTTGCCTGTGCCTTGGCGTCCGTAGTTAGGAACTTGCGGATCTTCGTGCATCTCGTGCCCGATGCCGTGGCCGACAAACTCGCGAACAACGCCGTATCCATTACTTTCGCAGTGCTGCTGCACCGCATAACCTATATCTCCCAAACGGTGTCCTACGATGGCTTGCTCAATGCCCTTGTAAAGCGATTCCTTCGTAACGCGAAGCAACTCTTTAACCTCGGGCTTGACTTCGCCCACACAAAAGGTGTAGCACGAGTCGCCGCAGAAACCATCAATAAACGTACCGCAATCAACTGAAACAATATCACCATCACGAAGCGGTTCGTCGTTGGGAATACCATGCACAACTGTATTGTTAACACTGGTGCAAATGGAAGCAGGGAATGGCCCTCCGTAAGGATTAGGAAATCCCTTGAATGTGGGAGTGGCTCCGTGGTCCCTGATAAATTGTTCAGCCAAGGTGTCCAACTGGCGAGTTGTGACACCCGGCTCAACAATTTTCGCTATTTCGGTGAGCGTGGCGCTTACCAGAAGATTGGCTTTGCGCAACAACTCAATTTCATCGTCGGTCTTCAGATAAATCATTCAGACGTAAAAAATTTAATAGGCAGCTACCTTCGTTGAACGTGTGCGGACATGTCCGGAATTGAGCAGTCCATCGTAGTGGCGCACCAAAAGGTGGCTTTCAATCTGTTGCAGCGTGTCCAGTACAACACCTACGAGAATGAGCAACGAGGTTCCTCCGAAGAATTGTGCAAATTCTTGTTTCACTCCGAGCACACCGGCAAAGGCAGGCATGATTGCAATCAATGCAATGAAGAATGAACCGGGGAATGTCAGTCGCGACATTACTGTATCGAGGTAATCGGCTGTCGGTTTACCAGGTTTAACACCGGGAATAAAACCATTATTACGCTTCATATCCTCGGCCATCTGAACGGGGTTCAAGGTGATGGCCGTGTAGAAGTAAGTAAATGCTACAATCAGGAACACAAACACTACGTTGTAAAGAACGCTCGTGTGATCCAAGAACTGATTCAAAGCCCAGCTACCACCATTTTTCGAAACGGTCTGAGCTAGAGTCAGGGGGATGAACATGATGGCCTGTGCGAAGATGATAGGCATCACATTGGCTGCGAAGAGCTTGAGGGGGATGTACTGACGTGCACCACCGACTGCGCGGTTACCCTCAACTCGCTTGGCATACTGTACAGGCACCTTGCGGGTAGCCTTTACAAGCATAATAGCCAAAGCCATAACAAAGAGCAGAGCAACAATTTCGAAGAGGAACTTAATTAAGCCACCACCTTCGGCACCGCTGAGGGCAGTAACGAACTCTTGTCCGAAAGCTGCCGGCATGCGGGCAATAATACCAATCATAATGATGAGTGATATACCGTTGCCGATACCCTTATCTGTGATTCTTTCGCCAAGCCACAGGATAAACATACTACCTGCCGCAAGGATAATCGTAGACGAGAACATGAATCCAAAGCCGTCTCCGACAAGGAAGGCGCCCGAACCGGCGGTCTGTGCCTTCAGGTTAATCATATACGTCGGAGCTTGGAAAAGCAGAATTGCTATTGTCAACCAACGTGTGTACTGATTGATTTTCCGGCGACCGCTTTCGCCCTCGCGCTGCATTTTTTGGAAATACGGCACTGCGATGGCAAGCAGCTGGATGACAATCGATGCAGAGATGTAGGGCATGATTCCCAATGCAAAGATTGAGGCATTCGAGAATGCACCACCCGAGAACATGTTCAACAGCGACATTAAACCTTCGCTCGTTTGTTCCTGAAGTTTGGCCAAGCGGCCGGGATCGATACCAGGAAGCACGATGAACGAACCGAAGCGGTAGATAGCAACAAAGAGGATAGTGATGAGGATTCGAGTTCTCAAATCCTCAATCTTCCAAATGTTCTTGATGGTCTCGATTATTTTTTTCATCGAAGTAGATTAGATTAGATTTTTGTAGCGGTACCGCCAACAGCAGTAATAGCTGCTTCGGCAGACTTGGAGAATGCATGAGCTTCAACGGCCAACTTAGCCTTGAGTTCACCATTACCAAGAATCTTCACCAACTGGTTTGAAGAAATGAAACCAGCAGCAACGAGTTCAGCAACACCAATCTTTTCAAGGCCCTTAGCCTCGGCGAGGCTCTGGAGAGTTGAAAGGTTGATAGCCTTATACTCTACACGGTTGATATTCTTGAAACCAAATTTAGGAAGACGACGCTGCAAAGGCATCTGACCACCTTCGAAACCAATTTTCTTGCTATAACCAGAACGTTGCTTGGCACCCTTGTGACCGCGAGTTGAAGTGCCGCCCATGCCTGAGCCAGGACCGCGACCAATACGCTTGCACGAGTGAGTAGCACCGGTAGCCGGTTTTAAAGTATGTAATTTCATAAAGCTTCTTTATTTGACAATTATTCTACTACCGTTACCAAGTGGTGTACTTTGCGAACCATACCGCGAACGTTGGGAGTATCCTCCTTTTCAACGATTTGGTTCATTTTCTTAAGGCCTAATGCGTCGAGCGTACGCTTCTGGTCTATCGGAGCACCGATACGGCTCTTTGTCTGTTGTATCTTTATCGTTGCCATAAATCTTTATCCTCTGAATACTTTTTCCAACGAAACTCCACGATGCTGAGCCACAGTGCGTGCATCGCGCATCTCACTCAAAGCCAAAATAGTAGCCTTTACAAGGTTGTGGGGGTTAGAAGAACCTTTCGACTTAGCGAGAACGTTCTTGATACCAACACTTTCCAATACGGCACGCATAGCACCACCGGCTACAACTCCGGTACCTTCAGAAGCGGGGAGGATGAGCACCTCAGCACCACCGAAGCGAGCAGCTTGCTCGTGGGGAACAGTACCTTTGAGTACGGGAACCTTAATCAGATTTTTCTTAGCTGCCTCTACACCTTTAGCAATAGCGGCGGTAACTTCGCCAGCCTTACCAAGGCCATAACCGATGACACCGTTACCATCACCTACTACTACGATAGCAGCGAAAGTGAATGTACGACCACCCTTGGTTACTTTGACAACACGATTGATAGCAACCAGTCTATCCTTTAACTCTTCTGTATTTACGTTTACTCTGTTTGCCATAATCTAATTAGAATTTAAGTCCGCCTTTACGGGCACCATCAGCAACTTCTTTCACACGACCATGGTAGAGGTATCCGTTACGGTCGAAAACAACCTGAGTGATACCTGCAGCGATAGCCTTAGCAGCTACTGCTTCGCCTACCTTGGCAGCCTGTTCTTTCTTGGGCATAGCTTCCATGCCGAGTGAAGAGGCAGAAACGAGAGTAGAAGAGGTTTCGTCGTTAATAATTTGAACGTAGATCTGCTTGTTGCTACGGAAAACGCTCATGCGGGGACGAGCGGCCGTACCAGAGATCTTATTACGAACCCGATATTTAATTTTTACGCGTCTTTGTTCTTTTTTCGTAGTCATAATCTTACAGATTTAAATTACTTAGCACCAGCGGACTTACCAGACTTACGACGAATCTGCTCGCCCACATAGAGAATACCCTTACCCTTGTAAGGTTCAGGTTTGCGGAAAGAACGGATTTTAGCGCACACGAGACCGAGAAGCTGCTTGTCAGCAGATTCGAGGCAGATATACGGGTTTTTGTTTCTTTCTGACTTCGTCTCAACCTTAATTTCGGGGGGCAACTGAAGGAAGATGCTGTGGGTATAGCCCAAAGAGAACTCCACGAGGTTGCCTTGGTTAGAAACACGATAACCTACACCGACGAGCTCCATTTCTTTCTTGTAGCCCTCGCTAACACCAACAACCATGTTGTTAACGAGCGAACGGTAGAGGCCGTGGAAAGCCTGCTTTTGCTTTTGTTCTACGTTGTCGTTAGCTTCGTCGATGGCGAAAGTGATTTCGTTGTTTTCGATTGTGACGATGATGGAAGGATCAACAGCCTGGCTGAGCTCACCCTTCGGTCCTTTTACAGACACTACATTATCCTTCAGGGTTACTGTTACACCTGCAGGGATGTTAATCGGCAATTTACCTATTCTAGACATTTTGTTCCTCCTAAATTAATATACGTAGCAAAGAACTTCGCCACCGATCTTCAATTCGGCAGCTTCCTTGTTGGTCATTACACCCTTTGAAGTAGAGATGATAGCGATACCGAGTCCGTTGATGACGCGGGGCATTTCGCGGTAACCGGTGTACTTACGCATACCGGGGCGAGAAACGCGGGTCAGGCTCTTGATAGCGTTAACCTTGCTCTGGGGGTTGTACTTAAGGGCGATTTTGATAGAACCCTGAGGTCCATCTTCCTCGAACTTGTAGTTGAGGATGTAACCCTGATCGAAGAGGATTTTAGTGATATCCTTCTTCAAGTTTGACGCAGGCACTTCAACCACACGGTGCTTTGCCTGGATAGCATTACGCAAGCGCGTCAAAAAATCTGCTATAGGATCAGTCATGATTGTAATTGTTTAATTAATCGGGACTTCCCCGACAATATTAAATAATAAAGGAAATTTGTTCTTTACCAGCTTGCTTTCTTCACACCGGGGATCAGACCAGCCGAAGCCATTTCACGGAACTGGATACGTGAAAGACCGAACATACGGATGTAACCTTTAGGACGACCGGTGAGTTTGCAACGGTTGTGCAGACGGATAGGATTAGCGTTGCGAGGGATCGACTGGAGCTTACGAGCAGCCTCGTAAGCTTCAACAGGATCATTCGACTTATTGACAATTTCCTTAAGAGCTGCACGCTTGGCTGCATACTTAGCTACGAGCTTTGCACGCTTAACCTCGCGTGCCTTCATTGACTCTTTTGCCATTGTTTCGAATTAGTTTTTAGCGTTTTTGAAGGGGAGACCGAATTCCTTAAGGAGTGCATAACCTTCCTCATCGGTAGGAGCACTGGTAACGAACGTGATGTTCATACCGAGGATGCGGTCGATCGTATCGATGTTGATTTCAGGGAAGATGATTTGTTCCTGAATACCGAGGGTATAGTTACCACGGCCATCGAACTTGCTCTCGATACCCTTAAAGTCGCGGATACGGGGCAGAGCCACGCGAACGAGCTTTTCAAGGAATTCGTACATGCGTTCGCGGCGGAGCGTTACCATCACACCGATAGGCATTTTTTTACGAAGCTTGAAGTTAGCGACGTCCTTGCGAGAAACTGTTGCCACAGCCTTTTGACCGGTAATGGCAGTCAGCTCATTGATAGCAACATCGATAATCTTTTTGTCGGCAGTAGCCATACCAAGACCCTGATTGATAACAATCTTCTTGAGTACGGGAATCTGCATGGCAGAAGAATAGTTGAACTGCTTCTTCAGAGCCGGAGCGATGCGTTCTGCATACTCCTTCTTAAGTTGTGCTGTATTACTCATTACTTAATCTCCTCTCCTGATTTTTTAGCGAAACGTACCAACTTTCCTTCTTCGTTCAAGCGACGGCCGATACGGCTGGGCTTACCAGTCTGAGGATCAACTACGTTCAAATTAGAAATGTGAATAGGAGCCTCCATCTTCACGATGCCACCCTGAGGGTTTTTGGCGCTGGGTTTCTGGCTTTTTGAAACCATGTTTACGCCTTCAACGATTGCACGCTGCTTGTCGACAAGGACTTTAACCACCTTACCGGTCTGGCTTTTGCAACGTCCAGCGTTTACATAGACAGTATCGCCTTTCTTAATATGTAACTTGCTCATTACTTTCTTGAAATCTTGATTAAAGTACTTCAGGTGCCAAAGAAACGACCTTCATGTTGACAGCGCGGAGTTCACGAGCCACAGGGCCAAAGATACGACTACCCCTCAATTCGCCAGCGTTGTTAAGCAATACGCAAGCGTTGTCATCAAAACGGATGTACGAACCGTCAGCACGACGGATTTCCTTCTTAGTACGTACGATCAAAGCCTTTGATACGGCACCTTTCTTTATATCACTCGACGGGATGACGTTCTTAACCGAAACGACGATCACATCACCCACAGAAGCGTAACGACGCTTCGTGCCACCCAAAACGCGGATGCAGAGAGCCTCGCGTGCGCCGCTGTTGTCGGCAACTGTCAATCTTGATTCTGATTGTATCATAATTATTTAGCTCTTTCTACAATTTCAACTACTCTCCAACGCTTAGTTTTGCTCAAGGGGCGAGTTTCCATGATCAACACGATATCACCAACATTGCAGTCGTTCTTCTCGTCGTGAGCGTGATACTTTTTCGTTTTAGAGATGAATTTACCGTAAATGGGGTGCTTCTCCTTGAACTTAGCTGCTACAACAATGGTTTTGTCCATCTTGTTGCTAATAACAACACCCTGTCTTGTTTTTCTTAAGTTTCTAGCTTCCATCTGGACCATTATTTGTTATTAAGTTCGGACTCTCTCAACACAGTCTTCATGCGAGCAATCGTACGACGTGCCTCTTTGATCTGTGAAGGATTTTCCAGAGGAGAGATGCTGTGGTTCAACAGCAGCTGGTTGTATTTTGCAACCTCGTCAGCAATGCGCTCTGCGAGCTCTGCTACGGGAATTTGACGAATTTCTGAAATCTTCATGCTTAGGCGTTTTTGTCGTAGTCGTGTCTAACAACGAATTTAGTGGTTACCGGAAGCTTTTGAGCAGCAAGGCGGAGAGCCTCTTTAGCTACTTCAAAGGGAACACCTTCGATTTCGAAGATGATACGTCCCGGAGTGATGGGGAATACATAACCTACGGGATCACCTTTACCCTTACCCATACGTACGTCGGCAGGCTTCTTGGTGATAGGTTTGTCGGGGAAAATGCGAATCCAGCTCTGTCCTTCACGCTGCATATAACGCGTCATGGCCACACGAGCGGCTTCGATCTGGCGACCGGTGAGCCAGTGCGTATCGAGGCTCTTGATGCCGAAGCTACCAAAAGCGAGCTGATTGCCACGCTGAGCGTTGCCCTTGCAGCGGCCTTTTTGCGGTCTTCTGTATTTTGTTCTTTTAGGTTGTAACATAATACTCTAACTGAAAATCTGATTAGCGGTTGTTGTTTCTCTTGTTGCGGAACTTACGGCCACCATTATTGAAGTTGCCATTACCGCGAGTTTCCTTCTCCGGAGTAAAGTTAGGAGCGAGGTCACGCTTGCCATAAACTTCGCCACGGCAAATCCACACCTTGATACCCAGAAGACCTACCTTCGTGAGAGCCTCAGTCTGGCAGTAGTCGATATCGGCACGAAGCGTGTGAAGCGGAGTTCTACCCTCCTTAAACATTTCCTTACGAGCCATTTCAGCACCGTTCAAACGGCCGCAGATCTGGATCTTGATACCTTCGGCACCCATACGCATAGCGTTGGCGATAGCCATTTTGATGGCGCGACGGTAAGAAATTTTACCCTCTACCTGGCGAGCGATGCTCTTACCAACGATGTTAGCATCCAAGTCGGGTTTCTTTACCTCGAAGATGTTGATTTGAACATCCTTATCGGTGATTTTCTTCAGTTCTTCCTTGAGCTTGTCAACTTCCTGACCACCCTTACCGATAATCAAGCCCGGACGCGAGGTGCAAACCGTGATAGTGATGAGCTTCGGAGTACGTTCGATTATGATGCGGGATACGCTGGCCTTTGCCAAACGAGCGTCGAGATACTTACGGATTTGACTATCCTCGAGGATATTGTCGCCGAAGTTACGGCCGCCATACCAGTTAGAATCCCAACCGCGAATAATACCAAGTCGGTTACTGATCGGATTTACTTTCTGTCCCATATCTTAATCTTCAGTTTTAGTACCCACGAACAAGGTTACGTGGTTTGAACGTTTACGAATTCTATAACCTCTTCCCTGGGGTGCGGGACGCATACGCTTAAGCGTCACACCTTCGTCAACGAAGATTTTGGTAATGTACAATTCGCCTTCTTCAGCCTTACGATCATTCTTCTGTTCCCAGTTAGCAATAGCCGAAAGCAACAGTTTCTCAACTGCTTCAGAGGCTGCCTTCTTTGAGAACTTAAGCGTGCCGAGTGCGCGATTCACTTCCATACCGCGAACCATGTCTACAACATAGCGCATTTTACGGGGCGAGGAAGGAACATTCTGCAATTTTGCAAAATACTGGGTCTTCAGGGCTTCTTTTCTTTTTTGAGCCGCTAATTTTTTTCTTGCTCCCATTATTTATTATTGTCTTTATTTGTCTGGATTGAATGGTCCTGCTTATTTCTTCTTGTTACCTGCATGGCCACCAAACTTACGAGTGGGTGCGAACTCACCGAGCTTGTGACCTACCATGTTTTCAGTAACATAAACAGGGATGAATTTGTTTCCGTTATGAACTGCAACGGTATGACCCACGAAATCGGGCGATATCATTGAAGCTCTGGCCCAAGTCTTCACCACATTTTTCTTACCGCTTTCATTCATGGCAAGAATCTTCTTCTCGAGAGAAACTGCGATGTACGGGCCTTTTTTAAGAGAACGACTCATAAATTCTTCTTTGTTTTAGTGCTTGTTACTTATTACGTCTTTCGATAATGTACTTGTTCGACTGCTTCTTAGGAGCTCTAGTCTTCAAGCCCTTAGCATACAAACCGGTACGTGAACGCGGGTGTCCACCGCTCTGACGGCCTTCACCACCACCCATCGGGTGATCAACAGGGTTCATAACAACACCACGGTTGTGAGGACGACGACCGAACCAGCGTGAACGACCAGCCTTACCTGAGCTTTCAAGTGCGTGGTCTGAGTTACCTACACTACCGATAGTTGCCTTACAAGCACTCAGAATCTGGCGAGTTTCACCTGAAGGGAGTTTGATAACGCAATACTTGCCTTCACGAGAAGTGAGCTGAGCGAAGTTACCTGCTGAACGAACGAGCAATGCGCCCTGACCCGGACGGAGTTCGATGTTGTGGATAACCGTACCCACGGGGATGTTCTGCAAGGGAAGAGCGTTACCTACTTCGGGAGCTGCTTCAGCACCCGACATCAGCTGGTCGCCAACCTTCAATCCATTAGGAGCGATAATATAACGTTTTTCACCATCAGCATAGAAGAGCAATGCGATGCGAGCCGAACGGTTAGGATCGTACTCGATAGTCTTCACAACTGCGGGTACACCGTCTTTCTCACGCTTAAAGTCGATGAAGCGGAATTTTCTCTTGTGACCGCCACCGAGATAACGCATGGTCATCTTACCGGTGTTGTTGCGACCACCTGATACGCGCTTACCGTAAACGAGAGATTTTTCTGGTACGGATGCAGTAATTTCTTCGAACGTACCAATAATTTTGTGTCTCTGCCCCGGTGTTGTGGGCTTAAATTTACGTACTGCCATTATTTAATTAGATATTGCTGTAAAAATCGATGGTTTCACCCTCTTTCAGGGTAACAACTGCCTTTTTGAAAGCACTGCTGCGGCCACGGAGCAAACCTGCCTTAGTGTAGCGAGATTTTGACTTACCGGCGAAGTTCATGGTATTTACACTTACCACGTTCACGTTGTACAATGCTTCAATTTCTGCCTTAATCTGAAGCTTGTTAGCCTCAGGGCGTACGATAAAGCCAAACTGGTTGAGCTTTTCAGTAATACCCGTCATCTTTTCAGTGACGATCGGTTTGATGATGTATGCCATAATCTATCTAAGCTTCTTTACTTGTTTAAGACAGACTCAATCTGACCGAGAGCGTTTTCAGTCACTACCATCACACCTGCGTTCAGAATACCGTAAGTATTCACATCCGATGCGATAGCCAACTTGGCGTTCTGCAGATTGCGTGCTGACAAATATACATTTTTATTTGCCTCAGGAAGAACCATTAACATCTTTTTATCAGAAATCTTCAAGTTTTCTGCAATCTTCAAGAATTCCTTGGTCTTCGGAGCCTCAAAGTTGAAATCCTCAACTACTACGAAAGCACCTTCCTGAACCTTATAGCTCAATGCGCTACGACGAGCGAGGGCCTTCACTTTCTTGTTGAGTTTGAAGCTGTAGTTACGGGGCTTAGGACCGAATACGCGAGCACCACCTACGAGTACGGGCGAATTGATATCACCACGACGAGCACCGCCGCCACCCTTCTGGCGACCCAGCTTGCGGGTTGAACCGCTCATCTCACTTCTTTCCTTGGCCTTAGCCGTACCCTGGCGCTGTGCGGCCAAATACTGCTTGACATCAAGGTAGATAGCGTGGTCGTTGGGCTCGATGCCAAATACGCTGTCGCTCAGCGTTACCTTGCGGCCGGTGTCTTCACCTTTGATATTGAATACACTAACTTCCATTGCTTACTTCTCAATAATTACGATTGAACCTTTGCAACCGGGAACAGAACCCTTAATCAAAAGAAGGTTGTGTTCGGGGATTACCTTTAACACTTTCAAGTTTTGCGTGGTCACGCGGTCGCCGCCCATCTGACCACCCATGCGCATACCCTTGAACACCTTCGCGGGATACGAACAAGCACCGATTGAACCCGGCTTACGCAAACGGTCGTCCTGACCGTGAGTAGACTGACCTACACCACCAAAACCATGACGCTTCACAACGCCTTGAAAGCCCTTACCTTTTGAAGTACCTACAACGTCTACATATTCTGCACCGTTGAAAAGTTCTACGGTAAGCGTATCACCCAGGTTCAATTCCTGGTCGAAGCCCTTGAACTCAGCCAAGTGACGCTTGGGGGTAACACCAGCCTTCTTAAAGTGGCCCATCAAAGCAGCAGAAGTATTCTTTTCCTTAGCTTCCTGGAAACCAACCTGTACGGCTGCATAGCCATCTTTCTCGACGGTCTTAATCTGCGTTACCACGCAAGGACCTACTTCGATAACAGTGCATGGCACATTCTGGCCCTCGGCACTGAACACGGATGTCATTCCGATTTTTTTTCCTAATAATCCTGGCATTTCAGTCTTATGTTATTATAAAAAAAATTGTTTATTGGGTCTAAATCCGTCGCCCTCTATCCACATCGTGAATCCGGGTCGGAAAGGTTATTGCTAACCTGGAGTAGTCGTAACTCCCTCATACAAAGCAGGTTTCTTAAGTGTTTCCTACTTTCGGAGTGCAAAATTACGCATTTATCGCCACATTACAAAAGTACGACAAAGGTATTTTCTAAAATCTAAAGGATTTATTTTTTTATAACATTAAAAATAGCGTTTTGATAATTACGCACGTCAAAACAGACAGAATAAAAGGGGCTCTTCGCTTTCATTCTGAACTTTTACCGGACGGTACCACACCTACGGCGCACATCGCGGCATTATTTCTAATTCTTCATCTGCACTTCAAAAGTTCCTCAACCCTGCTCATCGGAAAGCACACAGCCAATGCTATACTATCGACTTACAGAACTACTGCAATTCACTAACCCCTACTCCATCCCTGCCACTCAAGACAGACAATCAGGCTGCAACAATGGCTGCAGCTAATCAATACCATTTCATCTCTTACGTCGCTTGCAATTACTGCGACAAGGGGTAAAAATTAAAAAAACAGACAACCCTTGCCTCAAGGCCAACCTCGAAGCGAGGGTGTCTGTTATATCAATTATCAATCAATAGGCTTTAGCTATGAAGCACTACACCTTGATTTCAACTTCAACACCGCAGGGCAACTCAAGCTTCATGAGTGCGTCAACAGTCTTGGCAGTTGAGCTGTAAATGTCGATCAAACGCTTGTAGGTAGAAACCTCAAACTGTTCGCGGCTCTTCTTGTTAACGAAGGTAGAGCGGTTTACAGTGATGATACGCTTACGGGTGGGGAGGGGAATCGGTCCGCTAACCACAGCACCGGTAGCCTTTACGTTCTTCACAATCTTCTCAGCTGACTTTTCAACGAGGTTGTGATCAAAGCTCTTCAGCTTAATACGAATTTTCTGACTCATTGTAATATAAAGTATTTTTGTATAAAGTCCTTGCAAGGCGAATGGGATAAGAGTCATTCGTTATCCCATTGCCTCGTCAGGAAAAAAATTTTAAAGCAATTCAGTTACGATGAACCGTCAATTACTTGATCAAATCAACACGACCCTTGATTTCTTCGAGTACCGAGCGAGCGATGCTTGAAGAAACAGCTTCGTGGTGATCGTACTGCATTGAGCTAGTAGCACGACCTGAAGTGATGGTACGCAGAGCGGTTACATAACCGAACATTTCTGCGAGGGGTACAGTAGCCTTAACGATACGGGCACCCGAACGGGCGTTCTCCATACCTTCTACCTGACCACGACGCTTGTTCAAGTCACCGATCACGTCACCCATGTTTTCTTCGGGGGTAACTACTTCGAGCTTCATCATGGGCTCCATGAGCACGGGGCCAGCCTGTGAGCAAGCATTCTTGTAAGCCTGGAGGGCAGCGATTTCGAACGACAACTGGTCAGAGTCAACGGGGTGGAACGAACCATCGAGCAACTCTACCTTGAGGCTGTCGAGGGGGAAGCCACCGAGCACACCGCTCTTCATAGCCGTTTCGAAGCCCTTCTGTACTGAAGGAATGAATTCCTTAGGAATGTTACCACCGGTAACCTTGTTGATGAACTGCAGACCGCCTTCCTTGAAGTCTTCGTCTACAGGACCTACGTTAACGATGATATCAGCGAACTTACCGCGACCACCCGACTGCTTCTTGTAAACCTCGCGGAGGTTAACAGTCTTCGTAACGGCCTCTTTGTAGTTCACCTGTGGCTTACCCTGGTTACATTCAACCTTGAACTCACGCTTCAGACGGTCGATGATGATGTCAAGGTGAAGCTCACCCATACCCGAGATAACGGTCTGACCGCTCTGTTCGTCAGTCTTAACCGTGAAGGTGGGGTCTTCTTCGGCCAACTTAGCCAAACCTTGTGACAACTTGTCGAGGTCCTTCTGAGTCTTAGGTTCAACTGCGATACCGATAACGGGATCGGGGAAGTCCATAGATTCCAATACGATAGGAGCACCTTCTTCGCAGAGGGTATCACCCGTACGGATATCCTTGAAACCTACACCTGCACCGATATCACCGGCACCGATAACTTCAACGGGGTTCTGGTGGTTAGAGTGCATCTGGAACAAACGAGATACACGTTCCTTCTTACCTGAACGTACGTTGTAGATGTAAGAACCGGCAGCAATCTTACCCGAGTATACACGGAAGAAAGTCAAACGACCTACATACGGGTCGGTAGCAATCTTAAATGCGAGGGCAGAAGTCTTGTCATCCTCAGACGGCTTGCGGTCTTCTTCCAAGCCCGTTTCGGGGTTCGTACCCACGATGTTAGGCGTATCGAGGGGAGAAGGAAGGAACATACAAACGTAGTCGAGGAGGGTTTGAACACCCTTGTTCTTGAACGAAGAACCACAAGTCATAGGCACGATGTTCAGAGCGAGCGTACCCTTACGGATAGCAGCTACAACCTCTTCTTCGGTCAAGCTTTCGGGATCTTCGAAATATTTTTCCATGAGGGCTTCGTCCTGCTCAGCAGCGATTTCGAGCATCTTGCCGCGCCATTCTTCGCACTCATCCTTCATATTGGCGGGAATTTCTTCCACGTCGTATTCAGCACCCATGGTCTCATCGTGCCACAGGATAGCCTTCATCTTGATCAAGTCAACAATACCCTTGAAGTTTTCTTCAGCACCAATGGGCACTGCGATAACACAGGGAGTTGCACCGAGTACATCCTTCATCTGGCGAACCACCTCGAAGAAGTCAGCACCCGAACGGTCCATCTTGTTTACATAACCGATACGGGGAACATTGTACTTGTCAGCCTGACGCCATACAGTTTCAGACTGAGGTTCAACGCCACCTACAGCACAGTAAGTTGCCACAGCACCGTCGAGTACACGGAGCGAACGCTCTACCTCAGCGGTAAAGTCTACGTGTCCCGGAGTGTCAATCAGGTTAAACTTGTACTGTTTGCCATTCCAAGTCCAGTAGGCAGTAGTAGCTGCAGAAGTAATGGTGATACCACGTTCCTGCTCCTGAGCCATCCAGTCCATGGTGGCCGAACCATCGTGAGTTTCGCCAATCTTGTGCGTCTTACCCGTATAGAAAAGAATACGCTCTGAAGTGGTAGTCTTACCGGCATCGATGTGAGCCATGATACCGATATTACGGGTCAAATGTAAGTCTTGCTTTGCCATCGTTTTATGGTTATCTAAAGATGATTAGAATCTGAAGTGAGCGAATGCACGGTTAGCCTCGGCCATACGGTGCATATCTTCCTTACGCTTAAAGGCACCACCCTGTTCATTGAAAGCATCCATGATTTCAGCAGCAAGCTTGTCGGCCATAGTCTTACCACCACGCTTGCGAGCGAAACCGATGAGGTTCTTCATTGAAACTGACTCCTTACGGTCGGGACGGATTTCCGTAGGAACCTGGAAAGTAGCACCACCGATACGACGGCTCTTAACTTCAACCTGGGGAGTTACCTTATCAAGGGCAGCCTTCCAGATTTCGAGCGCGCTCTTTTCCTGATCCTTCATTTTTTCGCCTACTATTTCAAGCGCCTTGTAGAAGATTTCGTAAGAAATAGTCTTCTTACCATCGTACATCAGGTGGTTAACGAACTTGGATACCTTCTGGTCTCCGAAAACGGGATCCGGAAGGATCACACGCTTTTTAGGTTTTGCTTTTCTCATTTTGAGTAATTGGTTTTGTTAGGCTGCAATCAAGTTCTTCAATTCCCCATCGGGAGATTTACTCAACCCTTTGCAAACCAAATGAATAAATTTCTTTTTTAAATGGAGCGACGAAAGCAAATAAAAGTGGAAGATTCAAGGCGGTCAAAACACCTTATATATTAAGGAGTCTTGCAAACTTAATCGACTAAAATCTTCCACTTTCTTGCCTTCACCTCCGTGTCGGCAGGCTCAGGAATTACTTCTTAGCAGCCTTGGGACGCTTAGCACCGTACTTAGAACGACGCTGCGTACGGTTAGCAACACCGGCAGTATCGAGCGTACCGCGAACGATGTGATAACGTACACCCGGGAGGTCCTTTACACGACCACCACGAACGAGAACGATGCTGTGTTCCTGCAAGTTGTGACCTTCACCAGGGATGTAAGAGTTCACTTCCTTAGAGTTGGTGAGGCGCACACGAGCTACCTTACGCATAGCTGAGTTAGGCTTCTTAGGCGTAGTAGTATACACACGCACGCAAACGCCACGGCGCTGGGGGCAAGAATCCAAAGCAGGTGACTTACTCTTGTCTTCTGCTACCGTTCTACCCTTTCTTACTAATTGTTGAATAGTAGGCATTGTAGTATTTTTTATTTGTTATTATATATATTGTATACTTGAAGAAAAATGGGCGTCGTTAACGCCACGCCGGTGTGTTTCTCATCATGCGCAAAACCACCCTACCCTGCCTATCTCAGACAGGGCTAACTGACTGTTTTGCGCACACATAGGTACACACTACACCTTTCGGGCTGCAAAGTTACTAACTTTTATCGTAACAACCAATAGTTTCCACGCTCTAAATTGTAAAATCTTCCTAACTTTCGCCCTCTCCCTTACTTCCACGCGTTTTCTTCATGGTTTCAAGGCTCTATTTTTTCAGATTACACCTACGAAAAGCGTCTGCAATCTTACCGAATGCCGACAAACAGAATACATACCTTTATATATACAAAGAGGAGCAGACACGTAGATATATATTATGCGGCATGCATTTACCCCAAGACTTTTCACATTAGATTGAAACTAATTGCGATTACACTCAAATACACCCTATCAACTGCCAAAAGAAAGTTCATGAAGGCAAATTATTGAATAAGGACTTACATTTCAAGAGGGAGTCCACCTATCATGAACATATGTGTAATGATTCTGCTCTGATTTTCTTTGGGCTGACTGTTGTGCAGCTTCCTACTTTTTCACTGCAAGTCCCATCCATGCTTTCTTTGAAAAAATAACAAACAAATATCAAAACATCTCAATTATTTCATAATTATTTCTAATATCCCATTTCACATAATGTCCAAAAAGCAAAAAATTTTACCTTTGTAGTTTATAAAATATCCACCTCTTGCTAAGAGGTGGAAGTACTATTGAATTTCACTGCAAAATTACAAACAATCAATAGGTGCGACAATTTTTATATACTATGATATTTTATCAAAAGATTACGATTTTTTCTCATTCTAATCAAGAATAAGCTATTACCTTCATTTTAACACTTTTTCTCGTCGTGATGGCTGTAAAATGAGTCGTATATTGACTTTTTTCAATTTGTATGAGCTATTCATGTTTTCATCATGCAGATAAATATAAAAGTTCCGAACTTACGCAAGAAGCGCAAATTCGGAACTTAGTGTTTAGAGAGCAGTATGTAAATCAGAAGAGGAATTGGCGTTATTGTTACATGACTTTCTGAGTGAAGAAGGTGTACTTCCAAATTGTTTCTTGCAAAAGCTCGAAAGGTAATTGGGTGTAATGTTATATTTATTAGCAATTTCCTTTTCTGACAAGTCGGTCATTATTAAATCTCTCAGAATATTTTCTTTGCGTTTCGTGATTAACCACTGACCAATGGTTATTCCAAAGGCCTTTTTAAACTTTCGATTAAAGGTGGCTGCCGGTAAGCCAGTTAACGAAATGAGTTGTTCAGCATTTATTTCACAGGCATAGTTTTTAATAATCAAATCTTTGAATTCCGACTCTGTATTCTGAACGAAGTGAAACAAAAACGCAAGTTCCTCCTTTAAATAATAGCCTCTAAGCAATAACAGAAAGATGTCTCGCTTTACTTTCAAGTAATGAGAGCAAAGTAATTTGTCGGTCATCGCTTTATAAGTGGTGTTCAACTCTGCTTGAAGTAGTTCTTTGATAGGAAGAGCTGGAAATATTTTTTGTCCGAAGTTTACAGAATCCAATGGTATTTCTTGAAGCTGCTTGAGCGTAAGAGCATTACACAGCGACACAGAACTGTCTAAACGGCAGGACATTAAAATTGAATTTTCCAAGCCACGCATATAAATATAGTCGCCTTCGTCTAATACAAACATGTGACCTTGAGTTAGGCTTTTGTTTATATAAATGCCAGTAGATACACTGATACTGCCTTTTATAATAAATACTAAACGCAGACAATCTAATCTATCGCGTTTAATCAACTCTTTATTTGCTATATTAATAATATATAACAAAGGATCTTTTGGGGTGTAGTGCTGACACGTTAAATGCTCTATGGTATATTTTAATTCTTCGTGATTTGCTTTAGGTATATTTTTGTTCTCAAATTCGTTATTACTTTCCATATTCGCACATAATCTGTTAAACAAAAGACAATAGGTTGATTTGGGTAAAACTTCTACCTCTTAGCAAGAGGGAGATTAAAATTTGCCAAAACAAATTCAGCAAACATTTGATTTTCAGTATTTTACGCCCCTACAAACTGCACAACCTACTGATTTTTTCAAAGGAAACAGATAGCTACAAGCTGTTATTCAATGATAACGCAGGCTGGTTAAATTCATAGAAATATGGAAATATGATAAAAACAAGAAAAAAATTCTACAGAACTTTCCTTTTCCAATGGATTGAAAGTTTCTATCACATTTACAGACCTATAAACCTGCCCGAAGCTGCCACCTGCAGTACACACCCGTTCAATCATCCGACATGACAAGAACCATGCAACGAAACCTAAGTAAAACGATAAAAATGAAACCAAAGATTCTGATTCTGATAATGCTCCTGATTGCCGGTTTTCAGCAGAAAGTAGATGCGCAAAACGTCGCACTGAAAACCAACGGACTTTATTGGCTGGCCACCACGCCCAACCTTGGAATCGAAGCAGCCCTGTCGCCTAAAGTAACCATGGAACTTACCGGAGCCTACAATCCCTGGACTTTCAAGAACAACAAAAAGCTACGTTTTTGGTTGATTCAACCCGAAGCTAAATATTGGTTTTGCGAAAAGTTCGAAGGACACTTTATCGGACTGCATGCACACGGTGCACAATTTTACAGCACCTTGTCAAACAAACGCCGCGATGGTTATATGGCGGGCGGCGGAATCAGCTACGGCTACGACTGGTTACTTTCGCCACACCTCAACCTTGAGTTTGAATTGGGTTTAGGCTACGCCCGTTTTTGGTATAAAGAGAGCGACTGCATTCCTTGTATCAAGTCGTTCGAACGGAAACATAAAAATTACATTGGTCCTACGAAGTTGGCCTTATCTGTAGTTTACTTTTTCTAAGCATTTTCTTTCATGAAACATCATATCAAACCTTTCGTCCTCGTTTCCGTTTCGGCCGGAATGCTGCTCCTGACAACGGGGTGCGCCACTCATAACGAAAACAAAAATATTACTATTTCGCCAGCGCCATGCGTTGTGACACCCGATTCTGCCAACCAAGCGCGACTTGACGTTGCATTTCGCATTCCCGCACATTACTTGTCGAAGCGAAGCCGACTCGTTATCAAGCCGTTGCTGCTCGTGGGCGATTCGGTAGTGGGCGAATATCAGCCGCTTGCCCTTTACACGCCTATCTATACCAAAAAAGCAGAACGCCAACGTGTTCTCGACCATTACACCGACCCTTATCACAACCACAAGGTACAGCTGAAGCACACGGCACAGCCCACCGAAGTACCCTACGCTGAATGGGTACAGCTTCCACCCGAAACCGACCAGGCGCGTATGGTGGCCATCGTTTCGACCGACGGTTGCGGCGAGTGCTCGGGCATCGACACCCTAAATGTGGCTACTTTCAGCACGCCCGTTTCACTCATCGACCCGAAAAAGGAACTGAAACTTTCGTGGATTGAACCTGAATTTAAAATCCGCCCGAAAGTACAGCAGGGAAAAGGCGTGGCCAACTTGCAATTTGTCATCAACAAGCACGACATCAACCTGAACATGGGCAACAACCGCCGGGAGCTCGACAGCATGGTAGCCAAGCTCGCCCCCGTGCTGAACGATTCACTCGCCACCCTCACCTCGCTCCACATTTTCGGTATGGCCTCGGCCGACGGTTCTCTGGCTTTCAACACGCCGCTGTCGCGTAACCGTGCCAACTCGGCCAAAAACTGGTTGGTGAAGCGCTTAGGTATCAGCCCGAACGTTCAGAAAGTCATCAAAGTGGGGTCACGCCCCGAGGGCTGGCAGCCGGTGCTCGATGCCATGATTGCCGACCACCATCCCGACACAGCCCAAGTACGCGCGATACTCGAAAAATATGCCGACCAAAACGACGATGTGGCCGAACGTCACATCCGACGCCTGCCCTGCTGGAAAGACATCCGCACCAAATACCTGCAGAAGGACCGCAAGGTGGAATACGTATATACATACACCATCCGCAGTTTCACCACCGATGCCGAACTGCTCAACATGTATAAAAAGCGTCCGGATGCGTTCAACGAGGATGAACTGTTACGCGTGGCTTCGCTCGCTACCGACGACCGCTCGCGCAAACAGGTGTATCTCACCCTCATGAAGTATTTTCCGCAGTCGGCTGTAGGAGCCAACAACTTAGCAGTGCTCTACTTACGCGAAGGGAATGTCGACGAAGCGCAGCGGGTGCTCAACAGCCAAAAGGAATGTACTCCCGAACAACTCAACACGCTGGCAGCCAGCTATGTATATGCCGGCAACTACGAACGTGCCGTCGAGCTGTTGCAAGAGGTGGAACTGCCTGCCGCCCGCTACAATTTAGGACTGCTCAAGGCCAAACAGCGCAAACTGGCCGAATCGTACGAGTTGTTGCGTCCGTATGCCGATGTCAACACAGCCATTCTGGCGCTGAGCCTCAACCGCAACACAGAGGCCAAGCAGATTATGTCACAGGTAAAAACCGCTACACCAGTGGCCGAATATGTCAGAGCCATGATTGTGGCGCGTCTACGCGAGGGCGATGTATTCTTCCGCCATATTGGCCGGGCTTGTACCGACAACAAATTGCGTCGCCGCGCCACCGATGAGCCCGACTTCGAACCGTACAAAACCGACGACCGTTTCCTTTCCATCATCAAACAATAAGTAGATAACCGTATGAACCCAACAGTTAGAAACCTGCTGTTCCTTTTGCTGCTCGTGCCTGCCTTGGCTTCGTGCATTCGCGACGAGGTGGCCGACTGTCCGCCGCTGATCCTGAACCTTGTAATAAAAGACAAGAACTATTTCAATGTGGACGAAGTGGCAGCGAAGGGACTCATCACCAAAAAAGACGAAAACTTACCGTTCCGCGAATACGTATCTACCTTATACTACACCATCTGCAATGAAGCCGGCGACACAGTGGCCGCACGCAAACTTTTGGCAGTGACGGGCCATGCCAAGACCGAAGTTATCAGTCTGCCGGCCGACTTACCTTACGGCAAATACCGCGTTACGGTATGGGGTAACCTGAAGAGCGAAGCTCCTTTGGCGCAAGATGGCTCCTCGGCCAACTTGGAACATGCCGATGCCGAGGGGCGGGATATTTACCTGGCCAATGCCGAGGTGAACTATGCCTTTGGCACTGAAAACCACACCGTGGAGTTGCAGCGTACAAAGGGGCTGTTAATCATTCAGGCCGAAAACTTACCCGACGACATCAACCTGTCTGAAAAAACAATAACCAACGTCTACAGCCTTGTAGCTGCAGGATTAAAATACGACCGTCTGACGAATCTGACGAGCCGTACGCCGTGGACCGACAAGCACTGCATCACGACGCACACACTGACGGGTCCGTCGAAGGGGCTGAAACAGTCGACACTGCAAATGGCTTTCCTTGCTGACTCCCCTACCCCGGAAGCAACACCCGAACCCTTACGCCCCGACGACATTCAAATCACCATGGAACGTAACTTCATTACTGTGGTGAAGTATGTGTACCGCACGGACAACGATTTCACCATCTATGTATTGGTGAATGATAACTGGGAAGAGGTACACGGACTGATTGTCGAAGAATAAACAGCAACCAATTTATCATCAATAAATTAACTAATTAAATTATTCATCAAATGAAAAACTATTTAGGTATTGCAGCAGCAGGTATGCTCCTGTTCTCTGCATGTAGCAGCGATGAAGAGGTTATCAACAATGGTAACTCTTCTGCCAACCTCAAGGGTCAGGAATTGGTCATGAAAGTAGTCAACACAGGCGATGGTCTGAAAACGCGCGTCGGACGTCCTTTGCTCAGCTCTGAAGCTGATCAAACCATCGACAAAGTGAAATTGGCAATCTTTAAACTTAACGACAACGGTGCTATCGAAAGCTGCGTGTTCACGAAGGAATTTTCTAATTGGAGTAATTCAAGCACCAATTTCAACAACGAAAATGCCGGTCACGGCAAGTACGCTTCATTGAACCTGAAAACGGAAGCCAGTCTTGCAGCGAGCAATGGACTTCCTCAAGGCAAGTACATGGTGTATGCCGTAGGTTATACTTCTGAGGGAAGTGTTTATACTTACACCCCTACTTTGGAATCAATCACAAGCGGTTGGAATGATGCTGCCAATTTCCAATCAATCAAAGCCACTTCAAATGCAGGAGGTGAAGAAATCTTTGCAGGTAGCATTGCCAAATTGGAAGTAAATAAAGACGGCAACTTTACCTATACTGCAGGTCAACCTGAAAACAACATCCTCTATCTGCATCGTCAGGTAGCTGGTGCTTTCGGTTACTTCAAGAACATTCCGGTTGCAGGTCCTGACGGAACTAAGGCTACACACTTGCGTTTGGTAGCAGTTGACAAGAACACTACGCTCAACATGACCAACTTCAACACAGGATTTAGAAAACCAAATGAAGGTGTGAAGTATGTAGTCAATGGTGAAACTTCAGCTTTAACCAAGGATGCTAAATTCAAGGGCGGATCTGAAGGCTATGTTGTTTATAACATTAAATTAACCGATTGGTTCCCCCAAGGCGACGAAGACAATAACGGCCTCCTTGATGCCGGAGATACAAGTTGGAAGATTCCTTCAATGGGAAGTGATTTCAACGCTGTAAAGGGTTCTGTATTTGCCGGTAACTTCGTTATTCCTTTTGCCAACAAGAATGTAAAAACCTTTGAATTGCAGTTGGTTAGCGGTGAAGGCAAAGACGCCAAGATTCTCAGAACTTGGGCTATCAACTTAAACGCACAACAGGAAGGTGTTGTGGGAGTTAACAACACGCCTATTAACAATGAATCTACCACCTCTTACAGCATTGTTCGTAACCACTTGTACACCATCGGTAAAAAGGATATTGCAAATCCTAAACCTGGACCTGGAGAACCTGAACCCCAACCCAACCCCGGTGAATCTGAAACCGAAAAGCCTGAAGATTTGAGCAAGGGTCAGATTCTGACGCTTCGCGTAAACGACAACTGGGAAGTGATTCATCAGTTAGGTGTTGAACCTGAAATCTAAATAAGCATTAGGCTATCATTTCATTAAAGCCATATCATCTATTGAATACAACAATCTGGAAGTTTCCGAAGGGTCGCCCCTTCGGAAACCTCTGGATTATTTATTAAGTAAACGTAGGGTATAATTGCAGTAGATGCAGTTGGCACATGGTTACTCTAACCCTGTGTTTTCTTTTTTTAATTACACTATAAGTAGTATGGTCTGTTTTACCTAAAATCAGCGTTCACTACTTCTAATAAAATTCCCCAATCATATTCACATTATGAGTAAAATAAATGGCATTCTGATAGGGCTATTGACCATACTTGTAGTTAATCTCGTTTCGTGTGCTGATGACGATTTGGCGCAAGCGCTGCAAGAGGGCGATATGCAGATTATGAATACTCCTTTGGAGGTGACAAAACCCGGAGGATTGATACAACAGGCAGACGGCACTTGGAAAACTCAAAACTGCCGTGTGCCCATTGTAGGACCGGGACGTATTGTCAACGACGTCAACTCTTCGACCGTTGGCCTCATCTCCGCAGGAAACAATACCCTGGGACGCATCGTTGATACCGACCTTACGAACCAGTGCAACATTCAGCCCGCTGCTGTCGGGGTGGATGTGGCTTCGCCCATTGTGTCGGTAAAAGACCTGTACCACATTTATGCTGCCGGACAAAAAGTGGGTTTCGTATATAAGGACAACGGGCAAAAAGGAAGTCTGCTTGAATTGGAACTGCTGAAAGGCATGACCCTGACTACCTATCTGAACGGTAAGGAGCAGGAAAAATTCCGCACGGCAACCGGTACGGGCGATAAAGAAGTACTACACCTTGACTTGCTCACCGTCAACAGCAAAGATGGCAAAGCCGACCGCGTCATTGCCATGAATACGACCAAACCTTTCAACGAAGTACACCTAAGCCTCACCTCTGTTGAAGTCAGCGCCGGAAAATCCATTGCCATTAAATATGCCTTTGTAGGCGAAAATCCTATGATTAAGGCTACTATAGATGAGCCTTTTTGGGGAGCGAACAAGCCGAGTATCAATTATACAGATCCCGGATTGGGTAAACTCGCCTTAACGGACATCAGCGAAAAAGAAGGTAACAAAATCATTGACAGCGATTTGGAAAACTATGGCGAGATATCATCAAAGATACTCGGCCTATTGGGTGCCACGCATCGCGCCACAGTTAACTTTAACCGCGAAATAGCAGCCGGCACTGAAGTAGGATATAATTATTCGGCCGGAAAACTGTTGGATTTATCGCTTTTCGGACAAGACTTTCCTCGCTTACACACCTACAATGAAGCCAATGATAAAGTGGAGTCACTGAATACCGGCGAGTTTTCAACGGTGAATGTTGGTTTGCTCAGCGGCACCAAGCAAGGTTTCATCAGCATGGTAACCTCCGAACCCTGCTCGCAGTTGCAAATTGTACGTCCTACAGGAGGTGTATTGCTGCCGGGATTATTGGAACTCTCTACCCTCCACGTTTACTACGCCTACATCCGCCAAGGCGTACAGACCGACCCGGTCAACTCATTTACCTTTGGCAACGACACCACGTATGAGTTCAGCTACAAGTTGCCTATGGTCGGAGCCAACCAAGGCACGGTGGTTTACACCCTGCTCTCTACCCCCTACGGCAGCACGGCAACCATTGAGAACGGTGTACTGATGGGCATGGACAAAGAAGGAGCTTACCGCATACAGGCATTTTACACTGCCCCCGATGGTCGACAGGTGAGCCACATTGCCACCATTTTCCATAAAACCAATCAGGCGCAAAAGCAAAGCATATTCATAACGGCCAAAAATCATGGGGCTTACGCCAGCGAGGCACTGAATTCGCCAAGCGACTTTTGTTTGCTCTGTCTGTTCAACGGAACCAACAACCTGAACAACGTGGTGGACAACTCCGAAAAAAACTATGCGATCACTTACCGGTTAGCCAGCGTGTTAGGATGGCAACCCATCGCCTCGTTTAAACTGAACAAACCCGTTGTGCCGCAGAATGAAGAATCCTTACGCACCGGATTCATTGTGCAGGCCCAAAGCAAACTGCTGGACCTGTCGGCTTTGAACCTCTACAAAATCAGACTTTACAAGGGTAACCAGCTGGTGGGTGACAACACAGCCGACGACAAAGCCAACGTGAAACTCGGCTTGCTGGGCTTTGACCGCAGCAAGGTGCGCTTGAGCGTGGAAACGAAGCAGGCGTTCGACCGCATAGAACTTTGGCAAAAAGGGGTGGCCAATGTGCTCAACTCGCTACGCATTTTCCACCTGTTCTACGAACCGGCATCGTACCACGAAACTGCTGTGGGCGGTGGCTGTATGGAAATGCTTACCAACCTGAAGGATAATCTGCAGATTGACTATGAACGTTCGGAGTTCTATGCAGGACTTGCTAGTGCAGCCAATTCTATCAAAAATATGGAATACCTGCTCGATGCCAGTGCCGAAACCAGTACTTCAATAGGCGGTTTACTGAGTGCAAGCAGCCATAAATTATCGCTCAAGTTCAATACCCAAAAGGGTAACCAAACCGTGGGACTGATATTGGGTGGTGTAAAGAATCTGGCGGACATAAAGGTTGGGCAAGTAGGCGTACTTAAGGTATTTAACGAAAAAAACGAAGAGGTAGGAAAAAAAGTCGATGTAGATGTAGCCGACATCGTTGCGCTTTCCGAGGGCGGCCGCGTATACATTGAAGTTACCGCCGAAAAGAACTTCAACCGCATTGAATATACCACAGCAGGTATTGACGTATTGCAAAACGCCCACATTGCCGGTGTGTATATCCGCCCCGACAGCGATGGCAACGGCATTCCCGACTGCGCCGACACAAAGAGCGAAACAGGCGGATTGGAAATTGATGGCAATGATTTTCACACTTGTTACGGCAATCCGCTAAATCTGCCACTGAGAAGTGCCGCACCGACCCTCAAGGAAGTGAACCTTTACTGCTTCAACGAAGACACTAAAAGCAGCCTGCGCTGCAAAGGTACAATCGAGGGCACGCAACTGGTGGTGCCTGCCAAGGCTCTGCCCGTAGGACGATACCTGCTTTACATCTATTCGGCAGATGGCGAGATACTCTTTGCCAACGATATCAAAGCCACCATTCACCCACAAACCACAACCTGGAGGGCAAACGCCAAGAATACCGATTGGAACGAGTGGAACAACTGGACCAACGGCAGTCCGTGGTTCTGCACGAACGTGATATTGCCCGGCAATGCGGCACACTATCCCGAACTGAACAACAAGGCTGTGAATCACTGCAAAAACATTCACTTCGAAAGTGGTGCAGAACTGATGGGCAGTGAATTTCTGACCATCGCTGAAAAGGTTTTTGTTGACCTCCGCCTGCAGGGTGGCCGCTATTACCTGCTTTCTGCCCCATTGCAGGAAATGGTTACCGGCGACATGTTCATTGCGCCGGGGACAACCTGGGGCATTGACAAATACTTTACGCCGCTATCGGCCGAAACGTACAAGGAAAGCCGCAACCGCCCGATTGTTTATCAACACTTCTGGAACGGTACAGCCCTTGAGCATCCAGAAACGGGTAATCCTACTGACGTAGGAACTGCCCAATGGTCGAAGGACTTCAATGCCGTAAACACTCACTACGACCAAGCCCAAGGTTTCCTGCTGCGCCCCGGCAAAGCTACCGACCGCAACACGTATACGTTCCGTTTCCCGAAGATGCACGAAAAATACCAATACTTCCGTTCAGACGGTACGCTGACAGAGAAGTTCCAACAGGTTCAGCGCACGAACACAAACATTGGTAAGTTTGCTGCAATACCTTCGGCCACAGGTAGTTCTTTCACACTGAAGAATACGAAAGAACCCGGAATGGTATTCCTTATGGGCAACCCGTTTATGACACACATTGATGTAGACCAGTTTGTTAAAGGCAACTCCAATGTAGAAGTCAGAGTTTGCCGCAACGGCTCATTCGACCCGAACCGGTCCATCGATACGCAAACGGTATCACACAAAATGCAAAGGGGTTTACTCATTGCCCCGATGGAAGCTTTCTTTGTGGTGACAACCACTGCAAGCCAGGAACTGAAAGTGACGCTGAACAGCAGCATGCTCAGACAAAAGCATCCTTACACCCAAACTCAAAGACGATAGAACATGATACATTTCAATAAAGGGAAAAACCTGCTATGCGGACTGCTGGCACTGCTCTTTGGCGGATGTGCCGACCAAGAAGCCCTGCCCACTGAGGGGGCGGACGGCACTGCATGCACACTGAACATTGCCGTGGAAGGAAGTTCGACACTCAACTCGCGCACACCGGTGGTTGATCCCCTCGACAATGGTGTGGGCAAACAGCACGTTACCCGCGTACAACTGTACATCTACCAATCGACCCAAAATGGCTTTCTGTGTGTGGCCAACGAGGCCATTCCCTGGAAACATGTGGAAGGTGCCATGAATGGACTCAACACACGCGAACAAACCTTTATGCCGAAGTTCAAAGCGTTTGACCCTGAAGCCAAATACTTGTTTCTGGCCATGGGCTTCGACGATACATACACGGGTACTGCCGACAACCCCAAGTGGCAGGGACTCAACTCGGTACTGGCCTTTGGCGAACCTGATAAAATTACAGGCGTGAACACGCTACTTTCAGATAAAGACTATTTTGAATTGAAATCAGGTATCCAAGAATGCAAAATTAACCATTCGGAACTTTTTGCCGGCAGTGAAATCTACACCTTGAGCGATATACGAAGCGGAGTGGCAGCAAAGCGCCCCATCGTGCTGAAACGCCGAGTGGCGGGCATTGCAGGCTACTTTCGCGGATTGCCCCAAAGCATCACTGGCGATGCGGTAAAAAAAGTGGAACTTCGCCTTTACACCCGGCAAAACAGACAGATTTACTTTCTGCCCCGGTACGATGCGAACAAGTACGACGACCCTTCGAAAGTACCCGACAACCAATATGAGGACTATGTTGATTCGGGGGATAAAGGAGGTGGGAAAAGCGTAATAGCTACCTACGAATTAGGAGCGAATGCTTCACCTGCTGACAAATTTACGCTTTCGGCCTACTCACTGCCCATCACGCCTTCGCCCAACAAGGGAGTTAGCACGCTGGAACTGGTGATAAAGGGCGAAAACGACAAGGAACTGACGGTACGAAAGATTATTTACCTGTCGGCAGTGCGCAAAAACACGCGAAGCGGCACAGGCATCATTGACAAACCTACAACCGATGGCGACAACCCTGCGATGCACTACCCCCTTCGCGCCAACAACTTTTACCGCATTGGCAGCGATAGCAAGCCTATTGACCTGAGCGGAGGAACGGGCTACATCTATGTAGAAATTGACCCTGTGTGGGACGAATACTATGGCGGTTCGCTTGATGATAATACGCCTAATAACGGAACAACCATCGACAACGAATGGGGACAGCACCCCGGTGGCAACCTCATAGATTCGTATCCTACTCCAACCCCTAAACCCTAACACAACGAAAACCCTACGATTATGAAAAAATATACGTTTTTCTCGGGCTTATTAGCCATCATGGTCAGTGGTCTGCTGGCTTCGTGTGCGGCAGACAGTGAACTGCTTTCTGTGCCCGAAACGGCCTCAACCACATTCAATGTGGGGCTGGACAAGCTAACACGGGCCGGACAGCCTTTTGATAAGCATGTGTATGACGCCAAAATGTATCTGTATGAAGGGCGAAACGAGGCAGACGGTACCATCAGCTATGCGTTCAAACAGCAATTCATACTCGAAGACTCACAACTGGAAGTGAAGGAATTGAACACCAAAAGCCAATACAAGGCAGTGTTTATGGCGCGTACAAAAGATGAAACTCCTGAACTGCCAAACTTAATAGGGCTTGACACCAATCCTGGCTATAAAGAGGCTACGGCCGACTACATTGTGGCACAAACTACTGAAACGGAAAAAAACATTTTCCGAAGCGTCCTCACCTTTACACCCAATGCAAACAACAGTGTGTTCTCGACCATGCTGACGCGACAGAACGGTGCCCTCGAAGTAAGAATAAAGAATGTGCCGAATATGGAGTCGGTGACGCTGCACGTGAACGGACACACCACCATGCATTTGCACGATGGAACGGGAGGGCAGGTAATCACCGTCGGTGAACCTACTCAGCTTTCAAAAACTGTGACTGAAGGACTGACGGCTTCGGAAGTGCGCGTGAAAATCAACTTGTTGCCGCAGGAGGATATTACCGAGAATCATACCGACGCTACTGGGCAGACCAACTACTTGGAAATTGTTACGCTTAACAATGGCACCCGCGAAACCAAACGCTATCCGCTTAAAGTAAAGGATAAACCCATTCCCATCTATCCCAACCAAGTGACGTGGCTCACCCTGGGCAATGGTTCAGGCGGCTTCACTGTTGCGTTCAGTGGCAATATTAACTTGGATGACGATAATTGGGACGGATGGATTGAAAACTTTTAATGCCTACACACACAATGAAAACTTTTCTATTCAAAAGCATACTGTACTCAGCTCTGGCAACTTTTACGCTGACTGCGTGCAACAACGACGAAACAGAATGGCAGCCTAACAGCCCGACGCAGGAAGAAACTGAAGCGGGCGTGCCTGCCGGTCACTTCCGCGCTACGTTCTTCCCCCAGCAGGCGCAAACCGGGGGAAACTCGCGTGCCGTGGTTCAGGGAAGTTCTGAACAGATTCAATCGCTCGTTTGCCTCATTTACCAAAAGCAGGCAGACGGAACATATCTATATAATACGGAACAATCAGTAATAACCTATACAGGCACTGCCGGAGAGAACATAACTCCGCAAACTTACCAATGGCCACTGCAACAGTCTGTATCCTTCACCTTGCCCAAAGGCGATTACAAGGCTGTGTTTGTGGGCAACGTTGACAAGAATCTTTTTGCCGAACAAAACGATAACGCTATACTCACGGATTACCAGGGCGACATGGCTAACGCTCGCATCAATATGCCCGAAAAGGGACCGCTCGGTTTCAATCAATACAACATGTACTACCTTTGTGTGGTTGATTTCAGCCAGGCAAACCCTTCGCCCAATGTGCTGATGCAGCGTATCATGGCTAACAATGTGTATGGTCGCAACATGGTTGATACAAATAATGCCATCCCCATGTTAGTGAACAACCTTGTAAAGGAAATAAGACAAAACGACTTGACCACCGATGTGGTGAAAGCCTTACTACGCTCTTCATTACTCAATGCCTTGTCAAAAGCTACAGGTCTGGATGCCATTGCCGGAGGATTGACCCATGTGGTTGACCGTCTAGTAAACTTACTTCTGGGCGATGTGGTTGAAATGCTGAACGAGGTACTCTTAGAAGAAGTAAAGAACCGATTAACGGCTGCCTTGAAAGGCGAAAACGACCCCAACAAAAGTTTGTTAGGCCTGAACTACATTCTAAACCCCTGGACTACAGCCGCAGCTGTAGACGTTACTTATAAGTCATTTCCCAAAAGTATAGACTTTAACCGCAATTGCCGCTCCTATTACCCGGAAACAACTTGGAAAAATATACCTATTACACACAATAATAACTTAGGCACATTCTCGGTAATCGGGCTCTGCGGTCAGGCTCAACTTAAAGAAATCAATGTAAGCCAAACAGAAAGTTATACAGAACTTTTGGCTCCTATTTTAAATAAGGTAGACCAAACAGCACTCAACGGACTGTTGGTAAATATACATGTACCCTTGCAGTACACGCAGCAGTCGAACCTGCAATACAAAACTACCTACGAATTGGTAAACCTGACGCTGAGTGATTTCAAAGACTATCCTAACGGAGAACCACTAAAACTGAGACTCAACATTAAGGATGTGGTAAATGTGGAAGAATTAGTCAAGAAGCTCCTTGGTGATAATATATTGACTAACATTGTAGGAGGATTAACAGATAAACTTCTTCAACCTTTAGTAGATGCTCTAAATACTGTAGTCATTGAAAAATTAGACATTCACCTGCCCGGTTTGAACCTCAGCAACATCGTGGTGAATGGTTCATGGGATGCCACACACGTTTCAGACGGCACCATTACCCCCAATGTGACGCAATAAACTACCCTACTTACGCATAACGATGCGCAACCTTTGCGCCAACCGATCTATCAACGGTCTGCATTCGCATGCAGGCCGTTTTTTTATGCCACAAAAGATGGGCCGTTTGACAACCGACAAGAAACGAAGCAAACCATTGTTCCAATCGGTTTGAACACTTGTGCAGCCCCTTGCAAGTTTAACACATTTCTAAACAGAGCTAAAATGTAGGCGTTGGCTGCTGGGTTCAATTCAGAACGAAACAGGCGTTTTCCGTAGCGGACTTGTGCTGCTTCTGAAAGTGCTGATTATCAATAATTCCGCGATTATTTGGATTTGTTCCAAGACTTTGCAAACTAGCTCGGAACTAATTTGAACTAGCTCGGAACTAATTTCAACAAAGTCGGAACTAATTTCAACAAGGTCGGAACTAATTTTTAGAATCGCGGAGCAAATTGCGTTTGCGCCTCATAGCACGCTTCGATGGGCTGCAGAAAGTGGAGATTTGAGGGGTGTGCTTTTAACAGGGGTTTACCTTTCGGGTGGGGACACGTTTAACATTCGCGACTGCGCGATTGTTGGGCGCTGATTCTCTTCATGCGGTAGCAAAAAGTTGTGTACCACATTGCCGTTGCGTACAACTGCGTGTTGACGGCTGAATGTGCGCACAAAAAAAGCCCCGCTCAGTCAAGCTAAGGGCTTGATTGAGCGGGGCTTCGGGGGTGAAGGTGTGCCGACACACGGAAGTGTGGCGGTTATTTGTTGCGGACGAATAGGTCGCGGTATTCACCGTAGGTTATTTTGCCGGGAGTTTCCAAATCGAAGTTTTTGGTATAAACACATTCAAGGGTGTCGTTGTAGACCCGGATGCGTATGGTGTTCGATTCGTCTTCCTTGAAGCAGAACATTTCGCCGGTTTGGTTGTTGATACTCCAGAAGAGTTCGGCTTTCAGGGTGCGTCCGTTGATTTCGGTGTGCGACTTTAAGTCGCCGTCTGCGCCAAAGGTGACGTAGGCGCGGTCGGGCGCTCCTTTGTGAGTAACGACCCATTGTTTACCTTTTTTTTCGTAGCTGTTCAGGTGATTCCATTTGCCGATGAGTTGTTCGGCCAATGTTTGGTTGCCCGGACTCACTCTTTTCCAGCAGTCTTTGTAGACAGCTTCGCATGTGGTTTTTCGGTTTTCCTGATCTCTGTATCCCAATTCCATGCTGTCGTTTTTGAGCAGGAGCATTTGGGTGTCGAAACCATTGATGGTGAAAATTTCATTTTCGTCGTCGGCCTGCCAGGTGGTTTCGCGCAGGTAGGTTTGCCCGTCGTTGTCGGTGTAGCTGATTACTGCGCGTCCGTCTTTATAGAATGTATAGAAATTTCCTACAGCATCGTAGTCGGCTACTTCGACCCAACTTCCATGCTTGTTTTCGAAGCCGTGTGCTATAACCCATTTGCCCACCACATTATTGGCAATGGGCGGGAGTTTGCTGGTTTTGCGCTGATCGAAGCAAGACCCAGCTAAACACAAGATGAGCATACCGACGACAGCCGGAATGAGTTTGGAAATTCTATTCATGTGCATTTTGAGAAAGAGATGAATCTGCATGGTGTCACGGGGCGACAGGAATGCGTGAAAAACCTCGAAAAAGATAAGCAACTCGACTTAGAACTGCTTGATGTCGAGATGTAGCTTATGTGCCCGGAAGTGTGTTAAGTAAGTTGGTAATAGAGGGGGTAATGAGGGTAAAAATGGGTGCAGAGTCTCAGTGTTCATTGCAAAATTAAGACAGATTTTAATATTTTCCAAATTTATAGATAAATATTTGCAGTACTTCTTTATATAACTTCACATTTTGGGAAGTGTGGTGAGCAAAATGAAGAGGTAGAAATTGTATTTACTGCATTTTGCTTTCTTAAAGATACAAAATTGGGGTCGGATTGTGAAAAAGGTGGTTGCTGTAAGCCGGTGTTGAGTTTTGGTTAGCGCAGACTTGCTGTTTTGCCGTGTTTTCCGATTGTGTTCCTGCCCTCACACGGCCCTGTCCGGTGGGCTGTTATAGTGCTTGTGAGGCTTCGGTGCGCAGCAAGAAGCAGCGAGGGACGGAAAATGCGTTGTTACTGTAAAAACAATTAGAAACACCCACTTATATATTGGGGTTTCTAATTGATATTGAAGTCGTCTAAACTTTTCTGACGAAGATTTGATTTGGAGATTTCTCTCTTTAAATTCAATCTTCACCTTTCTTTTTGGCCGTTTTTTGACCTTCATCAGTCGTGTAGCTCGCTACACTCCTTTTTCAAGGCCGAAAAACGCCTCAAGAATTAAGGCGAATCTTGAATTTCATAAAAGTTCAGACGACTTCATTTAAAAAAGTTTATCGAATTTGCTATCTGATGTTGATAAATTAAGGGATAATAATTCAAAAAAATGCCATATAGATTTTGCGAGTGTCGTACTACTTTTGTACCTTTGCGGTAGCGAAAGGATTGTTTTGGAGGGTAGAAAGATGTATGTTTTTGGTATTCAGCCCAAATAATACACTGGTTTATCCTTGTGAACGATTTTACGAATGAGTCAGCAGCGTAGGCTGTGCCGTCGTATTGCGCTATTTTTTTTGAGATGTTCTTTGTAGTTCTGTCTGCCGAGGGCTGCTTGTTGTTCTGTATACATGTGTTTTTCTTTAAAAATACATAGGCACAAATATATGATGGGGATGCAGCCGTTTTCGCGTGCCGTTTCAGGCTGGCGGTCGGGATATTATTACGAGGGGGAACATCCGTATATCTGAAATTATAAATTGCAAATGGAGACGTTTTTCTTATCGCACGCTTATCTGATGGAGCATTTCAATGCACCGGTACGCCGTTCGCTCATGGATACGATTGATTGGAGCTATCGCATGATAGGCATCAAGGGCCCGCGCGGTGTAGGCCGTACATCCTTTCTGTTGCAGTATGCCAAAGAGCATTTCGACGTGCGTTTGCATCAGTGTCTCTACATTGATTTAAATAGTTTTTATTTTCATGCGCACGGCATTGTGGACTTTGCCGGCGAATTTGTGGCGCGTGGAGGTCAGGTGCTGCTCATCGACCAGGCTTTCAAATTGCCCGGTTGGCGTGAGCAGTTGGTGGAGTGCTACCATAAATATCCTTATCTGCGCATTGTGTATTCAACGACTTCGGTGAACCCCGAGGAGGAGGATTCGACCGAACTGAGTGCCATCAGCCGCACGTATGTGCTTCATGGTTTTTCGTTCAGAGAGTACATTAACTTGCAGACGGACTTTAACTTCAAGGCTTATACTTTCGACCAGTTGCTGGCTAACCACGAACACATTCTGCGCGGCATCTTGCCGAAGGTGCATCCGTGGAACTACTTCCAGGAGTACTTGCAGCATGGCTATTATCCTTTCTTCCTCGAAAATCATAACTTCACGGAGGCTTTGCTCAAGGCGATGAACAACATGATTGAGGTGGATTTGCTGCTGAACAAGCAAATTGAGCTGAAATATTTGTCGCGCATCAAGAAATTGCTGTATTTGTTGGCTATTGGCGACCCTTCGGCCCCCAATGTGAGCAAGCTGGCGCAGGAAATCGGTACTTCGCGCGCTACGGTGATGAATTACCTGAAGTATCTGGAGGAAACCCGCCTGATCAATATGGTGCACCGCGAGGGCGAAACTTTCCCGAAAAAACCGGCGGCTATTTATCTGCACGATGCAAACTTGATGTATGCGGTGTATGACAACACGATGTCGGAGCAGAACATCATGGAAACGTATTTCGTGAACTGCTTGTGGCGTCACCATACGGTGAACAAGGGACACCGCTCTGGTATGTTCCGTATCAATAACAATACGAATATCTGTGTGTGCGACAAGGCTCGCCGTGTGCGCACTACGGCCGACACCATTTATGTGCGCTACAACACGGATGTGGGGCGCGAAAACGAAATACCTTTGTGGTTGTTCGGTTTCTTGTATTAAACTGCGCAGGACACATAACGACCTGACAAATCAGGCAGGTGTGGGTGAAAATGCTCTGCCACATCTGCTCATACGATACAGAGGGGTATGCCGGGTAAAGGACGTTCAGCGTCTGTTTGCCGGATTCCTCAAACAAACGGGGTTGCAGGTTTTGCCTGTTCACACCCGTGCAAAGGAGTGCCTTCGGGTTCATCCTTTACGAGGGGGAGCTTTGGGGCTTTCCTCCTCAAAAAAAACGAGAGGCTTTCGGGCCTTTCTCAGTAAATAAGCAAATTTCAATCTTTCTATTTTACAAAAACATTATGGCAAACAAGAATTTCATTACTTGTGACGGCAACCAGGCCGCTGCGCATATTGCTTATATGTTCAGCGAAGTTGCTGCCATTTACCCCATCACTCCTTCGTCGCCTATGGCCGAACACGTAGATGAGTGGTCAGCTCAGGGACGTATTAACCTGTTTGGCGACACGGTGAAGGTGCAGGAAATGCAAAGCGAAGGCGGCGCCGCAGGTGCTGTTCACGGTTCGCTTCAAGCCGGTGCGCTCACGACGACGTTCACCGCATCGCAGGGTCTGCTTCTCATGATTCCTAATATGTACAAGATAGCAGGCGAATTGCTTCCCTGCGTGTTCCACGTTTCAGCCCGTACGTTGGCCAGCCACTCACTCTGTATCTTTGGCGACCATCAGGACGTAATGGCTTGCCGCCAAACCGGTTTTGCCATGCTGTGCGAAGGTTCAGTTCAGGAAGTAATGGACCTTTCGGCTGTAGCTCACCTTGCTACGCTCGAAAGCCGCGTGCCCTTTATCAACTTCTTCGACGGTTTCCGCACTTCACACGAATACCAGAAGATCGAGGTTATGGACCAGGAAGACATCCGTCCGCTCGTTCCCATGGACAAGGTTAGCGAGTTCCGTAGCCGCGCCCTTACGCCCGAACACCCCGTGGCACGCGGTATGGCCGAGAACCCCGAAACCTTCTTCGCTCACCGCGAAGTGTGCAACAGCTACTACGATGCTGTGCCTGCCATCGTCGAAAAGTACATGGCTGAAATCAGCAAAATCACGGGTCGCGAATACAAACTCTTCAGCTACTACGGTGCCGATGACGCTGAACGCGTAATCATCTGCATGGGTTCAGTAACCGAAGCTGCCCGCGAAGCCATCGACTACCTCAACGCCAAGGGCGAAAAGGTGGGTATGGTCAGCGTACACCTCTACCGTCCCTTCTCAGTGAAGCACCTCCTCGCTGCAGTGCCCAAGACCTGCAAGAAGATTGCTGTGCTCGACCGTACGAAGGAACCCGGTGCAAGCGGCGAACCTTTGTATCTCGACGTGAAGGATGCTTTCTACAATGCAGAGAACCGTCCGGTTATCGTTGGCGGACGCTACGGCTTAGGCTCATGCGACACTACTCCGACGATGATTATCTCGGTTTACGAAAACCTCGCACTCCCCGAACCCAAGGATCACTTCACCGTAGGTATCGTTGACGATGTAACCTTCTGCTCGCTGCCCCTCGAAGCTGAAAAAGCACTGGGCGGCGAAGGCATTTTCGAAGCTAAATTCTACGGTCTCGGTGCCGACGGTACTGTAGGTGCCAACAAGAACAGCATCAAGATTATCGGTGACAACACCGACAAGTATTGCCAGGCATACTTCTCGTACGACTCGAAGAAGTCGGGCGGTTTCACCTGCTCACACCTCCGTTTCGGCGACACCCCCATCCGTTCTACCTATCAGATTAAGACCCCGAACTTCGTGGCTTGCCACGTTCAGGCTTATCTGCACATGTACGACGTGCTTCGCGGTTTGCGCGACAACGGTACCTTCCTGCTCAACACCATTTGGGAAGGCGACGAGTTGGCTGCCAACCTGCCCAACAATGCCAAGCGCTACTTTGCTCAGCACAACATCACCGTTTACTATATCAACGCAACCAAGATTGCCCAGGAAATCGGCCTCGGCAACCGTACGAACACCATCCTTCAGTCTGCCTTCTTCCGCATCACCGAGGTAATCCCCGTTGATTTGGCCATTGAGCAGATGAAGAAGTTCATCGTGAAGTCGTATGGCAAGAAGGGTCAGGACGTTGTCGACAAGAACTACCAGGCTGTTGACCGCGGCGGCGAATACCAGAAGTTGGCTATCGACCCCGCATGGGCAAACCTTCCTGAGGACGAAAAGGAAGTACGCGACGAACCCGCTTACATCTCTGACCTCGTACGCCCCATCAATGCTCAAAACGGCGACTTGCTCCCCGTTAGCGCATTCAAGGTGTCGGGAGCCGGGACGTGGGAACAGGGGACTGCTGCTTACGAAAAGCGCGGTGTGGCTGCATTCGTTCCGGTATGGCACAAAGAAAACTGTATCCAGTGTAACAAGTGCGACTTCGTATGTCCTCACGCTGCCATCCGTCCGTTCGTACTCACCGACGAAGAACTGAACGGCTTCAAGGGCGAAACCCTCGAAATGAAGGCTCCTGCCGCCATGAAGGGTATGCACTTCGTTCAGCAGGTTGACGTGCTCGACTGCTTGGGTTGCGGTAACTGTGCCGACGTTTGTCCCGGTATGAAGGGCAACAAGGCTCTCGAAATGGTGCCCCTCGAAACTCAGATGGACGAAGCCGGAAACTGGGAATACTGCGTGAAGAACGTAACCAGCAAACAGCACTTGGTTGACGTGAAACTCAATCCCAAGAACTCACAGTTTGCTACCCCGCTCTTCGAGTTCTCAGGCGCTTGCTCTGGTTGCGGTGAAACTCCGTACGTAAAACTCGTCAGCCAGCTCTTCGGCGATCGTCAGATGATTGCCAACGCTACCGGTTGCTCATCTATTTACTCTGGTTCAATTCCTTCAACTCCTTACACCACGAACGAAAAGGGTCAGGGTCCTGCTTGGGCAAACTCACTCTTCGAGGACTTCTGCGAATTCGGTTTGGGTATGGTAATGGCCAACAAGAAGATGCGCAAGCGCATTCAGAACTTGCTCGAAGCCGCTTCGGCCGACGAACACGTTCCTGCAGAATTCAAGGAAGCTGCTGCTGAATGGATTGCCGGACAGGAAGATGCTGACGCAAGCCGCGCTGCTGCCAACAAACTCGAACCCATGATTCAGAAGGGTGCTGCCGATGGTTGCCCCGTTTGCAAGCAGCTCAGCGAATTGGCTCACTTCCTCACCAAGCGCAGCCAGTGGATTATCGGTGGCGACGGTGCTTCGTACGACATCGGTTACGGTGGTCTCGACCACGTATTGGCCAGCGGCGAAGACGTTAACATCCTCGTGCTCGATACCGAAGTTTACTCGAACACCGGTGGTCAGGCTTCAAAGGCTACCCCCGTTGGTGCCATTGCTCAGTTTGCCGCAGCCGGTAAGCGCGTAACGAAGAAGGACCTCGGCCTTATGCAAGCTACTTACGGCTACGTTTACGTGGCACAGGTTGCTATGGGTGCCGACCAGGCACAGTGCCTCAAGGCTATCCGCGAAGCTGAAGCTTACCACGGACCTTCACTCATCATTGCCTACGCTCCCTGTATCAACCACGGTTTGAAGATCAAGGGCGGTATGGGACGTTCACAGGCCGAAGAAGCCCGCGCCGTTGCTTGCGGTTACTGGCACCTCTGGCGTTACAACCCCGAACTCGAACTCGAAGGCAAGAACCCCTTCACGCTCGACTCGAAGGAGCCCAACTGGGATATGTTTCAGGATTACCTCGACCACGAAGTACGTTTCCTCTCACTGAAGAAGGCTATGCCCGAACAGGCACAGGAACTCTTCGATGAAACGAAGAAGGCTGCACAGCGCCGTTACGCTTCGTACGTTCGCAAGACCAAGGAAGACTGGAGCCTTTAATTCCGCAAAAACAACATCATTATTTGTTCAGCACCTAATTGCGGGTGCTGAATAAAATACCTGCCAACGCAGCATTCATTGTTCAAGATGAGTGCTGCGTTTTTTTTGTACACATAGCCCAAACGCGCCCTACTGAATACCATAGTTTTTGCCCCAACAGGCAAATATGGAAAGCATATTAAACAGGTTTGAAACGAATAATCGTTAACTTCGCTCAAAACAAGTCAATTAAACGGTAAAACCTATTTAATCAAAAGCTTATGCAAACACGTTTACTTTCTGTTACCATGTTGTCAACCGCCCTGGCGCTGTTGACAGCCTGCCCCCAAACGGCCGATGCCCAAGGTTTTCGCTTTGGCCGACAAACGCATCGCAAGAGCCTGCAAAAAAAACTTGAAAAGCTGAATCAAGCGCAACGCTACACCCGCATGGTGGCACCTAAAAAGGTGAATATCGATGACTGGACTGAAGTGAACCTTGAGGGCAATCAAAAGTTCCGCTACGTTTACGGCTACGACAAGGACAGAAACCGCACCTCTGAAAGCATCTACATCACCCGTCGCGAAAACGGACAGTGGGGTGCTGAGGAACTGCTCACCGTCGGTACGTACGTCTACGAGTACAACGCGCAAGGAAAGCTCCGCAAAAAAACGGTAAACTACACGCCCAACAGCATCTTCGACTCGTACTACATTGAAACCGCACCGCAACAGGACGGCACCACACAATACGTGCGCTACGAAAGTTCGGGCGATACTTACCAGCGTAAGGAAATGTGGATCTGCCGCGCCGATGGTACGCTTGCCGAGGTACGCAAATACACCCATTCTGACGCTAATACCGAAGCGTACGATGCCAAGTTCTACAACACGCTGGGCGAACAAGCCGGCTACCTTAAAAAATCCGATGCTTGGCAGTCAGGATGCCGCGCAGAAGGGCAGTTGAACGACTCCACCATTCAGCAAATTTCCTCTGATTCCTATAATCAACGCAGCTGTCATTATAAATACAATGCTGATTTGGGTCGTATCGCTTACCTCAAAGAAGTAAACTATGGCGACGAAGACCGCACCACCTACGAATATGACACATTCGGCCGCTTGGTTAAAATAGCATACAGTCAACCCTTATATGATGAAGAGGTTGTACCCTCGCCCAACCCAGGTTCGCTTCGTGCAGCCCCTGCCAACGAAGATACCGAAGTTACCACCTTTACCTACGCCAGTGATGAGGTTTATGCCGTCAACAATCCCTGGCGCGCAGTCTTCGGTTTCGAAGGGCCACTCGCATCTGTCCATATTGTCGAAACCACGGGCGGTAAGGTGAATTACGAAGAAACCAACACATTCAAGCGAGATGCCTCAGGCAAACTCCAGACTGTCGACCGGCAGCACACCGGTAACACAGTATGGGTGAAAGATTCAATAGCCATCAGTGTCGACCCATTCGGACAGATTGACAAAACCTATAGCTACTTCCGCGAAGTGAATGACTACGATCAAGATGGTGTTGTCGATTACGATTACACCTCCGAAATCACCGATAATTACACTTGGGAAAACGGACTCATTACCCACTCGCTAGTGGTTGATAAAAACACTACAACCAACGGATACGGCAAAGAAACGTCTGAGGGAACGCAAACGTCGACTTATACCTACACCGACAATGGCTTTACCGACAAATGCCATCAGATTTATCAATATAGCGATGGTCAAAAATACGAATCCGATATGCTGTCTACGCTTAAGCAGGAGGGCAAGAAACTAAGCATTTACACCAAAGATGCCGATCGGGCTGAAAAGTTCATTGTGGTCGATGTACAGAACCGCGACTTAAAGTTTGAACGTCCCAATGCCCTGGTGATGAACCACGACGGATTCAGCCCCGAGCCTCCTGTGGTGGTATCGGTCAACGGACGAGTAGCCGCAGCGGAATATCGAACATACGGCAACTACGATGAGGGAAAATACCACTATGGTACGTCCTATTTGGAAATGGCTGCCTGGAATGAGAGCGAATTGTTTATCAACCAGTGCGAAAACTACTTCGATGTGAGCGAAGAAAACGGACAGACTGTTTGTCGCAACATCCTCGGCTATCCCATCTACGTGCTCGAAGGCAACAAGCTCGTGCAGGAATATGACTACTACGACCTCGATTATGCCGTAAATCCTGCCACCACGCCCAACTCAGTTCGCGGCATCGAACTGCCTAAAGGCAAGGGATACGAACTCACCACCTACACCTACAATGGTAAAGGACTGCTCGTTGCGAAAAAGCAAACTTACACCGATGCCAATGGTGTGACCGAAGAACTGCTGGATGCTGAATACAACTACGACCCCACAGGCATTGTGCAAATTACTGCCAACGGCAAGGTGGGTGCTACCCTCAGCGGACGCAACCTCAGCATTGGCCAAGGCAACTTCAGCGTGGCCACCCCCGACGGACGCATCCTTGCCAGCGAAGTAAGCAACTTCCGCCTGCCTGCCGCCGGTGTCTACATCGTGACGGCCAACGGTGCCAGCATCAAGGTATATGTGAAGTAACCTGCCATTTTCTTGAAATAAGTAGGTGTTCAAAATTATTTTATATAATTCTATCGAATGAGTTGTAAAATCACATTATTGCATCCTATCAGCTTACTCTGCACTCAGTCACATAGCCCGCTATGCGCCTGTGCACAGAACAACCTGCTACAGCACAATAACACAATTTGAATGTATAACTAATTTCCAACATCTACTTAAGAAAAAAGACACATCAGGCAAGACCCCGATTCCCATCGAGGCCTTGCCTTTTTTTTGTAATGTTTCAGAGCCCATCCATGCAAAATTTCGTAATTTTGCTTATTCATTTTCACGAAAAAAGTAAAACCCCATCATGCGTTTATTCAAAACCACTTTGCTCTTTCTCATTCTGTTTGCCGTACAGCCCCTGCGGGCGCAAATCGACTCACTCGTCTACGGCGTACAGCCACTCGCCATCGACACCGCAGCCAAAGGCGAATTGCGCGTAAGCATCGAAGCCATGCCCTTTTTGCGCGACAACGAGTACAAGAGCAAATTGGTTAAAGGCTACACGCTGCCCGGCATCTGGCTCGACCCCATGGTATCGTATCAGCCGCTGCGCAATCTTAAAATCGACCTGGGCGCCCACCTGCTCCACTTTTGGGGAGCACACAAATACCCCAACTTTAATTATAGCGGTTTGGCCGGCTGGCAAGGAAATAGCACTCAGAACGGCTTTCACGCCGTACCCATATTCCGCGTACAGATGCAACTGGCCCACAACCTCAACGTGCTGGTCGGTACCCTGCATGGCAAGTCGAACCACGGCCTGATAACCCCACTCTACAACGACGAACTCAACCTCAGTGCCGACCCCGAAACCGGCGTACAAGTGCTGTGGCACACCCGCCCCTTCACCCTCGACGCCTGGGTAAACTGGGAAAGTTTTATTTTTCACAACGACAAAGGACAGGAATCCTTCAGTTTCGGCCTCAGCACGCGCTTCCGTCCCTCGCGTAGCAGTGCCCGTGTGCAGTGCTACCTTCCGCTGCAAGCCGTGTTTCAGCACCGGGGCGGCGAAATCAACCCCGAAGCCCCCGACCGCATGGTCAAAACGTGGTTCAATGCCGCAGCCGGCGTAGGTGTCGACATTCCCCTTGCCACCCGTCTGCCTGCCACGCTCAATTTTGAAGCCGATGCAGCCTATTTCGGTCAGCAAGCCGGCACGCTCCTTCCGTTCAACAGCGGCTACGGCCTCTTCCTGCAAGCCTCAGCCCGCGTGTGGCGCTGCAAACTCAGTTTGGGTTATTGGCACTGCAACGACTTTGTCAGCATTTTCGGCAATCCCCTCTACGGCACCCTCAGCCTGGCCCACGAAGGCCTCACCTTCAGCAAGCCGCACAACCTCACGGCCCACCTCGAGTATGCCCAACAGCTTGGCAAAGGTTTTGCCTGGGGCATCCACGCCGACGTGCTCAACCAGTTTGCCGCCAACAGCTATTCGCCCACCGAAGGCCTACAGCGTCAACCCTCCTCGCTCAATTTTGCCGCAGGCATCTACGTCCGGGTCTTCCCCTCGTTCCTCATCAAAAAGTTCTGAAAGCCAGCAGGTTGAAAAATACATTCCTAAAACAAAACTCCGAAGCGACAGGACGCACGTTCCATCACTTCGGAGTTTCATTTTTTATCGTTTTCACCCGAAAAAAGGTAAAAGGTTTTAGTAGCTTTTTACCTTATTCAGGCTGCACCTCGCCCTTGTCAGGCAGCTGCTTCCAGCCCTCGCCGAAGGTGTCGTAAGCATCCGTCACCACGACGAAAGCCCTCGGGTCAGCCTGTTTGATGATATGTTTCAGTTCAGCCACCTCTTTGTAGCTTACCACCAGGAAAATCATTTCCTTGTCCTTACCCGTATAAAGTCCGCTACTCTTGATGCAAGTAGCCGTACGGTCCAAGTCCTTCAGAATGAAAGTATGCAGCGTTTCCAGGTTCTGGTCGCTGATAATGAACATCAGCTTGTCGTTCTTAGCTCCCGTAATGACGCGAGCCAACACACGCGAACAAACGAAGATGGCTATCAGCGAGTAAAACGACAGGTGCCACGAAGGCTGCGTAGCTTCGTCCGTGGCTCCGATGCCAAAACCGATTACCACCAAACCGAAGGTCACTACCACACCGTCAACCAGGAATATGGCATTCGAAAACTTGATGTGGGCAAACTTCTGCAGAATCATGGCCACGATGTCGCTGCCACCCGTTGTTGCCTCGTTGCGCACCACAATACCCTGTCCGATACCGATAATCAGCGAACCCATCAGCGTGGTCAGCATCAAGTGGTCCGTCATGTTCATCATGCCCCCCAGCAGCTGCGCCGGGTCGAGCGCATTCAGCGCCGCTTCGTTCGGGTACACCAGCCACGACATGGCATTCATGATAAACGGCGTACTGAGTGCCGCCACAATGGTGCGCGACCCCAGTTTCGAACCCAATAGCAGCACCGACAAAATGAGCAGTGGAATGTCGAACATATAGCCGAACGTACCCACCTGAATCGAAGGGAACAAGTTATGCAGCACAATGCTCGCACCGTACACTCCACCCGGAACAATGTTGTAGGGATTGATAAAGAACACAAATCCGGCAGCCATAATCGTACAGCCCAGAAAAATGTTGATCCACGGAAGAATTTTATTTTTCATACACAATGATTTAATTGCAAACCATCTGGTCCCTACGGCTCAAATGTGCCGTACGGCCCTGAACTTCGTAGCCCGTGAAGCGCAGCACAAAGTGAGGCCAACGCCCCATGTTGGCTGCAGAATGGGCTTTTGTAAACCGAAGCTAATTACAAAATTAAACGAAATGGCGTGAACTTCCAACTTTTATTTACGAAAAACCCGAAAAACTTCCTCAGTTTTGCCCTAAAACTCCTCAGCTTAGCAACAACTACACCCCCCATCAGCCTATTACCCTGAATCGATACAGAGAGCCATGGGCAAATACCCACCCCTTGCCCAATACCCTAAATGTCAGCGAAAACGCCTCAAATAACAAAGTTTCAACTCCCTTTCGGCCCTACTCGCGCTTTTTTTTGTAATTTCGCAGTCACCCAAAAAATAATCAACGACGATGAATACAAACACAAAAGCTGACAACCCGCAACTCATGGCGCAGGGTATGACCAATATTTACGACGAAGTAAGCACCTCGGTGGCTTCAGCCATCAAGCAGGACCTCATGAATCATTTTGGTAAAGGACTTTATTACCGAATGAAAAACGGCGAAAAAAACATCACGCCCGAACAGCAAACTTACATTGCCGAAATTTTCGAAAAACACGGCGCAACGAACCCGCCCGTTTACGACCGAATGATTACCAACTAACACATTCCTCCATGCTCACACATTTTTAAGGATTTTACCCCAAAAGCAACTGGCAGCATTTGAACCGTCCCGTCGATGTAATGACGACAAGAACCGTTCAAACGCTGCCAGTTTCGTTATGTTCATTCTGAGAAGGTAGCTATTACTAATGAAGCCTGTAGCGTTTCCATGCCGGTCAGCGCAGTCTGAACATCACCGGCAGCATGAATTTCACGGCTACCGCTTTACCGTTCTTTTGTGCCGGCTTGAATGTAGGCAACATCTTTATCACGCGCAATGCCTCAGCGTCGAGCAGCGCATCAACGCTTTTCTCCACCTTAATCTGAGTCACAGCACCTTTGCTCGTTACCACAAAACTCACCATCACAACACCTTCAATGCCATTCTGCTGGGCAGCATCCGGATACTTGACATTTTGCGACAGAAAACGCACCATTGCCGCCTCGCCACCGGGAAATTGCGCCATCGAATCCACCTCTTCGATGCTCAGCACCGGTTCATCATCCACCGCACAGAGCGGTGTCGCAAGGTTCGGCTGCGAAGCAACTGCAGCTCGCGCACCCAACGAAGTGCCCAGCCACAAACCCAGACAAGCCATGCAGCCAATCATGCACCAAAGGCTGTGCTTTCCTAAAAACTTTTGAATCTTATGCATAGTCGGAACAAATTGGGTTGAACATATTTTCGTTATTTGGCAAAGTAAAGGGAAATAAACCACATTTGCAAATATTCAGGGCTTTAACTTACGCCACCACGCTGTTTTTTATCCAATAACTGTTTTTTTGCTACATTTTCCCCTTACTTAGTTCCATAAATCTCGTATTCCCTATGCAAACGCTTGGTTAGCACAACCGAAATGCCTACTTTTGCAGTGAAAATTGCGCACAAAGCCGAGTAGTAAAAAACCCATTACGTAAGGACACTCCGGGCAATTTTCCGATATTGCAAACACACATTGTAAACATACAACCTCTTATTCACCGCATGAAAAAATTCTGTGCACTTCTGCTGCTCTTCTGCACCCTGCTTTGCAACGGTGCCCTGGCACAAACCCAGCAACTCGTTGTGGGGCTTTCGGGCAACGGCTATGTAACGCGTCAACACGACGGTGCCCGCATCACCGACCAAGGCATTGCCCACTGGACCAACCCCCAATCTGTAGTAAGCATCTATTTCTACCTGCACCAGCCCACCTCGGCCAACCTCTCGCTCTGCGCCAAAGGACATTCCGACATCAAGGTGAGCTACGGCAAAAAGAGCTTCAAGGTGAAACTCCGTTCCGACGACTTCGCCCAAGTGCCCGTTGGCCGCATCAACGTACGCAAGCCCGGCTATGTACGCATCGACCTGCAAGGAATTTCGAAACAAACCGACAGCTTCGGCGAAGTGAAGCAACTGCTTGTCGACAACGTAACCGGCCCAAGCAACTATGTAAAGGACTTTGCCGATTACTGGGGTCGCCGCGGACCATCGGTTCACCTGGCCTACGCACTTCCGCAGGGCAACACCGAATGGTTTTACAATGAAGTAACCGTGCCCAAAGAGGGCGAAACCATGCACAGCTACTACATGGTAGCCGGATTTGGCGAAGGCTATTTCGGCATGCAGTACAATTCGCCCACCGAACGCCGCGTACTCTTTTCCGTATGGAGTCCGTTCGACACGCAGGACCCTAAATTGATTCCCGACGCACAGAAAATTAAATTGCTGCGTAAAGGCAAGGACGTACACATTGGCGAGTTTGGCAACGAAGGTTCAGGCGGTCAAAGCTACCTGCTCTACCCCTGGAAAGCCGGCCAAACTTACCGTTTCCTTATGCAGGTGCGTCCCGACGGCAAAGGCAACACCACCTACACCGCCTATTTCTATGCCACCGAGGAAAAGGAATGGAAGTTGGTAGCCAGCTTCCTGCGTCCGCAAACCGACACCTGGTACACCCATGCCCACAGTTTCCTCGAAAACTTCAATCCCGAACAAGGCTACCTGTCGCGTAAGGTGCTCTTCGGCAACCAATGGGCACGCAGCACCGAGGGAAAGTGGACGCGCATAACCGAAGCCACCTTTACCCACGATGCCACCGCCAATGCCAAGGTGCGTCTTGACTACCAGGGCGGTGAAACCACCGACAACCGCTTCTACCTGAAAATGGGCGGTTTCTTCAACGAGTCGGTACGTATGGGCACCAAGCTCCACTGCCAGCCCACCGGCACCGCGCCCGAAATCGACTGGCAAACCCTCCAACAACTTTAACCCCCTGTTTCTGACGTAAAGTTTCTGACGTAAAAATGCCCTCAGCGTGCAAATAACGCTGAAGGCATTTTTTTTGTATTCACGAAAAAGGAAATAACGGCCCGGCAAAAAATAAAAAATAAAGCATACAAAACGACACAACTCCGAACCATTACCTAAACAGGCTGTGGTTCGGAGCTGTTTATATATATATATATACCTCAATATATATGCTTCAAAAAGCAAGAATGCTTACACCAAGTGGCGGATGTTTTCCTCGCGGTCGCCGGGCAAAAGGTCGATGACGGGCACTTCAATCATCGTGTAGCAACCCGGACGCTGCTGCATCGTGGCACGGGCGGCACACACCAGCACCTGACCGGTGAGGGCAGGATTGTTGATGCGCATGTTAAACTCGAACAACTGATTCTGCGTCGTTCCGCTCACACCCTTGCGCGTAAGGTTCACACCGTGACCCATGTCGATAACCTCGTCGACACTGGGCACCAGGTTCACGTGCGTTTCGTCCGAAGCAAAGTAAGGATCGGCCTTGATGGCAGCAGCCACAGTGGCAAGGTCGTAACCCTCCTCCAGTTCAATGTACACCATGCGGCGGTGAATACCGGTGCCGGTGGGAATGGTCATCGACAGAGCCTTCTTCACACCCTCAATAGCCTTCACGGCTACGGTGTGTCCCATCGACATACCCGGACCGAAGTTCGTGTAAGTGATACCTTTGGGAGCAATGGCCTGAAGCAGCGTACGTACCACCGAATCGGAACCCGGATCCCATCCGGCCGAAATGATGCTCACCGTGCCGTGTTCCTTGGCCACAGCGTCGAGCGAACGGCGAAGATCCACGATTTGAGTGTGAATATCGAAGCTATCGACAGTGTGAATGCCGAGTGCCAGAATATCCTTGGCATAAGCCTCGACGCTACGGGTAGGAGTGGCAAGAATGGCCACATCCACGTCGTTCAGTTCGCGAATATCCTTTACCACAGCATAATGTGCCAGTTCCTCGGGACAGTTTTCAGCACCCTGGCGGCGCACGATACCTGCCACTTCGAAATCGGGAGCAGCTTCAAGTGCTTGCAAAGCGTATTTACCAATGTTGCCATAACCTACTACGGCAGCACGAATTTTCTTACTTACAGCGGTCATCTTCTGAAGTTTTTATGTTTAAAAGTAAACTTGATGCAATAGATAATTTCACGTTATTCTGCCCATCGGCACAGCACCGTAGAGCCTCAGCCTCCTCGGAAAAATGCAGGGGCGAAAAGCGACAGACCAGCATGAAACAATGCGGATGCAAAGTTATGAATTTGTAGCAAAATGTATGCTTTTCGATTGTAAAAAAATCAGAAGGTAATTTACAGAATCCGCCCCGCGCTTTGCACCCTGTTCATGCAAACAAAGCCGCCCAATGCAAAACCTTCCGCCTTTTCTTTCTTCAATCCCCTTCCTTTTCTTCCCTCATTACCGAAAAAAACAGTATATTTGCCACTGATTGAACATTTTTGTTCGATTGATTGAACATTTTTGTTCGATTGATTGAACATTTTTGTTCGATTGATTGAACATTTCTGAAGCAAACTGTTTTTCTATGACAGATTATAAAAGAGTGCAATATGCAGAGGTGCTGTCACGCATCAACGAACCGCGAAACAAAATGCAGGTAATTGTCGGACCGCGTCAGGTGGGCAAGTCAACCTTGATAGGTCAAGTGCTCGAAGCCTGCAACTTGCCATTCGACGACTATTCGGCCGACGATGTAGCCGGTACATCGGCCGATTGGCTGGCTGCAGTGTGGCAAACTGCGCGTATGCGCATGGACATGCAAAACGAAAATAAGTACCTGCTGGTAATTGATGAAATACAAAAGATTAACAACTGGAGCGAAACGGTAAAAGCCGAATGGGATCGCGATACGCGCGAAAAACGTCAGCTCTTAGTCGTACTCCTGGGTTCATCGCGCATGTTGATTGAAAAAGGACTTACCGAATCACTGGCCGGCCGATACGAACTGATACGTTTGAGTCATTGGACTTTCACGGAAATGAAGGACTGCTTTGGCTGGAACCTTTATCAATATGTTTATTTTGGAGGATATCCGGGTGCAGCGGCCTATATTGCAGACGAAAAGCGTTGGCGAAACTATGTAAAAGACTCCCTGATAGAACCTTCCATTTCGAAGGACGTTTTGATGGACACAAAAATCATGAAACCTCAACTGCTTCGTCAATTATTTGAAATAGGCAGTAGCTACAGTGGTGAATTGCTTTCGCTAACCAAAGTGGCTGCTCAACTGCAGGATGCGGGCAATGTGACTACCCTGGCCGGCTATCTCCATTTGCTTGACGAGTGCGGCCTGTTATGTGGCTTGCAAAAGTATGCTGAAGACGATGCACGCAAATACAATTCCATTCCTAAATTCCAAGTTCACAACAATGCGTTGCGCAATGTGTATGCCGACAAAGACTTTGCGGAAATGACAGACGATCCTAAGGCATGGGGTCGCTATGTAGAATCGGCCGTAGGTGCTTACATTGTAAGTCAGGCACAAATATGCGACTACAAGGCTTACTATTGGCGCGACAGTCACGACGAAGTAGATTTTGTGCTCCATCGTCGCGGTAAAACCATCGGCATTGAAGTAAAAAGCGGTCGCCGCACCACGAACATTGGTTTGCCCAAATTTGCCAAGGCCTATCATCCTCACCGAGCTTTTGTTGTAGGTTCCGGTGGATTGAGCTTCGAGGAATTTTTGTCGATGGATTTAAATCTACTTTTTAAGTAGCATGGCAAAGTTTTTTCACATTGTGAATCTATATTAAGTAGGTGTTCAAAATTATTTTATATAATTCTATTGAAGTATTTTT
>ENA-ORLM01000291-ORLM01000291.1-human-gut-metagenome-genome-assembly--contig:-NODE-291-length-56136-cov-3.663818_pt1 | contig 56136 bp, 55 predicted proteins | sample MGYA00243063_ERZ508815 | MGnify/ENA primary metagenome ERZ508815 (study PRJEB26277, sample SAMN04329768) | human gut metagenome | biome: human-associated habitat | host: Homo sapiens | place: USA...
CCGGAAACGTTTCCAGAGTGCCGTACTGCGGATCGATATTCTCATAATCCGTGGTATCGTATTTATGATAGGTGACGGAGGGCATCACCGGCATGAGCCAGATACCATTGATTCCCAGATCCATATCTGTGGTATCATCACCGTCATTCAGATAATCCAGCTTTTCCAGTACGCCCTGTAGATCTCCAATGCCATCACCGTCGCTGTCATAGAAGGAATATACGAAAAGCTCATAGTAGGTACGGTAGTTGTCGTCCGGGATCTGCAGTACCCGGTTGTCCTGCACCAGAGACGTGGTACTGCCGGTGCTGTCAGTGTTACTGTCCGTGCTCTCATCCTGTACGGTGGCAGTCTCATTCTGTGTACCGGCAGCAGACGCATTGCTGTTTTCTCCTGCGGTTCCTCCGCAGGCAGCCAGAGATACTGTCATCCCTGCTGCAAGTATCAATGCCCATAATTTTCTATTCCATCTGCTCATCATTTTCTCTTACTCCTCCGATCCACTTTTTTCAAACCGGAACCATTTGAAATCAAAATTGCATCCCGGCAGGAAAACGAAGGTCACATTCTGCCCTCCCGTCACTCTTTCCAGCGGGAAACGCAGTTCCCTATATTCCTCGCTGTGCGGGAAGGGAAGTACCTGTGTAGCTCCATCGGTAAACCTAAGCTGGATCGTATTCTGCTGTAAAGGAGTTCTTCCGCAGATGACAATGCTATCGGTTCCCGCTTCTCCAAAGTTCATATCCGTAAATTCGAGAGAGACATTATTGCCGATCTGTTCAACGGCATCCCCGGTTCTCACAAAGCTGTCACCATAGGTAACTCCGTCCGTGAGAGCACTCAGTCTTGCATAAGCTTTTTCCTGTCTGGTGAAATGAAACTCTTTCAGGAAAATTTTATCTTCTGACACTATTGTCAGTTTTGTTACACCCTTTAATCTCCGGGGCAATACGAAGGTATCCGGCTGGAAGACTTCCCAGATGCCCGGCTTCTGATAGGTTATTTCACCCACCAGTGTTCCCTGTGTCCCGGAACCGCTCTCTTCGGGCTCTCCCTTCCATATCTGAATCCGGTGGGGATCATTATCGTTGGCAAAAATGGACAGCGTGATCTCGTCACTTCCGAATTCACCAAAGTCTAACGCTTCATAGACCAGTCCGGTAGGCTGTGCCTTGTCCGTTCCGGCACTGTTCTCCACTCCGCGGCTTACGTCTCCGCCAAAACTTCCGACATAAGAAATACCCGTCACCGGCTCATACGGAGAATGGAACGTCTGTCCCATGCCCTCCACTGCAAAGTCAAGTTGGGAAATCATTTTAATATTGGTTGTTCCGTTACAGGTCATACACCTTACCTGAAAACTGCCATCACTGACGCCTGTGATCCGGATGCTCTCGCCGTCTTCCAGTTCCTCCAGTTTTGCCACAGGGCTGGGGATACCGGAAGCGTCAGTAATGCTCCAGAGAAGCTTACGGTCTGTGGCTTCCATGGGATAGATACGGGTATGTAGCAATACATACGGCTTCTCCGGTGTCAATCTCATATAGGGAGCGCTCATTTCCAGTTTCCGCACCGGAACAAATCCGGGATCCACAAAGGCGGGCGGATATTCTCTGTTTTCTTCTGTTGCACAGACACCGGGACGAATCGGTGCTTCGACTGCCTGTAACGTCACTGTCGCCGTGCGGTGCCCGGCAGCTGCCGTATTGTCCGGAGTCTCGACTACTGCCGTGGCCGTTTCGGCACCGGTTTCATCGGTCATGCTCACCGTGGCTGTCCATGCGTCCTCCACGGTCACACGAATCTCTCCGGGAATCGTTTTCGCTGCGATCATCGCCAGTAGTTTCCCCTGGAACAGCTTACGGACAGTTCCCTTGTAGGCATCGTAATCGGTACTGTCACCATTGTCCAAGCCTATGAGACGTCCGGCGCCTTCCACGGTCACTCTCACATAATCGGAGGCATTTTCCACAGGATATCCGTCCCGGTCCTCCGCTGAGATCTCCACAAAGATCATGTCCTCGCCGTCAGCATGCAAGGCTGATTTATTTGCTTTTAATACATAATGATCTGTGTTGCCGAAGGAATGTCTCTCCTGTCTGGCTATCTCCCTACCCGTTTCGTCGTATGCCACGGCACAGATACTGCCGGGCGCATACGGTACTTTCCAGGAAGGCTGCAATACCGTTCCTTTCTGATGATCGATCTGCTGTTTTCCCTGTGACACTCCGTTTACGAACAGTTCCACCTCCGGAGCATTGCTGGTGATCCGCACGTCCACCTGCTGTCCCGGATTAAAATCCCAGTAGGGATATACATGGATCATGGGATCTTTTTTCCCATCCGTCCATTCCGAACGGAAGACGTAGTAGGAGTCTTTGGGAAATCCCGCCGTATCCATCTGTCCGAAATAGCTGTTTTTCGTCTGATAAGGGGTCGGCTCACCGATATAGTCAATGGCTGTCCAGATGAACTGACCACAGGAATAAGGGGTATCTCTGTCCATAGTGATACAGTATTCCGTATTTTTCGCCGCCCAGCTGGTAGTACTGTTGCCCAACGCAGAACACTGTTCGTCCGCTTCGATCAGATTCGCCCTCTCCAATGGAAAATGATACACCCCTCGGCTCTGTACCACAGAGGAAGTCTCACTTCCGTAGATGATCCAGTCCGGATGCTTTTCATGGTGTTCCGCATAATATTTTTCCGCGTAGTTATAGCCCGCCACTTTCACGATATCCGCACATTTCTGAGCATTTTCCCAGGGCATGTAATTGGAACCGATCGTCACCGGTGCCACCTTCCGGTAATCCCACTTTCTGACTACTGTAAGGAGGCTACGGGTGATCTCCTGTCCATGGGCATCCGCATGGGTATCCGGAATCTCGTTGCCAATGCTCCACATGATAACGGAAGGATGATTGCGGTCTCTGCGGATCCAGCTGCGTACATCCTTCTCCATCCACTCCTTGAAAAATCTGGCATAATCATAAGGATTCTTTGCCATCTCCCACATATCGAACGCTTCGGATACGATCAGAAATCCCATCTCATCCGCCAGTTCCATCAGTTCCACAGCGGGCATATTGTGGGAAGTCCGCACAGCATTGACACCCATGGAACGCATGAGTTCAAATTTCCGGCGCATGGCTTCTTTGTGAAAAGCCGCTCCCAGTGCTCCGAGGTCATGGTGATCGCAGGCACCGTTCAGGCGCACTTTTCTGCCGTTTAATAAAAAGCCCCTGGCAGGATCAAATTGCATGGTGCGGAAACCGATGCGAAGATGTTCTTCCTGTGTGATTTCCGTCTTCTGTAAGGCTTCACCTGCTCCGTTCTCCCCGTCGTTCATTGGAAGTTTGCATAGACGAACTGTAAGATCATACAGATAAGGATCTGTGATGTCCCATTTCCGGGGATTATCCACAGGAATCGCCACAGATGTCTTCTCCTGTCCACCGGCGAGGGGCTGTTTTACCCGGAAAATCTCCCTGTTTTCCGTTTCTGCAGAGTTTTTACTGTCCCCGGCATAATGCAAGCAATATTCCAGTTCATAATTCTCAGTGATTGCTCCCCATTCCAGTTCCGTATCGATGGTCAGATCGTAGCCGTTTTCCGTCTCCACGGAGGAGGTATAGATACCGTCCAGCGGAATATGTGTCTCAGGCAGACGGATCATCCAGACATTACGATAGATTCCGGCACCGCTGTACCATCTGCTGTTGGGTGCCTGAAAGGTTACCCGGAGAACAACTTCATTTTCACCTTCACGCAGATGATCCGTAATGTCCCAGTCAAAGGTGGAGTAGCCGTATTTCCAGTCACCGAGGCACACGCCGTTTATATAGATGGAAGAATCCATGTAAACACCCTCGAAGCGCAAAATGACACGTTTGCCACACTTTGTTCCGGACGTGGAATACACAAATTTCTTCCGATACCAGCCGATGCTGTCTTCGTACAGGTTCTTCGTATCATAGATCAGCCAGTCGTGAGGCAAGTCTGCCGGCTGCATCTCCCGCTCCCAGAGTGCCCGGTCTTCCCATTCCACATCCAATGCTGTTTTGGCAAAATACCAGTTATCATTCCATAACGTTCTGCTATTCATCGAAATTTCTACCCTTTCTGTCCCTACCTCTTCCTGTCCGTTTTCTGCTCTTATATTGCATCTGCCCGGTCTTCCAGACGTTTTACTATGTAAACTGCCAGTACTGCATCCAATATTCCCAGTACCATGCCGCCCAGAATATCCGTGGGATAGTGGACAAAGAAATAAAGTCTGGAAAAGGCAATGACTGCTGCCATAAGCAGACTTAAAATACCCGCCTTACGATAATAACTGAAAATGGTCACCGCTCCGGCAAAACCATTGGAAGTATGTCCCGAAGGGAAGGAATACTCCGAAGGGAACGGAATTTTCAATGTCACGCTGGTATCCACCGCACAGGGGCGGGGTCTCGCGATCACATTTTTCAGGAACAAATTTCCCACAAGATAGGTGATTGCCATGGCGATTATCATGGTCAGACCGCATTTCCGGGTCTTCGGAATGCATGTCAGCACAATCGCAATGACGATCCATACCAGACCGCTTTCTCCGATCGTAGTAAAAAAACGCAGGATCTCTGTCAGCCATTCCTGATGGATCCCCTGAATCGCATGCAATATCTGTAATTCCATCCTTCGTTCCTCCTTGTCCGTCTTCCGGCTTGGTTATCGACCACTCCGTAATTTCACCGTCAGACATTCTTTTGAACTATTGTAATCTATTCAGAAATGCCTTTGCATTGGCTGCAATGTCATCCTTAAATACAGCGGAACCGGCTACAATGACATTGGCTCCTTTTTCCATGGCAAATGCTACATTGTCCAGATTGATACCACCGTCTACTTCCAGATCGGTAGACAGCCCCTTATCGTTGATCATTTTCCGGACCACCTGTACCTTATCCAGGCACTCCGGGATCAGCTTCTGTCCGCCGAATCCGGGCTCCACTGTCATTACCAGCACCAGATCCACCTGTTCCAGATAAGGTTCCACTGCCTCTGCCGGAGTGGCGGGCTTAATGGTGATGCCGGCCTTTTTGCCTGTGGCATGTATTTTTTCAATGCATCCCTCCACATCTTCTGTGGCTTCCAGGTGAAAATTCACCAGGTCCGCGCCACAGGCAGCGAACTCTTCCACATAACGTTCCGGCTTCTCGATCATCAGATGCACATCGAGAAACATATCCGTGTGGGATCTGACAGCTTTTAATACCGGCATACCGTAGGAAATCGACGGTACAAACAATCCGTCCATCACGTCTACATGCAGCCAGGGGACTCCTGCTCCTTCCACAGCTTTGATATCCTCTCCCAGTTTCCAGAAATCCGCCGAAAGAATTGAAGGTGATAATAAATTCATGTTACTCCTCATTTCTGCCCCGCAAGGCCTTGTCTGTTGCTTATTACCGTTCTATTCTAGCAAACTTGTTTTCGTAAAACAAGACTAACGAAAAGGAACCTTTTCCTTTTGGAAAAAAGTTCCTCCGTTCGCAATTCTCTATAGGTTTTTCACGTCTTCTTTCAGTTTGTTCCAGGCATCTTCATGCTCCGTATAGTAAATGGGACATTTCTTTCCACCACAATCATAGTGGCGCAAGATGTCATCGGGTTGCAGGTCATAGGCATCAGTCAGCCATTTCAATAATTTGATCAGAGAATCATAGGTCTCCTGAGTAAACTGGCCGTTGTCCGCCTTGTAGCAGCATTCGATAGAAATAGAATCCTCATTGCGGGTCTGTACTGCATAGGCGATCTCGTCCAGAGGAACGCACTGAAGGATCTCGCCATCATAGCCAATGATAAAATGGGCACTGGCACTGCGTTCATGATTGTCTTTCAGCTGTTCGAAGTAGCTGCGGTTCTGGGCCGCGCTGGTCCCAGGATTCGCCGTGTAATGTACAAAAATATTTTTCACTTCCGTCAGGGGATCTCCCAGTCTGGAATATTCATTCGCGGTGAGAAAATCTTCTGTCCAGTTGGGATGTGCTGCATATACATCCGCCGGAAGTCCCTGGATCCGGGTTCCCGTGGTCTCCCCGATCTGTTTTTCGATCCGCTGCACAGCTTCTGCCGCAACTTCCACAGGAGTACTGGCCTCCGCAGTGCTGGCAGGTACTTCCAACAAATTTTTCAACATAAAGATTCCTGCAAGAATGCTGGCACACAGCAGGGAAATCTTAATATATCTGCGGATTCTTGCCTGTCTGCGGCGGCGCTGCCTCCCGGCTCTGACCCGGCGTTGTCTGACGCGGGTGCTGTAAGTATTGTCTTTGTAAACATTTTGCTCATATGCATTGCCCGGATAACCCTGCTCCTGCCGCCAGGCCTTGTTTTTCTGCTGTGCTGTCGTCGAATACTGCGGATGTGATTTCTTCCTTCCGCCTTCCTGCGGCATTGCCGATATGCTATGTTGTGACCGTCCTGTGCGTCCTCCGGTATGATTGCTTCGTGATTGATCGGCGTATCTTCCGGTCTGTCTGTCTTGCGGTTGTCCTACACGTCTTCCTACGTGTCTGACTATATTTTTTCCAGTCCGGTAATCCACCAGATACGGATTTCTTCGCACCTGTATCATTTCCAGATCCGGTTGTCTGCTCGAACGATTCTCCTGTGTCATATTGCTGCCCCCCAGAGTTAATTGCTTTCTTTGAGTCCCAGTTTAATCCGGAGTTGTCACATTTTTCGGCACATATTCCTTAAGATTTTATAAATTTATTGTTTAAAAAGTTCCAGCAAATACTTTTCTATCACCTGTGCTGCTTTGCGATGAGCTTTCACTCCGGGATGCAGGCGGCTGCCTACGGTGTCCGGTGTGGTGTTGGGAAGTTGTAAAAAGTGGATTCTGGTATCACCAGTCTGTTCCGCGTAGGTTTCCACCGCTTCACGGATGACGGGCAGGAAATTGTCTCCCAGCATACCATAGCCCCAGATGATCTGTGCCTCAGGATTGCAGTCACGCACAGCTTTCAGGAAATCTCGGATTGCTGTAGTCAGGATCTTTTTGACTTCTTTTATGTCACGGGTTCCTGCCCATTCTCTTACCAGTTCCGCTGCGGACTGGATTGCTGTGGCATCGTTGGTTCCCAGATTAATGATCACTGCATCCGGCTGCCATGCCTTGAAATCATAGTCTTCCAGTGCTCCCAGCGAAGCATTTCGCTCCCCGGTAAGCAATCCGCAGACCTGTTTATAATAGGGAGGAATCTTATTCTCTACAATGCCATCCCAGCCGGTGACGATTCCCCAGCCACTCTGGGACACCACACGATATTCCGCAGAAAGCGCATCCGATACCATACGGGGATACGTATTTTCCGCAGAGAAGAACGCACTGATCCAGTCTTCCTCACCTACCGGCCCCATAGTTCCCTCTCCACTGGTAATACTGTCTCCTACAAATTCCAGGCGATATTCAGGATCCGGCAGAACCAAAAATTCCCCATCTCCATATTGCAATCCCAAAATCTGTATCATGTGCAGCGGGTCCTGGTGCATAGCCTGTACTTCCTTCAGAATCCGTACATGCTTCGGCTTTCCTACTGTCATTCCTCGAAACAGGCATACTTCATTTTTCCCTTTATTAACCGGAAAACGGCTGATCTGGGCACCATTCAGTTCTACCGCCAGCCATGGCTCCATCGTGTCGTAATCAGCATTTACTTCCAGCCACAATTCACTGCCAGTATATAGAAATTCTATACCGCTGCCGGTCCAGAATAAATTGATCACATCTTTTCCCGTGGTCCGGCCCAATACCCGCACTTGCGGCAAATCCGCTATACTTATAATCTTTTTCTGCTGTTCCATTTTCCCATACCTTCTACTCTGTTTTCTGTTGCTTCGGCATTTTCTGTTATGATCTTTCGATTGCCTGCTTTACTCTCTCCTGCCGTACTCTTCTGCGATCACATTCTCCGCAGGACGTCCACATACCGCATAAGGGCTCAATCCTTCCAAATTTCCCGGCCAATCCCAGATGCCGAAGCCTTTCACCCAGTCACGTTTTCTGCAGGCTGTAAACATTGCCCGGTACCAGTCCGCCTGTTCCGCATCATCCTCTTCACCCTGCAGTTCCCAGTTATTCGGAACCTGCGCAGAACCATGAATATTCATGCAACCCGCTTCCGAAAACAAAAAGGGCTTCTGAAATTTTTTCACAACCTTTTCGATCCGGTCTAACTGGTTGTCCCAGTCGTCTATGGGATAATATCCGCTGGACGCAATCACATCCACGGCATCCCACCATGTAATATGATCTTCTCCATATTTGTCGCAATTATAACCGACAGGTCCGTCATATACCGTCCGTACTTCCGCGATAAGTTTTCTCCACTCTGTCTCCCGGTGCTCCGTCATGGTCATTTCACACCCCGCCAGGAACAATTCACAGCCTGTCCGCTGGGCAATCTGTGCATAATGTTTCTGAAAGGCAATGTGACTCTCGAACCAGTTGCCCCATTTGGGTTCGCAAGGTACATCATGGTCAAAAAAGCTGATTCGTGCCCGCCAGACACCATTGTCACAATTCACCGTCGGTTTCAAAGCAACTTTCAGTCCCAGGCTCTGTGCATATCGAATCATATCATACAGTTCCTCATCCGTACAGCTTTTCTCCCCATCATAACGGATTTCCTCACTGTAAGGTGTTTCCTGCATCCCCGATGGTGTGAATATCACCCAATTCGTATGGATCCTTCGTACCATTTCCTCCATACTTTTTCTGGATTCTTCCGAACCCAATACTCCTCTGTGCGGAAAAACCGCAAAATTCACAGCGCGAAATGCCTCCATACAATACCTTCCCTTCCAAGTATCCCATTTGTGTTTCATTTCCTGTATTGTATCATTTTTAATTTTATTTAGCTAGTAAAATTAGCTTTTATTTGCCTAAATTTATTTTCCTGCATCTCATTGTGTTCATTCACACGATATGCTACCATGAAACTATATACAGTGCTTTCAGAAAGGAGCTATCTGCCATGCATTTTGTACAGGCAAAGGGGATTCTGTCTCAGAATAACGGAATGAATATTTACCGCGGATGCTCTCACGGCTGCATCTATTGCGACAGTCGCAGTAAGTGCTACGGCTTTACACATGCTTTTGAAGATATCGAAGTGAAAGGAAATGCACCGGAGCTGTTGGAACAAGCGCTGCGCTCCAAGCGTCACAGGTGTATGATTGGTACCGGTGCTATGTGCGATCCTTATCTTCCGGCTGAAAAAGAGCTGCGATTGACCAGAAAATGTCTGGAGCTGATCGATCAATATGAATATGGTGTGACCGTGCTCACAAAAGCCAGCCTGGTGCTTCGGGATCTAGATCTGCTGCAATCTATTAATCAGAAAGCCAAGGCAGTGGTTCAGATGACGTTTACTACTTATGATGAGGATTTGTGCCGGAAAATAGAGCCTAATGTCTCTACCACGAGAGAACGTTTCGAGGTGCTGATGAAATGTAAGGAATTGGGAATTCCCACCCTTGTGTGGATGACTCCCATTCTTCCTTTTATTAATGATACCCGAGAAAATATCGAGGGGCTTCTTGACTATTGCCTGCAGGCGGATGTGAAGGGAATCCTGCTGTTCGATGTAGGAGTCACGTTGCGGGAAGGAGATCGGGAATTTTTCTATCAGGCTCTGGATCGTGATTTTCCCGGCATTCGGCAAAAATATGTCCATACTTACGGAAATGCCTATGATATTCCCAGCCCTCACGCCAAAGAACTCATGGCCTTAATTCGCAATACCTGCTCAGCCAATAGTATTCTATGCTCCCCGAAGGAATGCTTCGCTTACCTGAATGAATTCCCCGAGAGATATGTGCAGCAGACATTATTCTAAATAGAAAGTTAGCCTAGCTACGAACCATTTACAGAGTCTCTTTCAATTTCTCCGCCACTTTCTCATACATCGGCACGGGCACATGGTATCTCTCGCCCATGCGTACTACTTCATATACCAGGCCATCAATCTCGGAATCTTTCCCTTCCATGACATCTCGCTGCATGGAGGTAGTGGCTTCCGAGGCCAGGGTAGACAGGATCTTCAGGTTCACTTCCACCATATCCCGTTCGAAAGGAACTCCCATGGCTTCTGCCAATGCCGTGATCTCACGGATCATGGTCTTGAAAGCTTCCCGTTCCTCCCCTTCTCTCTGAAAGTCCGCTGCCGTGGCATGATAGTAAAGTCCCGCCGCACCGATGGGAGATACATAGGAAAATTTCTCCAGAGCATCCCTACGGATATTTTCAGACAATACGCCGTCAATTCCACTGACATCAAAATCCTGTTTGATTTCTTCCAGTCGGGGATCATATTCTTCTTTTTCACGAACACCATATACTACCCGCAGGATCTTCCCGTGCTGGATCAATACTCCCGGCTCCTTAATATTGGCAGAGACATAGATGCATCCATCCGTCACCAGCAGATTCGGCAGCTTTTCCTGCATTTTCGCGCCGGTTCCGTAGATATTCAACACCGGGATCACAATGGTAGAAGGATTCGCCACGCTCTGAATAAACGGAATGGTATCTTCCAGGGAATAACCCTTCACGCAGACCAGGATCACGTCCGGCCGCTCGCTATAGTGGTCCATATCCGCAGCTTTTACCGGAATCGTTTCGGTGGTGCCATCCCACATTTTTTCCACGGCAAGACCGCTCTCCTGCATGGCTGCAAGATGTCTGCCTCTGGCGATCAGGGTGACATCTTTTCCTGCTTTCGTCATATAAAATCCCAGAATTCCTCCGGTTCCTCCGGCTCCGATAATTGCATATTTCATGATAATGATCTCCCTTTCTGCCGCCCCGCGCATCCGTATCATACCGTTCTTCCGTCCGTTCGCCCAATTATCAGTTGCGCTCCATTTTACCCTCTCATAGTGAGGGTGTTCTGCCTGCGGACAATTACAATGAATTTATGATACCATGACCTAAAAGAAGCCGCCAGTCTCTGTTTTCACATAACTGGCGGCTTCCTCTTGATATCTTATATTCTCTTACAGAAATTCTTTGACAGACTTGTAAACGCCCTTGGCATCCAGACCGTACTTCTCTACCAGAGCAGCAGCGGAACCGGACTCACCGAAGACATCCTGCATGCCGACCTTCTTCACAGGCACGGGATGATTTGCGCACAGACAGTCGCAGACAGCGCTTCCCAGTCCACCAATCACGGAATGCTCTTCCACGGTCACTACCTTGCCGGTCTTCTTGGCGCTGTTAATGATGATCTCCTCGTCCAGAGGCTTGATGGTACAGATATTTACAACCTCTGCACTGATGCCTTCCTCTTCCAGCATCTTTGCTGCACCCAGAGCGGAATCAACGCAGATACCAGTGGCTACGATGGTGACATCCTTGCCTTCACGGACTACGGTTCCCTTACCGATCTCGAAATGATAACCAGGATGATCATTGATCACGGGTACTGCAGCACGTCCGAAACGAATATATACAGGTCCTTCATATTCCAGAGCGGCACGAACAGCGGCTCTTGCTTCCACATCATCAGAAGGGCACATTACTACCATGCCGGGAATGGTACGCATCAGAGCAATATCCTCGTTACACTGGTGGGTAGCGCCGTCCTCACCTACGGTGATACCTGCATGGGTCGCACCGATCTTGACATTCAGATGAGGGTAACCGATAGAGTTACGTACCTGTTCAAAAGCACGTCCTGCTGCGAACATTGCAAAAGAGCTTACGAAGGGAATCTTACCTACCAGAGACAGTCCTGCAGCCACACCCATCATGTTGGACTCTGCGATACCGCAGTCGATGTGGCGGTCGGGATATGCCTTACGGAAGATTCCGGTCTTGGTAGCTGCTGCCAGGTCGGCATCCAATACGACCAGATTGGGGAATTCTTCTGCCAGCTCCTTCAGGGAGTTACCATAGCTTTCTCTGGTTGCGATTTTTTTCACGGTATTCTCTGCCATTACTGCTCACCTGCTTTCTCTAATTCTTTTTCGATCTTATCAAGGTCTGCCATTGCCACTGCATACTCCTCATCGTTGGGAGCCTTGCCGTGCCAGTCCACACTGTTCTCCATGAAGGAAACGCCCTTACCCTTCAGGCTATGGAATACGATACAGGTGGGCATGCCCTTGGTCTCTCTTGCTTCCTTGAATGCTGCACGGATCGCATCAAAATCATGAGCATCTGCATTGATCACATGGAAATTGAATGCCTCGAACTTCTTATCGATAGGATAAGGAGAGCATACCTGGTCGATAGGTCCATCGATCTGCAGATTATTGTTATCTACCATAACACAGAGGTTGTCCAGCTTACGGAAGCCTGCGAACATGGCTGCCTCCCATACCTGGCCTTCCTCGATCTCACCGTCACCCAGCAGTGTGTATACACGGAAATCACGATTCTCCATCTTTGCACCCAGTGCCATACCTACTGCTGCGGAAATGCCCTGTCCCAGGGATCCGGAAGACATATCCACGCCGGGGATATGGATGCAGGGATGACCCTGCAGATAGGAGCCCAGGTGACGCAGAGTAGGCAGATCCTCTACCGGGAAATATCCTCTGTAAGCCAGTGCGGAATAGAGTCCGGGAGCTGTATGACCCTTGGACAGTACGAATCTGTCACGCTCCTCCATATCGGGATTCTGCGGGTCAATGTTCATCTCCTCAAAATATAAAAATGTAAAAATATCTGCGGCTGACAGGGATCCACCGGGATGTCCCGCTTTCGCACCATGAACTGCGGTCACAATGCCCTTGCGGACATCATTGGCACGCTTTTGCAGTTCTAAATTCTTCATTGTCTCCTCCATTCCGCCATATTGGCTTGTCTGTTGCGATTTACGTTGTTATACTAGCATACTTCCGAATGCTAGTCTAGTAAAAGAATTGCTCTTCTACCGTAAAATATTGTTGTCTTCTATCAAACAGCTTTGCCCTGTCATTCATAAATTTTTTCACTTCGTTCGAAAATTCATTTCATGGAGGGGCGCTTTGCTAATAGAATTTGTCATATAGTGCTTTGTACGCAAGCGTCCACGCACTATAAGCCGAATTCTATTTCAAAGTTGTTTGACCATAATACGCGTTTTTGCCATGTTTGCGAAGGTAATGCTTATCCTGCAGCTCCTGAGGTGCCGGCTGGATTCTGGGGTTGATGGTCTCGGCACGGTATGCCATTTTGGCCACTTCTTCCAATACTACGGCATTGTGGACAGCCTCTTTGGCATCCTTGCCCCAGGCAAACGGTCCATGATTCTTGCACAGCACAGCGGGAACTGCCTTGGGATCCTTGCCCAGACGCTTGAACTCATTGACGATCAGATGTCCGGTATTTTCCTCGTAAGCATCCTCGATCTCTTCCTTCGTCAGGCAGCGCACGCAGGGAACCGGTCCGTAGATGTAATCTGCCTGGGTGGTTCCGTAGCAGGGAATGTCTCTTCCCGCCTGTGCCCAACTGGTAGCATAGGAAGAATGGGTATGCACGATACCGCCGATCTCCGGGAACGCCTTGTACAACTCCAGATGAGTTGCCGTGTCGGAAGAGGGATTCAGATCCCCTTCCACCTTATTGCCGTTCAGATCCATGACTACCATCATCTCCGGTGTCAGCTTGTCATAATCCACACCACTGGGTTTGATCACAAACAGTCCACTCTCTCTGTCAATGGCGCTGACATTTCCCCAGGTGAAAGTCACCAGACCATACCGGGGCAGATCCATATTTGCTTCATATACTTTCTGTTTTAATTCCTCTAACATATACTTAATCTCATTCCTTTCCACAGCCTGCCAACTTTCCGACACATAGGTATCGTGTACTTCCGTACACTATGCAGGCTCAAATTGCATCTGAAAAATTATTTTGCCGCAACGGCTGCCTTTTCTGCGGGAAGCAGTTTCTTGTACTCTTCCAGGAAAGCATCAAATCCCTTCACATCCTCGACATCCGGGTTCAGTGTGGTTCCGGTCTGTCCTGCGAAGATCTTGTCATTCAGATAGGAAGAAAGAGTCTCGCCGTCTTTTTTCTCCTTCATGAAAGCTGCCAGAATAGCAATACCCCAGGCACCGCCTTCACTGGCTGTATCCATAACGGTGATCGGTGCGTTCATGCCTGCTGCCATGACACGCTGTCCCACCACGGGAGTCTTGAAGAAGCCGCCATGGCCCATCAGGGAATCCACGGCCACATGCTCTTCTTTTAACAGAATGTCCATGCCAATCTTCAGGGTAGCAACTGCGCTGTACAGATGGGAACGCATGAAGTTTGCCAGTGAGAAATCCGCATCGGGAGTTCTTACCACCATGGGACGCCCTGCATCCAGTCCGGTGATGGGCTCTCCTGAGAAATAATTGTATGCTGTCACGCCGCCGCAGTCCGCAGCACCTTCCAGTGCCTTGCGGTACAGCACGCCGTACAGTTCATTCTTATCTACTTTTACGCCAAAGCTCTCTGCACATTCGCCCAGAAGATTTACCCAGGCATTCAGATCGGAGGTACAGTTGTTGCAGTGTACCATAGCTACCGGCATACCGTCGGGAGTGGTGACCATATCGATCTCTTCGTGTACTTTTTCCATAGCCTTCTCCAGTACCACCATAGCGAAAATGGAGGTTCCGGCAGAGACATTACCGGTGCGGACTGCCACACTGTTGGTGGCTACCATGCCGGTTCCCGCATCACCTTCGGGAGGACACATGGGTGCGCCGGGCTGTAAGGTTCCGGTGGAATCCAGTAATTTTGCACCTTCCGCGGTCAGAACACCGGCAGGCTCTCCGGCTACCAGTACCTTCGGCAGAATGTCACGGATCTTCCAGTCAAAATTGTGTAAGCCATCGAACTGATCCAGCATCTTCTGATCAAAATCCATAATGGTGGAATCAATGGGGAACATACCTGCTGCCTCACCGATGCCCAGCACCTTTTCTCCGGACAGCTTCCAGTGAATGTATCCTGCCAGGGTGGTGAAGAATGCGATATCCTTCACATGATCTTCTCCGCTCAAAATAGCCTGATACAGATGTGCAATGCTCCATCTCTGGGGAATGTTGAAATTAAATACCGGGATCAGCTTCTTGCAGGCTTCGGATGTCTGTGTATTTCTCCAGGTACGGAAAGGCACCAGAAGTTCTCCGGCTGCATTGAACGGCATATAGCCGTGCATCATTCCGCTGAATCCCAGAGAGCCCAGGGTGGTCAGCTTCTCACCGTATTTTGCCTCTACATCGTCTGTCAGGCTCTTGTAGCATCCCTGCAGGCCTTTCCAGATATCTTCCAGGCTGTAGGTCCAGATGTTGTTCTCCAGACGGTTCTCCCAGTCGTAGGTTCCCATGGCGATGGGTGCGTGGCTCTCATCTACCAGTACCGCTTTGATTCTGGTGGAACCAAACTCAATACCGAGGGCTGTTTTTCCTGTTCTGATCGCTTCTTTTACTGCTTCGTTCATTGTGTTCTCTCCTTTTCACTTCTTTATTTATCTCATTTTTTATTTCCGTTTTCAGTGCATTCCGCAATAGATTCCCGCTCTACGACACGGGTGTCAAATTCGTAAGTCAGGTCCTTTTTCCTGCCCGCGATCATCTGTAACAATGTCTCCGCTGCTTTTTTCCCCAGATTCTCCTTGGGGTGCGGCAGGGAAGTGATGGGCACCTCGCTGTGTCTCGCCAGATCCGAATCGTCGATGCTGATGACTGACACATCTTCCGGTACCCGGATATTGCGTTCTGTCAACATCCGAATCAACTGAAAAGCAATCTGATCATTGTATGCCAGAAGGGCGGTGCATTCCTCTACCCGATTCAGGATTCTGTCCCGGCAGTAACCAAGTTGCTTCGATTCGTCCGTGTCGATCCACACCATCCGGGAATCCGTCACAGTGAGCCCGGCCTCTTCCATGGCCTTCAGATATCCCAGATAACGCTGTCTGCCCTGACCGTCATCCAGCTTCAGGATTGCCCCGATCTTCTGATGCCCCTTGTCAATCAGATATCTTACGGCCTTGTAGGCCGCCTCCGCATCATTTAACGATACATGCGGTGCCTCCAGTTCGGGATAATAGGTATTGAAAAACAGAAGCGGTATCTTTCTGGCCATCAGGTGCCGGTACAGATCCAGGTTCGGATTCGGCAATCCGCTCTTTGTCCCCTCCACGATCACTCCGGCCACATCGTCCCGTTTCAACAGATCCTTCAGAATACTTTTCTCCCGGTCCAGCGTGTTGTTTGTGAAATAGATCTGGACAGAAAACCCGCTTTCAAATAAAGTATTCTGCATTCCCTGTAAAATTCTGGGGAAAATGTAGCTGTCCACGTAGGTAGTCACCACGGCGATGCTGTTGCGCTGTTCCAGATTCTTCTGGCGGTCAAAGCTCACATAAGTGCCACTGCCACGGATCCTCTGCACCAGCCCGTCCTCCTCCAGCGTGCCGATAGCTTTCCGCACCGTCTGCCTGCTGATATGGAACTGTTCCGACAGCTGATTCTCCGAGGGAACTTTCTCTCCCGGACCTAGTTGTCCGTCTGATATCTGTTCCTGTATGTAATTAATGAGATTTTGATATTTTGTCTCCATAATCACTTTCAGTATAATCAGACCACCGTACAAAGTCAATACATCTTTTACCTGTTTTAGGTACATTTGTATATAGTTGTATGGTGTACAACCTTGCAGTAAGTCTATCCCGTGGAGTATTCACATATACTCTTACCAACACTCTTTTTCATCAGGTAATCATCGTGCGTAAACGTCCCCCTCTCTCCTTCCCACAACTACTCGTATGTATTAGTCTTCTCTGCGCCCTCACCGGTGCTCTGACCCTTGTAGCTTCCCATACCTCCCCGGATAGACGTTTTGAGCAATTCACCTCTCAACTTTTTCAGGAGGAAATGACTGGCAGTACCCTGAATATGCACTACACCATTGCCGATCCAAAGACCTTTGGCATCTCCGAATATGAACCTGTGCTTCCGATCTACCACTCCGGCCAGCCGGAAGACAGCAAAGAACACTGTTCCGACTTGTTGCACCGGCTTGACCGTATAGACCCTGACAGACTTTCCCCGGAAAATGCCTATACTTACCGGTTATTGCATCGCTCTCTGGAAAATGATCTGGCTCTGGCAGATTTTCCTTATTACAATGAGCCTCTGTCACCTTCCTCCGGAATGCAGTCCCAGCTTCCCGTTCTGCTGGCGGAATACACCTTCCGCACAAAACGGGATGTCACGGATTACCTGGCTCTCCTGGATCAGATAGATGACTATTTTTCCTCCCTGCTTCTCTACGAGCAGGAAAAAGCTGCCGCAGGCTTCTTTATGCCTGCCTGCTCCTCAGAAAAAGTCCGGAAGCAATGTGACACCATTGTCACAACCGAAGAACTGGCACAGGGAACCCATTTTTTACAGACTACTTTTGAAGACCGCCTGTCAGAGCTACCGAAGCAGGGACTTTTTACACCGGAGGAGACTGCCTCTCTGATTGAGACCAACGACCGCCTGCTTGCCACGGTGGTGCAGCCCGCCTATGCCGCCCTGTCCGAAGGGCTTCTTTCTCTGGAAACTTCCACCAATGCCGATTCCACTGCATCCGAAACAACTGCCAATGCTGCTTCGGGCAAAAACAACAGTGCCCACAATGGGCTCCCGAAAGGGCTCGCCCTGCTGCCGGACGGAAAGACCTACTATCTCCATCTGCTGTTTTCCGAGACCGGTTCCTCCCGTTCCGAAAAAGAACTGGTGCAGATGCTGCTTGTGCAATTTCAGAAAGAGCAATCCGCAATCCGCAATCTGGCTTCCCAGTCCCCTTCCCTGATTACACTGCTTTCTGAAGAAAATACGGCAGTTTTCCCTCTGGCAGAACCGGAAGAAATGCTCTCGGATCTACAGGCTCGTATGAAAAATGACTTTCCTGTCAGCAGTCCCGTTCCCACCGTCACTGTCAAAGATGTGGTCCCCAGTCTGGAACCCTATAGTGCACCGGCCTTTTACCTAACCACGCCTCTGGGAGATTCCGACAATAATGTCATATATATTTTTTTTTTTAATTATACGGAGTGTATGGAGATCTACACCACACTGGCTCATGAAGGGTTCCCGGGTCATCTCTACCAGACCGTGTACAGCAACCGCATCTTTTCCGACATGCACACGGATCCTGCCAGAAAACTCATCTGGTACGGCGGTTATCTCGAAGGCTGGGCGTTGTATGTGGAATTTCTTTCCTATGATTATGCGGCCACTCTGTTGGAACAGGCCGGGCAGCCTGATGCCGCACAGGTGGCACGGCTGGAAAAGCATACCCGCAGCCTGCAGTTGTGCATGTACACTTTGTTGGATCTCCTAATCCACGGAGAGGGCACCGGATACGATCAGGTGGCAGAGGTTCTTGGGAAATTCGGTATTGATTCTCCCAGGACCTGCGAAGCAATCTACACTTATATCGCAGAAGAGCCCTGTAATTATCCGAAATATTACATCGGTTATCTGGAAATTCTGCAGCTGCAGGACACCGCCAGAAGTCACTGGAAAGATGCTTACTCCGACCTTAGATTCCACACCTTTTATCTGGAACAGGGAACTTCTGATTTTTCCTCACTGGAAGACCTGCTTTTAATGAAAAATTAACGTTTTTGTGATAGGATAAAGTGTACGGATCATCAGGTTGGAGGAACCCATGACACAGTTTACAAGCAAGGCTATCGAAGAATCCTTTATCCGGCTGCTGAATGAACGGCCGCTGGATAAGATCACTATAAAAGACATCGTGGATGACTGCGGCATCAGCCGCAACACTTTTTACTATCATTTTCAGGATATCACCGCTCTGTTGGAACACATTCTGAATGCAGATGTGGAGCGGGTACTGTCACAGCATCTGGATATGGACTCCTGGGAGGACGGCTTTATCTCCGCTGCCCGGTTCGCTCTGGAGAATAAGCGTCTGGTCTACCATATTTACAATTCCGTCAGCAGAGAACGGGTGGAGCGCTACCTTTACAGTATCGCCGGAGAGGTCATGCGGCTGTATGTATCCAGGATCACGGAACAGGTGGAACATGCGGCTCATAAAAAAGTATTTCCCGAAGATCAGAAAATGGTGGTAGATTTTTACAAATTTGCCCTGGTTGGCATGATTTTAGACTGGCTGAACACCGGAATGAAGAAAGATCCGGAGGGACTGATCCGGCGTGTCGGCGAGATTTTCCACGGAAATATCGAAGCAGCCCTGACCCGTGTGTCCCGTTAATTTGGACATTTGTCCATGTTTGCACATATTTTGGATTATTTAAGAGCAATGCGCAATTTTTGTGCATTGCCTTTTTTTGTCCGTTTTCAAGACTGGATTCCTTGCATACAATACCAATTGAGAAAGAATCGACAACGAAAGGAGCCCTGTTTTATGAAATTTGGTAAATGGGTCGTAAAATGCCGTATTCCTATTCTGATACTGGCAGTTGCACTACTGGTCCCTTCCCTGATCGGTATGATCATGACGCGGATCAATTACGATATGCTGACTTACCTGCCCGGTGATATTGACACGGTAGTAGGTCAGGATATTCTGATGGATGAATTTGGAAAAGGAGCCTTTTCCTTCGTCATTATCGAGGGAATGGATCCCAAGGATGTCTCCTCCCTCCGGGAAGATATTTCCCATGTAGATCATGTGGACACCGTTCTTTGGTATGACGATTTCGCAGATGTTTCCGTTCCCATGGAAATACTTCCTTCCAAACTATATGACGCTTTCAATTCCGGTGACAGCACCATGCTAGCGATCTTCTTCGATACCTCCACCTCCTCCGACGATACTATGGAGGCGATCACAGCGATCCGCAGCATTGCCGGCAAGCAGTGTTTTGTCTCCGGTATGTCCGCCATGGTCACCGACCTGAAGGATCTGTGCGAAAAAGAGGAACCGATCTATGTAGGTATTGCCGTTGCACTGGCCTGCGTAGCCATGATGATCTTCATGGACAACTGGATCACACCGTTTGTTTTCCTGATGAGTATCGGTATGGCAATCCTCTTAAATATGGGTACCAACTATTTCCTCGGAGAGATCTCTTACCTGACCAAAGCACTGTCCGCTGTCCTGCAGCTGGCTGTAACCATGGACTACTCTATTTTCCTCTGGCACAGCTACGAAGAACAGAAGAGTATGTATGAGGATAACAAGGAAGCCATGGCTGTAGCCATCAACAACACTCTGACCTCCGTGGTCGGAAGTTCCATCACCACGGTAGCCGGATTTATCGCTCTGTGCTTTATGAGCTATACCTTAGGTCTGGATCTTGGTATTGTCATGGCCAAGGGTGTCATCCTGGGTGTCATCGGTTGTGTCACAACGCTTCCTTCCATGATCCTGGTACTGGATAAGTTATTACAGAAGACCAGTCACAAATCCCTGCTGCCGGATATGGGAAAAGTTGCTTCAGGTATCACCAAAGTATTCCCGGTATTCCTGATCCTGTTCCTGGGGCTGGTACTTCCTTCTTATCTGTCTTATAAGGCAACCAACAATGAAGTGTATTACGATCTCGGTGAAACCCTTCCCGAAGATATGGCCTACGTGGTAGCCAACAGCAAATTGCAGGAAGACTTCGGTGTAGGTGCCACCCATATGGTACTGGTAAGCACCGATGTATCTGACACTGACGTACGTGCCATGATCCACGAGATGGAAAACGTCGAGGGTATCAAATATGCTCTGGGTCTGGAATCCGTAGTCGGCCCTCTGGTACCAGAGGAAATGCTTCCGGAATCCGTAAAAGAAGTATTAAAGAGTGATGACTGGGAACTCCTTCTGGTGAACTCCGAATATAAGACCGCTACCGATGAGGTAAATGCCCAGATCAATGAGCTGAATACTATTTTGAAAAAATACGATTCCAAGGGCATGCTGATCGGTGAAGCTCCCTGTACCAAGGATCTGATCGAGACCACCGACGAGGACTTCAAAGTTGTAAATACCGTCTCTATCGTAGCGATCTTCGTGATCATTGCTCTGGTAGAAAAAAGTATTACCCTGCCGCTGATCCTGGTAGCTGTTATCGAGTTGTCCATCTTCATCAATCTGGGCCTTGCTCACCTGACAGGAACGTCACTTCCTTTCATTGCCCCGATCTGTATCAGTACGATTCAGCTGGGTGCTACTGTGGACTACGCTATTCTGATGACCACAAGATACAAGCAGGAACGCTACGAAGGCAGGGACAAACGTGAAGCTGTCACCAACGCCCTGAAGGTATCCATTCCTTCCATTATCGTCAGCGCCATGGGACTGTTCTCCGCCACCTTCGGTGTTGCCCTGTATTCCGACGTGGACATTATCAGTTCCCTCTGTGATCTGATGGCAAGAGGCGCTATTGTAAGTATGTTTGCTGTTATCCTGTTCCTGCCGGCCATGTTCATGCTGTTCGACAAGATGATCTGTGTCACCAGCATCGGCTTCCGGAACAAGAATGCAGAACCCTCCAATACATTGAAAGAAAGGACGGCATAAGATTATGATCAATTTGAAAAAACAAGCCTGGAGAACCGGGGCTCTGTGCCTCGCCGGTGTGGTAGCCTTAAGTGTTACCGGTGTCTCCGTATATGCAAAAACTTCCGAAAAGAAAGAGACCGAGGTCAAGGAGCAGATCCGGGATGCCGTAGATGACATCTGGAAATCCGAAGATACCTCCGCAGCCTCCATTGATGAGACCGTCTATGTGATCCTGAATGCAGACGGAACCCAGCAGAAGATCTACGTCAGCGACTGGCTGAAGAATCAGGGAGAAAAAGATTCCTACACCCAGAGCAATCCCGATAAGGATGCTCCCATTTCCCTGAAAGTTACTTATACGTTGGACGGCAAGGAGATCTCCCCATCAGATCTGAACGGCCAGAGCGGTCATGTAGTGATCCGCTATGATTACACGAACGAATTATATGAGACCCGTGAGATTGCCGGAAAAGAGGAAAAGATTTATGTTCCTTTTGCGGTAATGACCGGTATGATCCTGGATAATGACAATTTCCGCAATATTAAGGTGTCCTCAGGTAAGGTCATCAACGACGGCAGCCACAGCGTTGTCACCGGTATCGTCTTCCCCGGACTGGGTACGAACCTGGATATGGAAGAGGATTTCGACGATTATCTGGAGATTGAGGCCGATGCAACGGATTTCACCATGAATGAATCCTACTGCATCGCCACCAATTCCGTCTTCTCCCGTCTGGATTTCAGTAATGTGGATGATCTCGATGACCTGACAGAGGCAATGGATGATCTGGAGGATGCTACCAACAAACTGTTGGACGGGACTTCCGATCTTTATGATGGTGTCACAGAGCTTTATGACAAATCCGGTGACTTGCAGGATGGTGTAAAAGAACTGTCCGATGGTTCCAACGACCTCCGGGATGGCGCTTACAAAGTAGCTGACGGTACTGTCACTTTAAGAGGCGGTGTCGGTTCTCTGCGGAGCGGCATCGGTACACTGCAGGAGGGCACCAAGACCCTGTTAGCAGGTACACAGAGCCTGCAGTCCGGTACTAATGATCTGAAGAATGGTCTCGGTCAGCTGACTGCACAGAATGATACTTTGAACGGCGCTGCCGGCCAGGTATTCGATACTTTGTTGAGAACTGCAGCTTCCCAGTTAACGGCTGCCGGTCTCACGCTTCCGGAAGAATTGACAATATCTAATTATGCGACCATATTAAATGCTCTGTATCAGCAAATGGAGCCTCTCTCGGATGCTGACGTTGCTCTGGGATATGTCCTCCAGCAGGCCGGACTGACGGTTGAAAAATATCAGGGTATGATTCAGGCATCCCAAAGCGTATCCTCAGGTGATGCCGCACTTCAGGCAAATTTGAAAACCATTCAGGATAAAGCCACAAGTCTTTCACAAGCTGCCGGCAGCATTGCTGCCTTGAAAGCTTCTCTGGATGGCTATAATCAGTTCTACACCGGTCTCCAGACTTACACCGCCGGTGTAGCATCCGCAAGTGCCGGTGCTTCCAAACTGGCTGACGGTTCCGCCCAGGTCGTTGCCGGTGCTTCCCAGTTAAAGGATGGCGCTGACAAACTGGCAGACGGAAGTAAAGAGCTGTATGATGGTGCTGATACTTTAGTAGAAGGTGCCAGAGATCTGGCCTCCGGCAGCGGCAAACTGGCTAACGGCGTAAACGAGCTTTCCGATGGAAGCGATAAGCTGATCGATGGTATCAGTCAGCTGAAGGATGGTTCCAAGGAATTAAAGGACGGAATGATCGAATACAATGACGAAGCCATCAGCAAACTGACTGATATGGATACCGATGAACTTCAGGAAGTGATCGATCGTATGAAAGCTACCTCTTCCGTATCCGAAAATTACAACTCCTTCACCGGAGACAATAACGGTATGGACAGCAGTGTGAAATTTATCTACAAGATCAACGCTGTAAAATAAAACATCACAAGCCCGTAACTTGACAAAGCCCCTCTCCTTTTCTATACTTGCAAAAGGAGAGGGGCTTTTCGCTTCCTATATTCCGCTTCCGATAACAGAAAGGCATACAATTCCCATGGAACAACTATTATTCAGTCTCAATGCAACGATCCCCGTATTCCTGGTCATGGTGATCGGTTATGTTTTACAGCAGCTGCATGTTACCAACGACTCTTTTGTCAAAACCCTGAATTCATTCAATTATAAAATCACCCTGCCCGTACTTTTGTTCAAGGACATGTCCACTGCAGATTTTTACAGTGTATGGGATACCGGTTACGTGCTGTTCTGCTTCTTCGTGACCCTGTTCTGCATCGTCATCACCTGGGTCGTGGCAGGCATTTTTTATAAGAACAAATCCCGCCTGGGAGAGCTTGTCCAGGCAAGCTATCGAAGCAGTGCCGCTGTCCTGGGTATCGCCTTTATACAGAACATCTACGGGAACTCCGGCATGGCTCCCTTGATGATCGTGGGTACGGTTCCCCTGTACAATATCGCTGCCGTGCTGATCCTGTCCTTCACCGGACCGGATGCGAAGGGCTTCGATAAGGAATCCCTGCTGAAATCCCTAAAAGGGATCATCACGAATCCGATCATTATCAGTATCGCCCTGGGCATGCTGTCCAGCGCCTGCCGGATCCATTATCCCGTGATCATTTCCAAGACCATCAGCAATATTGCCGTACTGGCTACCCCTCTGGCCCTGATCGGTCTGGGTGCCGGGTTTGAAGGCCGGAAAGCTCTGAAGCTGCTGGCTCCCACCGGAGTAGCCACCGTGTTAAAACTGGTGGTATGGCCTGCTCTATTCCTGCCATTGGCCGTGCATTTCGGTTTCACCGGAGAAAAACTGGTAGCGATCCTCATTATGCTGGGCTCTCCCACCACTGTCAGCTGCTATATCATGGCAAAAAACATGAACCACGAAGGAACTTTGACTTCCAGCGTGGTCGTTGCCACCACGTTTTTAAGTTCCGTTACCCTGACGGTGTTCTTGTTTATTTTACGAAGCATGCAGTTGATTTAGTTATATGATGCCCACGAATTGTTCCGTGCTGCGCACTCTCACAATTCTACCCGATATTCGCATATCGTGGGATTATCATCACATTTTTCCCGCAAGGAAAATACTTGCCACTGTTCCCGCTAACGTTGCCAGCAATGCCCCCGGCAGCGTGTAGCGGGTTTTTGTTACTTTTGCTGCCAGAAAATACACGCTCATGGTGTAAAAAATAGTCTCGGTACAGCTCATGAGGATCGAAGTCAGCATCCCGGCATAAGAATCCGGCCCACAGGTCTTAAAAATATCCAGTACCAGCCCGGTTGCCGCAGAGGAAGAGAACATTTTCACAATAAGGAGCGGTATCAGCTGTGCCGGAAGTCCCACCGCCTGTGTGGCAGGTCCGATCAGATGCCCCAGCAGGTCAAAAAAGCCGGAGGTCCTGAGAATCCCCACTGCCATCATCAATCCTACCAGTGTCGGAAGGATCTCCACAACGATGCGCAGGCCCTCTTTGGCCCCTTTCAAAAAAGTCTCATAGACCTTCACCCCCGAGACCATCCCATAACCCACGATCCAGAAAATCACCATGGGAATCATAATATCTGACATGTGTGTCAATGTGTTCATCATGATCCTCACCTGTCCTTCCATTTACAGTAAATGATGGCAATGATCGTACTGAACAGTGTGGCCACCAGCGCCGGAGCAATGATCACCGCCGGATTGGCGCTGCCGTACTGGCTGCGATAGGCGATCATATTGACCGGGATCAGCTGTAAGGATGAAATATTCAGAATCAGGAAGGTGCACATTTCGTTGCTGGCTGCCGTGGCCTCTGCTCCATACCGCCGATCCTCCGATCCCTGTCGTCCCTTCTCCGTCCCCTGCCCTGCCCTCTGTTTCTCCAGCTCCGCCAGCTGCTCCATGGCCTTTAATCCAGCCGGCGTGCAGGCCCAGCCAAGCCCCAGGACATTGGCAATGAGATTCGTGGTTATGTATTCCCCTGCCGGGTGATCCTCCGGGAGCCTGGGGAACATGAATTTCAGAAAGGGGCGAATCCCTTTTGTCATTTTCGCGATTATTCCAGACTCCTGCGCGATCTCCATCAGTCCCATCCACAATGCCATGACCCCCGCCATTGTGATGCAGAGGCTCACGGCCTCTCTGGCACTGTCTAACGCACCTCCCGTCAGTGCGCTCATCTGCCCGGTACAGACACCATAGATCACGCCTAACAGGATCATTCCTGCCCAGATATAGTTAAGCATCTCATAAACCGCCTGCTATTCCTTCGTTTCACTATATGCGGGCAGCGGTATGTCCTATGCGGCACAGGTCACCTTTGCACGTTGCTCCCGACGGGATGTCACATGCAAAATGAGCCTTGCGGGCAGTGCTCCCTGCCAGATTCAACGCTTCTTATCAGGTGCACTAAAATAAACCTCCCGGGAATAAATTCTCCGGGAGGTTTACTCTAAACTACATTTATAAGTTATATTTATTACCTTCGGATCTACAGAGTTCCCTGTGTGAACAGGCTTCTCACATGTGCCACTTCTTCTGCGGTGGCTTTCTCCGCCGGCACATAATAAGACTTCTCTCTGGCGATCTGGTACAGTTCCTCCTGGGACTGCTCACAGGCCGTACGGAACTGCTTCAGTGTCTGTTTTAACTCCTTATTCTCCGACTGGGCGATCATTCCCGCATAACGGGTCAGCTCGCCGTTGATTCCGGCCAGAGTATCTGCTACCATTGTCTTTTCCTGCATTCTGCTGCCTCCTTACTGCAAAAACTTCATAAGCTGCTGTTTGTTCTCCATCGCGCTGCGAGCACCCTTTTCAAAAAACTGTTTTACCTTCGGGTCCTCCGCTTCCTTGGCGTACTCCTGCATTTTGCAGTGGGTCGTGTCAAAACCGCCGATCAGATGGCGCAGATTCTGCAGATCTAATTCTGAAATATCACTCATGCTGTTAACCTCCTTTTTCTTATTTGCGAGGTTAGTATGCGCAGGATATTTTTTTCTATACTAGATAAAGTTTGCAAAAATAGATACCGAAATCACGGTCAAAATACCGCAGACCACGATGGACAGACTGCTCATGGCGCCTTCGATCTCACCCAGTTCCATGGCTTTTGCAGTTCCCAGCGCATGAGCACTGGTACCGATGGCAAGACCTTTGGCAATAGGATCCTCGATCTTACACAGGCGGCAGATCGTATCTGCCAGAATATTACCTAAGATTCCGGTGACAATGATGACAACTACGGTAATGGTCACGATCCCACCCATTTTTTCAGAAATCCCCATACCGATAGCCGTGGTAATGGACTTCGGCAGAAGCGTTACATACTGCTCATGATTCAGACCGAACATCAGGCTTAAAGCAAAAACGCTCACCATGGCAGTCAGCACGCCGGCGAAGATTCCGCCGAAAATGGCCTTGGGATAAGTCTTTAACAGCTCCAGCTGACGATACAGAGGCACTGCCAGGCTGACCGTTGCCGGAGTCAGGAAAATGCTGATATACTGTGCGCCGTTTGCATAGGTCTCATAATCTATATGGAACAATAACAATACTGCCACGATCAGGATTACGGAGATCAGTAAGGGATTGGCAATGGCTTTTCCGGTCTTTTGCTTGATCCACAGACCGATCTCGTAGGTGACCAGTGTAATGGCAATGCCGAAAAATATGGACTGACTCAATATTTCATTCATTTATCTGTCCTCCTTATCATCTGCGGCAGCTTTGGTTCCGACCGTCTGTATGGCTGCGGCACCTTTATTTTTCTGCCCCCGGATAATATGCTGGGATACCCGGCCTGTCACGATCATGATCAGTACCGTGGATACCACCGTGATCACACAGATGGGAAGCAGCATTTCTTTTAAAGCATCCACACTTACCATGATTCCAACGGTGGCGGGCACGAACATAACGGACATGGCATCCACGAGGAAATCCGCTGCGGTCTCCACCTTTTCCAGTGGGATCAGCTTCGTGATCAGCCCCACCAGCATGATCACCAGACCATAAACGCTGGCTGCAATGGGAAGCGGGATCAGGATCTCCAGAAGCTCTGCCAGAAAGGAGATTCCCAGGATAATCGAAAATTGCTTCACATATTTCATGATATTGTCACCCTACCTGTTAACTTTAGTATTTCATTTCTTTGATGTCAGGGTCAAAAGCCCCCGACTTTGATGCCTACGGATTGCTCCGTGCTACGCACTCCCACGTCTCCGCTCCGCTTCGGTTCGTGCTAGACATGTGCCACTGGCACATAGCACCCTACCCAATATTCGCATATCGTGGGATTATCATCCCACTTTTATGCTCATATCGGGGCGGGTCCTAAGGTCTTTCACCCACCTATGAGCAAGCTCATGTGGGCTTAGACCTTTTGACCCTGGCATCATCATTATGTTGCACACAAACAAAAGAAGCTGCGTACTATTTTTCAGTACGCAACTTCGTATTATACTACTCGGTTTTTACTTTCACAATCAGCATTCTCTACCATTTAAGTAGACTTTTTGACCTTGCTTTCGTGAATTTTTACCTTACATCTGGTGTCTTACCACCGCATATTCGTCATCCAGTCGAAAGTAGGGACATTCCTGCTGGGTTCCGGATAAAAAGCGGTACATTTCATCTTCATCCAGATTCACCATGCAGCAATAGCATTCATAGTCTTCGTCATATTCATAATTGACACAAGCGTCACAATTAGTCATTTTCCCTCTCTCCGCATATGCCTTTCATGGATGTATCCTACATTATCCTCATATGCTTTTGTCTGTTTTGCTTCGGTTTCATTATGGTATTTTCACTGTTTCATGAATTGCCATGCAAGTACTGATAGATTTCCCGTTTTCCGACACCCCTGTCTTTTGCCACCTGCTTCATGGCGGATTTATTATCCATGCCCTGCTCTTCGTAATAAGCCATATGTTCTTCAATGCTCATGGATTCCCAGGATGCGATCTCTTCCTGTCGTTTCTCTTCCGGACTTTTCCCTTCCACTACCAGGACATATTCCCCGCGGGGCTCCTCTGTCTTGTAGTAATCCAACGCCTTTTCTAAAGTGGTGGGGAATACGGTCTCGAACTTCTTGGTCAGTTCACGGCACAACGTGATCCGCCGCTCCCCCAGTGCCGCATACAGTTCCTCCAGTGTCCGGATCAGATGATGGGGAGCTTCATAGAGGATCATGGTACGGCTCTCGGTCTTCAGTTCCTCCAGGATCATTTTCTTTTCCTTTTTATCTGCAGGCAGAAATCCTTCAAAGCAAAACCTTCTCGTACTGAGTCCCGACAAAGTCAGCGCCGTAATGCATGCTGCCGGACCCGGCAGAGAAGTGACGGGAACGCTCTGCTCCTGGCACATCCGCACCAGTACTTCACCGGGATCGGAGATCGCCGGGGTACCGGCATCAGTGATCAACGCAATGTTCTGTCCGTTTAACAGCTGTCCTACCAGCTGGTGCGCTTTTTCTACTTTATTGTACTCGTGATAACTGGTCATAGGTGTGTGGATGTCGAAATGATTCAGCAGCTTGATACTGTTACGGGTATCCTCCGCCGCGATCACATCCACCGTCTGCAGGGTCTCCACCACCCGCGGTGTCATATCCCCCAGATTGCCAATGGGCGTTGCACACAAATATAAAGTTCCGGGCATGAGCTCCTGCCTCCTCTCCAAATCATAGTAGTCTATAACTATTCAAAGCCATGATATCATGTCACTATGTATGGCGAATGCTCGCATTCGTAAGAACATTTGACATAATTATACGGTGGATGGTGTGCTGAATAGTTACAATATCTTAACTATCTAATATCCATATATATCATATATTTCCGGCATATATACTCCCGGCGCCTGGTATACGATCAGCGGCTTCTCCACCGTCATGCGGGGTTTGCCGCCTCGCACCGCCTCGATGAGCACCATATTGGGCTCCTTGTCGATGTAGGGATATACAAGCTGCATCCGTTTCGGCTCCAGTTTGTATTTTACCAACATGGTCATGATCTCCGCCAGCCGAAAAGGGCGATGTACCATGTAAAAATGTCCGCCGGGCTTTAACAGTTTTGCTGTCCTGCTGACCACATCCTCCAGCGTGCAGAGCACTTCGTGTCTGGCGATTGCTTTTGGTTCCTCCGGGTTCGTCAATCCATGCTGTCCGATCATATACGGAGGATTGCAGGTAATACAGTCAAAGGAAGCAGCCGGGAAAATCTGGTCTGCTTCCTTGATGTCTCCTGTCACGATGTCAATGCGATCCTGCAGGTCATTCAGTGCCACGCTGCGTCTCGCCATATCTGCGCTCTCCTCCTGGATTTCCAGTCCGGTGAGATGAGAACAGTGGTATTTTGCCTCCATCAGAAGCGGGATGATCCCGGTGCCTGTGCCAAGGTCAAGCATCGTATCCTTTTCTCTGGCATGGGCAAATCCTGTCAGAAGCACCGCATCCATACCGAAACAAAATTTCTCCGGATTCTGTATGATCTGATAACCGTTCCGCTGAAGGTCATCGATCCGCTCTTTTTCCTTCAGTTCAACCTTCATTCGTATTCTCCGGTTTTCTTCCGTTACCATTATTACCGTTATTCCCGTCTCTTCTGCCGCCGTGTCTCGGTCTTCTGCGGGAAGAATTGTCCCGCTGGGATCTGCGCTCGCCTTCCTGACTGTTACCGCCTTCCTGTTGTATCTGACTGCCTGAACGGGACTGCTCATTGCCGTTCTCCCTTACCTGATCCGGACGGTTCTCGCGGCGTCTGTCACCACGATTATTGTCCCTGCGGTTCTCATTTCTGCTGCCATTGTCACCACCGCGGTTGTCATTGCGGTTCTGATGCTCGCCATTACGGTTATTTTCCCCGCGGTTATTATTTCTGCGGTTGTCGTCCCTGCGTCCGTCGCGTCTGCGGTTTTCTCCACGGTTGTCACCACGATTCTCTCCGTCAGTTCTCTGCTCTCTGCGGTCCTGACGCTGCTCCGCACGTTTTTCTGCGCGTTCTTCCGCTTCTTCCTTCTCCTCGATCTCCTCTAACTTCTCGAGTTCCTTCTGTTCTTCCTTAGACAGTTCCTGACCGCCCTTTTTGCCGCGGCGTCTCTTGAATTGTAACGTGTCTGCCTCGTACTCCTTCAGTTCCTTCTCGTCACCGGCTTCTACCAGTACCTTGACCAGCTGGCGCAGTACGTTGACGCTCTGTACCTCGCCGTGCAGTCCGTCTGCCGTCTGGACATAGTCACCCACACCGGGAAGCTTGCGGTTCAGTTCCTCGTAAGTGTCTTCCTCATTTTTCAGACAGCACATCAGTCTGCCGCAGACTCCGGAGATCTTCGTCGGATTCAGGGACAGATTCTGCTCCTTCGCCATCTTGATGGATACCGGTACGAAATCCGACAGATAGCTGTGGCAGCACAGAGGCCTTCCACAGATGCCGATACCACCACGGATCTTTGTCTCATCGCGGACACCAATCTGACGCAGCTCGATACGGGTCTTGAACACACTTGCCAGATCCTTTACCAGTTCGCGGAAGTCGATACGTCCATCCGCCGTAAAATAGAACAGCACCTTGTTATTATCAAAAGTATACTCCGCATCGATCAGCTTCATTTCCAGACCGTGCTTTAAAATCTTCTCCTTACAGATCTTGAAGGCTTCCTTTTCTTTTTCTTTGTTGGCAGCCTCCTGCTCGATATCTCTCTCTCCGGCGATCCGCATCACAGGCTTCAGCGGCTGGATCACCTTGTCATCCTCCACTTCATGCACTCCCGCAACGACCGTGCCGAACTCAATACCTCTGGCGGTCTCCACGATCACGTGGTCGCCTCTCTTTATCTCAAGCTGCAACGGATCGAAGAAATATACCTTGCCCGCTGTACGAAATCTTACACCAATTACTTTTGTCATATCTATCTACCTCACTGATGCCGTTGGCATCTTCTAATAAATTAAAATAACGTAGCTATTCAGCACCCCATCGCAAAATAGCAGCTGCCTGCGCGAAATGCGCCTGCAACTGCTATTTTATCATATCTTTTCGAAAATGACTACTCTATTTCTTCTATCGCTTACCGCTTTAGGATCTGAGTTCCACGCCCAGCTTGTTGTTCAGATTCTTCAAGATCTTCTTCACGTAGCCGTCCACTGCCTCTGTGGTGAATTCTTCCTCCTTCGGAGCAAAGGTTACGGTGAATGCCATGGACTTCTTCTCGGGACCTACCTGTAATCCCTCGTAGACATCGAAGAGTTCCACGGACTCTACGAAGCTGCTGGCTTCTGCGATTGCCTTCTCTACCTCGCCGCAGGTAACGGACTTGTTCATTACCAGTGCCAGGTCTCTGGTCTCCTTCGCGAACTTGGAGATAGGAGCAAAGGTGGGAACCTTGCCGTATACAGGACGCAGAGCTTTCAGATCGATCTCTGCGATGTATGCGGATTCACGCATATCTTCTTCCTTCTGGATCTCGTAGGTCAGCTGACCCAGGTAGCCAATCTCTTCGCCGTTGTACAGGATCTTTGCGGTACGATAAGGATGCAGGAAGGTCTTCTTGTCCTCTACATATTCGAAATCAATGAACAGCGTCTCTGCTACCGTGTCTACCAGACCTTTCAGGGTGAAGAAATTCTCTTCCTTACCCCAGATACCGATGCAGATAGTCTCTCTCTCATCGGGATACTCGGTCAGAGGCAGATCCTTAGGGATGAATTTATTGCCGATCTCATATACTCTGCCTTCCAGACAACCGTTCTTCTGGTTACGGCCGATCGCGTGGATCATCTGGGGAGCCAGAGTGGTACGCATCAGAGACAGATCCTCATTGATCGGGTTGATCAGGCGGATCGCATGTCTCTCCGGTGCATCCTCGGGCAGACCTAACAGATTCAGATCGGAAGGAGAGAAGAAGGAATAATGTACACCCTCAAATGCGCCCTGTGCACATAATGCTCTCTTGATCTTAAGCTCGGTCTTCTGTTTGGTATTCATGCCGCCGCTGGTTACAGCTGCTGCCGCGAGAAAGGTCGGGGTTACATGGTCGTAACCGTACATACGGATCACTTCCTCTGCAATATCGGGATAGGATTCCATATCTTCACGATATGCGGGTACCTGAATGGTCAGTTCGTCACCGTTAATTACGGGCTGGAAGTTCAGGGATTTTAAGATTCTCTCAATATCAGCGGTAGGTACTTCAATACCCAGTACACCATTTACTTTCTTGATGCTTGCCTTCATCTCGGCAGGCTCGATGGAGTTGCCGGTGCTGACTTCTACGTGAGTAGAGGATACTTTACCGCAGCCCAGCTCCTCGATCAAATGCAGTGCTCTCTTGCTGGCCATAACGGTAGCATACTCATCCACACCCTTGGCATATCTCTGGGAGGAATCGGAAGACTGTCCCAGTGCTCTGGAGCTCTTGCGGATATTGTCTCTTGCAAATTTTGCGGACTCGAAGATGACAGCCTCTGTGGTGTCGCGGATCTCGGAGTTCAAACCACCCATGATACCGGCTAAAGCTACAGGCTTTACGCCATCGCAGATAACGAGGTTATTTTCGTTTAATTCAAACTCTTTTTCATCCAGAGTCATGATCTTTTCCTTGTCATGGGCACGTCTTACATGAATGGCATTGCCTTCAATGTAAGAAGAATCAAATGCGTGCATAGGCTGACCCAGCTCTTTTAAGATGTAGTTCGTGATATCTACAACATTGGAGATAGAACCGATGCCCACCAGTGCCAGACGTCTCTTCATCCATGCGGGGGATTCACCGATCTTTACATCGGATACGTAGTGTGCGATATATCTGGGGCACAGATCCGGAGCATCCACGGTTACGGTAAATCCGTCCTTGGTAATGCCGCTCTCAGTATAATCCAGTGCCGGAGTCTTCACAGGCTTATTCAGGATAGCCGCTACTTCTCTGGCAATACCGAAGATACTCTCGCAGTCCGGTCTGTTGGCGGTAATGGCAATGTCGAAGATCCAGTCATCCAACTGTAACAGGGGCTTTACGTCCGCACCGACCTCAGCATCCTCCGGCAGTACCAGCAATCCGTTGTAGCCAGCGCCGGGATACAGATCCTCGTTCAGTCCCAGCTCGGTACCGGAACACAGCATACCGCAGGACTCATAGCCACGAAGCTTGCCTTTTTTGATCTTCATGGTACCTTCGATGGTCACATGATCTTTTGCGGTAGCATATACCTGGGCACCTTCCAGTGCTACAGGGTATTTGCCGCCTGCGTGTACGTTATCTGCACCACAGCAAATCTGCAGGGGCTCTGCGCCTCCTACGTTTACCTTACATACATGTAAGTGGGTCTCAGGGATCGGCTCACACTCTTCTACCAGACCTACGACCACACCACTGATATCCTTGCCTACTTCATAGGATTCCTCTACCTCAAATCCGCAGGAAAATAACTTTTCCTCCAGTTCCTTGGCTTCTACATCAATATCTACATATTCTTTTAACCAACTAAGTGGTACTAACATATCTTTTACCTCCTTCGGCGTCGTCTTTTACGACGTCCTCTCGTACTATTCCTTGCATTGCTACTGTTCTAAAATCATATTTCCGTGATCTTAGTCATCATTGATCTGATCCAGTACTCTCATATCAGATTGATATAACAGTTTGATATTGTTAATACCGTACTTTAACATTGCCAGACGCTCAATACCGATACCGAATGCCAGTCCACTGTACTCCTCGGAATCAATGCCACAGTTCTCCAGTACCTTCTTATTCACGATACCGGCACCCAGTACTTCGATCCAGCCGGTACCCTTGCACAGACGACAGCCACAGCCTCCGCAGGCGAAGCAGCTGACATCCACCTCTACGGAAGGCTCGGTGAACGGGAAGTAAGAAGGACGCAGTCTTGTGGTGGTACCTTCACCGAAGATTTTCTGTACCAGTACTTCCAGCATACCCTTCAGGTCGCACAGAGTGATGGTCTTGTCTACTACGAGACCTTCCATCTGGGTAAACATGGGAGAATGGGTCGCATCATCATCGGAACGGAATACTTTACCGGGGCTCAGGATCTTGATGGGAGGCTTCTGGCTCTCCATAACGTGTACCTGACCTGCAGAGGTCTGGGTTCTAAGCAGAAATTCCGGAGACAGGTAGAAGGTATCCTGCATGTCTCTTGCGGGGTGATCCTGCGGGGTATTCAGTGCGGTGAAGTTGTAATAATCGGTCTCGATCTCAGTACCTTCATATACGCTGAAGCCCATGGATGCGAAAATGTCGATTAACTGGTTACGCACCTGAGTTACAGGATGCAGATTACCGGTCTTACGGCTCTTTGCCGGCATGGAGATATCGATCTTCTCACTCTCGTAGCGCAGCTCCATCTCTTTTTCTTTTAACTTCGTATTCAGCTCGTCAAAATGCTCGCTGGCCCAGTTCTTCAGTTCATTGACTTTCTTACCGAAGTCAGCTTTCTCTTCCTTGGGTACGGAACCCATCTGCTTCATCAGACCGCCGATAATACCGTTCTTGTCCAGAATGGTCTTCTTGTACTCGTAGACACCCTTGGTATTCTCAATCTTTTCCAGTTGTTCCCGGATGTCGGCTTTGATCTGTTCGACTTTTTCATTCAATTCGTTTAAATCTGCCATCTTACTCCTCATTTCTGTGTGCTATTCTGCACACTGTGCTATTCTGCACACTGTGCCTTGTTGCACACGTGTTTTTACTTGTGCCTGGGTGTGTATTGCATTTTCATATTGTAACTATTCAGAGCCTCATTCGCAAAATCGCATCTGCGATGCTTACTTGGAGAACAGGCTTACCTGTTCTCTGCTCATTGAGGCTGCTTCGCCATTGGCTCTGAATAGTTACAAAAAACCGCGCATACAAATTCACCCCATTGGGACGAATTCATATCCGCGGTACCACCCAAATTCCTTATGTGAAAAATGAAAATTATTTTTACATTCACGATAAGACTCTTAACTCACGTAACGAGTGAGGAAACGTCATACCCTACCAAATCCATGCTCTCTGCTCTCGAATTCTTCCGGTATGCGGCTCGCGTGGGAATTTCGATTCTGCTTGAACCTCAGGAAGCTTTTCAGCCGGTGGGCTTCCCTCTCTGTCAGGAAAATAGAACCTTACTGTGCACGTTCATTGCCTTTACTCTGATATGATAATACCGAAATAGCGGAAATGTCAAGGTCTTTTCATCATCCGGCCTGCTTATACTTCTTTCCATAATATTTTTTCCACGGTGTCGATCACTGGATATTTCTGTGTTCCGATGGGGTGTCCGTCACGATAGGTGGAAAATACATCGCAGGAGATCACATTGGTGCTTCTGTATATTTTCTCCACCGGTGTATGTCCAACAACCTGTAAAAGGCTGTCTTCTTCATACATTGTCTCCTGATGATACTGCGGGCGGTACCAGATGGGGCTGGCGCTGCTCCATAGCTGCTCCGGTCCCATGGTATTTATCTCTGCGATGATTTGGTCCACAGAGTCTGTATTTTTCACATTTTCCTCTACAAATGCCTGTAAGATGCCGCCATGGCAGAACAATACATCATCGATCCTCTGTATGTACCGAATCTGATTCCCGGCCGGCAATGCCTCCTTAAGTTCCTCCAGTTTATTTCTGACCGTATAGGCTGCCGCCCGACTGTATCCCGATTCCCGCTCATTCCACAGATAGCATAGATCATGATTCCCGTAACACCACAGAGTGTCGGGGAATTCCTTTGCAAAAGAGATCGCCGCGTCAAAAGTCTGCGCATACAATTCAATGTCATATTCCCTGTTCCAGTCATCCGGGATGTCCATCAGGCATACTGCCCGATCCGCCACACCTTTTCTCATCCATTCAGCCGCTTCCTTGAACATATACGGTTTTAAATGAACATCCGGTATCACAAGTGCTTTCATATCTGCTTCTCCTTTCTGCCCGCCACCACCGTAGAAATTCCATCGGTGAAGCCTGCTCCGACACCTCATATTTTCATTTTAATTTTACTCTCCGGCTCTGATGATCTCCGCTGCCATCTGCCCAAGTCCTTCCGCCCCGTACTTATCCCAGTTCGGATAGACACCGTGGTAGTTAATGCAATAGACAAGGCCGTCCATCTCCAGCATGACCCGACTGATACATTTCATATACTGGCTTTCTGCGCCGTAGACAATTTCATATTTTCCGGCCGCAATGCTGGTTTGGTCATACGGGGTCAACTGGTAGCCGTCCGGAACATATTTTCTCGCATAGCCTTCATAATACACTCGAATACCGTCCACCGTTTTCAGCTCTGTCACCGAATTTTGTTCGTCTGCCATGACATCCTTCATCAACTCTTCAAAACTTTTGTGGGCAATCTTCTCCCCCACTTCTGCTGTTTCCACTCCAATGGTGACGATATCGGTTCCTTTCTGATAAAAAAGTTCCAACAGCTGATCTCCGAAAAGCTTCTCTCCCTTCTCATCCAATGCCTCCGTATTCACCAGGGCAGCACTCTGAAAGTCAAATCCATTGGAAAAGGTTTCCACTGTTCTGAAAGTTTTTCCCAGATCCTGTGCAGCCTGTTGTAAATCCTCATAATTCGCATATTCGGTTGTGATTTCCGTCGCACGATAATGTTTTACGATTTCCATGGCCGCACAGCCGGTGACCAGTAACGCTGCCAGCACACACGCTGTTGTCAGGACCCGCCTGCGCAGATTGTACCGGTTCCCCTGCTGTCTGCCGGTAAGTACCTGCTCCTGTGCATACAGTCTTTGCAGTAATTTTTCCTGCAGTTCTGCCCCGGGTCTGATATTTACAAAACTTTCTTTTAATAACATTTCCATTCTTTCATCTGTCATAACCTGCCGCCTCCAATTCTTCTTTCATCTTTTCTCTGGCCTTATGTAACCTGCTCTTTACTGTTCCCTGTGGAATCCGAAGGCACCCTGCGATATCCTCTATCGTCAGTTCTTCCCTGTAGTACAGGCACAAGGGAATCCGATATTTCTCCGGCAATTTCCGCAACGTTGTCTGTACATACCTGATTTCTTCTTTTTTTAACAGATGATCTTCCACTTCGGATCGTTCCCCGTTCCCCCCGGCTGCTGGCTCCATGGGTTCCTCACTTTCCATCGGTGCAATGCTGTTTCTACGGTTTATTTTCCGGTTCCGATTTTTCCAAATCCGAATTGCAACAGATAGTAAATAACTTTTCGGATTTCCGTCTTTTTGTATCTTGTCCAACAGTTCCAGGGTTTTCAGGAAGGTGTCCTGATACAATTCTTCCGCCTCCGGTCTGTTTCCTGTCAGGTAGACGCAAAAACTGTAGATATCAGTGCCATATGTTGCAATGAACTGCTCTAATTCCTGTATTGTCATATAAATTTCCTTTCCGGTATTTTCGTCTGCAGTACGTTAATGCTTTTACTATATATTGTCCTGAGCTTCCAACCGGTTCATTTTTATATAAAAAAAATAGAAAGTGAAGTGTGGATTTCACTTTCTACTCATTCAGTTTTCTGTCTTATCCGTTCTCCTTGATCTCCAGCATCAAAAGTTCCATAGTCAGGTCAAAATTTACGTTAGCATCCAAGCGCCTCTTTGCCTTATCCAGGGCTTCGATGACTTCCTCGATTCCTTCATAGCTGCTGCGCTGGGCCACACGGCGGATGGCACTGATCTCTTCACGGAAAACGAGATGGTTCACATCACTGGTTGCCTTGAACAGGAGCACATCCCGGTACCAGATGGCGATCAGATCCAGATAATCATTGATCTGCAGCTTATATTCCGTAATCTTTTTGATCGCTGCGGTGATCTCACTCAGATCCATATCCTGAATATATTTCAATAGCGACAACGCTTCATTCTTAATATTATCGAAGTCCTCACTGGACGCCAGGGATTTCGCCTTGCCGATATTACCTCTGGCAAATGCCACACAGACCTCCGCTTTATAATCCGGCACCTGCAGCTGATGCATGAGATAATTACGCACCAGTTCATCGGCTACCGGCTTCATGTTCAGTACCACGCAACGGCTGAGGATCGTCGGCAGCAGAGAATTCACGTTAGAAGTCAACAGCATGATCACTGCATACTCAGGCGGCTCCTCCAGCGTTTTCAGGATTGCATTCTGCGCCAGGGGAGTCATCATCTCCGCCTCGTTCATAATATAGATCTTATACGGGCTGCTGTAAGGCTTGATGGCAATATCGTTGTTAATCTGCGCACGAATATCATCTACGCTGATGGTATTCGGCTTCTCATGGCTGACATAGATAATATCCGGCTGATTGTCCGACAACGCCTGCTTACAGGAATGACATTCCTGACAAGGCTCGGTTCCGCCCTTTTCACACTGCAGGGTCATGGCAAATACTCTGGCAATAAATTCTTTGCCGGAGGATTTTTCACCGTTGATGATATAAGCATGGGAAATCTTCTTCGCCGAAATGGCGTTCTGTAAATGCTCTTTAATCTGTTCCTGACCTATGATGTCATGAAATGTTGCCATTGGTATTCCCCCTGTCTGTATCTTATTGTCTTTTTGGTCCTGCTTTTATCGTACTGCCTTCTTGCGAATCACGCAAGCGTTTCCTGTATTTTTCATCAGGTAAAGATATCCAATAACAGTCCCCGGATCTCCCCGATCTTGTTCAGGATCGCCAGATTGTCTTTTTCATCCTTCATCAGTTCCTGTGCCAGCTGATCCAGATTCTCATCCACCAGCCGGATAATGCCGTACACACGGTGCCGTCCTCTCCGATCCAGGAAGTTCTCTCTGGAAAAAGAATGGGATCTGGTCACCACTTCATTGAGAAATTCCTTGACCAGTCCACGATAATGCCGCATATCCTTCACATCCCGTTTCTTGGCCAGCTTTTCGCCCTCTGTGGTGATCTCCGCCATCAGGTTCGTCAGTCTCTCCTGCAGTTCTGCTTCTTCCACATGGCTCGCCAGCATGAACTTGAAGCTGCCATCCGTGGGCGCTGTGTTCTGTACCTGCTCCACGGAAGCCGGCTGCTGTATCTGATTTACTCTCATTTCCATACGCCCACCTCTTTTCCTCTGTTTACCGGCTATATTCCGGCATTTTTCTTCTCTGTTATCAGTATTTCGGCTATATTCCGGCTTCTTTTAAGTACTTTGTAATATCTTTCAGACATTTTGTCAGATCTGTATTCTCGAATCTGTCCCGGATCCCTGCTGCCGCCAGCTTTTCTTCGGAGAAATCTGCGCTGTCCGCCAGAAATCTGCGACACATCTCTTCGTACTTCGGCTTCTCCTGTCGCAGTTCCCTGTCCAGTGCCCGCTGCAGGCGTACACCGTCATCCAGCTCAATATAGACCGGCAAAATAGCTTCTGTTCCGAAATAAGCAATCATTTTCTCATAGGCTTCCAGTGTTCCGATCATGAGATAATTCTTCGTGGTCAAATCTATCTGTCCGTCATCCACTGTAAAATACCGCCAGATGCCATAGACCGTATTATAAGCTCTGTCCTCTATGACCTTTCCCTGTTCCCTCAGGGTCTGAAAACCGGTCTCATCTGTGAAAAAATATTCCACACCGTTCTCTTCCCCGGCCCGGATCGGTCTTGTCGTATAAGGCACGATGGTCCGAAGATCCATCGTGCCCTCTTTCATCAGTTCTTTAAATATGGTGTCTTTTCCGGAGGAACTTTTCCCCATGAGATATACAATTTTTCCCATATCTGCGTTCTCGTTTTCCCGCTCCTGTTTCGGCTGTTTGACCGCCGTACAGTACGTTTTTATTCTACTTCCACCACGTGGATCATATCGGTCTTACCTACCACGCCCAGAGGTACGCCTGCGGTGATGACAACCGTATCCCCGGTTTTCACCAGACCTGCCTGCTTTGCCTTGAATACCGCTTCCTCGAACAGAGCTTCCGTGGTCCGCTCCTTCTGGATCATGACAGGTTTTACACCCCACAGCAGATTTAACTGGCGGTATACCTTCTCATCCAATGTACAGCCGATGATCTGGCATCCGGGCTTATAACGTGCGATCATATTCGCGGTAAATCCGGACATGGTTACGGTGATGATGGCTGCTGCATTCAGATCGGAAGCCACACTGCAGGTTGCATAGGAGATTGCCGTGGTAATATCCGGAGTTTCCTGTCTGTCTTCCTTGACTCTCTGCATTCTTCCGCGATAATCGATATCCTGCTCTGCTCTCTCCGCAATGCGGGACATGGTCTTAACAGCCTCTACCGGATACAGACCGGCTGCGCTCTCGCCGGAAAGCATGATGGCTGTGGTTCCGTCATAGATCGCATTGGCAATATCTGTTGCCTCCGCTCTGGTCGGACGTGGATTCTTGATCATGGACTCCAGCATCTGGGTCGCAGTGATTACATGCTTGCCCTGTGCCACTGCCATCTTGATCATCTTCTTCTGCAGAATAGGTACTTCTTCCAGAGGAATTTCGACACCCATGTCACCACGTGCTACCATGATACCGTCTGCCACGTTAATGATCTCTTCCAGATTCTGGATTCCCTGCATGTTCTCGATCTTGGCGATGATCTTGATCTTGCTGCCTCTGTCCTCTACGATCTTGCGCACTTCCTGAATATCTTCCCTGGTTCTGACAAAGGAAGCTGCGATAAAGTCAAATCCGTGCTCTACACCAAACACAATATCTGCCAGATCCACCTCACTGATATAAGGCATGGACAGAATCGCTCCCGGTACATTGACACCCTTATGATTCGATACAAAACCGCCGTTTATGACCTTACATACAATGTCTTCTCCTTTGATCTCTTCTACCGTCATTTCGATCAGACCGTCATCGATCAGGATCGTTTTCCCGACATTGATGTCATTTTTCAGATTTTTGTAGGAAATAGTGGCTCTTTCCGCTGTTCCCATGATTTCTTCCGTTGTCAGGACAAACTGCTGACCGGATACCAGCTCTACCTTACCGCCCTCAAAATCACGCAGACGAATCTCCGGTCCTTTGGTATCCAACAGAGTTGCTACCGGCAATCCCAGTTCTTTTCGTACTTTCAGTACTCTGTTGTATTTAACCAGCTGTTCCTTATGGCTTCCATGGGAAAAGTTAAAACGTGCCACGTTCATGCCTGCAAGCATCAATTCTCTTAATTTCTCCTCACTCTCACTGGCCGGACCGATGGTGCAAATAATTTTGGTTTTTCTCATACAGGCTAAATCCTTTCTGCTGCTATTTTTTTTGATTTTTGACTACGGTAATGCAATATTCGTCTTTTTCGGTGACTCCCTGTACCTTCAGACCCTTTCTGAAATACTCCGCAAGCTTTCGGCAATGGATCTCTTCGATCTGTTCTCCCGGTACCAGCACCGGAATTCCGGGAGGATACAGATTCACAAAATCTCCTGCAATCCTGCCTGCAGCCTGTGCCAGAGGAATCTCCTCTTTTTCGGCATCCCATGCATCCGCAAGAGACAGACTGACTTCCGGCTGCATGTGATAGAGAGATGTCTCTCTGGAATCTCCGCCTTCCGTCTGTGGCTGCGTCTGCCACTTTCCCGCAGATATGTCACGATCGATGGCAAGCAATGCATCCGTCATTCTTGTGTATGCCTCGTCACTGTCTCCTATGGTGAACATCGCAAGACAATGATCTGCAGCTGCCATTTCCAACTGCAAGTGGTACTCCTCTAATAGAATATCATAAATCTGCTGTCCTGACAAACCTGCCTTTGCAGATAATATCACCAGTTTTCCGATATCCTGTCTGGCATCCAACGGCAAGAAATGAAGGTTCCTGCATTCTGACAGTTCTGTCAGCATTCTCAGATAATTCACTTGCAACCGGGCAAACAGATAATCTCCCTGCGCCTTTACCAGCTGTAGTGCATTGTCAATTCCTGCCATTAGTACATAGGATGGACTACTGGACTGATAAATATGCAAAAACCTGCGCAAACGCTCTCTGTCGACCAGTCTTCCGTTGACATGAAGCAACGCGCTCTGTGTCAGTGCCGGCAAAGTCTTATGAACACTGTGGATCACCAGATCCGCGCCACACTGGCAGCTGTTCTTCGCAAATCCTTCCGCCAGTCCCAGATGAGCACCATGGGCTTCATCCACGATCAGAGGAATTCCTTTACTATGTACCAGCTTTGCGATCGTCTCTATATCTGCGATCCTGCCTTCATAAGTGGGTGACACCAGAAATACCGCATCCGGAACAGGCTCCCGGCTGAATGCCTCTGCGATCTGTTCCGGAGTTACCGCATCATAAATATCATACTCCTCCATCATTTCCGGATACAGATAAGAAACTGTTAAATTTCTCAGATATGCCGCATGATACGCAGATTTATGGGCTCCTCTGGTCATAAGGATCCGCCCGCCCCTCGGAACCGCCGCACTGATTGCCGCCAGAACTCCGCAGGTACTTCCGTTGATAAGGTAAAAGCTCTCGTCTGCGCCGTACAGTCCGGCTGCCTCGTCCTGTACTCGTCTTAGGATTTCCTCTGGAGCATGTAGATTATCAAATCCATCAATCTCCGTGATGTCGATATCCATGATCTCCCGGGGGAATTCTCCACAAAGCAGTCTCTTATGTCCCGGCATATGATAAGGATAATAATCTGTCTTACTGTAGTCTTTTAATCTCCGGTATAATTCACCCAATTCCGTCATTCTCCTGTTTTGGGTTTCCACCCTTTTATTTTCCCTGCTCCTCTTCAATCTTCCGAAGCTTCTCGATCAGGGCTCCATGTCCCTTATGTACATGAAATGTCTCCATAAGCGAACACCATTTGTCTGCCATGGTGACGATCCAGGCTTCACGACACATGGGAACTGCGGAGATTGTTAGCGGCCACATATGTTTTTTTATAATATCTTTTTCCCTGGGAGTGAGATGGTATTCCTTCTGTGCATTGTGAAGCGCTCTTCCCGGATGATAAAAGCCATGCAGCTTATGGGGGCTGATATGATCCGGCGTGTGCCAGTCGTACAGAAAGTAATCATGCAATAATGCCCCACGAATCAAATCCTTTTTTTCACAGGGAATATGCAGCTTCTCGCTGATGGCAAGACTATATTTTGCCACATTCATACTGTGATCATTGACTGTCATGTTACCGTGCTGTACATGTGACCGTGTGGAACGAAAGTTCTTAGAACGCAGAATATCCGGTGCTACCGCCCGGATCTCCTGCCTTAACTGTCGTTCTCTTTCAAATCTCTCTTTCCACTTCTGCACTTTTTTTGCTGAACGCTGTTTCATAAAACTGCCTTCCTTCTCAATATCCCCTCATCTATAGCCACACTGATTCGCATTAATAGTAATAGCATACTACCGGGAAACCGGTAGATACATATTCATAAATAGCTGCCGCCATATTCAGTGGCAGATTGACACAACCGTGAGAGCCTGATGTCAGATAGATGGTTCCACCGAAGCTTCCTCTCCAGGTAGCATCATGCATTCCGACATTTCCGTTAAAAGGCATCCAGTAGTTTACCGGCGTCTCATAATCCGCACCGCGTAATACGGCATTTTTTGTCTTATAGGTCAGTCCGAACACTCCGGGAGGGGTCATGCAGCCCGCTTTGCTCATATTACCGGATACAAAATCTGTCTCCAATACAATGCTTCCATTCTGGAACAGATAAAGATGCTGATTCGTCAGATCAATTTCCACGTAGGAATTACCGATATCGTCACTTCCCTTTTGTGCTCCCTTGCTGCTGTATACCGGTTCCTTGTCGATGTTTTCTCCCTTTTCAATAGAAGCTGTCAGTTCTTTGACCTCTTCCTCGCGGTCGGTCTTCCAGCCGTAAGCTCCGCTGGGCAAGGTAAGCTCGATTCCCTGAACTGTGGTAAACTTTCTCTTTTTGCCATAGGTATCGTATTCTTTGGCCTGCTCTGCTACGAATTCCCCGATTGCTTCCTCGTCCAGTTGGGGATCCTTGTTATCCGTCTGGATCCACTCATGGATCGTATCTCCGTCTACGACAACCTTATTGCCGTTCCAGTCATAGGTGATCTGTGCGCTGACCCATTTATTCATGGTATCACAGGCTTTTACCAGCGCTGCATCCTCTGCCGTTATTTTGGCAGTTTCATAACAGCCCTGCTCCTCCAGATCTACCGTGGTATCTCCCTGCATGATTGCTGTGGATACTACTTCTTCTACCAGGTTGCTGTTCAACTCTATTCCCATAGTCTCCGGAATGATTTCATAATTCTTGTTCTTCTCGGAATATTCACTGATATAAGCATCTTCCGGTGCAATCATATTTTTGTTCTGCAGTGCAGGCATCTGTGCCAGTTGTTCCTGCAATTTGTCTGCATCATAGGACACACCCTGAACTACATCATGATTCTGCGTACTCCACAGCATCTCAATCCACAGGAATTCATTCTGTCTGTTCAAAAGCTCCTGTGCCGCATTCAAAGTATCCACCCAGTACATTCCGATCTCAGATGCTGTGATCGTACCGATCTCTTCCTGCACACCGTTCTCATCTCTACCCAGAATCTGTAAACTATACTGCTGTGACTGCTGATCCATGATCGCCGCTACCTCTGGCGCCGTCATATTACTGCAATCACTGTTATTGATATAAGTATGATTCAGGAAATGAGACTGGTAGTAAATTGCCACACCACCATATGCCAATAGAATTACTGCAACTACAGCTGCTACAATACCAATCCATTTTTTGCTCTTTTTCTTCTGTACCGCTGTCTCTTCCACAGGCTGTTTTGTTTCCTCTTTGCTCTCCGTTTCTTTCTTATCAGCCTCTTTCTTTGTTGTTTCTTCTTTTAATTCTTTGTTATCGTTTTCCATTTTATCTTCTGTTTCTCCCTCATCTTATTTCTGTTGCGCTCATTATAGCATTTAATTTCGTAAAAAAACAGTGTGAAAAGGCTGAAAAAAAGCCTTTTCACACTGTTTTAGAATACTACTTGCACTAATATCATATAAAGTATGGTCCCTACAGCTATACTCAGCAACGTATTTTTCTTCCAGATATGAAGCAATGCCACCACGGCAATAGACAACAATTCCGGAATTCCATGACTGCCGGTAAACAGATTAATTCCTTTTACACAGTAAATAACAAGAATCACCATAATGGCCGGCGGGAGTACTTTTCCCAGATATGTGACTGTTTCCGGAACCTCTCTCTTTCCACCAAATGCCACGAAAGGAACTGCCCGTATGATCAAAGTAACAATCGCTACAACTGCTATGATTGCGACGGAATGTAACATTTTTTCTTAACTCCTAATAATATGATTGCGGTAATGGTCAATGCAGGTAATAAAAAGGTGTCTGCGCCCAGTACCAGTAAACACAGAACTCCGACAACGCCTCCGATGACTGCCGGTTTATGTTCTTTCGTATCCATCCACTGGTTGACTACTATAACTGTGAATAATGCCGTCATGGAAAAATCAATTCCCGTAGTGTCGATTGGCAGGACACTTCCGGCCAGTGCACCTACACAGCTTCCCAGAATCCAATAGCAATGATCCAACAGAGAAATGTAGAAGCTGACCCGTTCCTCACGCATTCCCTCAGGAACTTTCAGATCACATAACAGAGAAAACGTCTCATCCGTAAGGGAAAAGATCATATAAGGATATGTTATACCCATTTTTTTGAAATTTTCTACAAAAGAAAGTCCGTAAAATATGTGTCTGCCATTGACAAACAACGTCATGATCAGTGTATACCACAGACTTGCTCCCGCCGTCAGCAAGGTGACCAACACAAACTGCATGCTTCCCGCATACACAAACAAGCTGATAAAAAAGGCCCACCAGAAGCCGTATCCTGCATCATTCAGCATCAGTCCAAAGGCAAATCCCAGGAAAAGATATCCCAGCATGACTGGTATGGACTGTACGATTGCGTAACGCAATTCTTTTACTTTACTTTCCATTTCGATTTTAAATCTCTTTCGTTGATTTCTTTGTTTCCGACGAATTATTTTAGCATATCATTCTTGTGCAGGCAATGGTCTGATATAGGTTCTCTTGTGCCTGGAAAAACTATGAGAAACACGCTTCGCGAGTTTCTCAAGTTATCGCGGCAGTCGCCAAGATCTCGTGCAAGCACGGACTTTGGCTCGTTGCTCGCGTAAATTAAAAGAGATCAATATACAAACCGTATATTGATCTCTCTGCAATGAGACACGGGGGATTCGAACCCCCGACAACTTGATTAAAAGTCTTAGGCACATTTGTTTTCTCATTTATCATGGTTTTTCTATGGTGTAAAATCAGTCAGTTATGGCTGAAAGTGTTTTCTATCTTTTGTGCTATGGCATATTATTTTCTAAATTGTTAGTCATTTATTAGTCATTCATACTCTTCATGGCTACCCGTTCCGTGCTGCTGGTCCATGTATTTTCAAACGTGGCGGCAGATGTCCCCCGCAGGGCATAGCTGTATATCCTGTCCTCTTCCCAGTATGGTTCCAACACCTTCCGGATCCTGGCTCTTCTCATATATCGCAGAGCATCCGCTTCTATGTGTCGGACTCTCTCCTTATTGGTTCCCAGCTTTTTCCCGATCTCATCCAGTGTATGTCTCTCCTGATACCTTTCCCGGATCACAGTTGCCTGATCTTTCGGAAGAGTGTCCACGATTGGCCAGATAACTGTTCTCAGTTGATCCTGCTGCATCCGGTCCATTGCATCCCCTTCCATATCCTCCGGGCTGGGGATTAGATCATACATGGACATATCCTTTTCCTCTCCGATCGGCTTGTCCATGCTGCTCATTCCCGGAACCCGGCTCAACTTCCCGCAGTTCTGTATATACCGCTGTATACTCTGCGTGATCCAGTAGGTGGCATAAGTGAGAAACTTCGCACCCTTGTCCGGCTTGTACATCTCTACGGCCTTGTATAAACCGATAAAGCCCTGGTTGATAAGATCCTCCAGTTCCTCTGCTACTTCATACTTCCGGGCTATGGTTGCCACATATCCGCTGTTATTTTCCCACAACGATTCAAGATTTTCATGCACATTTATTCCGCCTTGTATCTGCTTCACCAGTTCCTCGTTACTCATGCTATTCACCATCCCTTGTATGAAAAAACACCCTAGATGATCTATGGATAATCTAGGGCGCCTGTTCTCTGCCACTTACCGGATGCTGTCTGTGCATTATTGCACTTTAGATTATAATAACTTCAGGTTATCATCCAGCCTGTTTTCTACGAATTCTGCCATGCTGTCCATACTCGCAGACACACTTGTTGTTCCCTGATTGAATGCATTCCAGGACTTGGAAGTTGCTTTTACATTATCAGCATTAATGTATGTATCAACATTCCCTCTTAATTGGCTTAGGAGCTTTTTGTTTTCCTCTCTGTTGTCTGCCGGGATCAACACGGTAAACTCCTGAATCTGTTCATCCTTGCTTTTCTGCAGCATGGTTCTTATCAATGCCAGTGCATTATAATCATCTGCATAAGTGTCAATAATATTCTGGATGTCATCCTCTGCACGAATGGCCCCAACCTCCAGCATTTTTACAACATTTGTAAGTCCTGCCTGATAAGCTCCCTCCATTAATTTCTCCATGCTAACCTTTTTCCACTGATCCTTTAGCGTTTTCAACCCATTATCAATGATTTTTACCGCTTTATCATGATATAAAACAGCAGTCGGAGTAAAATCATTTACCACCTTTTCAATAGCCTGCTCTTTACCTGTCTGTGTATAGTCGGCGCTGCTCATAATTTGCAACACCTGGCTCTGAATATTTTCATACTTCCCCTTGAATTCCATAAATACATCAATCAGTTCTCTCTTTTTACTCATCCTTTTTCTCCTTTACAAAACAAAACGCAGGAACAGAAAACCTCAATATGAGGAATTCTATTCCCGCGCCAATTTCCTAGCTTCCAAGCTCATCACTTGGGGTACTTCCGTATTTGATTGTATTCATAATATCACACATCGTCACTTCAATCAACCTGCAGATTCAGTAGACCTGTTTTTCTACTATGGTTTGTTTGATAAAAAATGAGAGAAATGATGGCCCAACCCCAAATGTGGGGGGGCAGGTATCATTCCCCTCTGATAAGATTCTGTTATTTATTCTCCATTGTGTCAATATACGCTTTCTTATAAGTTCCCTGCTGCCCAGAAGTCCTGCAGGTCTTAATAACCGGTTTCAGAAGTTCCAGGATCCTGTCAAGTTCCTTCCGCTCCTGGTATGATATTCTGATCTTCACACTCATGGTTTTCTCTCCTCTCCCTTTTAGGGTGTTAGAAATGTTAGTATTCTTTTTAGGGACTGCGAAATCTGCGGATACCCACTTTATCCTACAGTCCTTTTTAGGGTGTCCGATTTGTCCGGATACTCTTTTTAGGGTGTCACCTTTGTCACCATCCCTTTTTAGGGTGTCGGAAATGTCGGGATGCTTATTGCAACTCTCCCAACTCCTTCCCTGCAAATAGAACCATTTTTGCAACAATGCGCTTCATCTGCCGTTCGCTGTATCCAGAAGCTATCCGGATATATGGAACTGGCTTTCCTATCCCTTTTATCCAGTATCTGGCAGCTATGATCTCCTGCTCTTCCGGCTTCAATGCCTGATAGGAATTTTCTACCGCCTGCAGTTCCTTTTCTGCTTCCGCTGTCCACTTGGTAGGCCTGCTGCCTCCCTTCTGCAGATACGTTTCATATTCAATTTTCTTCCGAGGATACCGGAAGATAACTGTTTCTATTATCCTCCGGCTCTCTTTGCTGATCTTTGCCCACTCATCCTGCTGCCTCTCTTGAGCTGATCACATCCCGCTGCCATACCAGCGCCTGTTCCACGCTCTCTGGTTTCCTGCCGTTCTCCCGAGTGTAATTTCGCACTGCGTTCTCTCTGGTCAACTCCTGCCACCGTTCGTCTGACATCTGGGGAACTTCCAATACTGGAAGCTCTCCCGCCGGTGTCTTTATTTTTCCTATCTGTGCGTATCTCTCAAATACATTCATGATCTTTCCTCCCCATACAGTTCTTTTATCTGCTTTATCAGTTCTCCCTGCCTGCAGTAGATATGCCACAGGGCTGCTGCCGCCTCTTCCTCATCGGTAGCAGAAGGACCTTCTGCAAAAGCAACCTGCATAAATCCGATCAGGGCATTGAGTTGATCCAGTTCATACACCACACCATCTAACTTCTGGAGGTTCTCTCCACTACTGATTGCCTTCATCTATTCTGCTCCTTTCGTGTTTCTGACATCATCCAGTACAACCATAACTTTTTCCATGAAATTTTTCACGCAATCCGGAGTATTTGCAAGTGTTTCTCTTTTCCACTCTGCATACTGTATATCATCCCTTTTTCTGCAGTCTACGGCTATCTTCGCAATCTCTGGAATCAAATGTATGTATAATTCCTGTTGTGTCATATAGAGCTGACTCTCTGCCTTCTTTCTCTGTATCTGTTTGTACCACCGGAAATGCGCAATCGAGACAGCTCCTACTTTCTCCAGATGAGGCGCAAACAAATACTCATACGACACATTGAACAGGCGAACAAGTCCTATGCTTTCTTCAAGCGTTATGCCCTGCCGTCCCAGAAGTTTATTCCATGTTCCGGGATCATCCTCTGATACGTGTGGATTACATCCCATGTGATCAGAAACAGTGCAGATGCTGTAGCCACTCTCCTTAATTTCCGCAAGCAGATTCGGGTATTTGCTCTTTTCAATGACATCATAGCCTAACCAATCGTAATTCATATCTTTCCTTCCTGCCGGTACTCTGCTATAATACAGAGGAATCCGGACTTTACTAGGGTTGTTGGGTTCTATTGCCCTGTGACGGTGTTGCAGCACTGTCCGGGGCGCTTTCTATTTCCTGCAGCAGTTTCTGTTTCTGCTGCTCTCTCATTGCCTTCCGGATCGATTCCTCCGGGAGCTGCACCGAGTATGTAGTACTCTCGATCCTGTCCGTAATCCGGTCATCCATCTTCAGGCGGTTCACCGGGATGTTACTGGTGTATATGGTCGGGAGCCTGTTCACATACCTGTCATTCACCAGACTGTACAGAACGGTGTCTATCCACTCCTTGGACATCTGCGCTCCGATATCATCCACAACCAGAAGCCCTGCATGGCGGATATTGTTCACATCCTCGTCATCTCCGGAGAACCCTTTCTTTGTCATCTCCAGGAAATCAAGAATATTCACGAACTTCACCACACCTTTATAACGCTTTGTTATTTCATTCAGGAGGCAGCAGGCCAGCATCGTCTTTCCACTTCCATTAGTGCCGGAATAGATGTATAAGCCCATTCCCTTATTACGCAGCTTCTCATAGTGCAGTATGTATCTGTTTACCATTTCCTTTGCCACCGTGACATCTCCCTGGTATCTGCTCCACTGGAAATCCTTTGCCCTCACATCCAGAAATTCAAACGGCATCATTGCCCGGATTTTCCGGAACTCGGATTCCTCTGCGGTCACTCCTGCTGCCGGCAGCAGATACTCATATCCGTTGGCATCCTCCAGCATCAGATGATTGCCCTGTCTGTATACCCTGATATCTTCATACTGTGCATTTGTCATGTTCTCCCACCTGGGGAACCTCACAAGCGTTTTTCGCATATAGATCCGTCTTTCGCTCAATTCCTCCGGTGTCATGCTCCGTGCATACCACTCCATTCCTCCCGGTTTCCTCAACCGGTACCGGGCCAACTCTTCTCCGGTTAGTTTTGTTGCACCGGTGCAACTCTGTTCTTTCTCCATCTACTGCCTCCTTACTGGAACGGTCCGTCCGTGGTGGTCTTCATGTTCGCATACATTTCCCGGTAAGGTGCATAATATTCTTCATCCGTCTGTGCCTGTTCCTTCTCTCTGGTAGTCCTGCTGCCTCCCCGATCCTGCTCTCTGGCCAGCCAGCTATTTATAAACCGATTAACACCCCGTCTGGTCTTCCGCCTCGTTGGATTGCTGTGGGACCATGCCACCATCTTCCGGAGTTCCTGCTCTACATCCACTGCAGGGTATGTCTCTTTCCAGAGTGCTATCTTGTCAAGGGGCACATCATAGCTGCTTTTGTCATTTAAGAGAATGAGAATTCCGCTCTGACTGCTCGGAGCTGTTTCAGGCTCTGAGCTAATAGTATTTATATCTTTATCTTTCTTTTTATTTTTATATTTCTCTTTCTCTTTATATTTCTCTTTATATGGTACCCGATCGTATACGGTTGTATCTTTCGTATTCGATTGTATACGGTCGTATACGGTTGTATCTTCCGCATTCCATCGTTTAGAAATATTCTTCCGGTTCTTCTCGCAGCGTTCTGCGTACTTCTCCTTGCCTCTGTCTATTGCCATGCTCAGAATATCAAAAGCCATTGCCAGTGCCGGGTTATCTTCAAAATTAGGTTTGATACTCTCTCTCCCGTATGGGAACAGTGACTTGAAAAGCCTTCCTGCTTCCTCATCCGGTAACCGACAGACAATAACCTCGTTATCGTAATAGACTAAAAAGCACTTATTTGCATTGCCTTCATTACCTGCCATTTTTGTTGTGTTACTCCTTCCTTACCGGAACGGCATTTCATCCTCATACTGATCTATGCCCTCCAGTGTCATCTGGTAATTCTCTTCCGTCATCTTGTCAGGCATTTGCCGGAAGATCTTCATTGCTGCCTGGAACTGCTGTATTGTCATTTCCTGCAGATTCCGTATTTTGTACTGGTAGCACACCGCCGCTTCCTTGGCTCCGGTCCTTTGGATCTCCTTTCGGATTGTGTTTATGTGCTGTTGCTGTACCAGTGTTGGTCCTGTCCTGCTGCCTCCCGTAGTGTTCTGAGGACTGCTGCCTCTAGATCCGGACGGATCAGCTCCATTGTTCAAGGTATCCGGATCCTTGGCATCATCGATGCAGAACAAACCGTTAAGCGCATACTTCCTGGCATAGCTGCTGCAGGATCCTGTGATCTGCGCTGCATCCATCTTCGGCCGGCTCTCACATTCCCTGGCATAAGCTATATTCACGATCTTCTGATCGCTCTCTGTATCCTGAAACACGGCAGCAGCCTTTATGTAAAACCTGTCTCCGATCTGCTGTATCTCATCTGTCAGCAGCAGGATTGCTTTTACTTCTGCCAGCAATGGCTTCAATGCTTCCTGGATATCCTCACAGCTCCGGTAATGATAATCACCGAACTTGTTATACTGCCCCTTCGGTGCTTTCAGATTCTGCTGGACATACAGGAGCTTCTGCGTAATGCTTCCACCTATGTCCATGCCTACTCCTTTCCGTCCCCGGTCTCCAGATACTCTGCCAGCTTGTCCAGGTTTACAAGGTACTTGGTTCCTACTCGGACATGAACCACCTTCCCGGTGATGCACATCTTACGGATTGCGCTATACGGGATCCCGGCCAGTGCTGCTGCCTCTTTCAAGGTTCCCATCCGGGGAATTGCTTTTTCTGTTGCCATTCTGAAATTTCTCCTTTCCTACAATATGAAAACGCTTCCAGTATTTTAGGGTTGATAATTTATACCCTACAGCGGTTTTAATTTCTGTTTTACAGTATTAAGACTGTAAAATGAAAATTATACGCTATGTTTAGACGCATTATGTTGTTTCATTCTCTCACTTGCTCTGATCCTTTGTTCCTCCGTCATGGTACTATGTCTATCTTTTGTACGAATAACTACAAATCTCTTGGGCAGAGTGTAAAGCATTGCATAAGGTTTCCCTTGATATCTGGAATGAACTTTCCCCTGGAACTGCTCCGGGTTTTCTTCCACCAGCTTGTTCATCTTCCGGATCATAACCGGATCTGCCGTGTAAAGCTCTGCTGTGTCTTCCGCTGCATTAAAACTTATCTGTGTTTCCTGCTCAATTTTTAAGAATCCCATACTATTTCTCCTTCTTTTCAACCTTTGTCAGCCCGGCAACAATGCCTTTAAGAACATCCTCTTCCATGTAGGACGGAATGCTGTACTCTTTGTTCAGCTCTGCCAGAATGATCTTTGCTTTCTCTGCTTTGCTCATATTGTTTTATTCCTCCTTTTCGTAATCTTCTCCATCGCAAAGACATTCCTGCATTGATATCTCCCAATCATCCATACAGGGAAAATGTATGTACTTATATCTGCAGGTAGTGCAATCAGTTCGATCCTCCATGTTATTCTCCTTTCTGATTCTCGATCAGTTCCACAACATCAACTCCCAAAGCCCTGGCCAGTTTGTCCGCAGTATCATAATTGCAAGACTTTCCGTTTTTAATGCTGCACGTTGTCGGTCTTGATACCCCAGCCTTTTCCGCAAGCTGCGTTGTGTTCATATTCGCATCTATCATTGCGCATACTAATTTTTTTCTATCCAGTCTCATTTTTCCACCTCACTTTCTCATCCCTTATCTTGACATAAGTTATATCTTATGTTATTTTCAATATATAACAAGTTATAACTTATGTCAATACAAAATATAAGTTTTTGCTTTTATTTTTTCTTATCCATGTTATAATATGGATGAGGTGAAAGCATGAGCATTGGCGCAAATATACGAAGAATAAGAAAAATTCGGGGAATGACACAAAGAGAATTGGGAGAAAAGTTAGGTGTAACGCAGGCAGCTATCGGACAATATGAACGCCCATCTGCGAATTTGACAAGAAACACCATTGAAAAAATTGCAAATGCCTTAAATGTAAGTTTGGATGCTTTGATTAAAGATTTCGATGGACATATTGTGGATGGAAATATTATAAAAGAAATACGTATTGAAAATAATCTAACAATACAAGAATTATCTGCTCTTACAGGTATTTCTGAAAAATTATTAAATGAATACGAAGAAAACATTACGACACCTTACGAGCGTGATATTGATAGACTTGCCTATTGTTTCAAAAAAGATGGAGAACGATTATATTCATATGATGGAGAAATACCTTTTCTTTGCACACCAACTACTCAACCAGAAAGACCCTATGAAACAGTATTAAGAGACCCCATAAATTTTCAAGAGCAACATCTTTTATTTACCTATAATTTGCTAAATGATGTGGGGAAAAGAGAAGCTCAGATAAGAATTCAGGAACTTACAGAAATAGAAAAATATCGAAAGAAAGAAGATAACTAGGGTACACCCTGTACCCCAGTTGAACCCGTGACAATCTGACACGGTTTGAACTGGTAAATTTTTCTTACCAGTTGCACCGGTGTAATTACAGTGAAGATTCATTTCTGGTGTGTTGGCGTGCGATACAAATGTCATGATAATCTAAAAAATATATACGAAAATTATGGGAGGAGAGCATATGAAATTAAATGCAAATGGAACTGAAATATCTATAATTACTGATACCAAATCAAATGAAGATTACATTTCTTTAACAGACATAGCAAAATACAGAAATCCAGATGATCCATCTGGTGTTATTGCGAATTGGCTGCGAAACAGAAACACAATAGAATATCTTGGTTTATGGGAAAAAATGAATAACCCGAATTTTAACCCCCTCGAATTCGAGGGGTTTAAAAACGATGCTGGATTGAATTCATTTACACTATCTCCACAAAAGTGGATAGCTTCTACAAATGCTATTGGAATCATTTCAAGACCCGGACGATACGGTGGAACTTTCGCTCATACTGATATTGCTTTTGAATTTGCCTCCTGGGTTTCTCCGGAATTTAAATTATATGTCATCAAAGATTATCAACGTCTAAAATCAGATGAAGCACACCGTCTGGAAATTGGATGGGATACTAAGCGTGAATTGTCAAAAATTAATTATCGAATACATACAGATGCTATCAAAGAGTTTTTGATTACACCAGAATTGACCAAACAAGAACAAAGCTATAAATATGCAACAGAGGCCGATATCTTAAACGTAGCTATTTTCGGAAAAACAGCAAAGCAATGGCGAGAAGAAACAGGAATTAAGAAGGGAAATATGCGTGATTTCGCTAGTGTTGAGCAACTCATCGTGCTGGTTAATTTAGAAAGTATGAATGCTGACTTGATACATCAGGGATTATCTCCCCAAGATCGTTTGAAAAAGCTTCGTAGCGTCGCATATTATCAGCTTAACTCTCTGTATAATAGCAGTGCTGCTAATAAATTAAAAAGCACTATTCAAAATCAAATTGAACAAAAATAAATAAAATCAGCTCCAGTGCTACCAACTCTAGAGCTGATCCGATCTTACCGGGATAACCGATAAAATGCACCTTGAACAAGTGTATTTTATCATCTTTCCCCGGTAATCTCAATAGATTCCGGGCATTTTTATGCCCTTTTTTACGAAAGGATGGTAAAATATGGCAAGTATTCGAAAAAGAGGAAGAGGATACCAGATCACGGTGAGCAATGGCCGGGACATTCACGATAAGCAGATCCTCGAAACTACCACATGGATCCCGGATCCAGACAAGACGGAGAAGCAGAACCAGAAGGACCTGGACGCATTCGCCATAGACTTTGAGCGTAAAGTAAAGTCCGGTATGTTCCTGCAGGGTGAGAAGATCACCTTCCTGGAGTTCTCAGAACGTTGGATGCAGGACTATGCCACACTGCAGCTGGATGAGACCACAACATCAATCTACCAGATATTACTGGATACTCATATCCTCCCGGCAATCGG
>ENA-ORLM01000295-ORLM01000295.1-human-gut-metagenome-genome-assembly--contig:-NODE-295-length-55803-cov-3.768726_pt1 | contig 55803 bp, 55 predicted proteins | sample MGYA00243063_ERZ508815 | MGnify/ENA primary metagenome ERZ508815 (study PRJEB26277, sample SAMN04329768) | human gut metagenome | biome: human-associated habitat | host: Homo sapiens | place: USA...
CCGAAGGAGAGCGCCACATGGAAGTGGCCGGCGGCACGTGAATGCCTTCTGATGAAAGTGGGGTGAGGGAGCCGGGGTGAACGCAAAAGCCTCTCGTCTGCAGATGCCCCGGCTTTGGGATCTGGCCTAGTGAGCCGCCAGATCGGCACATATCTGCGTCATGCCGTTGCCCTCGTAGCTTTAGGGGAGCTTCGCGATCAGCTCCCGCAGGATCATTGCCACCGTGTGGTACTTGTCGATCGTCTTCTTCTGCGCGATGACGCGGGGGTCGGTCGCCATGAAGAAGGACAGGGCTGCCGCGAAAGAGCGGCACTCGATGCAGGTCAGGCCGATGTCCTCTGCGGTCGGCTTTCTCAGGCCGTAGCCGAGGAAGTACCCAGCGGCGAAGGTCTCGAAGTCTTTGATCTTTTGCATGTTGATCTCTTGGTTTTGGAAGCTGGTTCAAGCGCACTCAGGTATTAGGTTTTGTCTAATGACTGAAGGCGCTTGAATCGGCCACCTCCCGGTGGGATCATTGGTTTGTCGGGCACACCAGTTCGACATCCCTTTAACCCACACCAGGAGGTGAAAAGTGAATTTTGAAAACGATGACACTTACAAAATGCTCGTCACTGAGCGGAAGCGTGTCGAGCTTCTGTCCGAAGCGGCATTCGTGAAAGTCGCTAGGGCTGTACTTCTTTCGTCAGGAAAGATTTCGAGCACCTCGTCAGAGGAAGAGATCTGTGAGGCTCTCTGGAATCTGACTGGCGACGTCATCAAGATGCAGGATGTTCGGGTGCCTGCTTTTGAGAAGGCTGCTGAGTCTGCGCTTCGCCAGGCTCGTCGTGACGCGAAGACATTAAGCGAGTACTTCCCGGCTCATATCGCCTGACGATCACGACGTTCGGCGCTAAAAGGGTCCCGAGGTAGACTTGCCCATTCACGCAGATGTCTATGCGATCACCCAAGTGATGGACTATGTCTTCCTTGTGGCTCTTGGCGATCTCAATCATCTCCAGATAGCGTTCGTCTAAGGGCGTACCGCTCATCTCGCAAACCTGATCCAGCCATGCGTTTGCATCTTCGCTGAACTGGCGAATGAGTGAGCGCATGGTGTGGATGTCGCAGCGCAAGGCTCGGTTTGCAAAAATCAAGTCGGCCATGTCGTCGATGCGGTAAATCAGAGTTCTCGCGTGGCCGTCTTCGAAATAGAGCTTCTCGAGACGTTTGAGGTCGTCGCTTTGAATTTGGATGCGTTTGTCCATTCAAATCTCCTTTGTGCGTGGTTCACGTGTAAGGGCTTTACGGAGTTCTTGCAGCTCTTCCTTCGAAAGCGTGAATTCGAACTCAGGATCTCCGCTCTCCCCGATGGAGACGTGCTCATCGTCTATGGTGAGGATGTAGTTGTCGCTGAAGAAGGTGTTCGGGGTGGGTCCCTCGAACACCGGCTTCCAAGTTGCGTCGTACACCATCTGGAAGAGGTGTCCGTTCGTTAGCTTGTCACGAAGAGTCAGCTTCCTAAGCTCCTTAATTTCCTCGATAAAGGAGTCCAGCTCGTCGTTGAGCTCCTTTGCCATTCGAGCCATTCCATTGTCATCGCGGACAATGTCTGCAACCGTTCTGATTGAAAAAGGAGGCTCCGCAACCGCGTACACGCGGCACTCTTCGACGAAGAACCTTGTACGTCCCCTGATCCGGCGGGCCCTTTCGGTGGTCGAAAGCTTCAGGTATCTCTTTTTGTCTATTTCCATTTGGATCTCCTATGAAAGCTGGTTCAAGCGCTCTCACCTCAATGGCGTGTCAAGTGAGGAAAGGCAAAAGCGCTTGAATCGGCTCCCTCCTTTTGGGCGTAAGCTAAAGACGTCGGGATCTAGCAGTTTCGACGTCGTTTAACCAACTTCCAAAGGAGGGAAGATGCAGCCAATAACAAAGCTAATATTTACTGGAGTGGATGGCTCGAAGTACAAGTTTGATGTGTACCCCAGAGGAATTCGTGTTAACAAAGGTCCTGCCGTTTATTCCTTTTTGTCGAAAGTAAATGGCAATTACCGCGTCCTCTACATTGGCCAGACTATTGATTTGTCTGAGCGCCTTGCCAACCATCACAAGTGGGATGAGGCTATTCGACATGGCTTTGAATATTTGGCCATTTGTCGTTCCGTCACTTCTCGTGATCTTGACCGCGTTGAGGCAACTCTGATTCAGCGGTACCGTCCTCGTTGCAACGAAGTGGTTCCCCGCTAACGGGACAAATAACCGCGTCGAACGCCGTCCACGCTGCGGCGATTGCGTAAATCAAACGCACGTCGTCGTGCGTGGTTGGCGTTACCACCAGGCGCTTGTCGATTATTTCAACATCCATTGTTATCTCCTTTCGAAAACCCATCTAAGCCCTCTCGGTTGAAAGGGCTTGAATCGGCTTTCGATCAGGTCACGGCTGCGCATCGTCTGCGCTCAGGCCGCTCGGGGCTAACATGCCCTCTGTCCGAAGACTGATCCTGATCTAGCTCGTGGGGGGCGATCGTCCGTCGCCATCGAGCATCCGTCGCTTTCAGGTGGTCCCCAACCCAACCGCACTGGAAGATACCCTCCAGCCGTCCTGCGTACTTTTCATACACGACCTTTGCGACTACCGTTCTGAGCTGTACTGCGCGTCGCTAGACCCTTCTAGCCAACGGCGCAGCCGCTTCTCAGGCGGTCCCCGACACAGCTAAGTGTCGAGATTCGGACATCGCTGCAGTCCCTTTCTCTCGCTCCGTGCCGCCGCCGAGGCTCCTTGCTCGGGAGGGCGGGGTTTCGTCCGCGGGAGGGGGCGCTGTAGCGCGCCGAGATTCGATGCCCTTCCCATCGATGCCTTGCCTTGCGGCTTGGGTGATAGAAACCCAAAATGGTGGATTTCTGTGTGCAGTTATTAAACCATAACGGGTTATGCTTGTCAACCGTTTTCTACCCCAACTTGGTTTGTTCTTGATCAAAGGACGCAAAAAAAGCCCGTCATGATGACGGGCCTATGCTTGTGGGTGTTTTGTGTATTAGAGTGACGAACCGTTATAGACGTAAACGATGCGTCCGATGACTGTTGTCTGCTCAAGCGTCGCCTTGTCGATGACTTGCGGTTGGTAACGCGGGTTATCCGAAAGCATCAATATCGAGCCATCCAGATTGCGCTGGAGACGTTTGATGAACAGTTGACCATCAGCCATTAGGCAGAAGATGCCGTCCGTCATTATGCGGGTTTGAGAGGTATCTACGACGCAAAAGGCTCGGTCGCAAATAGTGGGCTCCATTGAGTCGCCATGTGCGTTGACGACGTGCAGACCGTTAGGTGAAACGACGCCCGGCAAGGTTCGCAGAAAGTCTGGGGCCATGTCAATCCCGCCGACGATCGAGATGAGCCCGGTCTCGGTCCCGTATCCACACGAAGCTTCTACGTTAAGCAATGGGATGGAGAACCATCCGTCTCGCTCCGACTCTCGTCCTATCTCAGAGATACGAACAAAATCGCTGTCTTGCTGGTGATCCAAAACGCCTGGCTCCAGTCCCAGCTTGGCTTCTAACTCTCGCGCGATTTTTGAGCCAAAACTCTTTGACCCAGTAAGCATTCCGCCGATTTGCTGAGGGGTTTTACCGACGGCTTCAGCAAACGCTACTTGGGACGGGTAGCTAGAGACAATCCGTTTTAGATTGTGTCGTCGAGTACAGGTTATGTCCCGCATAATGGATCCTCCCAATTGTGGTGTAACCCCGATTATCAACCGTTGGAAGTTACGGGGCAAACTGCGAACTTAGGAGAGCGAGTAGCGGAGGATAACCCAGTACAGTTTATCGAATGGTGTACACTTACGGGGTAGGTAAACCAAATTGAGGGATTCTTCAATGCTACCCCGTGCAAATGCATATCTGCGCTCGCTGCGAAAGGTTGAGCGCGTCGCACTGGCTGATCGGTGCGGCATCAAGCTCACGTCGTTGAATAACGTGATCTATGGCAAGCGACTTTCCGTTGCCCTTGCTTGCCGAATCGAAAGAGAGACGGGAGGTGCTGTAACGCGTCGAGAACTCCTCCCAGACATTGACTGGGATTTGATTTCCGGCACTTCCCTAGACCGCGCACTGACTGAAGGCCGCTGAGGGGAATCATGAGTTACGAGGCTATGCATAAAGTCCGCGCATCGGGTTTGACCGATCGCACTCAGGTCGATGTGCTGGAAGCCCTCGCCTTCTTTCATAACGGAAAGACGGGGGCCTGCTTCCCGTCGACAGAAGCTATAGCGCGGATCTCTCGCGTCAACGATCGTACTGTTCGCTTGACTCTTAAGGTGCTACATGACCTTGAGTTTATCTCCTCCGTACAGATGCCCGGGCAAAAGCGCTATTTCACCTTGCACCTTGACAGACTGCCAACTTCAGAAGCCCAGCAAGAACCTGCACCCCTGCAAGAAATTACAGGGGGTGAAGAACCTGCACCCCTGAAAGAAATTACAGGGGAGGGGTGCAAAAAATTACAGGGGACCCCTGTAAAAACCTACAGGGGACCCCTGCAAAAACTTACACCCGAACAAGTAAATGAACAAGTAATTAAACAAGTAAAGGGAACAAGTAATAGCTTGCCCGCGCAAGCGCCGTGGGAAACCGACCATCTTACCAACGACGGTAAAAAGGTCGAAAAGCCGAAGGCGACAAGAGCCAAGCCAAAGACAAGCTGCCCTTTCTCTCCTGACGACTCCATCCCGCCTGAATACCTCGAGTACGCACAGGCAAAGCATCCGAGCATCAATGCTCAGACGGAGTTCACCAAGTTCGTCAACTTCCACATCTCGAAGGACAACAAGTACAGCAACTGGCTGGCCGCATGGAGGTACTGGGTTGGAAACATCAAGACCTACTCGCGACAGACTCAACGATCAACCAACATTCGATTTGAAGGACACGACAATGACTTCTCGTGCATCTACGGTTAACCGGCTGGATAACTTGGCATCCATCATCAAAGCCAAGAAGGAGCAGGAGCGTGCTGAATACGACGCACTGCCAGAAGTTGTGATTGACTGCGCTGTTCACGGAGAGCAACACGTCAAGTTGATGCCGGGGCAGGAGGCCGACCGGATTGAGTGTCCTCTCTGCGTCGAGGAGCGCCGGCGTCGTGAGGATGTCCTCTATCACTTCAGAGACAACTCACTCAAGCTCGCTGACGTTCTCGGTGACGTCCTCTCCCCCTATGGTGAGGATCAGGTCTTTGAAAACTTCAGGCTGACTGCACAAGGCGACAAGCGTCCGTTACAGCAGAAGGCTTTCAAGGCCTGCCGGCAGTTTGCTGTGCGCTTCTCTGAGCGCCTCCTGTCTGGTGACAAGGCACGCAGTCGCGTGGGCATCTTGATGCATGGCCACTTCGGCAATGGCAAGACGCACCTGGCTTCGGCCATTACGTCCGTTGTCCGTGATCAGGGGTTCCGGCCTGTCTTCCTGCGTGCGCTGACGCTGTTCAATGCTTTCCGCAGCAGGTCCGACAAGGCCAACGCTCTCGCAAAACTGTTGGCCCATTGCCCGCTTCTCATCATCGATGAGCTGGGCCGCTCTACCGGCAGCGAGTTCGAGCGCAATCAGCTGATCGAGATCATCGATGCGCGAGGCCTGCTGGGCTATCCCACGATCATCATCACCAACCTCGATGGCAAGGGCTATCTCGAGCTGATGGGGGGCGCTATCGCGTCCAGGACGCAGACGCTTTTCTACCCGGTCGCGTTCGACTGGGATGACTATCGGAAGGGCCAGAACATCTCGGACATGAGCATTGAGGAGCTTTTCTGATGTCAGCTCTTGGCCTCCCTCGCAGCCTTCATTCTGGCAATGCAGGCTTCATATTCTTTGGGCTGAGTAATCAGTTCGTCGACCAAGCGGTTAATGCCGTTCGACAAAAGCTTGACCGTCTCGAGAGCCTCTTCGTTGGATTCGGAAAAGTCAATGACGTTTCGGTGAACCGCTTCGTTGCCCGTAAGGCGACAGGCATCAAGGATCGCTCTTTGCAGATCGTTGATGTCGAGCGTTGCGATTTTATCGGCAAGTTTGGCGCTTCCCGGGCGGAGATGGTTGACCAGTCTCTCGGCCGCAATACGCAGCATGGCGCACGCCGCTCGTGGCGAATTTCCGTAGATAGCTTGAGCTTCGTTGAAAACCTCAGCGACGTCTTTTGGCATGTCTATGTGAGCCTTAACTCCTTGAGGCTTGAGAAAAACAACCTTGCCGTCTTCCCAGTAGCTGTAACTGCCGCAGACCGAGCAACGACAAACGGTTCTCTCTTTGTATTCAAAGAAGTCGGCAAAGAGACCGAGGCCAATGCTTTTGTTCGGATTGTACGGATCACGAGATCTGCGCAAGTCCTCCAGAGATACATCGGGACGAATCGTTTTCAAAACAGGGAAGGCTTCTTGCCGACACTCAATACCGCAACGCGGGCACTTACCGGAGAGCTCAAATGAAGGAAGACGAAAATCTGGTGTCATTGTCGATCCAGTGGATTAACGAAAGAAACAAGGCCTTGACTAAGGCCGGTGAGGGTATTGTCGCCGCTCGCAAGAGCCTTGATCAACTCGAGGAGATACTCAGCGGAACCGTCACGGGGAATGTTCCTGACATCGGGCAAGTGGCAGACACGACGCACAGGCTTCGGGAAGAGATCAACCAGATCTTGATCGGTCTGGTTGAGTCGAGCATGGTCAAACGGGATGAGAGGTGATCTGATGCCGTTATTCAACAGTTGGTCATACACCTTCCTGTGCCTCGCCGTAGCGCTCATTGCAATCAATCAGTTCCTGCTGGCGAGCAGGTTGGAGCGAATGCAAAACCAAATCCTTGATGTTTTGATGCAGATTCTTGCGTCTGTCAAAAGAGGTGAGTCGGTAATGAGCAATAAGGAGGAGATCTGATGGAACGCAAAATCTATTTAAGCGTGACCGGCAGAAACGAGGGCGGCAAGCTCGTCCCGTTCCTTGGGGAAGTTCGAGTCGGTCATGAATCGGTCACAGTCTTCGGTGAGGCCGCGGGGCTTGAGGACAAACTCCGAGCCGCACTCGTTGCAATTCACTTGGCAAATGCGCTCGGAATCGCTGAGTTTGACATTCCAGCGATTCTCGAGGACTGCGCTTATGACAAGTCATCCGCCGAAGCAATGATGCGTCCCTTTGAGGGTTATTGCCCGGCGGACGACGAGAAGATCAAGACGGCTCACGCCTTCTTTACTTCAATTCGAAGTACTGGAAACCGTAGGCACCTTCTCCGGGACGTGTCCAAAACAGATCGCACATGCGACGAGGACGAAGCTTCCCGATCGGAAGATCTGGCCGGCGAATAGCAGAGACGATCAGATCGAGGTTGCGCAGTTGTACCAGATGCTCGTTGCCGTTGATGACGCGGAATGCAAATAGTGCATCACGAATGGTGCCGTCAGTTTCGTATGAGCGCTCTCCAGGACAACGAATGAGGTAGTGGTTCCCGCTCTCTGTCGTGATTTCGTAGACCGATTGGTCGTTTTCAGGAACTTCAAATTTAAACATTGAATTTCTCCGTGGTTTGGTTGAAAGGATGTGCTGGGGAGCACTGATCAATCATTCCACGGAGACCGATAAAAGGGAAGAGGAGTTTGTTAAATGACGAATGGAGTAATCCACGACTCCGACTGCGCAGTGCACAACGAGCCCGCTTATCCGGCAGGCCCGTGTGACTGCGGAGCCGAGGCTAAAGCTCAGCGTAGATATCTGAGATTCCTTTATCTCCGGGCTTGTACCCGGCTGGCGCGACTTCGAAACGAATTCCGGTATCGACTAGCGCTTGTATGTCTGAAGCACGGTAAAGCGTCCAAAACGGAACGGACCGTCCTGACCGGCTACCGCCTTCTGTTTGGTATCCGCGAAGCACGAGGTTTTTGGCGCTGCTTAGTCCGCATGCGGCAGGCACAACAGTACGGCTGTAGCCGTGATAGGTGAATTGAACAACGTGTCGCTCCCGAATGGCTCGACACAAAACATCTCTAACCATAGATAGAAATTCCTCCGTGGGTTGGTTGAACAAAGCAGAACTTCTCAGGGCCCTGCATGTCAATCATCCCACGGGGAACCAGATAGGTAAAGGGAAGGAAATGGACGAAATCGAATGCCTTATAGGGAGCGTCCTGCTTTTCGCGATGCTCGTCGCGTGGGTTTTCGAGGGCGACTGGTTCGATGACTGATGAGGAAATATCCATGAGAAAAAAGCATCTACGCGTCGTCCTACCGTGGCCGGCACATGGACTCTCGCCGAATGCGCGCTGCCACTGGGCCATCAAGCGCAAGCTCGTAGCGGCTGCTAGGCGCGTCGCTTTTGCCGCCGCATACAGCAAAGCAGAGGGCCGTCGGGCCGTGCCGGATGGGAGCATCGGATATCGATGCACGTTCTTCCCGCCTGACCGACGGGCGCGCGACGAGGACAACTTGATCGCGTCGCTCAAGTCTTCACTCGACGGCATCGCTCAGGCACTGCGCATCGATGACAGGTGCTTCCACCTGCTCGAGCCCGCAGTCCGAGAGCCTGACCGTCCCCACGGCCGCGTGGAGATCGATCTCTTTTGGAGAGAGGAACACTGATGAATGACCAAAAACAAAAACTCGGAGTCTCTGGATTCCTTCCGCCAGTGGCGTCAGCTTGCCTTGTTCGAGCTGCCGCCGACGCGCGACGAGTCGCGTGGGACAACTCGCTCAGGCGAGCAAAGATCATCGATGCCGCAATCCGAAAGGTCAAGCTCGAATATCCACGCTACTTCCGAGCACCGGATGACTGTAGCTGTGAACGACAACGGACGGGCAATCGGCGAGGATCATGTGAACGCTCGCTATTTGAACGCTGACGTAGAGCATGCGCGTCAGTTGCGGGCGCAGGGGTATACCTATCGGCAGATAAGCCAGATGCTTGATATGCCGATCAGAACGCTTCGGGACTATCTCTCTGGGCGTCGTCGATGTCAGTCTGTTGCGGGGTGGAAAACGTTTTTAAGGAGGTGGTGAGAATGCTGAATGCGAGACAGCAGGCGTTCGTCAATGAATATGCGAGAGGAGGCTTCAAGAATGCGTCTGAGGCCGCTGTGAAGGCAGGATATAGCGCCAAAACGGCCGACAGAATCGCCAGCAGGCTGTTGAAAAATGTTGAGGTCAGAGACGCTGTGGAGGCTCTTCGCCAACCGGCAAAGGAGGAGGCGATCGTCGATGCGGCATTTGTCTTCTCAGAGCTCAAGGAGCTTGCCAAGTGTTGTGCGCGACGAGTCCCGAAGCTCGACATCGTTGGGGAACCGCGTCTCGACTTAGACGGAAACCCGATTCTCGTTCCCGTCGACGCTGCGGGCGCGAATGCCGCGCTCAAGACACTCTCCCAGTGCCTTGGCATGGGCCGCGAACAGGTCGACAAGGATCAGACCATTCAGACGCTCTCAGAAACTCTCCAGGACCTTCTGCGCAAATGACAATGACAACGCCTAAGTTTGACCTCACTACGAAAGCCGGCATCGGCAAGGCCATGACGTATCTGGCCGCTGAGTGCTCCTCGGATCCTCTGCGCTTCGTGCAGGTTGCTTTCCCATGGGGCAAAGATTCCCTCGAGGGCATGGCCGGTCCCGACAAGTGGCAGACCTCAATCCTGACAGACATGAGAGACAAGCTACAGTCTGGCGAGGCTTGGGAGCACGTCATGCAGTACGCGGTGGCTGCAGGTCACGGCGTTGGCAAGTCTGGCCTTGTCGCTTGGATCATTCTATGGGGCCTCTGCACGTTCCCGGATACTCGAATCGTCGTGACTGCTAACACCGAGAACCAGCTTCGTACCAAGACGTTCGCAGAAGTGGCGAAGTGGCACAACCTCTGCATCTTCAAGGATTGGTTCTCAGTGTCGGCTATGTCCGTTGCATGCAAGCAGCCGGGCCACGATAAGACATGGCGTGCTGACGCTATCCCGTGGTCAGAGACTAAGCCTGAAGGCTTCGCCGGCTTGCATAACAAGAAGCGCCGCATCATCGTGATCTTCGACGAAGCATCGGCTATTGCTGATTGCATCTGGGAGGTCACGGAAGGCGCTCTGACTGACAGCGAGACGCAGATCTTTTGGTTTGCGTTCGGGAACCCGACGCGCTCGACCGGGCGCTTCTATGAGTGCTTCAATCGCTTCCGTCACCGTTGGAATAATCGACACGTCGACGGCCGCGACGCCGCCATGACGGACAAGAAAAAGATTGCTGAATGGCTCGCGGACTATGGCGAGGACTCTGACTTCTTCCGCGTTCGTGTCCGAGGAGAGTTCCCGAATAGCTCGAGCATGCAGTTCATTCCTCGTGACATCGTCCAGGCCGCCATGGAGCGACCTATGGGCGTCGTCAACTATGCGCAGACGGTAGCGATCATCGGCGTTGACGTGGCGCGCTTCGGTGATGACGCGTCGGTGATTTGGACGCGCTTCGCTCTTGACGGGCGCTCCATCGCAAAGCAGAAGTACCATGGCCTCGATGGGCATGACCTCGGCGCGAAGGTGGCAGAGCACTACAACCATCTGCGCAAGATGGGCGTGCGCAAGATCGTGATCAACGTGGACACGGGCGGCGTTGGGGCATCTCCTGTCGACTGGCTTCGTCACAACGGGTATCCCGTCAATGCGGTCAACTTCGGAGCTGGCGCGGTCAATACCATGCGATACAAGAATCTACGCGCGGAGATGTGGGGGCGAATGAAGGAGTGGATCGCGCAAGGCGGTTGTTTGCCGCAGGACGCCGACCTTGAGACCGACCTCACAGGCGTCGAGTACGGCTACACGCCGACGAATCAAATCCTGCTCGAGAAGAAAGAGGATATGAAGAAGCGTGGCATGGCGTCGCCTGACAATGCGGACGCGCTGGCTCTGACTTTCGCAGTCCGCATGAATGAGTACATCGACAACCCGACGCCGCCGTCTGGACGACGACGCCAGGAGATCAGGAGTCGAGACCCGTATCGGTGACTATTCACACTTCCTCATGCGGAAATAGAATCTGTGCATTTCCTCGCCAACGCGCACTTCAAAACCTAATTTTTCGACATCATTTGAGACAACCGGGGCGTCTACCTCGACTTGGCCGCCGCAGAATTGGCCAACTCGGACTGTGTTAAGACGGAGAATGGAGTGTCCGAGCTCGGCCATTGCTTGTGCACCATACTCTGCCATGGTTCTCATTTGTTCCTGCGTTTGAGCCTGTGCTTGCTGTTGGGCCATCCGAGCGACATAAGGGTTGTACGTTTGTGCGGTATACGTTCCTGTGTACGAACCGCCAAAAGAAGAGCCCGGTACCGAATATACGTTGCCAGAGTATGTACCTCCATAAGAACCCGTCGTATAAGAGTAGCCTGCATTCTGGGCGGCCATGCTGTTGGCAGCTCCTGACATGCCAATGGCGATTGCGGCCCACATTTGACGTGTTCGTTCTTCTTGTACGAGTTCGTCATAGGTATAGACGTGCAACCCTTCTAGATTGCCGCGCTGTGTTTGAGCCGCTTTGATAAAGGCAGGGGCAAACAAAAAATTACTTTCAGAGCCGTTGCCTACTTGAACGAATATGCGCATTCGACCGCCGCTCTCGAACGTTTTAGGGGCAACGAGGGTTACCAGATTCTCTTGTTTGGATGTGATTGCTGGATTCCCTTGAGCGTAACCGCTTTCTTGATTAACGGATTCATCTGTCATGGGCATGGGCTCCAGGTAGCCATATGTTGAGCAACCAGAAAGGGTTGCAACCAATGCGACGAAGGCGAGTTTCAGTTTTCTCATTTTGGTGCGCGTGTGCCGTTGATGTTGATGGAGGATGTACGCATTAAGGAGCATTCATCATGGCTATTAGTATCAGACGAATCACGTGCCGTGAGGCTTGGGGAAATCCCGCGTGGCCGGCGATCGTCGAGCAGTACAAGAAGGACGTTCAACACGTCGAGTACATGCCGGACGTTGACGAGGCGATGTATTTCCGCTGTGAGTTGAGCGGCACGTTCTACAGCATCGGTGCATTTGATGGCGAGAATCTTGTTGGTGTCGTGAGTTTCTTCGAGACACCGTTACCCATCAAAAAGGGCGCAGTTGTGGCTCGCTCCGAACTGTTATGGGTCTCGCCAGCACTCCGTGGCCACGGTGTTGCAAAGAACTTGATGAAGGCGGCATCTGATCTGGCGGCATCTCATGGATGCCTTGGCTTTTACTGGGGCGTTCGCAAAGAAACTGTCGCTGAAAAGGCGATGGAAAAAATGTTCGGCCGTCCTGTCGAAGTGACTTTTTGGCAACAACTGTAGGAGATCGTTATGGCATTAACAGGTGCAATCATCGCGGGCGGTGCCATCGCGGCGGCAAGTGCTGCCGCTTCCGTCTATTCGAGCAACAAACAGGCGAAGGCCCAAGAGGCCGCGTCCAAGCGCGCAGAGCAGCAGGCAAAGGAGCAGGCGGCCCAGCAGCGCCAACAGCAGCGCAAGCAGGAGGGTAGCTCTGCAAATGTAGGTTCTATCCTCGAGCAGAATATGAATTCTGGCTTGAGCGGTGGATCGACGCTTCTCACGGGGGCGGGCGGTGTTGGCGACCTTAACCTTGGTGCTGGCGGAAAACTGGGGTAAGCCATGAAGGATAAGGACTTGCGTGAGCGTGTCCTTCGCAGGTGGGAGCGGCTGAAGGTAGAGCGTGAGCCCTATGTCTCTCAGTGGCTCGAGATCAGTCGCCACATCACGCCTGCGTCTGGCCGCTTCCTGTACACCAAATCAAAGACGAACGAGGGGCGGGACCGCTGGAATCGCATCTATGACTCGACGGCGGTCCGCGCTGCGAACATTCTGCAGGCCGGTCTAATGTCCGGCATGACGGACCCGTCGTCGCAGTGGTTCTCGTTGACGACTGGCTCTCCTGACCTCGATGAGTCGCACGCCGTGAAGGTCTGGCTTGATGATGTCCAGCGCATCATGGAGATGGCCTTCACTCAGACGAACATCTATCAGGCCTTGCAGCACACATGGCGAGAGGTCGGCGTCTTCGGCGTGGCGGCCTTCGTCGTCGTTGAGGATCCCGTCTACAGCTTCGTGGCGCATCCTCTCGTGTGCGGTGAGTATTGCATCGGTTGCGACTTCAGGGGGCGTCCTGACACGCTCTATCGTCGCTTCACGATGACGGCGGGACAGCTAGTCTCTCGCTATGGACGGGACCGCGTGTCCCGCGCCGTTCTGACCAACTACGACGAGGGGAAGGTAGATGAGCCTTTCGTCTGCATTCATGCCATTGAGCCGCGCTTTGACCGCGATCCAAGCAAGCTCGACAACCGAAACATGCCGTGGAGGTCTGTCGTCATTCAGGTCGATCATGATGAGGACGCGTCGGGCGTACTTGACGAGTCTGGCTATCGCGATTTTCCTGCCGTCGTCGGAAGGTGGGGCGCATCAGCCTCTGACGTCTACTCGGAGGAAGCTCCGGGCATGATGGCAATCGGTGACGCGCTTCAACTCAATCACCATCAGGTGCAGAAGGGCAATGCGGTCGACTACATGGTCAATCCGCCGCTCATCATGCCGGCAGACGCTCGAGACAACGAGGTCGACTTCCTGCCTGGCGGACGAAGCTACATTGACAACCCGGGGGCGGGCAATCAGGTGCAGCCTGCTTTCGCGGTGAACCTGCCGCTCGGAGACCTGCGCGAAGACATTGCCGACGTTCGCAGTCGCATCAATTCGGCCTTCAACGTTGACCTATTCATGATGATCGCGAATGCCGGTCACGGGCAGATGACGGCTACCGAAGTGGCCGAGCGTCACGAGGAAAAGCTGATGATGCTCGGGCCCGTGCTCTCTCGTCTCAACGAGGAGGTCTTGCGTCCGCTCATCGAGCGATGCTTTGACATCCTCGCGCGTCAGGGCCAGCTTCCGCCGCCTCCTGAAGAGCTCCGAGGGCAGAAGCTGTCGGTCGAGTACACGTCCATGCTGGCGCGCTCTCAACGCGCGATCCGTGCCAACAGTCTCGATCAGTTCGTGAGTCGCGTCATGCAGGCCGCCCAGGTCAACCCGAACATCCTGCAGAAGCTCAACGCGTTCAACCTCGTTGACGAGTATGCGGACTATTTCTCTGTTGCTCCGTCCGTTGTCGTTCCAACCGATGAGGCGCAGGCGGCGATTGAACAGCAACAGCAGGCCCAGCAACAGCAGGCGCAGGCCGAACAGATGCAACAGTCTGCCGACGCTCTGGCGAAGCTCGGCCGCGTTCCGTCCGACGATTCCACGATGGCCGGTCAGGCCGTCAAGGGACTTGCGGCAATGGCACAGCAGTAAGTGCGCGTGTGAAGTATGACGACTGACATCATGACACCTGAGCGCGATCCCTTCCGCAGGGAGGAGGTCGAGGCTCGAGAAGAGGAAAGGATCAGGCTGCAGAAGATCGCCAATGCGTTGAAGGCCGTACTGGCCACGCGCGACGGACGCATTGTCCTGTGGCAGCTACTTTCCGATACGGGCATCTACCGAAACAGCTTTGATCGTGACATTGCCGTGATGGCCTTCAATGAGGGCCAGCGCAATGTTGGGCTGAAGCTCCTTGATCGAATCATGTCGGTGGATGCGAATGCTTACAGGTTAATGCAGGACGAAGCGAATGGAAGCGACTGAACAGACTCCGACCGGCGGTGAGGGCACTGCGCCCGCTCCTGCCGCACAGGAGTCCGACACGAATGCCGGCACTTTGCTGACGTCTGCCGAAAGCAACGAGGGTAAGCAGCAGGCCGAGCCGCAGGAAGGCGGCAACGGTGAGGCTGGCGAAGCCGGTGCTGAAGGTCAGGCAGAAGGCGAAGAGGGTGCCGAGAAAGAGGAGGGCGAAGGCGAGAAGCAGGGAGCCCCCGAGAAGTACGAGGACTTCAAGATGCCTGAAGGTACCGAGCTCGATGCAGAAGTCGGCACGGCCTTCCAAGGCGTGGCGAAGGAGCTCAATCTCAGTCAGGATCAGGCCCAAGGCTTCCTTGACAAGATGGCTCCCGTGCTTCAGAAGCGCTCGGCCGAACGTATCGCAGAGATCTCGAACGAGTGGATGGAACAGTCGAAAGCCGACAAGGAGTTCGGCGGCCAGAAGCTCACGCAGTCGCTCTCTGACATCGCTCGTCTTCGCGACACCTTCGCGCGTAACGCTGATGGTAAGGTCGACGCGGATATTCAGGAGTTCCTAAGCTCTCCGATGGGCAACCATCCGGGTGCTTTGCGACTGCTGAGCCGCATTGGTCGCGCTTTCGGCGAGGCGAAGTACCCCGGTGGCGGATCTGCCGAAGACGGACGATATACCGCCGAGCAGTTTTACCAAGACGCAATGAAAGGAGGCAAGTAAATGCCGAATGTTGTGACTGACTCGAATCCGATCACTCTGGCGGACTTCGAAGGTCTTACCAGCGATAAGCCGGTGCGCCAGCTTATCCATACCATCAGAGATTACAACGGCTTCTTTGACCAGGCTGTCATCCAGCGTGGCAATGACGGCTTCGGTGACCGAGGCAAGGTCGTGACGTCCTACCCGGAAGGTCAGGTGCGAGCATTCAACGAAGGTTGGGATGCTGAGCGCGTGACGGGCGCGGACGTTCGCTACGCTGCCGCCATGGTCCGTTCCCGCTCCGAAGTGGACAAGTCCCTTCTCGACACCCGCAAGGCCAATGAGCGCGCCGCCTTCCGTCTTCGCACGGACGAAGGCTTCATGCGCGGCCTCTCCCGGTCTGTCCTCAAGAAGGTCCTCTATGGCGACAGCAACCTCGAGACGCGCGACCCCAACGGCATTCTCAACATCGTCACGCTTCAGAACGAAGCGTTTGCCGATCGAATCATCGATGCCAAGGGTACGACCGAAAACAAGCAGACGGACATCCTTCTGATCAACTGGGATCCTGCTTCGACGTATCTTTTCTATCCGGAGAACGGTTCCAACGCTGGTCTCTCTGTGGAGAACATGGGCGAACAGTACGCGTTTGACGCCAACGGCAAGCGCTTCCGTGCAGAAATTACGGAATTTGCTTGGGATATTGGCGTTGCCATGTACGATCCGCAGCGCGTCGTCCGCATCGCCAACATCGACTCCACGAAGCTGACGAAGAAGAACACGACGGGTCCGGACCTTCTCGATCTGATGATCGATGCTCTTGAGCGCTTGCCCGACGAGCAGCAGGGTCGTGTCGCCTTCTACATGAACGACAACACCCGCAGCTTCCTCGCTCGCCAGATCCTTAACAAGGACAATGTCCTCCTGTCTCAGGACGAGGTTGCCGGCCGCAAGTGCATGACGTTCCGTGGGGTTCCGATTCATCGCCTTGGCACGGACATTCTGTCCAACAAGGGCGCTGTCCTGACGCTCTAAGGAGGAAACGGAAATGATGGACATCAAGCTCGCTTTCTGCGAAAAGTCTGATGCGAAGGCCGAGATCACGTCCGGCGTGGTCGACTTCCTTCAGAAGGCTCCGACCACCGGCCTCAACGATCGACCGCTTTATGTGGTCTGCAAGTTCCCGACGGCGCTTGTTGGTACTTCTCTGGCTATCGCCATTGAAGATTCCGACGACAACAGCACCTTCGCGACGGCCTTGCAGACTGGTGAAATCGCTGTGGCTGACACCAAGGGTGGCATCGTCATTCCGATGCCGCTCAAGCACCGTCGCTATGTTCGCCTCGTTGCTACGCCGACCTCGATCACGGCCGGCACGATGACGGCTTATCTGAGCGACGTTGTTGAAGTCCCGACGACTTACAAGGTCGAGGGCATCGAGTTCCTGCCGGGCGCTGCCGCCTAAGCATGAACAGCTGAAAACTCTTTCAGGAGGCGGGGCGGAAAACGTCCCGCTTTTTCTTTATGGCAACTGCTGTAGACATCTGCAACCTTGCGCTAGGAATGCTGGGCGACTCTGGCGATGTGACATCCATCACGCCGCCGGACGGATCGCCTCAGGCCGGCCACTGCGCTCGGTGGTATCCGCTTGCTCTTCGCAAACTCTACGAGGAGCACGATTGGTCTTTTGCGATTCGGCGCTCACGAGGCGTTGAGCTCTCGAACGTAGACGAGGATCTCTATGAGTGGAAGCACGGCTATCTCCTGCCGTCCGACTGCGTGCGTCTGCTTCGCGTATCTGAAGTCGGCAAGGAAGGGTTGCCGCTTGACTTTGAGGTCGAGCTCTATGAGTCGAACTCGGGCCGTGCAGTCTTCACGAATGCGACGAATGTCGTGCTGACATATGTCTCCTATGTAGACACGGCAACGGTATTCCCGACATACTTTGTGCAGGCTCTGGTGATCCTTCTTGCGTCCTTTCTTGTTGGCCCCGTCAAGCGCTCGGATAGTTCGAGCGACGCGGCTGTTCGTCTCCTGCAGCAGTATGAGGCTGCGCTTTCTCGAGCCAAAACGGTTGATTCGAAGATGTCTGTTCATCGTCGTCGCGATGAGTGGCCGTTGCCGTCTGGCTTGCGTGCGAGGGTAATCTGATGGCAATTCGACAATATCAACGCGCCTTCAACGGCGGAGAGGTCTCTCCCTCGATGTTCGCCCGCATCGATGACGGCAAGTACCAGACCGGCATGGCGCTGTGCAAGAACTTCCTGATCGAGCCGCAAGGGCCGATCGTGATGCGACCGGGGTTCAAGTATGTCAACCATACAAAGCACGCGGGTAAGAAGGCCAGGCTGATTCCGTTCAACTTTTCTATCTCGCAGACGATGGTGCTCGAGCTCGGCGAGAGGTATGTCCGCTTTCACACACAAGGGCAGACCGTGCTGGGCAACAATGGACAACCGTATGAGATCGAGACGCCGTACATCGAGGCCGACCTCTTTGACATTCACTACGTCCAGTCAGCCGACGTGATGACACTGGTTCATCCGAACTATCCGCCGAAGGAGTTGCGCCGCTACGGGGCCACGGACTGGCGTCTGGTTGACATCAAGTTCGGCTCGTCCCTAACCGCACCAACCGGCCTTTCTGTTTCACAGACGATCAACAATAATGTGACGAACCCGAAGGACTACAAGAGAACCTACGCCGTAACTGCTTTGCTGGCTGACGGCACTGAGGAGTCTGTTCGGTCGTCTCCCGTGACGATCGACTGCAATCCGTACGGTGACGGCTCGTACAACACGATCACGTGGAATGCAGTGAAAGGTGCGGGCCTTTACCGCGTCTATCGCGACCAGGGCGGGATTTGGGCGTATGTTGGTCAGACCGATACGACTAAGATCATCGACGAGAACATCTCACCAGACGCCTCAATTACGCCTCCGATCTACGATGACGCCTTCAAGCAGGCCAAGGGCATCAAGTCGATCACTGTGACAGCGGGTGGCAGCAGCTACCGCGTTTTCGATGGCGGCCTCGAGCTCAAGCGGTACGACCTCGTCTCGAAGAACCTATACGCTCAGTACCACCACGGCGGCGATACGTTCTATCCTCAGTTGCGTGTCGAGATCATCGACAAGTCCGGTGCGGGTTCGGGCGCGACCGCCAAGATCGAAACGACGACGTCGAGCGATGTCGTCTGGGACATGACGGGCGACTCTTCGAGTGTTGACTACTACATTGGTGTGACTACGCTCAAGTCGATCACGGTCACCTCGCGCGGCTCCGGCTACGTCAAGCCCGTCGCTCGAGTGACTGTCGTGAAGTACGGCAGTGGCACGCTGTACGAACAGGAGCTCGACTTTGAGGGCAGTCCCTGCTCGGTCTCGATCACCGACCCGACGGGCTCGGGCGCGCAGGTCACGCCAGTCGTCAGAGACGGCGCGATCGTTGCGATCAACGTCCGCTCGGGCGGTCAGGGCTACACGTCCCCGAAGGTGGTCATCACGTCGACCACTGGCTCGGGCGCGAGCGCTACGGCCTCGGTTGACTCGGTCGGCGACTACCCTGGTGCTGTTTCGTACTTCGAGCAGAGGCGTTGGTTTGGCGGGACGTACACGCGTCCTAACAACCTCTGGGCCACTCGTCCCGGCACTGAGTCCGACATGAGCTATTCGCTCCCGTCTCAGGACGATGACCGCATCGCTGTGCGCGTGGCGGCCCGAGAGGCAAACAGAATCCTGCACATCGTACCTTTGGCACAGCTGATGTTGATGACTGGCGCTGCCGAGTGGCGCGTGTCGCCTCTCAATTCGGACGCCATTACGCCTGAGTCAATGTCAGTTCGACCCCAGTCATATGTGGGCGCGTCCAATGTGCAGCCTCTCGTCATCGGATCGAGCATGATCTATGGTGCAGGTCGAGGCGGACATCTTCGTGAGCTTGGGTACAACTATGAGGCAGGAGGCTATATCTCAGGTGACGTGTGCCTTCGCGCGCCGCACCTCTTCGATAACTTGAAAATCGTCGACCTCGCCTACTCGAAAGCGCCGTCTCCTATTGTGTGGGCTGTCTCTTCGTCTGGAAAGATGATTGCGATGACCTACGTGCCTGAACAGCAAGTCGGCGGTTTCTCTACTGTTGAGACTGCTGGCTCTATCGAGTCTGTGTGCGTCGTCGCCGAGGGCGATGAGGACATCTGCTACGTTGAAGTACTTCGCACGATCGGTGGGAAACCCGTGCGCTTCGTAGAGCGCATGTCGGAGCGCCAGTACTCTGAGCTAAAGGAGTGCATCTTCGTTGACTGTGCCGGCACATACCGTGGTGAGGCCAGGACAGAGATTGCGGGGCTCTCGTGGCTCGAGGGAGAAACCGTGAACATTCTTGCTGATGGTGCGGTGGAGCCGCCTCAGGTCGTCAAGGATGGAAAGATTACGCTCACCTATCCTGCCGAAGTCGTTCATGTGGGATTGCCATTCACGGCGGACATGAAGACGCTGCCGGTGGCTATGGCTTTGCAGGATGGCTCTTATGGCTCAGGCCACAAGAAGAACGTTCGCGAGGTCTTCTTTCGCGTGGTCAATTCATCCGGCACTCAAGCGGGGCCGTCGTTCGATAAGCTTGCTGAATACCCTGCACGATCGACAGAGTTTGCTGGCAGTGCACCTGATCCGATTACTGACGAAGTCGGATTCCAAATCCAGCCGCAATGGTCGCAGGGCGGGCAAGTCTGCGTTCGGCAGAAATACCCGTTGCCACTGAGAATCGTGAGCATGACAACGGTTCTCGAGCTCTCGTGATCGTGCGCGTGTAGGTAGATAGGCCCTCTAAGGTGTAGGCATCTTAGAGGGTTTTTCTATGGCTACAAACTCGGCTCAATTCGGATACGGGATGCTCATCGCGCAGGGCATCGCAAACACCATTACAGCGCTAGGGTCATTCGGGATTTCCAAACATTCGAATGCGGCCGCGCAGGCTCAGGCCAATATCGCACGCATCAATGCACAGATGATGGAGCGCCAGTATCAAGCAACTTTGCGTGCGTCCGAGAAGGCGATTATGTCAAAAACGATGGCTGCTGGGCAGGTCAAGTCTGCTCAGCGCGCGGCTCTTGCTGCCAACGGCATCGCTGTCGGCGAAGGTAGCGCTGCCGAAATGCAAGCGTCCACTGACATCGTCAAGGAGATGGACGTCAATCAAATCAAGTCGAATGCCTTGTCTGAGGCGTGGGGTTACCGGTGGAAGGGCGTCGGCTACGAGGCTCAGGCGCTTCAGGCCGAGGCGCAGAAGGTCAACAAGTGGGACAAGTTCGGTACGACGCTGTTGGGCGGCGCATCTCAAGTGGCCAGCAACTACATGCTCATGAATGCTTCCGGGATGTTTGACACGAGCAAAAGCAGTGGTGGATGGAACTACCCGGACATTGCGTCCAGCTACAAGAAGACGATGATCGGAGGGTACTAAATGCCAATGGTTCCGACTTTTCAGGGCGGCCTGCCTCAGGTGCGGGACTCGGGTAACTCTGGGTTCTCGCCTATCAGCGTGCCTCAAGATCGCACGGACTATGACGCCGTTATGAAGAAGGCGCTCATGCCTGTGCAGGAGTGGGCCAACTCTGCGGTCAAGGCGCTAGACGTTCAGCGCGCCCGTGTCATCAAGGCCGAAAGCGACGATGCCGAGCGCGAGGTGATGAGTGCGATCGACGCGCATCTCAACAATCCAGAGACCGGCTATCTCACAAAGATGGGCCGCAATGCAATGGATGATTACCAGCCCGCAATGGAGGCGATGACTCGTGACGTCAACGCGATTGTCGGCAAGTTGTCTCCGCAAGCACGTGAGGCTGTACAGTCCCGTGTCTATGACCGCATGCAGTCTGCTCAAAGTCAGGCTCAGCGATGGAACGCAAGCCAGACGAGGCACTACCAGATGCAGTCGTCCTCGTCCAAGGTCGAGGCTTTGCAGGCGGACGCTGCGAATCACTATGCGGATCCCAATTATCTCGCGAAGTCGTCGGCCTCTGTCGACATGGAGCTCGACTACCAGGCTCAACTGATGGGCTGGGACGCCGAGACCTTGGCAAACCAGAAGCGTGCGCACATGGATCAGCTGCAGGCAAATCGCTTTTCGGCGTGGGCTCAGGATGATCCTGTAAGTGCTTTTGAGGCGTTGAGGTCAGCTCCAGAAGATTCAATGAGTGCGGACATCCGTCGAAAGCTTGACGACTCTCTTTGGCGTCAGTCAAAAGGGTTGCTCGCAGTTGAGTTGGCGGCCAAGCATCCTCTTACTGGAGACAAGGATGAGCTATGGCGGGCAATTAATTCGGAAAAGACTGGTCTCCCGCTTATTGATGGCCTTTCTCGAGCTCGTCGTGCAGAGCTCTTCACGTCGGTCTGGACGAAGCAAAAGGAGGCTCAATCCGAGTGGCGTCAAGATCTTGCGCTCCGCGAGAAGAACAGTCTTGCGCTTATTGGTGAGACTGGAGTGGATGCAGATATGTTGAGTCTAGAGCAGTATGTTGAGGCGTATGGGGAACCCGAAGGTAAGCGTCGCTATGACCTCTATGAGTCGACCGCCGAGACAGTTGCTGCTATGCATGGATTTCGCAAGATGCCTGTCGATGCAATGAATGCTGTCATTGAAGCTTCGGCTCCTGTCCGCGGTAGCGATGACTATGCTGGCCAGGTAAGGCGTCGCGACGCCCTTATTAAAGCTAGAGACGAAATCACGAAGTCGAGAAAGAACGATCCGATTGCGTATGCGATATCCACCGGTGACTATGACACCAAGGGGATTGATTTTGATGACCTCAATTCGATCGTTGGCCAAGTGACGAAGCGTGCTCAGAATGCTGACTCTATGGCAACAGATTATGGGACGAAAGCAAGGATCTTCAGTTCCGAGGAGGTGTCTCGACTCAAAACGAAGATTGACGGTTTGGGGGCGAGAGACAAGGCTGCCTTTTTGGGGCAGATTGCTGACGCCGCTGGTGAGGCAGGTGTGGGCATTGTGATGCGCCAATTAGGTAACGAATATGCAACGGGATTTTTGCTTTCTGCTGATCCATCAATGCGTGCCAATGGCGTTCCAGAAAACTACTTCCTTGGAAAATCGGGTATTGCCGAAAAGCAGACGAAGGTCGGCATTGTGACTTCGCCTAGCACAGGTATTCCGCTCAAGGTCGAGGCATTGAATGGTCTTATTGACAATCCCGTAGTGCGCGAAAAAGTGGTCGATTCAATCACAGCGGTGGCGGCTGGGAAGGTCATGAACGGAACGAGTTCTGGAGAAGCAATGACGCAGGCGATGGTGGAAATCGTCGGAGACATTCAGGAGCACAACGGCTACAAGGTCGCGCTCAAGGGCGGCGTTCGTCTGAGTGATCTGGAGAGTGCTGTGCGAAGCAATGTCCGCAATTTCGAGCGCCTCAAGGGCGTCGTGGCAAAGCTCCCGGACGGCACGCCGTTGACGGGGCAGGAGGTTGCCAAGATCCTGCCAGCCGCACGTCTGAGGTTGTCGACGACCGGTGTCGACAACGACTTTGATGTCATCATGGCCAATGGTCAGAAGCTCATTCAGGCCGACGGCTCTCCCTTCACCATTCGCGTTGTGAGCTTTGCAAAATGATTTTTCTGAGAGAGTATTCGGAGGAGCTCCCGACCGCTCCGGTCACATCGCCCGTTCCGCAGGTGACGGTTGAGCCTGTGGAACAGGAGCCGAGCTGGTACACAGGTATGGGCGACGCCATCTGGCAGGGCGCATACGCAGCCTACCTTGAAAACCAGTCTGCGCTGAAGGGTGTCGTTTCGTCTGCGGGCTTTGGCGACGATGAGTACCGCGCGTGGCTTGACGCGACGGCTGCCGAGAACCGCCGCCTCGTGCGTGACGAGTACACGCCCGATCCCGACAAGACGAGCATGGCTGCGCAGGTCCTCTACGGCGTTTCCAACGGCTTGACGAAGTACGGCATGGCCGCCGCCGTTGGCACGGCTACGGGTCCCGCGTCGCTCGCCGTGACGCCCGTCGTCTTCGGCGCTTCGGTCGGTATTGCAGAGGCGCAGAAGCTCAAGGACGAGGGCGTAGACGAAGAGACTGCGCGAAAGGCGGGCATGACGTCGGCGGCAATGAACGCCTTCTGGGGTGGCGTGCCTGGCGCGTTCGGACGAAGCATCAAGGCGAAAGTGCTCACGGGCGCGGGGCTTGGTGCTTTCACGTCGTACAACGAGATGGGCGCGATCAAGGCGATCCTCGAGAACGCGGACTACTCTAAGCTCGCGCTCAAGTACGACCCGACCGATCCTGTCGGCATGGGCGTCAATGCCCTTGTCGGCGGCCTCATGGGCCCCATGTCGGGCGGCGTCTCGTGGAGGGCTCGAGGCTCGAGGTCGGCGCAGGCCGCACAGGCTCCGGGGGTCGACGCGCCCGGATTGACGGATGTGGACGTCGAGGACGCTGCACGCTACCGCGCGACGCAGATTGCCGCAGAGGCAAACCTCCCTGTCGACCACAACAACGTTGAGCAGGTGCGTGAGGCTCACCGGGCAGAGGCGACCGCGCGCGAACAGATCGACTCCGGCAAGACCGTCCGTGTGAGCGAGAAGGCCGTGGATCCTGAGGTGATTCAGGAGATTCGCGAGAAGTCTCTGGCGAAGTTGGCCGCGCAGTCAAAGCGTGACGGCGCGATTCTGCAGAACCGCGATCGCTCCTCGAAGGAAAGCGTGGCGCAGATGCGAGAGATTGCCGCGCACCCTGACTATCTTCGCGTCTCGATTAGCAACAGCCTGTCAGACGGCGCGCCTGTTGTGACGGATTGGGCGGATATCCCCGACATTCAACGCGGCACTGCTGTGACGCTTGTGGACGGCACTGGAGCGCGCTACGACAGTCAGTACGTCGTGGTGGATGCCGACATGGTCATCACGTCCAACGACATCAACGGTCAGCCGAACAACCTGTACGGAGTCGAGGGCGTGGACGCGGCATATGCTATTGCTGGTAATGGGCGCGTGACGGCGCTCAATCACGCGTATGACCTTGGCACGGCAGATACGTACAAGAAAGAGCTAATGCTGGACGCGGCACGACATGGCGTGGATCCTGATGTCATTGCGGAGATGCAGAAGCCGATCCTTGTGCGCGTGGTCGACAAGGAAAAGCTACCCGTCGACATTGCCGATAGGACAAACACCCGTACGACTGCCGAGATGAGCATGGTCGAACAGGCAATCAATGATGCGCAACGCATCGACCTGGCATCGCTCAAGTTCACAGAGGACGGAAACGTTTCTCTCGATACGATCTCTCAGTTCGTGCAGCTCATGCCCGCATCTGAGCGCAATCGGTTGGTCGTCAACGGCGTTCCAACGGCAGAAGCAAATGCGCGTTTGGACGCTGCGATTTTTCAGTCTGTGTACAAGACACCTGGCTTGACAGGGCTTCTGGATGCAGGCAAGGCTCCAGCCGGAGTGTCGACCATGTTGCGCGCCTATCGAGCGCTCGCGCCTAAGTTACTCGATCTTGATGGCACTGGCGACCTTGACGTTCGTACCGCCATGGCTGAGGTGCTCAATGAGTTCGTTTCCACACGTGCAAACGGACAGAAGCTGTCCGTGTCAGAGCTTGCCGCTCAGAAGACGACTACACGGTCTCCGATGGCGCAGGCCTACCTCGACTACTTTGCGAAGGTCGACAAGGAGGGCGGAGGTTACAAGCGGATTGTGGATGACATCTCGTCCAGCGCAGTCTTGATCCGGAAGAACCGCGCGATGGCCGAGGCCGACGCTGCGTCTGGCGGCACCCCGATGTTTGGCGACGTAACGACGCTCTCTCAGCTTGATGTGATGCGAGACTTCTCACACCGAACAGGGGTTGAAATCGACGAGGGGCAATTCATCAAGACGGATAGCCTTGCAGGAGCTGTTCAGTTTGAGGCCGAACGGCGTGGGCAAGCTTTGCGAGATGCCATTGACTATGCGATGCGCAAGGAAGGTATGGCTCCTATTTCAGCTCCGAAGCCTTTCAAGTTAGTTGAAGTTGGGCGTGATGGAGATAAAGTTCATCGCGTTTTTGGCCTCGATGGGAAGCCCGATCTTATGGTGATGCCCGAGGGGGTTGATGGTGTTTTGCCGCTCCCGGTACGACTGCAGGAAGGTACGCTTAACGGCGACCACATTCGCAAGCACGAGAAGGAGCTTCAACAGGCTGGTTATTCAAATGTTGAACACGCACTTTACGATGTTGTGAGGAATTGGGCGTGGGTGTCCAAAGGAACGAAGGCTGACAGTTTGCGCATTGTTCGTCCTATTGTTGTTGATGAGAAAGGGCGACTGACCCGTGCTGTAATTCAGGTTGAGTTTCAGAAGGTGGCGGGGGTTTATCGTGTTGGGTCAGTGTTCTATAGCAAGCAACCTATAGAAAAAGAAACCCTGTTGCTTGATCGTCAGACTCACGACCGTGGCCTCCTCTCGTTACACAAAGGGCAACCTCAGGACTGGCATCCACCCGCGACTTCAGTCGGCAGCAACAGGGATTCAGGAGCTACGATAGCTGATCGTCAGGCTCACGACCGTGGCCACACCTCAAAGGATGTCTGGCACCCACTCTCGCCTTCAGTAGAAACTACCGCATCTCTTGATAAAAGTATCGGTCAGGATCTTGGTAATGTCAAGACTTTTAAAGCCCTTGCTGATGCAGAAAAACGAGCCAAAGACTCAGCAATCGTGAAAGAGAGCATGGCAAAAATTCGTGACTCCGAAAACGATGCTGAACTCAAGCAGTTGACTCGTCAGGCCCTGATTGCTCTTGACGACTCGCCGGATATGGCGATTCCGCTTGTGGACGAAAACGGAAACCCTGCCGCGATTAGCGCTGCCGAGCTGATCGCTCGTGAAGATGCTCGAGCGGCTGAGCTTGAGAAGATTGCGATTGATGGTGTTGCTACCGCCGTCGCGTGTGCCTTGGTAAACAATGGGATTTAAAAATGACGGACTTTCGTAAAAAGCAGATGCGCAAAGAGTGCGTCGAACGCGTACAACTTTCTCTCGGGAAAAAGATTACGCCAACAGAAGCATCAGATTTGTTGGCACAGGTGCGGGCGAGAATGGCGGCGCTTCGTCTTAAGGATCCGGTGGCTTGGGATGCTATGTCTAAACAGGCGCGAGTAGATATGGCTGTCAAGGAAGTCCAAGAGGCGATGATGGCAGAGGCGTTGAAGATCAAACAGCGTGCTCGCTTAACTGTGCTCGCGCAGGCCCGCGTTGAGAAGAGCATGGCCACTGCACGCAAGCGTGGCTACCACGGCTACTCGGCGGGTATGCAGGTCCTGCAGGAGGTCGATCGCTATGTGCAGGCGACTCAGTCGGAAGTGGCGTCTGACTTTCTGGTGGCTCTGGAAGGAAAGCAGAAAGGCATCCTCGGCCTGATGGAAGACAAGAACTTTGCTCGTGACGTTGTGCGAGAGGTCTACGGTCAGGATACGGGTTCCGAGATGGCCAAGGAGGTTGCCGGTGTCTGGGTGTCGATGTCAGATTCCGCCGTCGACCGATTCAATGCCGCCGGCGGCAATCTGGGCAAGCTCGAGCACTACGTGCCGCAGACACACGACGATGCGCGCATGAGACAGGCCGCAGAGATCCTCAAGGGTGACTCTGCCTTTCAACGCTTCCAACATGAATTTGGCTACACGGCAAACGGCGTGAACCCATACGGCGACAATCAACGGGCGTGGGTGGCGTATGTCTTTGAGCGCATCGACAAGAGTCGCTACGTCGATCTCAATGGCGAGCAGATGACAGATGAGGACATCGTGCGAATGCTTCTGAAGGCGTATGACACGATTGTCCAGAACGGCGCGGAAAACTTTGAGCTTTCGTCTGTGGCCGGTGAGGGCTTTGGCGGCGGCGCTAGCAGGGCTAACCGTGGTGATCTGCACAGGTCGATCCACTTCAAGGACGCCGAGGCGTTCATCGAGTATCAGGAGATGTTCGGTCATGGCCCCTTCTTTGGCAATATGCTCGGCTCTCTTCGCCGCACGGCAAAGGATGCCGCGCTGCTAGAGATGATGGGGCCGAACCCCAACAACATGAACCAGGGCATCAAGCGCATGTGTCAGGCCGAAGCGGACCAGATGAACGGCAAAATGCAGGGTGTCCTTGCGCCGCTCAAGGCAAAGCGAATCGGTCTGTCGAAGGATTACTACGACTCGGCCTGGTCGGTCCTGAACGGTGAGGCGTCGTCGGTCCGCCCCGACAGGCAGTTCGTCGCCAGTCTCTGGGGCGGCGCTCGAAACCTCGAGGTCGTCGGCAAGCTGCAGAGTACTTTCATCAACTCTTTGCCCGACATTGCAACGTACTTTGTCGCCTCTGGGTTGCACAAGGTTCCTATGCTGAGGGCGACGGCAAACCTCTGCCAGGCGTGGGGCGGCGAGTCCAAAGACATCGCGCGCCGCGCGGGCCTGATGGCCGACGCGCTTGCGTCGAATCTCGATCGCTTCGGGCAGAACAATGTCGGACAGGGTTGGACGGGCATGCTTGCCAACGCGATGATGAAGTTCTCCCTGCTCGATCAGTGGACCAACGGCGTCAGGCAGGCGTCCATGATTAACATGATGGGTGTCATGTCGCAGGTAAAGAACTGGAACTGGGACGCGTTGGAGCCGTTCCAAAAGCGACAGTTGGAACGCCTCGGCGTTACTGAACGTGATTGGAAGCTGTGGCAGGCCGCCAAGCCGTATAAGGCACACAATGGCGCGCGCGTCCTCACGAGACAGGACATCCGAGAGGTCGACCTCGATGTGCTGAACGGCATCAACCCCGACCCGGATAGCCTCGACCCGCAGATCGACAATCCGTTCACGCAGAGAGACGTCGATCACGCGGTATCGACCTACGTAGCGTTCCTGCGCGATGAGTCCGGTCTTGCTTCGCTTGCTCCCGATCTGAGGACAAGAGCCCTTTCCAACATCGCGGGCGGGCGCGGCACCTTCGGCGGCGAGGTCATGCGCTCGGTTCTGCTCTTCAAGAGTTTCCCGATCGGCTTTGTGCTGAGGCACCTCGAGCGAGGGAAGGATCTTGTGCAGACTCGCGGGAATGCCAGCGCAGCAAAGTATGCCGCCGCCGTCATTGTCGGTTCGACGATCTCTGCCGCGATCTCGGTTCAACTGAAAGAACTGATCGCGGGCAAGGACGTGCAAGACATGAGCCTTAGCAACACAGACTTCTGGGCGCAGGCGTTGACGACGGGCGGCGGCCTTTCGTTCCTTGCGGACATGATCCTTGCAGGCGTAGACGGCAAAAACGCCTACGGCTCTCCGAACTTCCTGAAGTTCCTCGGCCCCGTTGCCGGCACGATGCTCGACACCTGGGACGTCGCCAAGGCTGCGTGGAACGAGGGGGTGTATGACAAAGAAAGCTATGCGGAAGCGAAGGCGCTCAAGCTTGCGCGAGGACACATGCCTTTTGTGAACCTCTGGTACACGAAGGCTGTCTTTGACCGTGCGGTTTACAACGACCTCATGGACTTCTGTTCCCCAGGCTACACGGCGAGGATGGAAGCGTGGGCGATGAAGACGGCAGGCCAGGAATACTGGTGGGGTTTGGACAAGCTCGAACCTACGCGCATGCCGAAGATGGCGACGAATCCTGATTTGTGATATAGTTTCACCGGAATGGAGAAATAAGTTCTCCGTTCCGATAGGAGAAAAAGATGAAATTAACAGAGTATGGAAAACTGGTTCGTAAAGCCAGAATTGATGCGGGCATCACCATGCTCACTATGGCAGAGGCCCTGAGCGTTGCTCCGTCGTTTCTCAGTGCAACAGAGGTTGGAAACAAAAAAATTCCTGAGTCTTTTGTGGCAAAGGTAGTTGCGTATTTCCGGTCTTTGGGGGTGGAAGTGTCGAAGTTGCAGGAGGCTGCTGATGTTTCCAATGAACAGGTATCCATTGAAGGCCTCACCCCGGCGCAACAGTTTTTGGTCTCTGGCTTCGCAAGAACGGAATTGACCGCTAAACAGATTGACGAGCTTTCAGAAATGTTGTCGAAGATCCAGAAAGGAGGTCTATGAGTCTTCGTGGATTTAGAGTCCCGCGTGCTACGGTGCATCAAATCCGTACTATTGCGGAAGCACTCAGGCATACGCTACAAGGACAGAACTTCAAAAGCATGGAAGTGTTTTTAGATGGCATGATCAACGACTTGAAGTTGTTGATCGTTCCAGATAATGCTTCTGAGTTACCTGGTGGGGTTGAGGCTGGGTATGATCCAGAGAAACGGTGCATATTGCTCAGAGATTCGGATTACATCGCTCTGTGCCATGGAACTGGGTGCCGAAGTAGATTTACCTTTTGGCATGAGTTTGGCCATTTCTTTTTGAATCACAGGCGTGTGATTGGAAGAGCTGTAGCTAACGAGTTGCCTCATTCTTACGAAGAAGATTCTGAATGGCAGGCGAATACGTTTGCGGCCGAATTTCTGATGCCGTATAGCGTGATTAAGCGTGAAGGGCTGACTACGGCAGACCAGATTATGCATCGGTTTAAGGTTTCAAGGCCTGCTGCTGAGGTGAGACTGAGAACCATAAAAGAAGAAGGGCGCTAAGAAGTACCAGTTCTTAGCGCCCGGTAGGGAGATAACCTGGGTGGACTCCCTCCTTGCATATTTTCAGCGCCTGTTAGTGTATAGCTAATGAAAGGCGTCGTCAAGGTTCTCGCTGCCCAGGAAAGGATTGGCAACATTATGTTAAGTCCAATCAAACACGGTCCTGCGCCTGTGGGATACCGTTGGGTTTATTGTCGATCTTATCGTCATTACCGATCAGGTAAGTTGATGATCGCGAGCGACTATGGATACGAAGCTTGGGCTTTCCTCGTTCGAGCCTAAGTAGAGTTTTCCAATAACCTTTTTAGCCCCGCTTATGCGGGGTTTTTTGTGCGCGTGTGCCGTTCTTTTCGCACGAAACTGGCTCTCATCATATGGGGGCCTTTTTCTATGATTGAGTATGTGAAAAGACTGGCCGGGCCGTTCACGGCAGAGGGAGCGACAAACCTTCCTTTTGGCTTCAAAATCTTTGATCCGACAGATGTTTTCGTTGCCGCGTCGACCGATCCGAATGTGTCATCAATGGCGTTGGTATATGGAAAAGATTACTCGGTAACGATGAATGCAGATCAGGACGCGGTGCCTGGTGGCACTGTCGTTCTGAACTCTCCGATCTCTTCGGGACAAGTTGTCGTGATTGGTTCGGCTGTAGCCTACACGCAGAACACGCAGCTGACCAACTTCTCTCGCTTCCCTCCGGAGATAATCAATGAGTCTCTTGACCGCATAGTCGTCCAGATTCAACAGCTTGTTGAGCTGACGGGACGAACGATTTCACTCCCGCCTACATCAAATCTTACTGTCAGCGAGTTTCTTGACAATCTTTTCAATGCAGCGAAATCCGCGGCAAAATCTGCCGAAGAAGCGAAGAAGTTCGCTCAGATATGCGAAGAGATCAAGCAGAACATCTTCATCTACTCGTGGGACATCCCGCACGTGGTCGACACGCTCGACGACGTGGAGAAGTATCCGTATGACGGGTTCTTTGCCGTCGGCGGCTACGGCGATCCAGGGCACCACGGGCAGGACATCAGCAATCGCGTCGTGAAGGCTTCGGGTAGTACCAAGCTGAGGACGCTTGGCGAACGGTTCTCGGACGTCGTCAATGTGAGGGACTTCGGAGCAAAGGGCGACGGAGTGGCGGATGACACCGAGGCGATTCAGGCGGCAATAGCTGCGACTGGTGAGCCGAGTGTAAACGCATATGGCACAAAGACACTGTCGGCACAGGTTCTTTTCCCGAAGGGTGACTACTTAGTCTCAGACTCTGCACTTTTAGAATTTACCAACTCTTTTATAGGCCTCGGGGCTAACCTTCTTTATCAAGGGGAAAAAAATCCAGTAGGGGCTTCTTTTAGAAATACTCTGTTTATAGATCCTTGTAGATCGATAACCATCGACGGGCAAGTTGTCCCGTATGTGACGAGAGATGGACTTATCAATATCGGTAACGGGCAGTTAATTATTTGGCCTGATCTCGACGGAGATGGAGATTACGATGCTGATATTTATGCCGCAGGCAATATGTATCTCGTTGGTGAATCCTCTATCCACCTTATACACGGTGATCAGGGTCGTCTTCGAGTGGCCGCTGAGGCTCCTGCCAGCTGGTCCGACGGTACTGGGGTAGTTTATCTTCAACCGTCGGGAAATTATTCAGGTACGAAAGTAAGTAACTTACAAATATCCCCGTACAAAAGTAGCTTCCCGATCGCGTTTTTTGATTCTACGACTCACTATGTCGGCATTGGTACCAGTACGCCTGAAACAAACTTGCACGTTCATTACGCAGGCAAAAAGCAGACCATTGGAAAGTTTTCAAATGCGGGGTCGTCTTGCTTAATTTCGTATGCGGCATCGGGAACTTCTGGGACAGTTTGTGCAGGTGCAAGTGCAAACAATTACTCAGTCAGAGCTAGCGGGGGAGGAACATTTGCGTTTGGGTATAACGAATCACAAGGCAACGTTGAGGCGGATTTTGATGTTTATCAGTACGGCTCTCGTGTGTTCAGAATTGATTCGTCGACTTCCGCCATATGCCCTGGTAGGGACGCTACTCAGCAGTTGGGTTCGTCTTCTTTCAGATACTCGACAATTTTCGCAAGCACAGGTTCGATTAACACTTCCGACGAACGTGAAAAGCAGAACATTATTAAACCAGACGAAGCATTGATGAGAGCTTGGGGAAGGGTCAACTTCCGTGTATTTCAATTCAAAGATGCAGTAGAAAAGAAAGGCGCTGATGCAAGACTTCATGTAGGCGTAATTGCTCAAGAAGTAAAGGCTGCATTTGAATCTGAAGGATTAGATGCTAATAGATTCGGTCTACTTTGCTATGACGAATGGGAAGACGAATACGAAACAGTAGAGGTCGTAGACACACCAGAAGTTCTCAATGAGCAAGGTGAGGTTATTACTCCTGCAATTACCCATGTAGAGAAGAGATTGATTACTAAAGCAGGTAATCGCTATGGGATTAGATACGAGGAGGCTTTAGCTCTTGAGTGTGCTTACCTCCGTTGGGAACTTAAACAGATTAAACAAAACCAGTGGTGCGCATGATGGAACATGAATATCTACACGGCCGTGCCTTCGTAAAGAAGAGCAAGGGCAAGATTCAAATCTTCGAGACGCCTTATGGGCTTGGTGACTTCGTGCCTGCCGTAGCAGAAGGCACGACGATGCCGCGAATGCTCAAGGACCGCTTCGCTGATGTTGTCAATGTCAAGGACTTCGGTGCCGTTGGTGACGGCATTCATGACGATACTGAAGCAATTCGAGCTGCTTTTGCCAGTGGTAAAAATGTTTACATCCCAATGGGAGTTTACGTCTGTACTGGTGAGCTTGAGCTAGTGACACCTGGCCAAAAAGTTTATGGCGCAGGTATGGGCATGGGATACAGATTCTCTGGTGCGTGGAGTTCCACGCATTGGTCCGATGTCTCTACTATCTTGATGAAAGGTGAGGGACAAAAGCGTCTTCGTACTCGAATTAAGTCTCGTCAAACAGTTGTCGAGTTGGGTGACGATCCTTTAAGCGTTGCTATCAATATCCAAGCTGAAGGTGTTGTGCTCGAGGATTTCTGTGTTAGATTGGATGTTGAGGTCTCTGAAGAGGCACTTGAAGCCTGCGCTTCGTGGAATAGAACTCCAGAACAGCAGGCTTTGGTCGAACAGGAAAGAACGAACCTTGGTGCTGATTGGGACGTTGGTATCTTCAGCGGCTCTCGTACTTGGGGCGTATACGACCGAGTTGCTGTGGTTGGATACTTCCGTCAGGCGGGCTTTTGGATGGACTTCACGCAAGATCCGAATCTTCCGCGATTTAACGACTTAAAGGGTAATCCCTACCCTCAGTCGAATGTGCCTAACGGAAACGATGGCCACAACTTCTTTAGCTGCTATACCTTCGGCGCACGTTGGGGGCTTGTGTGGCGTGGACCTGACTCCGACGATCCTAACGTTCGCTTCTATGACAACACGCGAGATTATTACGATCAGCTTACGAACTCAACTGTCAAAGACCACCGTGGGAGCTTCGGCGGATCAGACTTGAATTGCTTTGGTTGCACTTTTTATGGCAATTCGCACCACACGCAATTGCAACTTTATCCTCTTGAATTGAAGGATCCTTTGGCCGATATGGGTAAAGGCGCTGGTGCACTGTTTATCTCAGGCCTAGCTGGCAATGCAAGTGGTCGTTGTCATGGTCATCGATTCATTGCAACTAGATTTGCTGCTTGTGGGCCTTGGCGCGTGTGCCTGGGGGTTACTGGTCGAGACTCCTTCATCAACTGCGTCATTGACATAGAGCAACTTCGAAACATTGATGGCTCTTCTGTCAAGATGGATGATACAAACAACTATGGTCCATTCTGGTGTAGTCCCTATGTCTATGACTGCAGACTTTTCGGTCAGTCAGGTTTGTGGTATCGAAAGTTCCTTGATCCAGAGACTCGAGACCTTGAAGTTCTCTGCACCGATCAGTATGGGCCGAAAGAGTCGACGCGATTGCTTACGCGGCGAATAGATCTTGGTGTTGGCACCGTCGGGAACGTTGATACTGGCTCATCGTATGTATCTCTGAACTCCGGGGATGGATCTCCGTGCCTTGTGCAGTTCAAAACTAACGGTAAGCTCGTAGGCAGTCTCAAGCATTATGCGTCTGGCACTTTTGCATATTGCCAACCTTCTGACGGTAGCTCTTTAGAAAAAGTGGCGATCCGTGGCGGGCTTAATGGCACGCAGATTGACTTTCGAGGCATTGCGAATGCGCCGGTTGATTTTTACGGGAATTCGACTTTCGGCATTCGATTGTTGGATTATGATTCGCATGCCCTGTTTTTTAGGCACGAACCCAACAATAAATATATGGCTGTTGATGCGATCGTTCGTGCTGCTAAAGATGGCGAATACTCGCTCGGTACGCAATCAGCGCGTTGGTCTCAGGTCTACGCTTCTACAGCAACGATCAGCACATCAGACGAACGTGAAAAAACTTCTGTCGGCACTCCCGCTGAAGCGCTCATGCGTGCTTGGGACAAGGTCAACTTCCGCGTGTTCCGGTTCAAGGACGCTGTAGAGAAGAAGGGTTCCGATGCCCGTCTTCACGTTGGCGTGATCGCCCAACAGGTCATCGAGGCCTTCGCCTCGGAAAGACTGGATGCAACTCGCTACGGTCTCCTTTGCTACGACAAGTGGGAGGATCGATACGAGGATATTGAGATCATTGACCAGGTTGAAGTTGCAGACGAAGAGGGGCGCATTATTACTCCTCAAAAAACTCATATCGAGCACCGTCTCGTGACTCCTGCTGGAGATCGCTACGGCATTCGCTACGAGGAGGCCCTGGCTCTCGAAGCAGCTTATCAGAGGTGGAAGCTCCAGAAGATCGAGGCCACTCTTGCCACGATGGGGGTGAAGCTATGAACGCCAGTAACTTTGCCCACGCTGGCCTATCTTTACTCTTCCAATCGGCAACGACACTGATTGCTTACTTCTGTGGGTTTTCTATTGTGGATGCCTCATGCCTTGGCGGTTCGGTAGCGATAGGATTCTACATTGGAAGGGAGGTAACCCAAGCCGAGAGAAAGGCAGGAGGTAACCCTTGGTGGGTTGGCTTTGATGTTCGAAGATGGACGCTTGACGCCAAGCTCGATCTTCTCTTTCCTGTAGTCGCGTGTTTGGGGCTGGTTGCTTTGATAGCGGCTTTTGCGCAGTAAGTCTTGAACCCCGTCGGTGGAAACATCGGCGGGGTTTTTGATTAAGTGCGCGTGTGCGTTCTGATGTGCGAGATACTGGTCTTGCACGAGGAGAGGAGGCTATTCCGAGCCGACGCTTCGTGCAATTTGAATGGAGGATTTGCTATGGGTGAATTCGCAAGCAAGGGTGTCGCAGGAAGCGGCCTTGGACTCGGTATCGCTGGTACGGCTTTGGGTCTTCTCAACGCCAACGGCAACGGCGGCCTTCTCGGCGGTCTGTTGGGCGGTGGTTATCAGAACGCTCAGGCTGGCATGGCGCTCAATGCTCTGGCTGAAAAGGACGCGAAGATCGCGGAACTGACGGCCATGCGCTACAGCGACAACCAGGATGCGGCGGTCTACAAGCAGACGCTTGCCGACAACAAGACGCTTCGAGACGAGATGTACGCCTACATCACGCCGATTGCGCAGGAGTCCGCGGCCAATCGCGAACGCGTGGCGGTGCTTGAAGCACAGCAGAAGTGCGAAGCTGAAAAGGCTCAGCTGCGCGAACAGATCGTCACGCAGAAGATCGACCGCGTCGCCTCCGACTGTGCATGCGGCCTCAACAATCTGGCCACCGAGGTCGGCTGTCTCAAGGCTCGTGTCAACGCCATCACGAAGGAGGTCGTGCCGCTTGGCGCAATCTGCCCGCAGCCGATGCCCCGTTACAACGAGTGGACGTCTCCCGAAGGCGCGACTCAGGTGACGGTCTCCAATCCCGCCCGAACGACGGCGCAGCAGTAACCGGTAGGAGCGCGTCATGAACGTTGAAGTCTCCCAGATACCGACGATTGCCAGCGAATTCATCACCACGGTGGTCATGCCGAAGGCACCCACCGGGCTCCTGAAGTTTGGCATCGGCTTCGTCTCCCCCTACATCCGCGACGCCGTAGCGATGCGTGTCGAGCAGTCCCTGCCGACGCTCAAGATGCTCGGCATCGTGGACGAAGGGAAGGTTGATCTTGACCGTGCATCCGCGGCCGCCTACGCCGCGCTCGAAGAGGCCGGCGGCAAGGTGGAGCTTAGCGGCTACATGGTCGACAAGGCGGACATCGACGCGCTCCTTGAGATCGCGAAGAAACACGCGGTCGAATAAGGAGAAAGTCATGGACTTGAAGGACATGCGAAAGATGCAGGGTGAGCGCACCGAGGAAGAGCTTCTGGAGAAGATCGACAAGATCCTCGACGACGCTCGGGACGGTCACTACAGCCTGACATCCCAGAACCTGGAAGATCTTTGCGAAGCGTGGGAGTGCATTAAGCACATCCGTACGGTTCTAGCGATGGATCGTTAACCATGCAGGGGGCGATCCAGTCGTCCCCTTTCTTTTCAATCATGCTGACAACCCTGCAGAACCTCATTCCTCAAGGAGCGGAGAGAGTCATGCTGACCGCAGGCGGTGTGCTGGGCGGTGCCTTGTCTTTCGCCTTCGGCGACGTAGGGCCGTTGCTCTGGTGGCTTGTCATCTTCACGGTGACGGACTTCTTCCTTGGCACAGGCATAGCCGTGCTTCAAGGGCAGTGGTCGAGCCATAAGAATTTTCTGGGCATCCTGAAGAAGGCACTGATGTTCGCCATCGTAGCACTCGCCCATGGGCTCGACGAAGTCTTCGCGCCCGTCATCCACTTTCAGATTTTTCAAAGCATCACCATCTGCGCCTACGCGGCGGGTGAGTTCGGCTCCATCATCGATACCTTGGAGCGCGGAGGCTTGGGCGGTGCGGTTCCGCCCGTGCTCCGTCGGCTTGTCAAAACCCTCAACGAACGCATTGAAGCGCACGCCGAAGAAGAAATGGCGAAGCGCGGGTTAACCGTGGAAAAGGAGAAAGACAATGAGTGAAACGAGAGCCCTTACGGCTTGGCCGGTCGAGTTGGCCGCAGACTTCATTGAACAATGGGAAGGCTTCCGCGAGACGGCGTACCTATGCCCCGCGGGCGTGCTCACCATCGGCTTCGGCCACACCGGTCCCGACGTGAAGAAGGGGCAAGTCTTGACGTACAAGGAAGCCTACAACACGCTCATTGATGACCTCAAGCGCTGCGCCTCGGGCCTTGCCGTCTGGGTCAACGTCTACCTAACCGAAGGCCAGTACGTAGCGCTTATGAGCCTTGCGTACAACCTCGGCGTGGACGGCGTCGTCCACAAGTGCCCGAAGCTCATGCGAGCGGTCAACGCTGGCGACGTGGAGGAAGCCGCCAGCCAGTTTTTGGACGTGAACAAGGCCAACGGCAAAGTCTTGCCTGGGCTCACGCGCCGCCGTCAGGCCGAAGCAAAACTGTTTCTTGGGGAGTCGTGCGCAGTTGGGGCATGAGCGCCGACCTCGGTAGATAAAATTAAACCCGCCCAATGTTTGCAGACGGCGGGCGGGTTTATTGATCGATTACCGAGGAGAGATCTCGATGGACGTTAGTCTACCATTTTCGCGCGAATTTCTCAGCATGGCGTGCTTGCTTTTAGGAACTGTTATGACTTCAAAGGCTGCCCTTAAAGGGCGCATCAATGGCTTTCAATGTTTCATTGGTATTGTCGGATTCTTTATCATGTGGTTCATTGTTGTGCAGACGGCATATGAGTGTGTCGGACGATGGATGCTTGATTTCACCGGCTCTCGTGTGCCGGAGTTGGTGTCATTGATCTGGTGGCCGACAGAGCTTGCGATTGCGCCGCTCGTGATGACTCTCTATCTCACGCTCATGAGTGGAGTCGTCCTGTTTTCCTTCGTAGGGTCGGACGATGACGACGAGGACGAAATGCGTGCTCATCGACGTGCCGTTTTTGCGGTGGCTCAATGGCTCAACTGGCGTCTTCTTGGTTGCCTTGCCGGATACTGGGTGCTGTCTCGCGTCATACGCTACATTGTCTTGCCTAGGTTTGGAATCGTGCTATGAAGAACGGCCTTGTCTTGATCATTGCGGTCTGTGCCTTCTTTGGAGGTTATCGCTATGCCGCCGCCCTGTACGGGCAGGACATCGCTGAACTGCGCGAGGACTACGCAGCGAGGGTGCAGTCTCTTGAGATCAAGTACCGTGAGAAGGAGAGGACTTATGCACAGAGCCTGGTGGATGCGTGGGAGGCCCGGGACAAGGCGCTTGCTCGCGTCGACGATCTTGGCGCTGATCTTGAGCGGGTGCGCAAGCAAGCAGCCGACGCTCGCAGTCGATTGTCCGGAGCCGGTCCGGATTCCTGCAAGTCTTGCAGAGAGCAGCTTTCCAGATGCTCGGGCATTGTCGTCCGAGGCGCGGAGTTGGTTAAGCGAGGCGTCGAGCTTTCTGAGCGAGTTGCGATAGACAAGGACGCTCTGACAAAGATCGTCAGTCAGTGACGAAGTTGTAGACGAACTCAGCCGAAAACTTAGACGAAGGGGTGGCGTCAAAATGGGTCGAAATTGCCTTGTAATCATTCCGCCCCAACGGTTTGAGGATGGCGCCTATAAATACTTCGTTAGACGAACATTTAGACGAAAATGCCCCACTTACCATTGATCGGTAGGTGGGGCGTTTTTTGTGCCTTTGGAAAACGTCACTTCTTCTTCGGCATGATCGTGTCGGCCCACGACTGCATGACGGGACGACGTAGCTCGCATAGGTCGTCACGCTGATACGTTTGCTCTACGGCGTTGCCGGTTGCGTGCATCAAGCATTTCTCAGCAACTACCCTGTCAATGCCGTTTCTTGCCGCCCAGTCTCGGAAGGTCGAACGGAATCCGTGCATAGTCACTTTGCCGTCTGTGAGTCTGCTGACCGTGTGATACGGGTTGTCAATGCGGATTGGTCTATGCGCCCAGTAAGGTGATGGAAAGAGCGGGCCTTTCCGGCTCGGATTGGCGGCAAGCAGCACTTCAATGGCTTGATCGCTCAGGGGAACGCGGTGCGGGAACGGTTTGCGGTCTTTTCTGCGAGCGGGCGGGATGTACCAGATTCTTTCGTCGAGATTGATTTCATCCCAAAAGGCGAGCGAAAATTCCTTGCGGCGCGTTGAGGTCAAGATGCCGAAGAGCGCGGCCAGACGCGAAGGAGGCTCCCCGACCTCACCTGCAAGCAATCGGCTGACAATGTCGATCGTCTCATCAAGCGTAGCGGCAGGGCAATGCCTGGTGGTGTAGATGCGTTGAGGTGATGGCAGCCATGCGTCAAGATTGCCGCGCCATGTAGCCGGATTCTCTTTGTTGTAAAACCCTTCACGCTTTGCATAGGCAAAGACTGTCTCCAAGAACCCACGTGCTTTGACGCCTGTCGGGGTCTGATCCTTCCAGAGTGGATTGAGGATCGAAAGGATGTGAGACGTTTCGACCTCTTTGATCGGCATGTCTCCGATGTGCTGGACGGCGAGGCCGAGGATGCACCGACGCCATTCATTGATGCTGTGCTTGTTCTTGTACTGCTTGACCTCAATGATGATCGGGATGATGCGCTCTGCATATTCTTTGAATGTTGGTTCGTGCTTTGTCTTTACCGGTGCTTTCTTTTCTTCTCTGAAAGCCTTCGGGTCGACTCCCTGTGTGAGGAGGGTGTGGCATTTGAGCGCCTCATCCTTCGCCATTTGAATTTTGATGATTGCCGGATCCCCTAGCGAGAGATCCTTGCGCTTTCCGTCGAATGTGTATCGGAAGACAAACGATCTGCTGAGTCCATTTCTTCGGACGACGAGGTACAAATTCGGCGCGATCTTATATCGTCCATCGCCTACTGTCAGAATGTTTTTGGCCGTTATGTTCATGGCGTGTCCCACAAAATTGAATCCCCGAGGTGCCGAACGGGCCTTTTGTCCCACAGTTGTCCCACAGGCTGACAGCGTGTAGGCGGTGTGCAGGTGGCGTGACGGTGTCGGGGGTACGGCCATGCTAACACGAAAAACCCCGCTACATAGCGGGTATGTAGCGGGGTAGTGGTTAGCATGTAGCTAGGCTGTAGAGGAGCCGATCACTTAGAAGCGGAAGTCGCGTTCGCCGTCGGCGATGCGGATCAGGCGCTTTTCGCTGGCGATGCGGATCTTCTCGTGCGGGATCTTCGGGAGTTCGTTGGCGATGACGCGCTCGCCGGCCTCGCGGGTTTCCTTCGAAGCGTAGTCGCACATGTACTCCTTCATCGTCATGATGGCGTTGGCCTGGCAGTACGTGGCGATGCTGCCGTCCTTGGCCCATTCCATGAAGCGGTCGCCCGTGCGGCCGGCGCGGTAGCAAGCCGTGCAGAAGGACGGAAGGTAGTGGTTCTCGAGGAGCCAGCGGACGATTTCGTCGAGCGAGCGGCGGTCGTTCGTCTCGAACTGTTCGGTCTTCTCCTCCATCTCCTGAACGGAGCGGATGGCGTAGCCGCCCACGGACGTGCGGGAGCCGCCGGAGATCTGGGAGATGCCGAGCTTGAGGGCTTCGGTGCGGATGCGCTGGCCTTCGCGGGTCGACATGATCATGCCGGTGTAGGGCACGGCCATGCGGATGAGCGCGACGATCTTGAGGAAGAGGTCGTCGGGCACGGCGTTCTCGAAGGAGGCCGGATCGATGTCGTCGGCCGGGCAGATGCGCGGCACGGAGATCGTGTGCGGACCGACGCCCCAGACGGCTTCAAGATGCTCGGCGTGCATGAGCAGGCCGACGAAGTCGTAGCGGCAGAGATCAAGCCCGAAGAGTACGCCGAGACCCACGTCGTCGATGCCGCCTTCCATGGCGCGGTCGTGCGCCTCGGTGTGGTAGGCGTAGTCGGACTTCGGTCCCTTCGGATGCAGCTCCTCGTAAGCCTTGCGGTTGTAGGTCTCCTGGAAGAGCTGGTAGGTGCCGATCTCGGCCTCGTGAAGCTTGCGGTAGTTCTCGACTGTCGTGGCGGCGATGTTCACGTTGAGGCGGCGGATGGCGCCGTTCTTGTGCTTGATCGAGTAGATGGTCTTGATGGACTCGAGGATGTACTCGATCGGATTGTGCTTGGGGTGCTCGCCCGCCTCAAGGAGCAGGCGCTTGTGGCCGAGGTCCTGGAGCGCGATCACCTCGTTGCGGATCTCCTCCTGCGTGAGCTTCTTGCGCACGATGCTCTTGTTCTTGGCATGGTACGGGCAGTACGTGCAGGTGTTGACGCAGTAGTTCGAGAGGTAGAGCGGCGCGAAGAGCACGATGCGGCTGCCGTAGATGTGCTCCTTCACCTTGATGGCGGTCTCGAAGATCCTGTCGTTGACCTCCTTGACGTCGCAGGCGAGCAGCACGGCGGCTTCGCGGTGGGTCAGGCCCTTGAACTGGGCGGCCTTGTCAAGGATGCTCATGAGCAGCGGAACGTCCGACTTGTGCTCTTCGGCGTAGGCGAGCGTGTCGCGGATTTCCTGATCGTTGATGAACTCTTCCGCTACGCGGGACTTGGGGTCGTAAATGGCCATTTTTTTCTCGTCGAGTTGACTGGGGTCTTGTGGGATGTGCACTCCGCCTCAAAAGCAAAACGGCCGATCAGATGTCCTCTGAATCGGCCGTGTTGCTTGTGTTTCGGAGAGTTGCAGGCTGGGTGTCTCAGGCCGTGCCTGCCGTGTTGGAAAGTATTTTGCCTTATGCCTTTTATTTTGTAAAATGCAAATATTGCACGGCAGATTGCGGAAAATGAAATTGTCGGTGAGGTCCGGAAGGAGGATGAAATGGAACTGAAGGCAAGGTCGATCAAGCTCTTTTGCGCGGTGGTGGAGACGGGGTCGCTCCTCTCGGCCGCGAACCAGAACGCGATGAGCGCGCCCGCGGCGAGCAGGGCGGTGAGCCAGCTCGAGGACAGGCTCGGCTGCAGGCTCTTCGACCGCTCGACGAAGAACCTGACGCTCACGGAGGACGGCAAGGCGTTCTATCGCGTGGCGAAGGAGTCGATGCGCGCCTGGCACATGCTCGAGGACTTTCCGAAGCAGAGGGCCTCGACGAAGAAGCAGCTGCGCATTGCCGTGCTCGCCCGCCACTGCAGCAACGTGATCATTCCCGCAGTGGCGAAGATCCTCAAGGCCCACGAGGAGACGCTGAGGATCACGATGGACGTGCACCAGAGCCGCGACATCTACTACTCTAAGTTCTCGCATCCCTTCGACGTGGGCTTCGGCACGCTGCTCAGCAGTCACGACGACCTGCAGAAGGAGGCGATCGCGCACCTGCCCTTCAGGCTGGTGGTTCCGAAGACCAATCCCATGAGCCGGATGGAGAAGGTGAGGCTCGAGGACTATGCGCACGAGAACTTCATCCTGCTTTCCGCCGACAAGCTTGAGCGCGAGTACATCAGGAGCCTGCATCCCGCGCTCACGCCCGACAGGATCGTGGCCGAACTCTCCTCGACGCAGGTGGCGCTGAGGTTCGTCAAGCGCGGCATCGGCGTACACATCACGGACGAGCTCGCGGCGATGAGCGTCTCGGACGACTGCGCGGCGGTCCCCCTCGAGAACCCGCTCACGATTCCCTTCTACGTCTTCTGGCCTGTCACCTCGGAGAGCCTCTGGCCCGAAATCAGGCAGTGCATCGCCGAGATCGCGGGCAGCATCCGCGCGGCGGGCATCCCGCTCACGGAGGCGGGCGAGAGCTATCTGAAGGCCTGATGAGGTCCTGGGTCGAACGGCGGCCGAAGGGAAGCGGAAAGGAAAAATCCCACGGCCGGCAGCGGCGCGCGGGATTTTTTTCAAGGCGTCGCGGGACGGTCGTCCCGCGGCGGAAGGCTCATCGGATCAGACCCAGCCCTTCCGGCGGAACTCCTTGAGCTTCGCGGCGAAGTACTTCATGTCGTCGGGTGTCGAGAGCGAGACGCGGCACCATTCGACGGCGGGCGGGAACGGGCGGCCGACGAGGATGTTCTCCGCCTTCATGCGGTCCTGGAAGGGCTTGAGCGGGGCCTTGAGGTTCATGAAGATGAAGTTCGTCTGGCTGTCGAGGTACTCGATGCCGAGTTCGTCGAGGGTCTTGCAGACGATCACGCGGGCGTCCTCGTTGGCCTTGCGGGAGTTCGGGATGAAGTCCTTGTCTTCGAGCTCGACGAGCGCGGCGGCGATGGCCGAGTTGTTGAGCATGATGTCGTAGGCGACCTGGGTGCGGACCTTGTTGACGACGGCGGGCGCGGCATAGGTGAAGCCGAGGCGCATGCCGGCCATGGCGAAGATCTTCGAGAAGGTCTTGAGCACGCACAGGTTTTCGAGCCCCTCGTCGACGAGCGTCTTGCAGGAGACGAAGGACGGATCGCGGACGTATTCGGCGTAGGCCTCGTCGATGACGAAGAAGACGTCGGCCGGACGAGAGCGGATCCAGTCGTGAAGGGCCTTCGAGTCGACGATGGTCGAGGTTGGGTTGTTCGGGTTGACGAAGTAGACGATGACGGGGCCGTTGATGCCCGCGACGGTCTTCTTCATGGCCTCAAGGTCGACGGACCACTTCGCGCCCATCGGCACGGTGACGACCTTGACGTTGTTCTTGCGGGCCGTGTCGGCGCCGTCGCTGTAGGTGAGTTCGGGACAGATGAGGCAGACGCCGGGACGGATGTGGGCCTCGATGCTCGCGCGGATCGATTCGGCGGAGCCGTGCGAGAGCATCACGTTCTCGGGCTTGCCGCCCATGAAGTCGGCGCAGGCCTTGCGGAGCCTTTCAGCTGCGACGAACGGGTAGCGGTTGGCGTCGGGCAGGGCTGCGATCGCGGCGTCGCGGGCGGCGGGCGTGAGGCCGAGCGGATTTTCGTTGAAGCAGAGCGCCATCGGCTTTTGGGCCGTGGGCGGCGTGAACTTGGGCAGGGCGGGCGCAGGCGCGGCCTGCGCGGAGCCGAGCATGAGGGAGCCCGCGCCAAGGGCGGCGGCTCCGAGGAAATTGCGGCGGTTCAGGGGCATGATGCTCTCCGGGTGTCTGTGACTGGGGCCGGTGCGCGGCACCGGCGTTTCAGTCATTGTGACTCGAACGAAGGCTCTTGATGTCTCCTTGATGCGCTCCGCAAGAGGGAATTTCGCACTTTGTTGAGCGACTTCAGAGCGCTTGGGCGGAATGCTTTAGGGAAAACGGATTAGAACGGTTCTCAGGAGGGCATTCTGCCCGGCTGCGCCCTACGGCGCGACGCGCGGCCAGGCGGACTGCCAGGGGCCCGAGAGGAGAGCCGTGAGCCTCGCCTCGTCCTCCGCGATCCTGCTTCGGGTGCTGAGCGCCCCGTCCCTGAGGCTGCAGAAGGTGCGTGCGCACAGAAGCGCACGGGCGAATGCGGTCCAGCTCGCGCAGCGCGCGATCGCCTCGCCCGCGATGCGGCGTCTCAGGCGTTCGATGTCGGCGGGCTGGACCATCTCGACGTATAGCGCGGCCTCGAGAAGCGCTGCGCTCTGGGAGAGTTCGAGGGCGCGCAGGCGCGTCCAGTCGAAGTCGTTGCGGAAGGCGTCGACGAACATGCGCCTGCGGCGCATCGTCTCCTGCTCGGCGGGCGAGAGCGCGAGCATGTCGAAGCCCGACCAGCCGAGCGCCATGGTGTCCTTCATCAGGCGGCTGACGGTCTGGGCGTCGGAGATGCGGCGGTAGAGCCTGGTGACGGGGGCGCCGTCGACGATCACGCGGAAGCGTTCCTCGAGGTCGTCGGGCGACATGATCTCAAGCTCGGTCGAGAGGCGGTGGCCGACGTCGCTTGCAGCGTTGACGTCGCCCGCAGGGATGACGCCTTCATCCCATCCCTCCGTCCAGAGCGTGAAGCGCGCGATGTTCGCGGCCGTGCCCTCGAAGTCAATGTTGTCCCAGACGCGAGGCGCGGATCTGGTCTTCACGTCGCCGAGGCGCACGAGCGCGGCACGCAGGTCCGAAAGGACGGGCTGCATGGCGGCGGATGGCATCAGGAGCTCGATCGGTTCTTCGTCGTTCGTCATGGGTTTGGGAGCCGGAGGATGGGGCGACCCTTCATTTTATCCCGCTGAGCGGGAGCCGCTCGCGTCGTCGGCGTGCGTGATCGTCATGAAGCAGGGATCGGCCTTGCAGTGGAAAATCGCCTCGAAGCGCTCGCCCGACGAGTTGACGAGGACGAGCGGCTCGGGCCTGAAGGCTTCGCGCGGCGTCTTCTCGAGCAGTTCGGGGAAGGCCTTGAGCATCTTCGGACAGCGCTTGAGCGCGGCGCGGATGCAGTGGCGGCAGGTCATGAGATCCGCCTTCTCCACGGGCTTGATCTCGAAGGCGGGCGCGGTCACGCGGGCGCCGTGGCGCTCGTAGAACTCGCGCGCGGCATCGTTGGCGACGTTGGCGGCGAAGCCGAGGATGCGGTCGGGATAGGGCGCCTCGTCGTCGACGGGGGCGCGGCCGGGACGGACCCGGGCTTCCTCGCGCATCTTCGTGAGCGCGTCGACGGCTTCGCGGCGCATCATGTTGACAACCGAGGCGGGCACGAAGACGTCGAGGTCCTCGGGCACGAAGATGTCGGAGGCCGTGTAGAGCGTGTCGCCGAGCCTGCCGAGGTTCCTGATGAGCGTCTCCCTGTTGCGCTCGGGGTTCGAGGGGGCGTCGAGATCCATCGCCACATGAGCTTCGGCGCATTCGCGGCCGTCGGTCACGATGAGCGTGAGCGCGTCGTCCTCGACGAGGAAGGTCATGACGATCGGAATGCGGCGCACGGCGGACTCGCCCGAGAGCTCGCGCACGAAGGAGCGGTCGAGGTTGCGCATGAGCGTCATGCCGCGGCGAAGCCCCTCGGGGAGTTCGCGGCGGTTGCGCAGCGTGAGCCTGACGAGGCCCCTGCCGGCGGGATCGGCACGGTTGACGGCAAGGCCGTGGATCTCCTCGTCGTCGCCGAGATAGGTGAGGCCGTCGCCGTTGGCAAGCGAGACGCCCGCAGCGGGACGCACGAGGATTTCGCCCGGCTCGACGCGCTCGCAGCAGCCGACGGGGCTGCCCGTGTTCTTGGGGCTCTCGAGCTGGGCGAGCTCGTAGGGCTTTGCAAACTGACGGCCGTGCACGAAGTAGTCGGTTCGGCTCCTCTGGAAGCTCTTCTCGGGATCGGGCGTGAAGCTGAAGGTCGAGACGCCGTCGGAGGTGCGGGAGAGTTCGGGGCGTCGCGCGATGATGGCATCGAGCTGCTGACGGTACCAGGCCGTGATGTTCTTCACGTAGACGAGGTCCTTGAGGCGGCCCTCGATCTTGAAGGACGAGACGCCCGCGTCGATCAGGGCCTCGAGATTGTCGGTCTGGTTGTTGTCGCGCAGCGAAAGCACGTGGCTGCGGCGGGCGATCTGCTCGCCCGACTCCGTGTAGACGTCGTAGGGCAGGCGGCAGAGCTGCGCGCAGGCGCCCCTGTTGGCGCTACGTCCCGTGATCGCCTCGCTGATGTAGCACTGGCCCGAATAGCTCACGCAGAGCGCGCCGTGGATGAAGTACTCGATGCGCGCCGAATGGAGCGCGGCTCGGCAGGCGGCGACCTCGGCGAGCGAGAGCTCGCGCGCGAGCACCATCTGCGAGAAGCCCGCCTTCTCGAGGAACGCGGCCTTTTCGGGCGTGCGGATGTCGCACTGCGTCGAGGCATGGAGCTCGATGTCGGGCAGCGGGCCCGCCATGAGGCCCATGTCCTGAACGATCAGGACGTCGACTCCGGCCTTGGCGGCGTCGAAGGCAAGCGAGCGGGCGCGCGGAAGCTCCTCGTTCGTGAAGAGCGTGTTGAGCGCCATGAAGACGCGGGCGTTGTAGCGGTGCGCGTACTCGGCGAGACTCGCGATGTCGTCCATCGTGTTGCCCGCGGACTGGCGGGCGCCGAAGGCAGGGCCGCCGATGTAGACGGCGTCGGCGCCGTGATCGATCGCGGCGATGCCGGTGTCGGCGTCGCGGGCGGGGGCGAGAAGTTCAAGAGCGGTGAGGGGAAGAGGCGTGTGGGACACGAAGGAATCCTCGGGATTGTCGTGGAAAGGCCGCGCGGGCGTGCGTCCGGTGGCCTGTGCATGAGGGGACGAGCGTCAGTGACGGAGCGTGATGCCGGCGGGTTGCCTGTAGAGCTCGGGTCTGGCGGGGCCCGTGACGGCGCAGGTCTTGACGGCGAGGTACTTGGCGAGCTCCTCGTCGCCCGCCTTTTTGGCGAAGTCTGCGGCGGACATGCCCCTGTCGGTGCAGTAGTCGCGGTAGGCGCCTGCGCGAAGGAGCATCATGACGGCCTCGCGGCTCGGTTTCCTTGCGGCCATGTCGAGCGCGGTGATGCCCGCCTTCGTCTGGGCGTTGACGTCGGCGCCGAGTTCGATGAGGCGCTTCATCATGGAGGTGCGGCCTTCGGTGGCGGCGTAGTGGAGCGGCGTCCAACCGCGGGTCTTGTTGACCTTCGCACCGAGCTTGAGCAGCCTGTCGAATTCAGCCTCGCGGCCCTTGATCACCGCAAGCATGAGCGGCGTCTCGCCGTGGCGGTTCTCCATGTTGACGTCAATGCCCTGGGCGTCGAGCAGCACGCGGGCGAGATCCCACGACTCGCTGCGCAGGGCCCAGGTGAGCGGCGTGTCGCCGTTTTCGAGCACGATGTTGGGCGTGATGCCCGTGGAGAGAAGGCGCCTGACGTCGGCGGCGTTGCCGGCGGCGATCGCCTGATTGAAGTCGTGCGTGTTGCGGGCCATCTGATCGACCTCGGCCTCGGAGAGGACGAAGGCGCCCGGGTCGCCTGCGGACGACGCGTCGGCGGACGATGCGAGGGGCGCGCAGAGAAGAAGCGGGGCGGCGGCAAGAAGAACGGCGAGCTTTTTCATAGACTGATTATGCTTCCTCAAGACGGATGGGCAGGCGGAAGAGCCTGACGGCGTTGGCCGTAGTTTGTCGGGCGACGTGCGCTTTGTCAACGCCGAAAAGTCCTGCGAGACATTCTGCGACATATTCGACGTACTGAGGCTCGCATCGCTTGCCGCGCTTGGGCACAGGCGCCATGTAGGGACAGTCGGTCTCGAGCAGGAGGCTTTCGAGCGGAAGCGCCCTCGCGGTCTCGCGCAGCGCCTCGTTTCGCTTGAAGGTGAGGTTGCCCGTGAAGCTTACGTGGCCGCCCGCGTCCACGACGGCGAGCGCCGTGTCCGTGTCGCCGCAGAAGCAGTGCATCACGAAGCCGACGTCGCCCGCATGCATGTCGCGGAGGATTTCGAGGGCCTCGCGCTCGCTGTCGCGCGCGTGGATGATGAGGGGCTTGCCGATGGCCTTCGCGGCCTCGATGTGGCGGCAAAAACGTGCGCGCTGCCAGTCAAGCGGCTCCTTGCACCAGTAGAAGTCGAGCCCCGTCTCGCCCACGGCGGCGAACCCCGGGCGCGAACAGATCTCGGCGATCCGCTCGACGGTGGGCTCGGGCTTGTCGGGAAATTCGGGATGAAGCGCCCAGGCGCCGAAGAGCCAGCCCGGATGCTCCGCGAGGAGCGCCTCGAGCTTCGGGAGCTCGTCGTCCTCGCAGGCGATGACCATGGCGGCCGCCATGCCCGCCGCCTTCATGCGCGCGATGACCTCGTCGCGGTCCTCGTCGAAGGCGTCGCTGTTGAGATGGCTGTGTGAATCGATGAACTGCATGTGCTGTTGCCTCAATAGTCCCAGTCGGAGGGCCGGTCGGTCTTGACGAAGGGCTCGCGCCTGAGGGCGCCGCGGCTGTAGGCCTGTACGGCGTCCTCGCGCCAGTCGCGGCGGTGCACGAGATGGAGCGCCGTCGAGAGATAGAAGAGCGTCTGAATGCCGAGGATTCCCCAATAGGGAAGGATGGACTCGGTGAGGGCCCCGTCCTGCGAGGCCGCAAGGAGCGCGGGCACTGCGGGCGAGGTCGGAATGAAGAGCGAGAGCGCGAAGACGGGCTCGCTCAGCACGTTCGTCATGGGCCAGATGCCGCCCGAGATGAATACGGCGGGGGCCGAGATCATCACGACGGCCTGGCTCGACCAGCGGTTCGAGCCCAGAAGGATCGTGACCGCCATGCCGAAGGAGGCGACCGAGGCCGAGAAGAGCAGGCCGGTGCCCAGCGTCGCGGCGACGCTGCGCATGGAGCCGTACTCGTGCCACCAGAAGTCGAACCCCTGCATGTAGACGAACCAGAGGAAGGTGATGAGCGTGAAGGCGAGCCAGACGGCCGCGCCCCTGTGGAGCGGACGGTCGAGCGCGGCCTCCACGAAGGGCTCGCGCCTTGCGGCGACGAGCCAGCCGCCGAGCGCCATCGTGATGGCCATGAGCATCACGGCCTGAATGATCACGGGACCCACGACGGGCACGGTGTAGTTGCCGTAGCCGCCGATCTCGTTGTACATGTACTGCACGCGAAGGCCGGGCGCGGCCTGATGGTGCGAGTGCACGCTCGTGCCGGGGAGCCCCGTCGCATAGACGGCCGCATCGTCGAGGAGCTTCGTCTTGTCGGTCACGACGCCGCCCAACGCGGCCTGAACGGCTCGGGCCTTCACGGGGAAGGCGCCGTTGCCGAGCACGTGCACGGTGACGTTCTCGCCTCGGGTGAGGGACTTCTCGAAGTCCTTCGGAATCGTGATGAGAACCGAGAACTCCTCGCGCCTGAAGGCCTCCATCGCCTCGCCTTCGTCCTGCGTGATGCGCACGACGCTGATGGCGGGCGAGGCGTCCATGGCCGTGACGAGACGGCGGGCGGCGGCCGAGCGGTCAAGGTCGAGCACGGCCGACGGGACGTGCTGGATCTGCTGGTTGCCGTAGGGCCAGGCGTAGAAGATCAGGTAGAAGGCGATCGCGCCCGCGAAGATGAGGATCGTGTCGCGGGAGAGAAAGGAGGCCTTGATCGTGTGTAGGAAGGTGTACCAGAAGCCGGGCGCCTTCATCTGCTCAGCCTGATTGTTCCTGTTCATCGTGCGCCTCCCTGCGTTTCGTCGGTGATGAGGCTCTCCTTGACGAGGAGTGTGCGGATGCGGTCCTTCTCGGGGTCCTTCGAACTCCAGGCGCGCAGGCGCACGCCGAGGATCGGAAGGCCGGCGGCCATGGGCACGACGATGAGGAGCGCAAGGGGCGCGAGGCGCGTGAAGACGTGGTCGAGGGGCGAATTCAGGATCCAGCACTCGCCCTGGACGGCGAGGTAGTGCGTAAGCGGCAGGAGCTGCCCGAAGAAGGCGGCGCCCGGCGTCATCGACTCGAGCGGATAGGAAAAGCCCGTGAACGGAAAGGACGGCGCGGCAAAGCAGATGAGCGCCGAGACGGCGATCGGCCAGCTGAGCGAGACGGCCGTGAAGAGGATGGCGATCGCGGCCATGGCCGCGATGAGCATCACCGTGGCGCCGATCCAGACGCCGACGGAGCCTGCGGCCGTCCAGCCGAGCACGCCCGTGAGGCCGAACACCCAGCACAGGCCGAGCACGACGTAGAAGACGAACCAGGGCAGGAGTTTGCCTAGGATTGCGGCGGACGCGAAGTCGTTTGCGGCCGCAAGAAGGCGCGTCGCACCTCCGTCGCGCCACTCGCGCACGAGCACGCCCGAGAAGGTGAGTCCTGCGGCAAGCGCGATGAGGCCGGGAATGAGCGTCGGCAGCAGGTAGGCGCTGAAGTTGAAGCCTGTGTTGCCGAGGAAGTAGACCTCGGGCGAGGCGATGCGCAGGTTGTTCGACTCGGCCTTGAGCGAGCCGCCGCGCGCGGCGGTCATCCTGATCGTGCCCGCGCTCTTCATGACGGCGGCGAGCGCCGTCTTCACGTCCACTTCCAGAATGGTGCCGACGGCGTAGTAGCTTTTGTTGATGATGAGCTCGAGCGTGCTGCCGCGTCCGTTCAGGCTGTCCTTCGTGAAGTCCCTTGGAATGACGATCGTGCCGTAGGTTTCTGCGCGCGAGAGCGCGGCTTCGGCTTCGGTCGCGGTTTCAAAGCCCCTGAGGCCGAGGCTCGGTACGGCATCGAGGACCATGACGAGCTCACGCGCGAGCGGGCCGCCGTCCTCGTTGACGAGACCCACGGGGAGCTTCGTCATGAGGCCGGTGCCGAAGGTGTTCGCCACGAAGAGCAGCCACATGACGGGCAGGAGTGCGCAGATCACCCACTGCTGCGGGTGCCTGCGGGTGTAGCGACATTCGATGCGGGCTGTGTTGACGAGGCCCTCAAACCAGTGCTTCATGGCGTGCCGCTCAGCGCTCGACGATGACGGTCATGCCAGGACGCAGGGCGGGAAGCTCTTCGACGGGACGAGCGCGCACCTCGAACGTGCGCAGGTCGTAGCCCGTCGACTGACGCGTCGCGCGCCAGACTGCGTACTCGCCGCGAGGATTGATCCAGTTGACCTTGAGGTCGACCGTACGGTTGACGGCGGGGATGAAGCCCTTGAGAATCGTGCCCACCTCGACGCCCGGAAGCTCGTCCTCGCGGATGTTGAAGACGACCCACTTGTCGCTGAGGTCGGTGACGAGCACGAGCGGGAAGCCCGCGGGTGCCACTTCGCCTTCCTCCATCACGATGCGGGTGACTTCGCCCGCGGCGGGCGCCTTCACGATGCTTTCGGAGGCGAGGCTCGAGACTTCGGAGACGCCGCCTCTTGCCTGATCGACGAGGGCCTTCGCGGCGGTTTTGTCCTCGACGCGGGCACCTTCGTCCACGGCGGAGAGTTTGGCGGCAGCGGCCTCGGTCACCTTGCGTGCGGCTGCAAGCTGGGCGGTCGCCTCGTCATGGCGCTGGGCGGGGATGAGGCCCTCCCTGTAGAGGGCGTCGACGCGTTCGTAGGTCTTGGACGCAAGGGTGAGAGCTGCCTTGGCGCGCTCCCAGTCTGCGCGGGCCGCATCCTTTTCCTGAACGCGGGCACCCGTGTTGGCGAGGTCCTCCCTCGCCTGGGCGGCGCGTTCCTGTGCCTTCACCTGTACGAGCTTGGCCTCGATTTCAGGAATGGCGATCACGGCGACGGTGTCGCCCGCCTTGAGCACGTCGCCCTCGCGGACCTTGAGTTCGGCAAGGCGTCCCGGCACCTTGGCGGAGACGGAGATCGTGCGGGCGTCGACCATGCCCTGCAGGGGCACGGGCGCGGGATGAGTGGCCTCCCAGACACCCCATCCGAGAAAAGCCGCGATGCCTGCGAAGAAGGCGCCTCCCACGAGAAGCGGGACGGAGGAGGCGGGGCGCTTGGGTGCCTGCGCCTGAGTCTGCTGAGCTTGAGTCTGTTCGATCATTTTGTTCCAGCCGGTGGAAAAGCGTTGTTCTGAGTCACTTCACGACCACGAGGTCGCTGCGAGTAAGGGAGTTGACGAAGTCGGGCATGGCGCCTGCGGACGCATGGAGCATGGCCCAGCTCACGACGAACTTGTAGGCGGCCGCGCGTCGGGCGACTTCGGCGCCCGTGAGCTTCGTGCGGGCCGTGTCGACGTCGACGGCGTTGGAGAGTCCTTCCGCGAAGCTCGCCTCGCGCAGTCTGAGGTTTTCGCGCGCAAGTTCGACGGTCGAGCACGTGAGCTCGAACTCCTCGCGGGCCTGCATCACGCGCAGGAAGGCGACCTCGACGGCTGTGGCCACCTGGTTCTTCGCCTCGCTGCGCGCAGCTTCGGCCTTCGTAACCACGCTTCGGGCGGCGTTGAGCTTGTCGAAGCGGTCGTGGTTGTCCCAGAGCGTGAACGTGACGCCCACGCCGGCCATCCAGTCGGGCTCGGGCAGTGTCAGATAGTGCTTGATGAGGTTCTTGGTGCCGAAGGCGTAGACCTTGGGCTTGAAGCTCGCCTCGGCGGCGGAGATGCCTTCGTTCGCCTGAGCGCGCAGCGCATTCATCTTCCTGATGGCGGGCGACTGCGCGTCGGCGCGGTTCTGCCACTGCTCAAGCGTGCCCAGATCTCCCGTGAGGACGAAGAGCGGCGAGGAGAGTTCGGGGAGTGAGGTTGCGCGCAATTGGCGCATAAGCTCCGCTTCGGCCACATCGACGTCGGACTCAGCCGAGACGAGCGTGCGCCTCGCGTTGTCGCGGGCAACCTCGACGGCGAGGCGCTCGACTTTGGCGATGAGGCCCTTCTGCTCGAAGCGCTTCGCGCGGCGAAGCTCCTCGTTCTGATCCTCGAACACGCTCCTGTGCAGGGCTGCGACGCTGCGCGCGAGCTGCACGCCCCAATAGCGGGCCGCAAGCTCGGCGTCAAGCGTGTTCTCGCGCATGTCGCGGTCGGCGCGCGTCTCGCTCACCTTGTGGTTGAGCGCGTTCTGCTGCGCGGTGATGAGGCCGCCCGTGTAGATGGGAAGCGTGGCCGTCACGGCCGCACGCGGCCCGCCGATGTCTTCCTTGAAGTGGATGTCGATGTGGTTGTACTTCTGCGCCAGATCCGAGATGATCTGTCCGGGCACGCCGCCGATCTGGCCGCCGAGGCCGGAGAGCTGTCCAAGCCCCGTGTCGATGCCCAGGTCGACGGTCTTGGTGCCCCAGACCTGCTTGACGTCCATCTCGACCTTCGGGCCCGAGAGCGACTTGGCGGCCTCGGCCTCGGACTCGGCGCGGGCGATTTCGGCGCGGTCGGCGGCCATGATGTCGGCGCGCTCGTGCAGCAGGACTCGGGCGTCGCCGAAGCCCATGGGGGCGGTGGTCGACGGTGCGGCAGACGAGGCGCCTGCGGCGAGGGCGGCCATAAGGCCGAGTAAGACCGCGGCTGTGGGACTAGGACGGAGCATGTTCAGGAATCTCGTTTGAAAACGGAATCTGTAATGGTAACACCAAGTACTGCGCCCGACGGAAGGAGCGGAGCCTCTGGCGAAATGCAGGGAATGTTTTTTCGTACGTTTCGTAACGGCGGGAGCACGGGGCCCTGCGCGGTGTTACCATGAACCGAGCTTGTTCGGACCGCCGGAGCGCATGGTGCGCTGCATGCGGTCCCTTCAAAGGAGGCTGAAATGAAGTACAAGGACATCTATACGGAAGCGCCCGCCAATCCCGATACGCTTTCGATGCTCGGGCCCATTGCTCCTCTGGCCGGCAAGTGGTTCGGCGACGACGGCGTCGACACCCATCCGCAGGCGGGCGGCCCCGAAACGGAGCCCTACGTCGAGACGTGGGACTTCGAGGTGATGGATCCGCAGAACAACGGCCCGCAGGTCCTCTACGGCCTGCGCTACCACGTGCACATCACCAAGCCGGGCGAGCTCGCCGCCTTCCATGACCAGGTGGGCTATCTGCTCTACGAGCCCGAGACGCACAAGATCTACATGACGCTCGCCATTCCGCGCGGCCAGATCGCGATGGCCGAGGGCACGGCCATGCCCGGCGACCGCGAGATCCGTCTGCATGCCGAGCGCGGTCAGATGGTCAACGGCATCTGCTCGAATCCCTTCCTCGAGGAGGCCTTCCTCACGAAGTCCTGGGACGTTGTCTTCAAGTTCCATGAGGACGGACGCTTCAGCTACGAGCAGGTCACGAAGCTCGAGATTCCCGGCGTCAAGGGCGAATTCGAGCACACGGATGCCAACACGATGCGCATGATCGAGGCCCCTCGCCCGAATCCCGCCATGATCGAGGAAGGACTCCTCAACCGTTGCCCGAAGGCCTGACGGGCGAAAAGCCTGCATTTTTCTCATTTCGACGTCGTCCGAAAGCGTCAGCGAGCCGCTTCACGCGCTATCATCAAGCGTATGGAGCGGCCCGATGCATTCTCGGAGAACGGACGGCCGCACTCCGACCCAAGGAGCCTGCGGCCGTCTTTCTTTGTGCCGCAGGTCTGCATTCCGGACTCGTCCCAATTTTTTCCCCGACATCGACGACAAGCCCATGCAATTGAAGAAGATTGCGATATTGACGCTTGCGGCCTTCGGCCTTGCCGCAACCTGCACGCAGCCCCTTGCCAAGACGGCGGACGAGGTCCGCGCGCGATGCCGCGCCGAGCACCGTCCCTGCGTGGGCCTCGTGCTCTCGGGCGGCGGCGCCCGAGGCTTCGCCCATACGGGCGTGCTGGACGTGATCGAGGAGCTCGGCATCAAGATCGACGTTGTGACGGGCACGTCCATGGGCTCCATGGTTGGCGGCGCCTATGCGGCGGGCTATTCGGCCGCCGAAATCCGCGACATCGTGCTCGGCGTCGACTGGGATCGCATGATGGCGCCCCGCGCCGACCGCGAGGAGCTGCCCTGGCGCCTCAAGGTGGACGACTACAAGAATCTGGCCGTCTCGGGCATCGAGTTCGGCAAGGACGGCCGCGTGAAGCTCCCCGACAGCGTCATCCCGTCCGAGGAGCTCGACCTCTTCCTCAATGACAAGACGGGGCCCGCCAACTACGTGAATGACCTCACCGAGCTGGCCATTCCGTTCGGCGCCATCGCGACCGACCTGGTCTCGGGCGAACGCGTGGTGCTGCAGAAGGACGTGAGCCTCGGCATGGCGATGCGCGCCTCAATGTCGCTGCCCGGCGTCTTCGCGCCCGTCGTGATCCACGACCGCATGCTCGTCGACGGCGGCCTTCTCGACAACCTGCCCGTGTCACTCGCCCGCGAAATGGGCGCCGACGTCATCATTGCGGTGAACGTGGGCACGCCGCTTCTCAAGCGCGAGGAGCTCGGCAACGTCGTCACCGTGATGGCGCAGATGGTGAACCTCCTCACCGAGCAGAACGTCAGGCAGTCGCTTGCCGACCTCGGCCCCGAGGACATCCTGATCACGCCCGACCTTGACGACTTCTCGAGCGCCGACCTCAAGAAGAGCGACAAGATCATCACCCGCGGCTACGATGCCGCGCAGAAGGTCCGCGATCGCCTCGAGCGCCTCGCTTCGCCCGACCGCGCCCAGTGGATCGCCTGGGACGAGACCCGCAAGGGCGCCGTCATGCCGCACACGCGCCGCGACATCCACGAC
>ENA-ORLM01000298-ORLM01000298.1-human-gut-metagenome-genome-assembly--contig:-NODE-298-length-55521-cov-4.072199_pt1 | contig 55521 bp, 36 predicted proteins | sample MGYA00243063_ERZ508815 | MGnify/ENA primary metagenome ERZ508815 (study PRJEB26277, sample SAMN04329768) | human gut metagenome | biome: human-associated habitat | host: Homo sapiens | place: USA...
AATGGCTTCCTTTTTTTCTCATACTTAGGACACATTTATTAGTTTGTTAATGTGTCTACCTATATCAGTATAAGACATTATTTCTGAGAATCTCGGAATTGCTGAAAATCAGCACTTTCAGAAAAATTCGAAAACGAAGAACTACGGCTCGCAGTTTCGTCCGCTCTCCGCCCAACCGGCCAATCCGTTTGTTTTGCGTTTATTGCCCTACAATGACGAATTTTAAGACTGCCGCGCACGCATCACAGCGTTGCTTCGCAATGGCGAATGTCGGTGATATCCGGGTTCAAGTGGTGAAAGTAATTTGGAATGGCTCAGCATTGGGCTTGCACAGATATGGGCACAGCACAAACAACTGCGGTACAATCCTGCCATTCAAATGTAAAAAGAGATTTCCGAACAACAGCTTTACAAGCAAAAGGCTTTAGCTGACTCGTATAATCAGTTAAAGCCTTTGCTGTATTGACGGAATATAGGGCGGATACGGAACTTTGAGTAAGGAAGATTTTTAGGTAGTTTGATTTTCATCAACTGCCCATTGTTGAATACGCTTAGGAATTTCGCGTATATTCACTTCTTGTTTGGGTCACGTTTTACTCTTGTACTTTATGCCTTTTTTTACTGATGATGCGATCTAAGAGTCGGTTCAGCCGTTTGGCTAAAGGAGGAGCAAGAATTCCTACAATCAAAGGATTTAGGACAAAGTAGAATAAGAAATCTCTTAAACTCATGGTGCAGACTTATTAAAAGGTAATGATAAGTATATTCGCAATGGTTGTAATTTTTTTTTCATGCTGTAAGGTTTTTGGGAAGCAAGTAAATGTTTTTCAGTTGCAAATATATTATCATTTTTGGCGAAATGCAAATATAATTGTGTCAAATGTATGTATTTATATTGTAAAGCATAACAATCTGTTTTAAAATAGAATGTTTGATGATGTAAAATGATATTTGTTATAGGAACTTGTTCCATGTGCATTGATGCACAAAAAAGCCTGCCATCCCGGGCAGTACCGGGAAGGCAGGATTTTTTTTGATTTTGAAAAGTAAAGTACGAAAGGTTCACCGGCGCTTTTGAAAGCGAAAAGTAAGGTCGTCGAGCGAACCGTCGGGGAGCACTTTGTAAAAGCGCTGGTTCGTGTCGGGCGAACTGAGCGGCCCACATTGCGGACGGTAGGGCCCTAACTTTACATAATTAAAGGCCGATTGCAACACAGCAGATTCGGGCAGCTGCGTGCGTCCCGAGTACCAGCCCGTTTTGTAGCAGCGGTCAAAGTGTCGGCGCACATACTGCAGGTGCGATGCCACGGTTTGCGGGTCGTTGTCGCCCCCCATGAGCGCCACGCAGGTAATTTCGCCGGCATACGATTCGATGAGCGCCTCAAGCCTTTGCAGGGTCAGTTCCTCGCCCACATCGCCGCGCAGATAGGCACTGTGGCAACCTGTGCAGCCATTCGGACAGCACGAGAGGTTGATGGCCAGCGTCACTTCGTCGGGAAATTCCTGAAACACGATGTCGTGGTTTACGTATTTAAGCATAATCAGCCTTGATTTTTAGAGTGTGTGGTAAGCAGGTGGAAAGGAATAGCCCGTTAGGCATCTACCTTTTGATAGTAACGGCGCGAAGCCTCCTTCTGGCGGTCGAGCGAGAAGTTCGACACACGCTTCAGGTAGCCGATGATGCGCGTCAGGTAGTCGAGGTTCGTTGAGTGGCAATGCGGACATTCGCGCAAGTGGTGCTTGTCGATGTGGCCGCAGTCGTTGCACAGCGTGTTCGGAATGTTGAACGTAAAGTAGTTGCATCCCTCCTTGGCCGCCACGCGGAGCAGTTGTCGGTATTGCGGAGCCGAAAGGTGTTCGTCGAGGTTCATGTGCAGTGCCGAACCACCCGTGAGGTGCTCAATGAAGCGGCGTCCGTGCAGGCGGAACTTTTCGATGATGTCGGTTTGCTCGTCCTCGACCACATAGAAGTACGAGTTGTAGCAGTCGCGCGGCACGTAGTAGCCATCCTCGCGGTCCCAGCGTGCGTGCTTCACACCCACGTTTTCGGCCGGAATCATTTCGCAGTTGAACATCACCTCCTTCGTGCGGTACTGGCGGTTGTAGTGCTCGATGAGGCCCAGGATGTTTCCGACAAACTGTTCGTACTCCGTGTTATCGCTGATGGTGATGCCCAGGCTCTCGGCCGCTTCGACCATGCCGTTCACACCAATGGTGAGATACTGACGCTTGATGTTGATGTAGCCGGCATCGAAGAGCGGAAGCATGCCCTTGTTGAGCATATCTTTCAGGTTTTCGTTGTAGGCTAGCTGCACCTTGTGCATGAGGTCGATGATTTCGGCCAGGAAGTCGGTATAGGGGCGTCCTTCGCGCGTGGCCTGCTGTACGCAGCGGTTCAGGTTGACCGTGAGTACCGATTTTGAGCCCGTCGACACACCGCCTGCACCGAGGGTGTAGCTGAAGCCGTTGTCCTGAATTTCGTTGCGCAGGCGGCAGCACGAAGCCAGCGAGTCGGCGTTGTCGCTCATGTAGGTGAAGAAACTGTGACCCTCGGCATACATCTGTGCCGTGAAGTCGGCATATTCCTTGTCGAGCACATCGCCGTCTTTCGAAAGCAGTGCCATGGTTTCAACCGGGAAGGTGAGCACGGCCTTGGTGCGCTCCTGATTGAACCAACGCATGAAGCGACGTTGCAGCCAGTCGAGCGCAGGCCATGACGGACGCGAACCGTCGGGGAAACGGAATTCGCCGAAAATGCTGTCGAAGTAGAACTTATCGTAGTACGAAATGTTCCAGAACACTGACTGGAAGTTGCGTGCGCCCGTGGGCTGGTTGATGGAGTAGACGATTTGTTCGAAGCAGTCGGTAATTACCTTGTCGATGGTGCGCTGACGCGACGAAAGGTCGACTACGCGTTCGGGGTGCGTGTAGTAGTCTTGGCCGTATTCCGATTCGATGAAGTGGCTCATGTACATCAGGAATTCGGGCGTGGCGCAAGCACCTGAAAGCATGGACGACACCATGAACACCATGTTGACGAATCCGCCGCAGAACGATTTCAGGTTTGTCGGTGCCGTAGAGTTTCCGCCAATTTCCTTGGTGCCGTTGAGCAACCAAGGGTACATGGTAATCGAAGCACAGTAGTTGGCCAGCGAAGTTTCATCGTTCTTGTAAATGTAGTGATTGTTGAGCAAGTACAGGTAGCGGTCGGCCAGCTGTTTGCCATACATATTCTTGATGCGGTCGCAGAGCAGTCGGCGGTTCAGGCGTATGAATCCCTGTTTGGGCAGTTCGCCGATGAGTGTGGCAATGTTTTTGTTTTCGACATTGGCGTTGGCATCGTACTTCGAACCACTGGCCGGATTGGCCGAATTGCAGTAATTGATGAGGAAACGCAGCTTGTCGGCTGTTTCGCGGTCGGTCTCGTGCTCTTTGCGGTAAAGCATGAAGGCCTTGGCCACGCTGAAGTACTGTTCGGCCATCAGTGCCACTTCCACTTGATTCTGAATTTCTTCAACAGTCATGCCCTCGCTGATGTTCAGGCGTTTAACCAGATTGTTCATGCCCTCGGCATCGATGTTGACATGTTGCGAGCGGAAAGCCTTGCCCAAGGCATTCTTAATTTTCTCGATAGAAAAGCGTTCGGTAGATCCGTCGCGTTTGGTGATGTTGAAGTTTGCAGTAATCATAAGTGTAAATGGTTATATATATCTTGTATGTCGTAAGTTTGTTGCGAAGTGTTTTGCGTAAAAGGGCGCAACAAGTTGAGGGACAAAATCAGTGCCCCCGGTTTTTACCGGCATCCGGTGAATGCAGCAAACGTACTGGCGTTATCTCACATTCTTAGTTTTGGAAAGTAAAATAGTTTTCGTAAAGTAAAGAAAACCGACTTGATGTAGCTCTGAACGGTTTTCGTCGGTAGGTTTGTTGAAGCTCGACTTTGAATAAAGATTTACAGATTAAATTATTCTCATGGCTTGTGAAAGCCCCAAAGTTCCCGGGAGCAATGCGCAAGCAGTCGGCTATGCGGCAGGTATTCTGGCTCGCCCAGCTTAATCAGCCTTCCCAACTATGAGCGAATGAGTCAGTGGCATGAACAGATTAAGCAAAAATTGGGCTTACAGCAGCGGGTACTGCGGCCGATTTGCACGGCCTTCCCTCTTAGCAGCCTCGTTTTTGGGTGGAGGCCGAACCGCACTACGGGTGCAAAGATCGTGAATGGCGAGCGCACTGGCAAGCGAAAACGTAAGTTTTCGGTGACCATTGCCGAGCCGCCTCCTATCTTATTAAAAGATAACGAAAGGCGAGCGCACGCGGCTGAAACGTAAGTTTTCGGTGACCATTGCCGAGCCGCCTCCTATCTTATTAAAAGATAGTGCAAGGCGAAATGCAGACGAAAAAAGGCAAAAAAAAGAGTAGGCTGTGAACCTACTCCTTGGATGTTAAATGATACCCGCTTCGACCATACGCACCACCCGTTCGGTGTAGCGGTCGTCGCCCTCAGGGTCGTATTTCTTGTTGAGGCTGTTGCCAAAGAGCACCGCGATGCCCTGATACAAGTTGGCCTTGAATGACCCCATAAATGCCTTGGCAATGTGGTAGCCCGTTTGGTTACATTCGCGGTCGATGAGTTTCAGCAGCAGTTTGCCCTGCGAACGCGTCAGCTTTTTCAGTGCCGGCCCATATTGCTTTTTCAGTCCCGCCTCGACCATTCGCATGTGCGCATCGCGCGCCTTTTTGTCGGGCAGTGTTTCCAGATAGTCGTGCGTTTCGACCAGTGTCAGTTTGGCGAGTTTCGCCCAGGGCAGCACCTTTTTCACGTTGTAGACCAAGCGATTGTAGCGTTGCTGTTCGCGCTCGTTTTTAAACTGCATCGGCGCATATTTGGGCAATGTAGGGAAAAGAATGTGCGGAATGGTTTGTCCGTGGTACTTAGTTTCGCCCACCTGCATCATGATGGGCACTTCGGTGTCCTCGACCTGCGCCGAGTCGGCCTTGGCCTCCGGTTTTTGCGCAGCAAGTGGCAAGGCCATGAGCATGAAAAGCCAAACGATATAGGTTCTGAACATAATTCGGATAAGTATGAAAAAAACAAGAATACCGGCCCGTAAATGAATAGCTTGCCGGAATTTTGCCAAAGAAACGGCTAATTAAACGGGTCAAAAGTACAAAGAAAATGTAGGTTGCGTGCGTTATTATATATTAATTGCCTCCCAAATCTCCGAAAAAAGCCGTTACTTTGTATGAAAGTAGAGGCAGATTAACACCTTGCAAAGCATTCATACCCTGCAAGGAAGCCTCGTCAGCTAACCCTATAAACCCAACAATGACAATGGGACGAAAAGAAAAAAACAAGGCAGGCGGACGCTTGAAGAAAAAAGCCGTGATGCAAAAACTCATGGACCTGTTTAATGCCGAGCCTGAACGCGAACTGAACGTAACCGATATATTCCAGCAATTTCACGCCACCACACACCCCGCCAAAATGGTGGTGCTCGACAGCTTGACCGACCTGACGCTCGACGATTACCTGTCGACCGACGGCAACGGCAATTACCGCAATGCCGTGCGCTCGAACGTGATGGAGGGAACCTTTGTGCGTAAACGTAACGGACGAAACTCCTTCCTGCCCGACGATGGCGGAAAGAGCATCCTGGTGTGCGAACGCAATTCGCTCCATGCACTCGATGGCGACCGCGTGCGCGTGACCATGCTGGCACGACGCTCAGGACATACCCGCGAGGCCGAAGTAACCGAAATTCTGAGCCGCGCCAACGACATCTTTGTCGGACAGCTGCAGGTGGAGCGAGGCTATGGTTTCCTCATTACCGAAAGCCGCTCGCTGGCCACTGACATCTTTATTCCGAAAGATAAACTTAAAGGAGCCGAAAATGGCGACAAAGTGGTGGTGAAAATTACCGAATGGCCCACCGATTCGAAAAGCCCCATCGGTAAGGTTGTAGACATTCTGGGCAAACAAGGCGAAAACAATGCCGAAATGCACGCCATACTGGCACAGTACGGACTGCCCTATAAATATCCCGAAAAGGTGGAAAAAGCAGCCGAGGCACTCTCGCCCGACATTACCCCCGAGGAAATTGCCCGACGCGAGGATTTTCGCGATGTAACCACCTTTACCATCGCCCCGCACGCCGCCAAGGACTTCGACGATGCCCTGTCTATCCGTCAAATTGACAAAACGGTGTGGGAAATCGGTGTGCACATTGCCGACGTGAGCCACTATGTGAAGGAAGGCGACATCATCGACAAGGAAGCCGAACGCCGCGCCACGAGTGTTTACCTCGTTGACCGCACCATACCCATGTTGCCTGAACGCCTGTGTAACTTTATCTGCTCACTCCGCCCCGACGAAGAAAAGCTGGCCTATTCGGCTATTTTCCGCATGAACGAAAAGGGCGAAGTGCTTTCGTGGCATCTGGCCCACACGGTGATACGCTCGAACCGCCGCTTCACTTACGAAGAGGTGCAGTACATTCTGGAACGCAATGGCGAGGCTTCGGAGGAGGATTTGGCATTGCCCGGCGACCATCCCGAAGCATTGCCCGAAGGCACGGCACCCGAAGGCGACTATGTCGCCGAACTCATTGTGCTGAACCGCATTGCCAAGACCCTGCGCGCACAGCGTTTCAAAAACGGATCGGTGGCCTTTGACCGCGCCGAGGTGCGCTTTGAGGTGGACGAAAAGGGACACCCCGTTTCGACCTACGTCAAAGTGGCTAAGGATGCCAACAAACTCATCGAAGAGTTTATGCTGCTGGCCAACCGCAGCGTGGCAGCCAAAATAGCCATTGTGCCCAAGGGACGCAAGCCGAAGGTATTTCCTTACCGTATTCACGATGTGCCCGACCCCGAAAAAATGGAGAAACTCAGTGCCTTCATTGCTCGCTTCGGCTACAAAATACGCACGGAAGGCACGAAGACCGAAGTGTCGAAGAGCCTGAACCGCTTGCTCAGCGATGTGAAGGGAAAGAAGGAAGAAAACGTGGTCGAAATGGTGGCGCTGCGTGCCATGATGAAGGCGCGCTACAGCATTCACAACATTGGCCACTACGGATTGATGTTCCAGTATTACACTCACTTCACTTCGCCCATTCGCCGCTACCCCGATACGCTGGTTCACCGACTGCTCACGCGCTACGAACAGGGCGGACGCTCGGTGAATGCTACGAAATACGAGGAACTGTGCGAACACGCTTCGAACATGGAGCAACTGGCAGCTACGGCCGAACGTGCCAGCATTAAATACAAGCAGGTGGAGTTCATGGCCGACCGCATCGGACAGGAATTTGACGGCACGGTGAGCGGTGTGACAGAGTTTGGCTTGTATGTCGAAGTGGACGAGAGCAAGTGCGAGGGCATGATTCCGCTGCGCATGCTGCTCGACGATTACTACGAGTTCGACGAACGCAACTTCTGCCTGGTTGGTCGCCGCTTCCGCAAACGCTACGGATTGGGCGACAAGGTGCGTATCCGCGTGGAACGTGCCAACCTGGAACGACGCCAACTCGACTTTGCCCTTGTGTCGGACGAGGCTGAGGTGTCGGCCAAACACATTGCACCGCCCAAGGCTGCCAAACCGGTGGTGGAAAAAAGCAAGAAAAAAGGTCGTAACAAAGGCCGCGGAAAGGCGAAACGCTACAAGTAAACGAGCTACGGATGCATTTACGCATAACCTGAATTGGATGTCCGGTCAACAATGCCGGACATCCAAATTGCTACCTCTAATATATAAATTCATGAAGAAAAACATGCTGCTGAAATTCCTCTTGCTGTTAGGCTGTTTCAGCGTTATCACGCCACATTGTATGCGGGCGCAGACCCCGGACCAGGAAAAAGCGGTGAAAAGTATTTTCAAAGAACTGAGCAAACAGCGCGGGGCGATGAAAACTGAGGTGAAGTATTCGGGCACAATGTCGGCCGAAATAGCCGGTTTTGATTGGCACCGCGGCGAGGGGCGCGGATGGACCCACGGAACGCGCATTACGTTGCCGCGCATCGAGCGTGAATTGCTCGACAGCCTTTGCCGGTTGTTCGAACGCTTACGCAACGAGTTGGCCAATGTGCAGCAGGTAAATATTTACGCCAAACACGGAAAAGGCACCACTTACTTCGATCCTTCATCCACTTTCTACGCCTTCAGCCTTCAGCCCGACAGCACATTCTGTATGCTTACGGCTGTGGCCGAAAACGAGGTATGCATTCCCTCCGACTGGCCCACACGCAACTATTATTACCACCCATCGGCCGAGGCACGGCGCACGGCCTACTTTGCCGACCTTGCACCGCGACAGAAACGCCTGGTGGCCTTGAGTCGGCTGTGGGAGGGCGTGAAGCGCAACTTCGTGTTTATGAACCGCACCGCGGTGAACTGGGACAGCCTTTACGCAGCCATGATTCCCGAAATGGAACGAGCCAAGACCGATGATGAGGCCGCCCGCCTGCTGCAACGCATGGCTGCCCGGTTGAACGACGGTCACACCTATGTTTTTCAGCAGAAACGCGGCAGTGAACGGTCGCTTCCCTTTACGACAGTGCTGATTGAAGGCCGCGTATGGGTGGACCGCGTATTCAGTTCGTCGCTGCAGAATGAAGGTGTGCGACGGGGCATGGAACTGACGCACATCAACGGCATGCCCGTGAAGGAGTGGGCCAAAAGCCGGGTGATGCCCTACATCTCTTCGTCGACTGCGCAGTGGACCGAGCACGAAGCCTACGACGGTTCGCAACTGACGATGGGTAAACCGGGCGAAAAACTGAAATTGCAGTTTGCCGAAGGCGAAAAGGTGTTACGCATCACTTGCAAACTGGGAGCCTACAAGGCCGATTTGGCCTATAAGGAACCCGATGTGGCGTTTCGGGTGCTGGATACGAACGTGGGCTATCTGCGCATTCGTACGTTCAATGGTTATCACCTGATGGGCGAGTTCCAAAAGGTGTATCCCGACTTGCTCAAAACCCGTGCGCTCATTATCGACATACGCAATAACGGAGGCGGCAATTCGGGCAACGGCGACTTTTTGGCCAGTAGCCTGGTGGCTGATACGCTGATGAGAGGGGCTTGGAGCAGTCCGCAATACATTCCGGCATACGCCTCGTGGGGCACGAAACTCGACGATTACCAGGTTGCTGAACAACCCTTGATGCACAACAAAAATATGGAACCGTATGGCAAACCTATCATTGTGCTGGTGAATCGCGGCACCTTTAGCGCGGCCGAGGACTTTGCAGCCCTTTTGCAGGGTAACCGTCAGGCGAAGCTGGTGGGTATGCCCACGGGCGGCAGCACGGGCAATGGGGTATACATTTCGCTGATGGACGGTGTGGCGGCGAACATCTGCACCAAATACGACAAAGCACCCGGTGGCGATGATTTTGTAGGACGCGGCTTGTTGCCCGATGTGCGTGTTGACGAAACGTACGACAGCTATTTCAACCAGAACGAAAGTGCTGCCCTGCGCAAGGCTCTCGATTTGCTGCTGATGTAATGGGTACAGCTGTGGTATTCCTTCTTCCGTGATACCTCTTTTTTTTAAAAACATAAAAAAATCCCCGAAACTCAGGTGTTACTGAATTTCGGGGATTGCCTGTTTGGGGAAGGCTGTTACTGCGGTTTGAGCCAGACGGTGAAGGGGTAGTGGTCGGAAAAGTGTACGCCACTATCGATGTTGGCTGCAAAGGGACGCCAATGGTCGGAGCAGAACACGTGGTCGATGCGCACATAAATGCGGTCTTTGGCAAACGAGCGGCCAATGCCGTTGCCCGTGGCACGGAAAGTGTCGGTGAGGCGGCTGCACACAGCATGGTGCGCGTAGGAAATGGGCGTGTCGTTGAAGTCGCCCATAACAAGGATTTTGTGCCCTTTGACGCTGTCGATAAAGTGCGTCAGTGCATCAGTTTGCTTGGCACGCTCAATGCTCGACACCGAAAGCTTCGACAAAAGGGTGCGTACCCCGCCTTTCATATCGTCCATCTCCTCGGGGTGGCGCGAAATGTGGCTGTAGAGGCTGCGGTCGTCGGTCGAAAGTCGCTGCGATTCAAGGTGAACATTGACCACGATGAGCGTGTCGTTCTTGGGCATTTCCAGATAGAATGCAGCAAGCCCGTTGCACTCAGAGTGGCTGATGAGCTGCTTTTTGACAATGGGAAAACGCGACAGCACCCCGACTACGCCCGCACCGATGAGCATGTCGTCGTAATGATAGCCATAGCGTTTGATGGAGGCATCGCGGATTTCAACGTCCTTTGCATTGCGCGTGGTGGCTTCTTGTATGGCTACGACGTGACACTCCTGTGAACACATGAAGCGCATGCACTCAAACTCTTTTTCGTCGGGGGTAAGGGCCCAGTTGTTGTAGGCCATACAGTTATATGACATTACTTTCAAGCAGCCCTTGGGCGGGGGCGAACTGAAATTGACGGGGCAATAGTCGCGCAGCGACCCGATGCAGGCAATGAGACCGAACAGAGGAATGAAGCCGGCGCGCAGCTTGAGCAGGGCACTCAGCAGCAAAAGGAGCAACACGGCGGCTACAGTGACGGGAAAACCCAAACCTAACAGGGCGGTGAAACGGCTGAAGGTATTGGGGTTGAGGTAAACACTGGCAGCACTGCTCCACATGACTAATACGGCGAGCCAGTTGATAACGGCAAATATTTTATTCATTCTGTGTGTCTCAGTTATCGGCGGCTGATGCGGAAGAGTTCGCGTTTTTCCTCGGGCGTAAGGCTGTCGTAGCCCGAAGCGCGAATTTTATCAAGAATTTCGTCCATGCGCGCTTCCTCCTCCTTGCGCTTCATGTTGTACTCGTAGTCGTTCTGCCGGGTGGCGGTGTGATGGGCATTGCCCGTTTCCTCAGTGTGCTTACGGCCCACAGCGTTGCGCAGGCGTTCGGTCATCGAAGGCTTTTGGCGCACGTCTTCCCAGCGTTGCCAGCCTCCGGGCGTGTAGGGGTTGCGCGACTTGCTCCGCCAATAGCGTAGCAGCAGCCAGCCGAAGAGCATACCGCCAAGGTGGGCAAAGTGGGCCACATTATCGGTCGAGGTGTAGGCCGAAATCAACTCAATGGCAGCATAACCAACCACAAAGTATTTGGCCTTCATCGGAATGGGCGGAATGAGCAGCATGATGCGTTCGTTGGGGTAGAGCATACCGAAGGCCAGCAGCACACCGTAGCAGGCACCCGAGGCACCGATGGTGGTCCAGAAGTTCAGGAATTGCTTCATGGGAATGAGAGCACCCTTTCCGGTATTGACCATCTCGTAGTTTTGCATGCCTTGAATAAAGTACTCGGCCGTTTGCCACACTTCCTGACAAAGTCCGGCACCGATGCCGCACACAAAGAAATAGGTGAGGAAACGCTTGAAGCCCAGCGTGCGCTCAATGAGGCCGCCAAACATCCAAAGCGAAAACATATTGAAAAACAGGTGGGTGAAACTGCCGTGTAGAAACATGTAGGTGACCAACTGAAAAATGTTGAAGTCGTCGGCCAGTATGAAGTGCAGACCTAACCACTGCGTGAGGTCAATGCCCTGTGTTTTCAAAACTTCCTGCAAAAGATAGCAGATTACGTTGATAATCAGTAGGTTGCGCGTAATAGGAGGTATGTTTAACATAAAAAGGGAGTGAAAAAATAGCTTGGTTAAGCGATTGAACGCCATACGTTTTTTTTAATTTTGCCTTTCAGCCCGCTTAGGAGCGGGTGGGGGGTATCCCGGTTAGCTTTCGCTGCCAGCAAAAGATGCTTCGCCCAAGTCGTCGTCGGTCTCGGGGACTTCCTCGTTGTTGACATAATGCCAAACCGTGGCACCGAACACTTGGCGAGGCGTGAGCGTAACGCCAACCGGCATGCGCGGTTCGGGTACACCGCTTCCCAGCACCGTTTGTCCCACTTCGACGTAAGCCTCGTCCCAAAGCCCTTCGTCGATAAAGCTTTGCAGCGTTTGCTGTCCGCCCTCAATGAGCAACGTTTGTATGCCCTGGCGGTAAAGTTCGGAGAGCATGGTGCTTTTGTCGGCAAAAGCCTGGAACCCTGCCGGCAACTCGCCTTCGGCAATGCGGCCCAATACCACGCGCAGTGGATTGTTGCCCGCCCAATGGCGCACGGTGAGCGTCGGATGGTCGAGCGACAGGGTGCGGTGCCCCACCAGAATGGCCTGATTTTCGGCGCGGAGGCGATGAACGTGCATGAGCGAATGCTCGGTTGAAATGTGCGCCGGTTCCTCATCGGCACTTTCGCGCCAACGGTCGATAAATCCGTCGGCCGAACGCGCCCATTTCAGCGTGATGTAAGGTCGGCGCAGGGTTTGAGCGGTGATGAAACGGCAGTTCAAACGCTGGCATTCCTCTTCAAGCACTCCCACGGTAACCTCAATGCCCGCTTCGCGCATGAGGCTGATGCCGCGGCCCTGTACCTTGGCAAAAGGGTCGACACAACCCACCACGACGCGCGGTATGCCCGTTTTGACAATGAGTAGCGCACAAGGCGGAGTGCGGCCAAAATGAGCACAGGGTTCGAGACTGACGTAAAGCGTGCTGTCTTTCAGCAATGCACGGTCGGCCGGCCGAACGCTGTTGATGGCGTTGACCTCGGCGTGAGCCTTGCCGCAGCAAGCATGGTAGCCCTCGCCAATAATGCGGTCGTTGTGAACAATTACGGCACCGACCATGGGGTTGGGAGCCGCGTGCATCCGGCCGTTGCGAGCCAGCTCGATGCAGCGTTGCATATAGGTTTCGTGAAGTGTCATGCAGTTTTTTATCTGAACAAAAGTCAGTAGTATAGTAGATATTGCTACCGAATTATTTTACACTAATCCAGTAATATATAAATATGAATGAAGATTTTTTACGGTTGCGCCATGTGCTTTCGGCACATTATGCCGAAGGCGAAGCCCGTGCTATCGCCTTTTTGGTGTTCGACGAGGCCTTCGGCATCAGCCGCACCGATATTTATGCCGACAAAGTTAGGCAATTTTCGTTAGATGAACGGCAGCAGTATGTGAATATATGCCAACGCCTGCAACAGGGCGAGCCCGTGCAGTATGTGTTGGGCAGTGCCGACTTTTGCGGACACCGCTTCGGCGTAGCTCCGGGCGTGCTTATTCCGCGGCCCGAAACCGAAGAACTGGTGGCTTGGGCGGTCGATGAGGTGACACGGCTCCGCGCAGAATTGCCAGCCGGCACCGTGTTGCGCGTGCTCGATGCCGGAACCGGTTCGGGCTGCATTGCCGTGAGCCTGAAACTGGCTTGTCCCGACGTAGAAGTTGAGGCTTGGGACCTGTCGGCTGAGGCTTTGCACATTGCTTCGGAAAACGCCCGTTGCTTGGGAGCCGAAGTGCATTTTGTGCAGCACGATTTGCTGATGCCTTGGCCCGCTGAGGCAGCTTTTCACCTTGTTGTGAGCAATCCACCCTACATTTGTCAGCGCGAACGTGCCGAAATGGAGGCGCATGTGCTGCTTCACGAACCCGGCAGCGCTCTGTTCGTGCCCGATGCCGACCCATTGCTATTTTATCGCGCCTTGGCTCGTTCGGCTGCGGGGGGTGCCTTGCTTCCAGGGGGTGTCTTGCTCGTGGAAATCAATCGCGCTTATGGGGCCGAAACAGCCCGCCTGTTTGCCGACGAAGGCCTGCTTCGCACCGAAGTGCGCCCTGATGCGTTTGGCAATGACCGCATGGTGGGCGGTTATCTGAATCAATAGGCAGCAAGGGCGTTAGCGGCTTTAGTATCGCCCAAATAGCGTGTATGATGAATCAGCTGTTTCATTGCCATTGAGCAACAAAGTGGAGTGATGCCAAATGCCTGCTCCGCACCCTTTCTTGGAAGGCTGTGTATTCACTTTGGTTGTAAATGTTAAACAATGGGAGTTTGAATGCGTGAATTTTGATTAAAAAACAAATCCATCAATCGCTTATGCTTTCAGTGGTTTAAACCATAAATCGGCCGATGCTTCAAATTTGCTCCGCGATTGTCGGATTTAGTTCCGAGCTTGTTCGAATTAGTTCCGAGCTTGTTGAATTTAGTTCCGAGCTAATTTTGGTAATCTCGGAACTATTGATAATCAGCACTTTGGAAAGTACACTAAATTCGGATTCTCGCCTATGAGTTTCGCTCAGGGATAAACGTAGAAACGAACTTTTAATTTTTAGCTTTATTGGGATTTTTGTTAAAACAGATACGAACTAAACAAGCGCGGAACAAGAATCAAATACAACTGATAGCACAACTCATAAATCTGAAAAATTTTATCCTTAGGGAATACAAATCGGGTGGGTGCATTGATGAAGTCGAGAATCAATAGGCAGCAAGGGCGTTAGTGGCTTTGTGCTGTGTGTAAGTAGCTGATTCTTGAAATTTTTGCGCAATTAGAAACAAATGACGAAATTATTTGTTACTTTCGTAGGCAGTAATAAAAAATGCATCTACTTCTATAATGAAAGGAGGTAACCATGTTGTATATTGCAAATCCTATTTATGACACGGTGTTCAAGTATTTGCTTGAAGACGAACGTGTGGTGAAAATTCTGCTTTCTGCCTTGCTCAAAAAAACGGTAGTAGAGGTGGAAATGCGTAAAAATGAATATGCCAATGTGCAGCGCGACAAAATTTCGATGTTTCGCATTGATTTTGGAGCCAAGGTGCGCGAGGACGATGGCAGTGTCCATTTGGTGCTGATAGAATTACAAAAGACGTGGCTCGAAACCGAAACGCTCCGCTTCCGCCAATATCTGGGCGCACAATATGCCAATCCGGATAACATGCTGAAGGACGATCAGTTGTCGAGTCGTGGCATCCCGATGGTAGCCGTTTATTTGTTGGGACACCGCGTGGGCGATATAGAAGAACCCGTTCTTTACGTGAAACATCATTCCTATGATTACGAGGGTAACGTGGTGACGAAGGGATTGCCCGACCCGTTTGTTGAGAGCCTGACGCATGAAGGCATTATTGTGCAAATTCCGCGTCTGCACGGCCGAATCAATAACAGGTTGGAGGAAATTTTGAGCGTGTTCGACCAAACGCTCAAAAACAAGGATAACCGCCAGGTTATGAACATTGACGAAACCAAGTATCAGTATGACTCGGACATGATGCTGATTATCAACCGCCTGGTTGCCGCTGCTGCGGATGCACAAGTGAGACACAAAATGGACGTGGAAGATGAATTCTTCAAGGCGATTGAAGACCGCGACACGGCTATTATGCAACGCGATAAAATGCTGAAACAACAAAATGAATTGTTAGCCGAACAAGGTCAGCAGTTAGCCGAACAAGGTCAGCAGTTAGCGGCTCAAGAAACCATTATCGTGTCGTCAGCCCGTCAGATGAAGTTAGCCGGCGTGCCTATAGCGCAGATTTCGGCAATCACGCATTTGTCGCAGGAAGAAATCGAATCTTTGTGACAAAACGCCCTCTGTATCGTTACGGTTTTTACAGCCTGTATGTAATCAAAATACTTGGAAAATGCCCTATTTATATGGCAAAAAGTATGCTTAGCTGTAAAATATTCTATTTTTCGAAAAAAAACTTGGGATATTCCTTGCAGTTATGACAGAAAACCGTAACTTTGCAACGTGTTTTTCATAGTATTAGATTTAAGGTTAACAAGGTTGGGATACAGCGGTATCCCTTTTTTTGTACCCTAACGTGAATACTTACCTCATTATATAGCACTTATGAAGCATTTATATATCGAAACTTACGGTTGCCAGATGAATGTGGCCGACAGCGAAGTAGTGGCCTCTGTGATGAAACTGGCCGGCTATGAGCCTTGCGACACCATTGACCAGGCTGATGCCGTATTCCTCAATACCTGCTCTGTGCGCGACAATGCCGAGCAGAAAATTATTCATCGCCTTGAAGCGCTCACAGCCATGCGACGCAAAGGACGCCGAATCATTATCGGTGTGCTCGGCTGTATGGCAGAACGTGTGAAGGAAGAATTGCTCAATAAACACGGGGCTGACCTCGTGGCTGGACCCGATGCTTACCTTTCCTTGCCCGACCTCATTGCACAGGCTGAAACCGGACACAAGGCCATCGACATTGAACTCAGCACCACCGAAACCTATCGCGATATTGTGCCGACACGCTATTGCGGAAGTCGCATTTCGGGTTTTGTCAGCATTATGCGTGGTTGCAATAACTTTTGCCACTACTGCATTGTGCCTTACACCCGCGGCCGCGAACGTTCGCGCGACGTAGAAAGTATCCTGCGCGAGGTGCGCGACCTCGAAGCGCGCGGTTACAAGGAAGTGACCCTGCTCGGACAAAATGTCAACTCGTATCTTTGGAAGGCCGATGCCGATGCGCAGGAACTCAACTTTGCCGCCCTGCTCCGCACCGTGGCACGCGCTGTGCCGGGTATGCGCATTCGCTTCTCGACCTCGCATCCCAAGGACATGAGCGACGAAACACTCCACGTCATTGCCGAAGAACCCAATGTGTGCCGTCACATCCACCTGCCCGTACAAAGTGGTTCGAGCCGCATTTTGGAGCTTATGAATCGCAAATACACCCGCGAGTGGTATCTTGACCGCGTAGCTGCCATTCGCCGCATTGTGCCCGACTGTGGTTTGTCGACCGATATCTTTGCCGGTTACTGCACTGAAACCGAGGAAGATCACCAAATGTCGCTTAGCCTGATGCGCGAATGCGGATACGATTCAGCTTTCATGTTTAAGTACAGCGAACGTCCCGGCACCTTTGCTTCGCGTCATTATGCCGACGATGTGAGCGAGGAAACGAAAATTCGCCGACTCGAGGAACTCATTGCCTTGCAAAACGAACTCAGTGCCGAGAGCAACCGCCAATGTGTAGGTCGCGAATACGAAATTTTGGTTGAAGGCGTGAGCAAGCGTTCGCGCGAACAACTTTTCGGTCGTACGGAGCAAAACAAGGTCGTTGTTTTCGACCGTGGCAATCACCGTCCCGGTGAGTACGTACGCGTTCGCATTACCGATGCTTCGAGCGCCACGCTTCAAGGCGAAGAAGTGTAGTCAATGCTAAGGCTGATGGTGTAAACACCTGGTGTGCTTGCACCACATCTGCTTAGCCGCTAAACTCCGTATACTCCTAAAAAAGCAGCCATACCTTGTTTGCATTGGGCAAGGTATGGCTGCTTTTAATGTTTATGGCAGAATCTAAGTTTATGGTAGGAACTTATTGTATTACCATTTCAATGAAAATCAGCAGGCTGGAACGATGTGTCCGGCCTGCTGATTTTTTTAGGTAGTATTTGAAGTTGTCTAAACTTTTCTGACGAAGATTTGATTTGGAGATTTATCTCTTCTAAATTCAATCTTCACCTTTCTTTTTGGCCGTTTTTTGACCTTTCATCAGTCGTGTAGCTCGCTACACTCCTTCTTCAAGGCCCAAAAACGCCTCAAAAATTAAGGCAAATCTTGAATTTCATAAAAGTTCAGACGACTTCTTTTTTTTAAAAAGGGAAATCAATTCCGTTACACAGTAAGTTTACCGCTGTGTAAGTTTCCCGACGTTTTACTCATCCATACTATCCAAGTCGTCCACTTCATCCATTTGCCACGCGTCAGCCCGACGTTGCAGTTCGTGACGCACACAGTCAGGTTCGAATCCGCGGTTAAGCGCAGCGCGCACCAGTTTTTGGTAACGCTCGTAGTCGGTTTTGGCCTTCGTCGTGCGCTCCTTGGCAGTCAGAAAGTCAGCCAACACCGCGCGGTAATCAGCCTCAGGAATATCGGCCAGCGCCTCGTCAATGCAACTATCGGAAATACGCTGCATACGCAAGGCATAGCGAATTTTGATGCGCCCCCAATGGTCGAAACGAAATTTGTCAGAGGCAAAAGCCCGGGCATAGCGTTCTTCGTTCAGGTAATTCTCGTCGGTAAGTCGCGCAACGAGGGCTTCAGCCTCGTCAGGCGTAGCCCCTTTGCGTTGCAATTTCGCTGCAATGTCAGAAGGGCAGCATTCGCGTGCCGCGCACTGGGTCGTAGCCCAAAGGTAAAGGTCGGCAGGTTTTTTAGTCATGGTCGGATCCTACTTTTTGATGACACTGCGCACCACGAACCACGCATGGCGGAAAAGCGTAGGTAACCACCCGTAATGATTAACCATGATGTCGAAGCGTTCGCGCAGCGAAGCCTTGTGGTTACGCGTGGTCATACCCTCGTTCAGGTAATTGGCCACCACAACGCGGCAGTTCGTAATGGGCAAATGCTTACGCGCAGCCTCGCGCATGATGCGAATGCACCAGTCGAAGTCGGCCGAGAAGCGGTATTTGCGGTTGTAATGTAACTGTTTAGCCAAGTCGGTACGCGCAAAGAAAGCCTGATGGCAAACGAGCATACCGTTTTTAAAAGAACGCCAATTCAAATGTTCGGGCGGCGACAAGCGGCGGCGGCGCACAAATCGTCCTTCATCGTCGACCAAGTGCGTATCGCCGTAAACCACTGCAGGCAATGCCTTCTTGCGGTTCAGTTCGTCCTGAGCCGCCTGAGCCATGCGTTCCAGCGTATCGGGCGCATGCAGGCAGTCGCCAGCGTTCAGAAAAAGGATATACTGTCCGGTAGCCATGTCGATGGCGTTGTTCATAGCATCGTATAGTCCCTTGTCGGGTTCACTGATGCACGCAATTTCGTGACGCACAGTCGCAATGCTGTTACGTTCCTGATAATGATGTACGTTTTCGAGGGTATTGTCCTGTGAATTTCCGTCGACAATGAGGTGTTCCACATGAGGGTACGTCTGTTCTTCGACACTTTGTATGGTGCGGTTAATCAGTTTCCCGGCATTATAGGTTACCGTAGCGACGGTTATTTTAAGCGGAGGCATTTAATGAATAAAAAGGTTTAAGGGGGGATTAGCTTTAAATTGTTGTAGGGTAGAGTTCCCGGCACACCGTCAGATGCAAGCATGCGGCATGCCGTCAGGAACCCCGTCCATTTATTTATTTTGGTAAATTTCGAGGTAGCTTTCAGCCACCGTTTTTTCGGAGTAAGCCGTCAGAGCCTTGATGCGGGCGTTGCGGCAAAGCGCCGTGTAGCTGTGTGAATCGAGCGCACGCTGAATGCACTGTGCAAAGTCGAGCGCATTTTGGGGTTCAGCCAGAAAGCCGTTGACTCCCGTGTCAATCATCTGCGGCACACCGCCCACGCCAAAGGCCACGCAAGGCACGCCACAAGCCATAGCCTCGACAATCGTGTTCGGCAAATTATCCATGAGCGTCGGCATCAGTAGCAAGTCGGCCGCCTGATAGAGTTGTCGCATCTGTTCCTCACTCTCCACATAGCCCATCGAAACAGCTTCAACCGGGAAAGCCCCGGTCAGTTTGTCAGCCTCTTTGCCTGCCAGCACGATGGCCAGTTTATTACGCAGTTCCGGCCGTTCGTTGCACAGCATACAAATGCTTTCAATCAGGTAGTCTATGCCCTTTTTCGGGTCAGTCACCTTGAATGCCGTAAAAAGCAGCAAACGCTTGTCAGCCGGCAAGTTTAGCTGTTTGCGCAGTTCCGCTTTGTCGGTCGGCATTTCTTCGGTGCCCACAGGCGCATAGAAGTCAGTGTCGATGGGGTTCGGAATGCTCACCACCTGCTGTTCTTTGAGCAAAGGCGCCTGAGCAGCCAGTCCTGCCAGCCATTGGCTACAGCCCACCAAGGTGAACCGTCCGTGCGCATACGTGCTTAGTTTGCGGTTAAACACACAAGCCGAAAGGTCCTTGTGCTGCGGTTTTTTCAGTTGCGGACAAAGACCGCATCCCTGTTTCCAGCGTTCGCAGTCGGCCGCATTGTGACACACCCCTGTAAAGGGCCACATATCGTGCATGGTCCATACCACCCGTTTACCGCTTTTCAGGATACGTTGCAAGTTGTCGAGCGAAAGCATAGCCTGGTTCGTCCAATGTAAATGCACGACGTCAGCTTCGCGAAATTCGGGCAATTTGGTAATGTCGTTGCCGAAGCGTGCCGTATCGACAGCAAACAGTCCCTCGCGCGAAAAGCCGTTGCGGCAAAATATGTCGAAGCGCTCCAATGCAAACTTCACTTTCCGCCACAGCGTGGGTTTAAGGTTTACCACATCTGTACGTTCGGCAGGCAAACTGCGGTCGCGACACAGTAAGGTGGCATCGACACCAGCCTTGCGCAAGGCTTTGAGCAGGCGCAGGGCCGCAATGGCAGCTCCGCCGGTGTGGTCAGAAGTATTGATGAGGAGTACTTTCATGGTGAATGGTTTGGCAGTAGAAAAAGGAAAAGCAAGTGCTTCTCCCGTTTGCATGCCCGTGTTCAAAAATATTTTGAGATGATTCTGTCAGATGAATTATGCTTTGAACACCTGCATACGTGTATTTGAAGAAACAGAATTTCAGCGTTTATTCATAATCAGCAGGGTAGCGCCGGCATTTTCTTTGATGTAATTGCCTGCAGCGCGTCCCGCCTCTTGCAGTTGTTCCTTGTGCGTCAGGAAAAGGTCCATGACACGTTTAAAGTCGTCAGCATCCTTGATTTCGCGGCATCCGCCGTTTTCGATCAGCGCACGCGCCTCGCGGAACTTATGGTTATTCGGTCCGATAATCACCGGCACACCGTAAACGGCAGCTTCAGGCACATTGTGAATGCCCACACCGAAACCGCCACCCACGTAAGCCACCGCCGCATAGCGGTAAATGCTCGACAGCAGTCCGTAGCAGTCAATAATCAAGCAGTCGGCCTCGGCCACACTTTTCGGAGTAGCCGCCGAATAGCGCACAAAGGGGCGTTTGAGTTTTGCTTCGATTTGTCGCAGATGTTCCTCGCTCACCACATGCGGAGCGAGCACTAGTTTCAGGTTCGTTCGTGCGTTGAAATACGGAATGATGATGTCCTCATCAGGTTGCCACGAGCTACCTGCCACCAGTACTTTCCAGCATCCGGCAAAGCGTTCAACCAGCGGCAGAGGTTTCGCCGCATTCCGAATGTCGATAACGCGGTCGAATCGCGTATCGCCCACCACTGTAACCTGCTTAACCCCGATTTTCAGCAACAGATGGCGCGACTCTTCGTTCTGCACATACAAGTGCGTGAGTTTATGCAGCATTCGGGCATATCCCCGTCCGTACCAGCGGAAAAACACCTGGTTGGGTCGGAAAATGCTCGACACGCTGTAAGTAGGCACCCCATTTCGGTGAAGCACCTCGATGTAATTGCGCCAAAATTCGTATTTGATGAAATAAGCCGCTTCGGGGCGTGCCAGTTTCACGAATTTCTGCGCATTCAGCGGAGTATCGAAGGGCAGGTAGCACACCACGTCAGCCCCCGCATAATTCTTGCGCACCTCATAGCCCGAAGGCGAGAAAAAGGTAAGCAGAATTTTTTTATCGGGGTGTTCGCGGCGCAAGTGTTCCATGAGCGGACGGCCTTGTTCAAATTCGCCGAGCGAAGCCGCATGAAACCACACATAGCGGTCCTTTCCGCTGAGTCGGTGCAGCGTTTTCCACGTGTTGTGATGGCCATGCACCATTTTCCGCACCTTTGCGCTGAACAAGGCGGCAATGTGACAGCCCAGCACCATCAGATATATTACTATGGAGTACACGGTCTGTTAGCTTATATTGGTAAAGTAAGGGTATGTCTGCACACAAGTCGGCGATGCGTAGGCGCACAGCCCATCGGGGCGCGCGCCATGCAAGCGCAAAGACTTGAGTGCAGACAGATGAATAGTTATCGTAGAGAAAAAAGGAAAAGTAAAGTCAGAACGGAAACAAAAAATCCGTTTCAACGTCTAACGTCTTATCCCAAAGCCGCAATAGCAGCCTTCATGCGGTTCAAGGTTTCGTCCTTGCCCAGGAAAGCAGCCAGTTCGTACATGTCGGGACCCTTGCCAGTGCCGACCAGACACACGCGCCAAGGGTTCCAAGGCTTTTTGCCCCCAGCTTCGGCCCAGGCATCGACAGCCGCCTTTTGCGATTCGATGCTGAAATCGTCGAGCGATTCGAGCACGGCAGCCAGTTCCTGCATTTCGGCAGCAGCACCTTCCTTCCAGTTCTTGCGCGTAAACTTGTCGTCGGCGCTGTAAGTCGGTGCGATGAAGAAGAAGTCGCACAAGGGCCAAAGCTCCTTGATAAAGTTGATTTTCTTCATTTTCATCATGCCCACCACCGCTTCGACACGTTCCATGGGTGCTTCGATACCGTTTTCGCGCAAAATTTTGTCGAACGTAGGAGCAAGTCGGGCGTTGTCGGTCATTTGGATATATTCGCGGTTGAACCACTGACCCTTCACGTAGTCGAACTTAGCACCACTCTTCGAGCATTTCGTCAAGTCGAACTGTTCGATAAGTTCCTGCATTGACAGGATTTCCTGGTCGGTACCCGGGTTCCATCCCAGCAAAGCCAGGAAGTTGATTACCGCCTCAGGCAAATAGCCACTTTCGCGGTAGCCCGACGACACCTCGCCCGATTTCGGGTCGTGCCATTCGAGGGGGAATACCGGGAAGCCCAGGCGGTCGCCATCGCGCTTCGAGAGTTTACCCTTACCGTCGGGTTTGAGCAACAGGGGCAAGTGAGCGAAGGCCGGCATGGTGTCCGTCCAGCCGAAGGCACGGTAAAGCAGCACATGGAGCGGCGCCGAAGGCAACCATTCCTCGCCACGGATAACGTGGGTAATTTCCATCAAGTGGTCGTCGACGATGTTAGCCAAGTGGTAAGTAGGCAGGTCGTCGGCACTTTTGTAGCGCTCCTTATCGTCGAGAATATCGCTCATGATGCGCACTTCGCCGCGAATGATGTCGTTCACGAGCACCTCTTCGCCGGGTTCCACCTTAAAGCGTACCACATACTGTTCGCCGGCATCAATCAGGCGCTGCGTTTCCTCGTCGCCCAATACGAGCGAGTTGCGCATATCCATACGCGTACGGGCATCATACTGAAAGTTCTGCACCGCTTCGCGTTTAGCGTTCAGTTCTTCGGGCGTATCGAAAGCCACGTAAGCCTTGCCAGCCTCGAGCAGTTGGTGCACATATTTGCGGTAAATGTCGCGACGTTCGCTTTGGCGGTACGGACCATGTTCGCCGCCGAAGCTCACGCCCTCGTCGAATTCCACGCCGAGCCATTTGAACGATTCGATGATGTAATCTTCGGCTCCCGGCACAAAGCGGTTCGAGTCGGTATCTTCAATGCGGAACACCATTTCGCCTCCATGCTGACGGGCAAAAAGGTAGTTATAGAGCGCGGTGCGCACACCGCCGATATGTAATGGACCCGTGGGGCTGGGTGCAAAACGCACGCGTACTTTTCTTTCTGACATAGCGATATTGAAATCTGTTGTTTTTGTTTGTGCAACAAAATTACACCTTTTTATTCACATAAGTAGGTGTTCAAAATTATTTTTGCGGTTCAACGCCTACTTATTGCTAAGTGTTGAAAAATATTGGGGGGTTGAGTCGGTGTTCTCCGTACTATTTCAAGTTCCGCCTGAGTAAGTAGATGAAGAAAAGTAAGTTCCAGCATCTATTACTCAGGCGGAATGGTTTGAAAAAAACAGAAATACCGATTTTGTCTGCCGACAGAGCCGGCCGTAATTAGCGCACCTCGATTACCGAATGCGAACCGCCGGGTAGGCGTGTCAGCCTGATTTGTGGCGAAATTTGCGAACGAATCTGCGTGGTGTGGCTGATTACGCCCACCTTACGTCCCTGCACGTTTTCGAGGTTCGAAAGTGTCATCATCACCAAGTCGAGCGAGTCCTTGTCAAGGTTGCCAAAGCCCTCGTCGATAAAGAGCGAACCGATGGTCAGGTTTTTGCCCGACATCGAAGCCAAACCCAAGGCCAGCGCCAAACTTACCACAAAGGTTTCGCCGCCCGAAAGCGACGACACATAGCGGTGCTCGTCAAACATGTTGCGGTCAATGATTTCGAGCGTCAGCGTGCCCGGAATGTTACACAGCTCGTAGCGCGGCGAAAGCTGTCGCAAGTGCAGGTTGGCATGCTGCACAAGGTAAGCAAAGGTGTAGCTCTGTGCCAGCGTGCGGAAGCGTTTTCCATCGGCCGAGCCAAACAGCATGCACAGGCGCGTCCACTCGTTGTGGTTTTCGCGCGCCTTTTTCAGCTCTTCCTCCACCTTGCCTGCCCGTAGCAAGCAGTTCTCGTGCGAAATCAGCTTCGACATCGTCACGCTCAGTGCCGCGCTCACCTCGTTCAGTTCGTGTTGCGTTTCCGTCAGCTGTTCGCTCAGTTTCAGTTTCAGCACCTCAGGTTCTCCCTCCGGTCTTTCCGCGCCTGCCTGCAAGTTGAGCAACGTCTGTCGTGCGCGTTCCAGGTGGTTGCGGCTCAGCAGCTGCTGTTCTTTTAGGTTTTCCAATTTAAGGCGCAGCGCCTTCCAGTCGCGCTTGTCGTTAAACAGCGCCTCCAGTTCCGAAAACTGCACCGGCGAATGCGTACCGTTAAAGCGCAGCATCATCAGGTCAAGTTCCTGCTGGCGGTTTTGCAGCAGTTGCTGGTTCGTTACTCGGCTCTTTTCCAAGTTCACCAGCGTACCCTCCAGCTGTTTCTGTTCGCCCAGCGTGCGGTTATGCAGCGTTTGCAGTTTCATTTCCGCTTCGCGAGCCGCCGCAATGTTTCTTTGCAGCGTTTCGGCCTCCTGCTGCGGCGACGAGTTGCCAAACAGTCGCGTCAGTTCCTCCTGTTTGCGGTTCAGCGCCTCGCGTGCCGCGTCTCGGTTTTCGCGGCAAGTTTTGAGCGCACGTTGCGCCTCGTCGACGTTGGCCGACGCATTTTTAATTTCCTCGCGCAGCAAGTCGGCCGCCCGTTCCGCCTCGTCGAGCGTGTGGCACGTCTGGTTCCAGTCGTGGTTCAGGTTTGTCAGTCGCAGACGGATGCCGTCCGGGTTGTTCTTCCATTCCGTAAACCATCCCGACAGCGTAATCATGTCGTCGAGGTCAGTGTAAATTTCCGAGCAAGCCTTGTCCGAAATGTTGATGGTGTATTGCAGTTCCTCGGCTGCCGCAGCCGTAATTTTCGCCTTGGTCGAAATTTCGTCCAGGTGCGTCCGCGTGTCAGCCATCATCGTTTCGAGTTTTGAAATATCCTCGTTCAGTCGGTTAATTTCCTGTTGGTGAAAGTTGTAAGTCTTCAGTGCCAGGTCAGCCTCGTCGGCCGCTCGCATCGTATTGTCGATGAGCAGCTGAATCATCATGAAGCGCGCCTCGCTGTTCACCGTAGCCGAACAGTCGGTAAAGGTTTTGTCAAGGTTCTCACACATTTTCCACTCGTTCACGTCAGCCTCCTGTCGTTCCTCCAGCTCGTGCAGTGCCTTTTCGTCGGCCTCGATGCGCGCCGCGTCGGCCGCAATGTTCTGTTGCAGTTCGTTGAGTGCCGTTCGCTGCGCATTCATTTTTTGCTGCATGGTGCGGTAGTCCTTGCTCAGGTTCGTCAGCAAGTCGCCCAGTTCGCGTTCCGTTTCCGTGTGGTAAGGGTGGTGCGTAGCTCCGCACACCGGACAAGCCGAACCCTCCTTCAGCTGTTTGCGCAGCTGCACGATGTTGTCCGACTGGCTCAGCGTGTAGGCCGTGCTAATCAGCTCAAAAGCCTCCTCCGTAGCCGCCAGTTCGGTTTCCATTTTCTTCACCATGCCCTGCTTCTGCGCCAGCTCCGTTTGTTCGCGTTTGTGCGCCGCTCTTTTTTCGGCAATGCGTTTGTAACCCTCCGAAATGTGGCGCCATAGCGTGTTCGCCCTTTGCAGCGCCGCCAGTCGGTTACGGTTGTCGGCCGCCTCGCGTTGCAGTTTGGCCGAATCCAGGCCCTGGTTGGTTTGTTTGTGAATGAGCAAGTCGCTTTTCAGCGCATTCAGTTTAGCCTGCGTCTGGTGCTGTTCCTGCTCCGCCTTTTCGCTTTGAATGCGCAGGTTCTCACGGTCCCTTTGCAGGTTGTTCTGCTTTTTATGATTGTCGACATTGCGCTGCGTTTCGGTGTAAAGCATCGACAGTTTGTCCTTAATCAGGTCGAACTTATCGAACATGGTGCGGTGCACCGAAAGCGTCTGCTTGTGCTGCTGCTTCACGTCGATTTCAGCCGTAGCCTTTGTCAGCAAGTCCTGCTTAATTTTCAGCACATTCTGCCGGTTCGTCAGCACATTGCCAATTTCGTTCAGCTGCACGTCGTGCTTTTTCAGCTGTTCAGCCGCTCCGCTGATTTCGCCCGTCAGCGCATAGCCCTTGTTAATAGCCGCCGTTCTCAGTTCGCGGTGCTTTTCGGCCTCGGCACTTCGTTCGTGTGCCATGTCGAGCTGTGCCGCCTCCGTTTCAGCCTGTCGGCGAATTTGTTCAATGGCCCTCGTTGTGTTGTGCTGTTCCTCCTTGATTTGCTGCAAATCCGTTCGGCGCATGGTAATTTCCTGAAAGAGGGGTTGCATACCGATGAGCGCATCGTAGCGTTCCAGTTTCAGTTCCTCGGCTCGCGTTTCCATACACGCCTTGTTGGCCGCAGCAAACTGCATTTCGCAGCGTTTCACCTCAGCCACCGCTTCGTCGTTTCGTTTCAGCCATTCCAACTGTTTCTGCAAGTTTTGCAGTTTTTGTTCCGTTGTCAGTTTTTGCGCCGTCAGCAGCTGTTTTTTCTCTGTTTCCTGCTGCAGTTGTTCCGGTTCCAGGCAGTCGTGCATCATGCCCTGAATCTGGTTTTCGAGGTCGCGCGTCAGGATGCCTGCATCGTTCGTAAACTGGTAAATCTGTTCCGACACTGCGCCATACACCTCCGTGCCCGTCAGTTTTTCGAGCAGCACCGCTTTATCAGCCGTTTTAGCTTTCAGAAAGTTCGAAAAGCTGTTTTGCGCCAAGATAACCGTACGCGTAAATTGCTCGTAGGTCAGCCCCACCGCCAGGTTAATTTGGTCCTGAATTTCCGCTTTGTCAAATTTCTGTTTGTTGGGAGCCAGCTGTTTCAAGGTGCGTTCCGGTGTTTTGTAGTTGCCGTTTCGCGTCAGTCTGATGCTCCATTCTGCCTCGTAGCGTTCGCCATCGTTGGTAGCAAACACCACCGTAGCTCCTCCCTCCTTTTGTCCGCGGCGCAAAATGCCTGCCACGTTGCCCGCCTGCATTTGCTGGGCACAGCTCACCAGTTCCAGGTCGCCGGCCGGAATGCGTTCCACGTTGTCGAATCGCGGAGCCTTGTTGTAAAGTGCCAGGCAAATGGCATCGAGTATGGTCGATTTGCCCGAACCCGTGTCGCCCGTAATGGCAAAAAGCCCTGCCGAGCGCAGCGGCTCAGCCGTAAAGTCAATGATTTGTTCACCCTCGATTGAGGTGAGGTTGTTGAGAATGATTTTCTCTATTTTCATTGTGCGTAAAGGTGTAACGTAGAAAAAAGAGCGTCCGACAGCATTGTCCGTCCGCCCGTGATTCGGTATCGGTGGCAGAGGTCATATTCGTGCGTCCTCCGCCTTCCGCGTTCAATGTTAGTTCCGGCTGTTCTGTTCTTCGTTGAGTGCCGTGTGTTCAGCCTGTTTGAATCGTTCAATCAGCGGTTCGGGCATATCCTCTCCGTAGCGTGCGCGGAAGTGGTCGCACGCCAGTTTCAGCGGACTGATGCTTTGCATAGCCTCGGCCGAAAGTCCCATGGTAGCCGCGTTTTGCGCCTCGTCAGTTTGTTGGCGCACACGCACCATGCGGCAGAACAGCACCGCCTTGTCGGCCAAAGCCTCCATCACATCGTGCATGAGCGAAGGTTCCGGTTGTTTTTCTTCAATGTTTATTTCGAGGTACGGCCAGTTCAGTCCCTCATCGTGTTTGCTGCGCGTGGGCAGTTGAGCAATTTCCTCCATCACCTCAGCCACCGTAGCCTTTTGCTGCTTATTGGCCGGAATGCAGCGCAGCGTGCGCAGCGGCGTGTAGGTGAGGCGCTGCACCGACGCTTTGCCGTCGGTGTCGAGGTCGATACACATCACCCCATGCGAGTAGTTGATTTCCGAAAACGACATAGGCAGCGCGCTGCCCGCATAGAAAATGCTTTGTTGTCCGCGCACGGGCTGTGATTTATGAATATGCCCCAGAGCCGTGTAGCTCACACCGCGTCCCACCACTTCGGCACTGACGCAGTCCTGTCCGCCCACCACCAGGCGTTCGGAGTGTTCGTTTTCGCAGATTTCTGCCCCGGCCGCATAAAAGTGTGCCGCCACAACCACGGGTAGCCCCTTGAAGTTCGATTTTTTCAGCCGTTTGTGCAGGTTTTCGAAATAATAATTCAGTCCCTCCTCCGGGCTCAGTGCCGAAGGATAGTCGCCGGTGCGCAAGTAAGGCAAGGCAAAGCAAACACATTCGGCCTCCGAACTCTGTCGCGACGAAAGCGGCAGCAAGTAGTGGTCGAAATCGGGTTTACCCTCCTCATCCATGCGGATGGTACCCCTTACATATATATTGTGTTGTTTGAGCAGTTCAGCCGGAGCTTCGAGTCGTCCGGCCGAGTCGTGATTACCCGCGGTCAGTACCACTTGCAGTCCGGGTACCGCCGAAGTGGCTTGAAGCAGGAAGTTATAGAGCAATTTTTCGGCCTGTGCCGAAGGGTTGGCCGAGTCGTAGACATCGCCCGTCAGCAGCAACACATCGGGTTGTTGTTCGCGCAGTGTGTTTAGCAGCCATTTCAGGAAATGTTCATGTTCGGCATATCGGGTGTGTCCGTGAAACACGTTGCCCAGGTGCCAGTCAGCGGTATGAATAATTTTCATTTAAGTAGTCTTTTGTAGCAAATTCTGCGCTGTGCAGTTGCCGTTTGTGGGTTGCTTCCCTTGATTGTTTCAAAGCGTTGGCAAAGTTAGTGCAAGCCGAGTGGCGAGCAAAGAAAAAACTCGTTTTTTATTTGCTTGTTCGAGGCGCCGCCTAACTTGGGCTTCAGCCAAAGTGCAAGCCGAGTGGTGAGCAAAGAAAAAAACTCGTTTTTTATTTGCTTGTCCGACGCGCTGTCGCTGAAAACAAAAAAACAGGAAGCCCCGTAGCCACGGTGGCTTCCTGTTTTGGGTTTTTGTTGCATTTGGCTCTCAGACCGATGGTAAAAGGCGGCTGACGAGCGTGGTCATGCCTTCGGAGGCCTTTTGGCTGATGACCTCGATGTGGTAGTGGCCCGGCACTTGCACGGGCTGTGGGTCGATGAGGTAAATGGGTATGCCGGGGCGGGTGTAGCGGATGAGGCCGGCGGCAGGATAGACTTGCAACGAGGAACCGACGATGACAAAAATGTCGGCCTGAGCGGTAATGTCGGCCGCTGGTACGAGGTTGGGCACAGCTTCGCCAAACCATACAATCCACGGACGGAGCAGCGAACCATCGGCGGCAAGTTCACCGTGAGCCACGCGCAGATGGTCGGGTGGCAGGGTGCGGATGCAGGCCGGATTGTCGGGGTTGGCCGAGGAGCATACCTTCATCAGTTCGCCGTGCAGGTGAATGACGTGCGACGAACCGGCGCGTTCGTGAAGGTCGTCGACATTTTGCGTCACCACCGTTACGTCGAAATGCTGTTCGAGTTCGGCCAGCAATTCGTGTCCCCGGTTGGGCCGCGCCGCTACGAGCTGTTCGCGCAGGCCGTTGTAAAAATCGGTGACCAGATTAGGGTTGGCTTGCCAGCCTTCGGGGGTGGCTACTTGTTCAACGGGATACTGTTCCCAAAGTCCGCCGGCATCGCGAAAGGTGCTGAATCCGCTTTCGGCACTCATGCCGGCACCTGTAAGTACTACGAGTTTCTGCATGCTTGTATGTTTTTGGTCGTTGGGCAGGTATTTTCAAGAAAACAAATACTGAAGTCGTCTACAAAAGTACAACTATTTTTGAAAAAGGTTTGTAACTTTGTCAAAACCTTAAAGAACCGACCTTTCAAAAAACATTTTGACTTATGAACGAAAAAGAACAACTGCGCAGCTGCGTGGACTGCGGCACGCAAAACTGTAAATTCAAAAATCGCACTTATCCCGAATTTTGCCTGACCACGAACCTAGATCAGACCGATTTGGATTGGGCCATGGAACGCTACAACGACGACCGCAACCACGAGGTGATGGTGGCGAGCGCAGAGGTGGAGTACGAGGGCTATTGCCAGCTGACACGTGTGGAGGAAATCATGACCTTTGCCCGCAAAATCGGGGCGCGGAAAATTGGTATTGCCAACTGCATCGGACTGATTAACGAGGCGCGCATCTTTGCGCAGATATTGCGGAAAAATGGGTTTGAACCCTATGCCGTGATTTGCAAGGTGGGCGGAAAGGCCAAGACGTCGGTAGGCATTCCGGCTGCTTGCGAGGGCATCGGGGCAGCCATGTGTAACCCCATTCTGCAAGCTCGGCTGCTGAACGAGGCACATACGGACTTGAACGTGGTGATTGGCCTGTGTGTGGGACACGACAGCCTGTTCTACCGCTATTCCGAGGCCTACGTGACGACGCTCGTTACGAAGGACCGCGTGACAGGACATAACCCGGCTGCGGCACTGTACACGGCACGCTCGTATTACAAAAAGAAGCTGCACATGGATGAGTAGCATTGAGCGTTCTTTGACATTTTGCTACAAAAGAAAGTAAGGCTGGTGGGCCTGTCTGAAACACATTTCTATACTATAAAAAAAAGGCTGTTCCGGTCTTACGTTTAGCCTTTGCGAGGCAGCGCGTAAGAGGCCGGAACAGCCTTTTGCATGGAGCCGACACCCCGTTTTGCGCACAAAAGCAGGGGTGGGGCAGTATTTGTTTACTTCTTGGCAGGGTTATTCTTTACCTTGAGGCATTCTACTTTGAAAATCAGCGTAGAGTTGCCCGGAATCTGCTGGCCAGAACCACGTTCGCCGTAGCCGAGGTCCGAGGGAATGTAAAGATTCCATACCGAGCCTTCGGGCATCATGGTGAGGGCTTCGCGCCATCCCTTGATAACTTGGTTCGGACGGAAAGTGGCGGGCTGGTTGCGCTTGTACGACGAGTCGAACACGGTGCCGTCGATGAGCGAACCTTCGTAGTGAACTTCTACTTCAGAACTGTCGGTGGCTACGGGGCCGGTGCCTTCGGTGAGTACGCGGTACTGCAGGCCGCTGGGCAACGTCTTGATGCCTTTCAGCTTTTTGTTCTGCTCCAACCATGCGAGGTTAGCTTGCTTGTGCTTTTCGCTCTGGAACTTGAACTGCGATTCAAGCAGCACCATAGCGCTGTCGGACTTGAAAGCCGTGGGCTGACCCAATACAACCTGGGCAAGGGCACGCTCAAATTCCTTGTTGTCCATATACAGGGTGTCGGCCTTGCCGGTAGCCTGCTGGTTGAACACGCTGATGTTGCGACGGTTCATGTCGGCAATTTTCAGTCCGGCAGCAAAGGCTTCGCGCTGTTTGCGCTCGTCCTCGGTAAGGTTGGCCTGAATGCCTTCAACGGCATACTTTATATAAGCAGAATCCACACCGAGCTGCTGGGTGAGGTAATGACGTAGGCTTTCGCCCTGAGCTACACCAAGTGCGTAGCTGAAGGTCTTGCCGTCGACGCTCTTGAGCTGCTTAGCCGGTTGCAGCAGTTCGGCCTTGATGGTTTGCTTTTTGCTTTTCTTTTTGCGTTGTGCGGTGGCGGGAGCGCAAACGGCTACTGCCAGGGCAATGGTAAGGAGTGATTTGAATTGCATAGTTTTTGTTGAAAAAGAAAAAAAAGAACCGCGCGACGCTCGTTCGTGTCGCACGGTTCTGCTTTATTTGCTGAAAAAAAATTCGGCGAATGAATTACTTAATGTCTACGAGCGTAATTTTGAAAATCAGAGCCGAGAACGGAGGAATGGGACCAGTACCCGCTTCGCCGTAGCCCAGTTCGTAGGGGATGTAGAGTTCCCAGGTAGCGCCGACAGGCATTTGCGGAAGTGCTTTTTTCCAACCTTCGATGGTGCGGGCCAGAGGCATCGTAACGGTGCCGTTGGCCTGACGTTCAGAGGTGTCGAACACATTGCCGGTGGGGAGTTTACCTTCGTACTTCACGGTGATGCTGTCGTTGACGGTGCAGCGCTTGTCGCCCGAACCGGGAGTGAGCACCTTGTAGTAAATACCGTCGGTGAGTTCCTTTACACCGGCTTCCTTAGCCTTGGCAGCCATGAATTCGGCGCTTTCTTTCTTTTGCTTGCCGAACATGTATTCCATGATGTGCTTGTTGGCCGATTCACGGTCGAGGGGCTTGCCTGAATCGTTCTTCAATACCACTTTGTCGGTAGCGAAGTTGGTGAAACCAGCGATGAAGTTTTTGAGGCTAATCTTCTTGGTAGAGTCGCCCTGGAACACCTGCTGCTCAATCATGGGCAACTGCATCTTGGTTTGCATACCGGCCTGTACACCCATGTAGTAAGCCATTTTCTTCTTGTCGTCGCCCGACTTCATACCGGCCATGTAGCCCTTGATGAACTCATCGACATAAGCCGAGTCGCTGCCCTGCTGTGCGAGCATGGCTTCGAAATTGCTGCGTTCGGCCGACATAACAATACCCATTTCGTAGCTCAGGGTATCAACTTCGGTTTGAAGGTGAGCCTTGGGCGCACCATCGTTGCACGCGCTGAAAAGCGCAGTTGCGGCAACGAACGTTGCCATCACGATTTTTTTCATTGATATAGTTTGTGTTTGTTGTTAGGCAATATCAGTTGACCACTTATTTTACCACTTCGATGAGTTCCACGTCGAACACCAATGCAGCGTAGGGAGGAATAGCCTGTCCGGCACCGCGTTCGCCGTAAGCGAGGTGGTAAGGAATGAAGAAGCGATACTTGGCACCTTCGTTCATGAGCTGCACACCTTCAGTCCATCCGGCAATCACACCGTTGAGAGGGAATACGGCGGGTTCACCGCGCTTGTACGATGAATCGAAAATGGTACCATTGGGCAGCGTGCCTTCGTAGTGACACTTTACGCGGTCGGTAGCAAGGGGCTTGGCACCATTGCCTTCCTTGATAACCGTGTACTGCAATCCGCTGGGAAGTACCGTCACGCCTTCCTTCTTGGCGTTTTCAGCGAGGAAGCGTTCGCCGTCTTCGCGAACAGCTTTGCCCATTTCTTCCTGTTGCTTCTGGAGGAAAGTGTTTACAATTTGCTGTGCCTCGGCATCGTCGATTTTCGTGGTGTTGCCGGCCAGCACATCACTGACAGCAGCTGCAAAATCAGCAGCGTTGATTTCATTAACCGACATGTTCTTCAAGTTATGGCCGATTACCATACCGAGCGCGTAGCTAAGCTTTTCCATAATGGGGAGAATGTTATTTTTTAGTGATAATAATTCAAGTAGTAGCATGAAAAGGAGCGCGTCGGGGCTTGTGCGCCGGCAAATGCGGCAAACAGGGGCAAACCGACAGAAAACAGTTTGGTAGCCAACGGCTCATTTTCCGAATGGCAAAAATACAATTATTTTTTCAGTAACCAGTGGTTGCTATTCATATAGTTCACTTTTCATCATGAATTTGTAACAAAGTAATCGCGTTGGTTTCGCTTTTTTGTGAATCAATTTGACATTCAGGATGTTGCGCTGAATTTTTTAAAAAATAAGGTTCGCACATTTCGGGGTAAAAAACTTTGGCTATTCAGAAAGGATTCTTTATTTTCGCCTTTGCTAACTTCTTACACTAATACTAACCATGGAAATGTTTAATCATGCGGCGGAGTTTATCGCTTCGCCCACAGGGCAGATTGTAGTGGTCGTTGCCACTTTTGCCCTAACCATTATGGCTTTCATAGCCGACAAAGTGCGTTCAGACATCGTGGCGCTGTGTTCGCTTGCGTTGCTGTTAGTAACTAACGTGTTGACCCCGGGCGAGGCTTTGGCGGGATTTTCCAATTCAGCCGTAGTCATGATGATTGGCCTATTTATCGTGGGCGGAGCTGTGTTCCAAACCGGTTTGGCCAAAATCATTTCGGGACGTTTGCTGAAACTGGCCGGTACGAGCGAAAAGAAACTTTTCTTTCTGGTGATGCTCGTCACGGCTACGGTAGCTGCCTTTGTGAGCAACACAGGAACAGTGGCACTGCTGCTCCCCATTGTGCTGGCCATGGCCAAGACGGCCGGAACCAGCCCGAGCAAACTCATGATGCCGCTGGCCTTTGCCAGTTCGATGGGTGGTATATTTACGCTCATCGGTACGCCGCCCAACCTGATTGTCGATGGTTATTTGCGCGATAACGGACGCGAAGGTTTTGGCTTTTTCGACTTTTTCCCCATCGGCCTTATCTGTATGGCCGTAGGGCTGTTGCTGCTTTATCCGCTCTGCCGCTTTTTCTTGAACAAAAAGGAAAAAGACCAGGTGGAACAAGGCAATGACCAGTCGCTGGCCACGCTGCTGCATGATTATCACATCAACGACCTCGTGTTCCGCCTGCAAGCCATCGAAGGCACTTCGCTGCTCGAAGGACGCACCGTAGGCGAACTCGATATTCGCCGAAACTATGGGGTTACGATTCTTGAAGTGCGACGCGCCAACCGTTCCATGTTCAGCACCAGCATTCAGGAAACAGTGACCATCGAAACCATGTTTCAGGCAGGAGATACGCTCTATGTGTTGGGCGAACAAGAAAAAGTGAATAAATTTGCAGCCGATAATCACCTTTCGGTGTTCGAAGACGAAGAACGCGAAGGCAGAGGCAAACTCGATTTTTACGAAGTAGGTCTGGCCGAAGTGCTCATTTCGCCCGATTCGGCACTCATTAACCGCCCGCTCATCAAGGCCAATTTCAAGGAACGCTTTGGCGTGAACATCCTGGCCATCAAGCGTCAGGGCAAGTATATGTTCGACAACGTGCTGGAGTCAAACGTCAAGAATGGCGATATGATTCTGGTGCATGGCGCATGGAAAGGCATTGAAAGCATGGCCAAGAAGAACCGCGAATGGATTGTCATCGGTTCGCCCAGCGAAGATGCCGAAAGCGTGGCACTCGACCACAAAGCCCCTCTGGCTGCCGGAATCATGGTGGCCATGGTGTTCTTTATGGTATTTGCCGACCAAATCGGCGTTAAGCCCGTAGCCACAGTGATTATCGCCGGATTGCTCATGGTGCTGACGCGCTGCGTGCGCAGTGTAGACGCTGCCTACAAAATGATAGGCTGGGAAAGTATTGTGCTGATTGCCGCCATGATGCCCATGTCGACTGCCTTGTCGAAAACGGGTATTTCTGCATGGATTGCCACTACGCTCGTTGAAAACCTTCGCGACTTTGGTCCCATTGCCGCAATGGCAGGTGTGTATATCGTAACCTCGTCGCTGTCGACGTTTATCAGCAACTCTGCCACAGCCATTCTGGTTGCTCCGATAGCTTGGGCAGCAGCCGAGCAGCTTGGCGTTTCGCCCACGCCGTTCATGATGACAGCCGCCGTGGCTGCCAGTGCCTGCTTTGCCACACCGATTTGTACGCCGCCGAATGCCATGGTAATGAATGCCGGACATTATAACTTTATGGACTACGTAAAGGTTGGTTTGCCCCTGCAAATCATCATGGGTATTGTAGCCATTACGACCATTCCCATTTTCTTCCCCTTCTGACAAGCAGACTGAGGAAGCTGAATAATCCAAACGCGGGTGCGTAACGCTGATGCGTTGGCGCACCTGCGTTATCTACGATTTTAATAGTTCACTTAATCACTCAATTACTAATTTACAACACATCATGTTTATGAAAAGAATCATGACGTTCTGCGTGTCACTGCTCATGGCATTAGGCATTGCACAGGCTCAATCGTTCGACTTTGGTATTGTAGCCGGTATGAACCTTACGAAACTCCAGTTTAGCGGTAACGACCGTGACGGCGGTTCGGCCCACCGTTTGAACTCCGACGCCAAATGCGGCTGGTACGTAGGTCCGAAAATGAACTTCAGCACCGTGATTGGCCTGGGCGTTGACGCAGCCCTTCAATACTCTGAGCGCGACTTAGACATCGAAGGCGAGTCTACGAAGTACCGCACCATCGAAATTCCCATCAACCTGCGCTACAACATCGGTCTGGGCAAAACTGCCGGCATCTACATCGCAACCGGTCCGCAGTTTGGCTTTGCCCTGCAGAACATGCGTTGGAACAACTTCGGTTCGGGTACCAACTTCGACCGCAGCAACATGAATACCACGTGGAACATCGGTGCCGGTGTACGTTTGCTCCGTCACCTCGAAATCGGTGTAGGCTACAACTTTGCCTTGAGCCGCACGGGTAAAAACATCTTCGAAAACTTTGGTGGCGAAGCCGGTCACTCCAACGACTACGAGCTGCGTTACCGCGCCAACAGCTTCCAGGTACAAGTAGCTTATATGTTCTAAAAAATAATAGGGAACATCTACTTGAACATAACCGGGAAACATTTATTGGGTAATGCTTGGGAACCGTTTACTTGAGGAATGTGCTCATCGCAGCACCCCCTTCCAACCGTAGCACCCAAGCCCCCTACGCTGACCCAAACCGCAGCATCGGGGCTACACCGCAGGTGAAGCATCCGGTGCAGCTTAATTACATAAACCTTATGCTCAGATTAAATTGTTTTTTCCAAGCCAAGGAAGGTCGCTACGAGGAAGCCCTCGATGCAGCTTTGGCTTTGGTAGCCGCTTCGCAAAAGGAAGAAGGCTGTGTTTCGTACGACGTGTTTGAAAGCGGCACCCGCGCCGACGTGTTCATGATTTGCGAAACATGGGCAAGTCAGGAAGCCCTCGATGCCCACAAGCAAACCGCACACTTCATCCAGTATGTAGCCCAGCTCGAAGAATGCGGCGCATTGAAACTCGAACAGTTCGATTTCCCCGCTAAATAATGCTGTAAACTTTCACTAAAAAACCTCCGGCGCTTCGTATCAGCGAAGTGACGGAGGTTTTTTTGTGTGAGATAAAATATTTTCACGAGGTGAAAAACATGCATAAATGCTTTTTCGAATGCCTTTTTGGGGCGCATTGAATGCCTTTCCCGGGCGCATCAATGCAACTAAGACATCAATACAGATGATACAACTTGCACAATCAGAGTAAGCGCAAAGCCTGCGGCAGCTGCATAAAGATAGCCTCGGGCATCGAACATAGGGCTTCGTTTCACAAAATACAAAATGATGCCGACAATCGGTATGAAGAATGAGACAACCAGCCCCATGCAACCCGCTGAATCCTTTTGCATTTCCGGGTTCTGATAATTGCTGTTCATGTTATTCATTTCGTCTGACATAGTAGTAATAAATTAAGATTAGTAAATAAAATTATCGGATGCAAATTTATTACTTTTTTTCTTGTAATGCGTATCAATCGTCGTTTTTTTTAACGCATAACATTCTTTTGTCTAAAATCAGTCCAAAATGCTTTCTTTGTGATTGCTCTAATACTCAAACGTGCTGCCACCCAAAAATTCGCGAAGCAGCGAAGTTGGCGGAAGGCCACGCGTTGAAATCGGTTTGAGATAAGTCAGGAATTTGCGCAAGCGGTAAGCCTCGGAATATTCGGCCGACTTTTCAGGCACCTGTTCCAGCAAAGGCAACGCCTGTTCGCGCAAGGCAGCCAGTTCAAAGAGCAAAGCCGTGTTCACCATTTCGTCAGCCTGTTCCTGAAATGGGAAAATCCACCGTTCCTCGCCCCTTCGCACCGACGGCCATTGGCGAATCGTTTCCTGCGCCGAACGCGCCCGATATTTGTGGTCGCGCACAATGCGGCGCAGCAAGCGGTTGTCGGTAGTTGGAATGTAGTTATGGTCGTCGAGCATGATGGTCGTCAGTGCCGAAGCATAAATTTTAAACTTATGCTTATCGGGCACCCCCTCCGTCAGTTTCGGGTTCAGCGCGTGAATACCCTCCAGAATCAGAATATCGTTCGGAGCCAGTTTCAGTTTTCGTCCGCTCGGTTCCCGTTTTCCCGTTTCGAAGTTAAAGCGTGGCGGTTCCACCTCCTCGCCCTGCACCATGGCATTGAGTTGCGCGGTCAGCAAGTCAATGTTCATGGCATCGATATGTTCAAAGTCGTATTCCCCGTTTTCGTCGCGCGGCGTATGTTCGCGGTCCACGAAGTAATCGTCTGTCGAAATAGGCACCGGTTTCAGTCCGCAAGCAATCAGCTGCACGCTCAAGCGTTTCGAAAACGTCGTCTTACCGCTCGACGAAGGTCCCGCAATCAGAATCACCTTATAGTCCGGGTTAGCCGCGATGCGGTCAGCCAGTCGCGAAATTTTCTTCTCCTGCAGCGCCTCGCTCACGTTCACCAACTGGTTCGTGAAGCCCAAGTCGCACGCATGGTTAAACTCGCCAATCGTCGTAACCCCCAGAATTTCGTTCCAGCGGTGCTGTTCGCGAAACACCTCAAACATCTTCGGCTGATCAATCATCGGCTTCAGTTCATTCGGGTTTTTAGGGTCAGGAATGCGCAGCAGCAGTCCGTCGCCGTAGCTCACCAAGTCAAACAAGTAAAGTTGCGACGTCTGAATCAGCAGCGAACCATAGAAGTAGTCCGCCACGTTGTCGAGCGTGTAGTACGTGGTGTAAAGCGAGCCCAAACCCTCAAGCAGCTGCGCCTTACTTTCCAAGCCGTCGGTACGGAAGCGCGCAATAGCCTCCTCCGTCGGGCAAGTGATGCGGTGAAACGGCAAGTCTGCCTTCACGATTTCCTGCATACGCGTTTTCAGACGCTCCACCACATCGGGCGTCACGCCCCCCTCAATGTCGAGGTGACAGTAGTAACCGTTCGACACCGGCGTATCGATGCGCAGCGGCGTTCGGTTGCCATACAAATCGTACACCGCCTTGTACAGCACAAAGAACAGCGATCGCGTGTACGTGCGCAGTCCCGAAGGCGAAGTAATGTCAAGAAACTCCACATCTTTGTCGTTGAAAAACATGAAGTGCAATCCCTCCACCTTATTGTTCACCTTAGCACTCGTTGCGCCATGCGGCATATTAAGGTCCAGCATTTCGTACACCTCTTCGAGGGTGAAACCGATGGGCACGCGGTGTGAGCGTCCCGTATTTTTACACCGGATAGTGATGTTTTTACTCATGGTTTGAAATAAAAATGTTAGTTATGTAAAAAATTGCCTCGGCAGGGCAGCCGCAAAGCCGCTCCCCTTGGCGCAGCCACAGCCCAACAGCATGTACATGGCACACACCGTCCAGCCGGCTACAACAAAGTTACACAATCCACCTCAAGTAAGCCCACTTTCAGGTGTGAATTAACCTTACACCCAGGCAACTTCCACCAAAAATGCCGACTTTTGGCACTATTCGCCCCAAATAACTTGAGTTTCAGTTTGTTACATCGAAATAACTTTGTAATTTTGCACCCGCTATGCCGCCCGAAGGTTGGGTTTGTCGAACCTTTAGGGTTTGCAGTATAGTTTTTCATTCATTTTTTCCAAATTCATACACAATGTATTTAGATTCTGCAAAGAAGCAAGAGATCTTTGGTAAGTACGGACAGTCTAACTCGGATACCGGTTCAGTAGAAAGCCAGGTAGCTTTGTTTTCTTACCGTATTGCCCACTTGACGGAGCACATGAAGGCTAACCGTAAAGATCATACGACTGAACGCTCACTCGTTAAGATGGTAGGTAAGCGCCGCGCGCTCCTCAACTACCTGAAGAACAAGGACATCACGCGTTATCGTGCACTTGTTAAGGCTCTCGGTCTGCGTAAGTAATCCGCGCTCTCGCAACGTGAGTGCTTAATAACAGAAGCCTCAAACAAAACAGCCACTGCTGCACCCTGCCAAAGGGAACAGCGGTGGTTTTTTTTTGAGATAAATCTCCCATTCAAATCTTCGTCAGAAAAGTTTAGACTACTTCTTTGCCCATAGCCCCAACAGCCCAAACAGCGCAGGGTGTGAATCCGCCAAACGAATTTTCTCGTTGACCGGTTCACACCCTGCGCTGTTTGCCATATTTCCCCTCAGCAGCCCAATGAAAAGCATAGCCGTTTCGTTAAACTTCTCCGCACTTTCCGTCGTCAGGTATCGGCATTCGCCCTGACGGCTCAGCCTACACTCCATTTCCGGATGTCGCGTCAAGTAATCGCGCAGCGAAGCCGCCACATATTCGCCCTGCGGCACCAGTCGCACCCCCGGCGGCGTGTATTTCAGAATTTTGTTCATCAGCAGCGGATAATGCGTACAGCCCAAAATCAGCGTATCGATGGCCGGGTCGAGCCGCAAAATGCCCTCGATGCGCTTTTTCACAAAGTAGTCAGCCCCCGGCGAATCGAACTCAAAGTTCTCAACCAGCGGCACCCACATCGGACAAGCCTGCCCCGTCACCTCAATGTCGGGCCAGAGTTTACGAATTTCCATGGTGTACGAACCCGAATTGATAGTACCCGCCGTAGCCAGCACGCCCACATGGCGCGACTGCGTCAGCGACCCGATAGCCTCCACCGTAGGGCGGATAACGCCCAACACACGGCGCGTAGCATCGATGCGCACCAAATCGTTTTGCTGAATGGTACGCAAAGCCTTGGCCGAAGCCGTGTTACACGCCAATATCACCAAGCGGCAACCCTGTGCAAACAGCTCCTCCACCGCCTGAAGCGTGTAGCGGTAAATCACCTCGAACGAATGCGAACCATACGGCGCGCGAGCATTGTCGCCCAAATACAAGTAATCGTATTGCGGAAGCATTTGGCGCATTTGGCGCAGAATGGTGAGTCCGCCGTAGCCGGAGTCGAACACCCCGATAGGACATTTTTCCATGATAACGCAAGTTTAGGGTTCAACAACGATCACCGGGTCAGCCTCAATCACCGGTTCCGTCGCAGTTTGCGGCGAATCAGATTTTGCAGGCTTAGTTTCAGATTTAGCCTCCTTTGTCGCCTTAGTCGTGCTGGCAGGTGCCGCAGTCGAGCGTTTTGTCACTCCCGTTGCCGGCACCGGTTGCACCACCCCCGTCAGTTTAGCTCGCACAAAGGGCGTAGCATCCTCCGCCACTTCGGGGTGAATGAAAGGATAGGCCCGCTGTGCCGTGTTCAGTATGTATTCGTAGCCATGTTCCAGTCCCACCGCACGGATAGCCGCGTTCAGAATGGTGTGAACCGGCCGCAGCAAATCGCGTTCGGCGCAAACCAGCAGCGAATCGGCCGAGCGGCGAAAGGCAATGCCCTTTTCCATGGCATCCTGCAAGTCGCGCTGGCGTTTCAGCAAAATGTTTTGAGGAAAATCCTTTTGCCCCTGCAAAAAGTCGGCAAACAGGCGTTTAAATTCTTTTTCGTTGTACACCGCCTCCTGTTCATACTTTTTGCGCAGTTCCGCCAGGTCGCGCTGGGCAGTCGCATATTCGGGCATGGCGTAGAGCAGCGAATCGTAGTTAAGGTATCCATATTTCACAGCCGATTGTGCCTGTGCACCAAGGGCTGTGAGGCAAAGCATGAAGCAGCAAATAAGTAAGCGTTTAGTCATAATGCAACTTGTTAGTCAAAAAATTGGGTGAATCGGTTCGATTCCAATGTGGCAAAATTACGATAATTTGACGAGAAACACCCATTGCTTTTCAAAAAATGAAGCCACTGCACCCCATGCAGTCCCATAGTCACCGAAAAAGCCCCCAAACGGTCGGTAATGACCGTTGGGGGCTTTAGAGTAAGGTATTGATTGAGTGATTACTATTGTGCAGATTGTGTGAGTCTATTACTCCTCGTCGCTGCTCCAGCTGTCGTTGCTCCAGCCTTTATCGATGCTTTCGAAGGTTACGTCGTTTTGGGCTTCTGCATTGCTGGTATCGCCAGTGATGCTACAGGCCAAAGGTAATTGCGCTTCGAGTTCAATGATTTGCGCTGCAGGAGCTTGATATGTTTTTTTATTCATGATGTGTCGAGTGATTAAAATATTGTATGTGTGAATCGTGTCGGCATAAAGCGGGCGTTGAGGCTGTGCAAGCGGCGGACTTTGTCAGCATAGCCGCCGTGCACCACCCTTATATAACAACGCCCACTTCAAAACCTTGCTTACTTCATTACTTTTTTACCATTGATTACGTAAACGCCCTTCTCCAAGCCTTGCAGTGCCGTAGCTGCTTCCACCTGGCTGCGAACCAGTTTACCTTCAAGGTTGTAAACGTCTACCTTGCCGAGTTCGGTATTCACACCAATGATGCCCGTCACTTCGCCGTCGAGCTTCAAGCTGAACTGTGTGGCAGTGGTGCCGGTAGCCTTAATCAGCGTGCGGAAGGGGTTGAGCGTACCGTTATTGGCCTTGACGAAATTACCGCCCGTATAGCCGTAGTAGGTAGTGCCGTTTTCCGAAGTTACCTTCGTCGTGTTGTACGAACCGATGTGTGCAAAGCTCGGCGCATTGTCTGCCTTCACTTCCATCGTTTCGGGCGTAGCTTCGATTTCTACTTCTTTTGCTAAAGCCGTGCTAAACGGCTTCGCGCTGTTGGCCACAATAAGATAGGGCACATTGGCTTCCAACTGACCCGTTACTTCGGTAAAGTTCACGTTGTCGCCATTTACCGCATTGAACTTGTAAACCTTGCCGTCAACATAGGTCGTATTCATGGCAAAGGGAAGTACAAAGCTCGAAACATAGCCGTTACCGAACTTAAACGCACGGTCATAGCTTACCTGCGTAGCGGTGAAGGCTTTGGGAGCGTGGAAGGCAACTTGATCGTTCACTACGAAATTAGTAGCTTTTGAGTCAACAATAGCATTCGCTGCCTGGATGGTACTGCCTGCAGGCAGGTAAACCAGCGTGTTGTTTGCCTTCGGAGCACCAGCCATGATATCGTCCATTGTGACATTGGCATCAATAATAGCTTTGCTCAAATCGAGGAAGGACATGGGAAGGTTGCATTCCTGATTGTTGTTGTTCGGGTCAAAGAAATGGTTGTTGATTTGCAAGAACTTGCTGGCTGCTTTCGTAACGTGACCTGATACGGTGAGGTTCTCGTAATACTGACGACCACTAAAACTGTCATCTAACAGATTACCTTTTACAGTGAATGGAACGAAGTCAACGTGGATGCCCTTGAACATTTGAGAGAGCATCGGGTTATCGGCCGTGATGATGTCGATTGAAGCCAACGTATTCTTTGCGGTAGTATTCAACTCGGCACTTACCTCAACGGGAAGTGCGCCCATCATCCAGCCCAGGCAGTCAGTGTTGGGTGTACCATCTTCATTAAAGGCCGTCATAAGGATTGTGCGACGCGTTTTTTCGATCTTGTCAGCGTTCATAGGAACATTCGACACGAAAATATCGCCTACAGGAATACCACCAAACGAGAAGTTATTGATAGCCAGGTTGATAGTACCATTGGCATTCTTAGTAACGTTGATGCTTGCATTGTTCAGAGCAGTTGGCACGCTCACATTTTCCGCATTGGTAAGTACTACGCTCAATGCACCATCGTAAATGCCTGAGGCAGCATCGGCTACGGCTTCGGTAAAGCTGAACACATACTTGGTGGTTTTATTGCTGGCAGCATCTACAACATTGACGGTATGCGTTTTGGCCACATTGTCATAAATGCTTTCCGAAACAGTAGCAGTTCCGTTAGCCTTACCTTGGAACACGAGTCCCGGGTTGTAAGCAAAGGGCAGGGTGTATTCGGTTTGTCCTGCTTTCAGTTCGGTGAAAGGAACACCGCTGATGCTCAACGAAGCAAGTTCGGGTGCGGCAACTTGTGCATCTGATTTAAAGCGGAGTGTATAAACCGTTTTGCTTGCGGGGTTGGCAGCGAAGTCGTTACCGAATACCTCAACCTTCATGGTTTGAGTGTTCTCATCGAAAGTGGTTTGGATAGTAGCACCAACACCCTTTTTCGTAAATTCCGGAGTGATAGAAGGGTCGTAAGCTACCGATGAAAGGTCTACTTCGTTGTTAGCACCAACTGCGTAGCTCAAACCATTGTATCTTACTGAAAGCAATTCATGATAATAAACTAATTTTACGTTATCAATGCTCACAGTCAAACCTTCAACAACTTGTGTAGCATCTGCAAAATAGTTACCGGCAGAGAAGATGATATTAAGTTTTTCAGGCGTTGCATTGGGCTTATCGTAAGTGAAATCAAACGTAGCCGTTTCCCAATCATTGGTTTTGGCCGTGATTTCTTGTTGCATTGATGCAATTTTTACTCCATTATTGTTAGTTACTGCACCACCTTGATCTGTAGACATCCCTAAGATATTACGGTCTCTGTCAACCATAGTTTCGGTTGCGGGTTTTCCCATCTTAATTTCTGTAGGAACATTTGCTTGCGACCAACTTCCTGACCACAAATATGCAATTACCATAGGTTTTTGGGCCTGACTTGAATTTGTTTTATAGTCAAAAGTAATGGCATCGGGTTTGTTGGTAAAGTTTATGCCACCAAAAGTGCCACCATCGTTATTTGTGGGCTTGATAATTTTTACATATGAAGTACTCCAAGTAGTTCCTAAAGTAAGATAGGCTGGAACTTTTTGGGATTTCATATATTGATTGGCTTTGTTTACCAAATTTACAGCTTTACCATGTCCCGTATGAGAATTGTCTTCGCTACCCACTACAGTGGCACCGGTTCCGCCCATGCCATCCACATTGGAAATAGTCCAACCATCTGGCTGTGTTCCTTGTGCTCGCGTAACATGCTTGCCGGCTACATAGGGATAGCAGTTAACCCATGCATTGTCAAAAGTACTGTTAGTTAACTGTTGCGCCTGTGCGCCCAGAATACCCCCCCCGGCCAGAGCCGCGAGGAGAAGGAATTTTTGTTTCATATTTAATTTAGAAGAAATATAAACAGCGGCCCTTTTCACCAACCGTCGGCAGTAAGCGCAGCAATGCAGGTACTGATGGACGGCGGGTGAAAAGAGCCGCTAAATTAAAATTTGAGTGATTACAAATAGATTGTTGAATAGCGTACGCAGAAATTACTTAATCACCTTCTTACCGTTGATGATGTAAATTCCCGAACCGAGGCCGTTGAGCGCAGATGCAGCGGCAACGCGGCTGCGAATCAACTTACCCTCGATGTTGTAAACGTCGACCAACTTGTTGAAATCGAGCGACGCGTCGACAATACCCGTTACCTTGTTGTCGATAACCAGCGTAAGCACCTCGGCCTTGCTGTTACCAAACATGATGGCACGGAAAGCAGCACAAGCCTTGTCGTTGACAGGTGCAAAGGCATTGTCAGCATTCAAGGCAAACACCTTTTCGCCTTCGGCATTGAGCGAATCAGCTGCGGTGAGCACACCGGCAAACGTCATGCCGTTGTTCGTAACCTTAACCACCGTGTCGTTAGCAGCCACAGCTACCTCGGCAGCAGCGTTGGCAAAAGGTTTCGCGCTGAGCGGCTTCACCAGGTAGGGAGTGAGTGCTTCGAGCTGCTTAGCCGTTTCGAAGTAAAGCTTTTCGCTGTCGGCCTTGACAAACTTGTATGCCTCGCCGTCGAACTTCTCAGTGCCAAAGGGCAAGAAGAGCGTAGTGTAGCTGTCGGCCTCGAATTCGCGGCTGTAGTTCACAGCTTCGGCCGTAAATGCCTTGGGAGAAACGAAAGTCAGCGTATCGTTGAGTGCCAATTCCTTGGCGTTAGTTCCAACAATGGCATTGGCAGCCTCAATGGTGTTGCCTTCGGGCAAGTAAACCAGCGTGTTGTTAGCCTTCGGAGCACCCGCCATGATGTCGCTCATCGTGACATCGGCAGCCACCGAAGCTTCGCTCAGGTCGAGGAAGCTCATCGGCAGGTTGTGTTCCTCGTTGTTGCTGGCAGCATCCACATAGTGGTTGTTGATTTGCAGGAACTTGCAGTTTTCTTTCGTTACAGCACCCTTAACCTTGAGGTTTTCGTAGTACTGACGACCACCGAAACCATTTTCTTTCATTTCACCACTTACGGTGAAGGGAACGAAGTCCACGTGGATACCCTTGAACATCATGGCCAACATGGGGTTCTCGGCCGTGATGATGTCGATCGAAGCCGAAGTGCGCTTGTCGGTGGTGTTCAAATCGGCGCTAACCTCAACGGGGAGTGCACCCATCATCCAGCCCATGCTCCAATCGAGCTTGTTGCCAGCTTCGTCAAAGTCGGTCATGAGGATGGTGCGGCGCGTCTTTTCGATTTTGCCGTCCTTCATGGGCACGTTCGATACAAAGATGTCGCCCACAACCATACCGCCGAACGCGAAGTCGTCGATGGCCAGGTTGATTGTACCGTTTGCATTCTTGGTGATGCGGATATTTGCATTGCTGAGCGCCGTAGGTACGCTGTTATTGTCCTGAGCCGTGAGCACTACGCTGAGTGCACCTTCGTAGTTGCCGGTAGCAGCATCTTCCACAGCGTCGGTGAAGCTGAACACGTAGCTGGTTGTGTCATTCTTCGCCGGGTCTACCACGTTAACCGTGTGCGTCTTAGCCTTGTTGTCGAACACGCTTTCGCTCACCGTGTAACCCTCGTTGGTCGTACCCTTGAACACGATGCCGGGGTTGTAAACGTAGGGCAGGGTGTAGGCCGTTTTGCCAGCTTCGAGTGCTTCGAAAGGCATGCCGCTGATGGTGAGCGACGTGAGTTCGAGTGCAGGAGCGGGAGCTTCGGCCTTGAAGCGGAGTGTATAAATGGTTCTGCTTTCGGGGTTGGCAGCGAAGTCGTTACCGCGAACCTCAAGCGTCATTTCTTGCGTGTCGGCGTTCAGTGTGCCTTTCTCAACCGTAGCACCTACACCCTTTACATGGAACTGCATGGGCGTGTTGGCATCGAAAGCCACTTCGCTGAGGTCGATTACACCTTCGGCATTGGGCGTATATACCTTGTCGCCGTAGGTGAGGCTTTCGAGGGCGTGGTAGTAAACAAATGCTACGTCGTCGATGCTCAAGGTGTTGTCTTTCTTCACCGTTGAAGCGTCGAAGTAGTCGTTGGCAGCAAAGATTACATTGATGTGAGTGGGCACTGCGTTTTTGTCAGCATAGTTGAAGGGAATGGTCATTTCCTTCCATTCTTCGGTAATTTCGCTGAGCTTTTCCTGAATCTGGGCAATGCAGAGTGCATCTTCGCTTTTGGTAACCGCACCACCTTCGGCCGATTCTATACCCAGAATGCTGCGGTCGCGGTTGATCATGGTTTCCTTTTTGGGTTCACCGTTCAAAGCAATGCTCACGGGAACGTCAGCTTGCTGCCATTCGCCTTTCCACATGTAAGCTACAACCGTAGCAGGAACGCTGGGTTCAGCAGCTGTGCGCTTGTATTTGAACTGAATGGCATCGGGACGGTGCGTAAACTTCATACCGCCAAACGAACCTCCGTCCTTATTGGTGATGGAGAGCATACCCTTTGAGGTGTTCCAGGTGGTACCAAGGCTCATGTAAGCCGGCACAATCTGCGAAGCCATGAAAGGGTTGGGGGTGTTCTTCAATGCTACAGCCAAGTTTTCATTTTCAGTAAGCTGGCTACCTACGATAGTGGCACCAAGACCTTGATAGCCGTTAACGTTTGAGATAATCCAACCTTCGGGTTGTGTACCTTGAACTTTTCCTGTTTCATTGCTGCCAATGAAGGGAATACAATCGACCCATTTGCCATTGAAGTTGGCATTGGGCAGTTGCTGAGCCTGCGCCGTAAACGAAGTAGCTACGAGCGCAAGAAGCGTCCATTTATTCATAATGTTTTTGTAAATGTATATATACAAAGAGGGCTTTCCCAAGCAGAAAAGCATGCCTGCGACAGCCTTTACTTGATGTTAACTCTTAAGAATGTAAGTTTAGGGGTAGCAAAAACTTATTTTACCACCTTTTTACCGCCCACGATGTAGATGCCTTTGGGCAGCGCGTTGCTCCAGGCGTTGGCTACGCGCACACCGCTGAGTGAATAAACCGCCTTGTTGGCCGACTGCTGCACAGCCACCTGGCCAATGCCGCTCTGAATGGGTTCGCCAATCACCACCACGATGTTCATGCCCGGCATGGCAATGTGGATGGTGGCCGACATATCGGTGTTCGTGAGTTCACCGTCGAGTTTGATGGGCACAGGGCCAAGCATCGGACCAATCCATTGTTCGGTCATAACACCTTCCATGTTGCCCGGCAGAATCTCAATGTTCGTGTCGGTGCTGATTTTGTCAGCCTTTTCACCCTTCACCATCTTTACCCCCTTGAGGTCGATGGTACCTACATACATAGGGTCGGCTCCGGGTTCGGGCGAAGGCAGGAGGAAGTTAGGCAGCACAAAGTCGCACGTGCCGTTGTCGTTCGTCGTTACTGACAAAGTTGAAGTGGCTTCGGGAAACGAAAGCTCGTTGAGCGTAACGACAATCTTTTCAGTGTACTGCTTCTGAGCCATAGCTGTGAAGGCCGCGAAGCAAAGCGAAAGCGTAAGTAAAAATTTCTTCATATCAAATAGTGTTTGTTATGTGCTGAATAGTTTATTTGTGTTTGCGTAACGAAAGTAAAGCGTTCATTTAGAACAGGTAGTTGAAGCCGATGGTACCGTAAATGGGGAAGAGGTCGAAGGTGACGCTCTGGAAATCCGAGGGGAAAATGCCGTTCAAGCCCCATTGCACATTGGCCGTGACGCTGAGGTGCTTGTAGGCCTTGAACTCACCGCCCACCTGCAAGCCCCACTGAAAGCGGCGCAAGTTGTGCGAAAAGTCGTAGGTAGCCATCGTTACTTCGGTCTTCGTGCCCGTAGGGTTCTGGTCGCGGATGTAACCGTCGGAAGCCTTTCCCGTAAATTCGCCCTTCATCATCCACGAAAGGTAGGGTCCGGCAGCAATTTGCCAACGGTCGTTGAAGCTGTAAGTGGCAAGAATCGGGAAAGTCAGGTAGTTCAAGTCGACCTCCGTGTTTACCTTGCCCGTAAAGGCACCGATGATTTTGCCCGAGCCGTCCACGTTGACAGCCTCCATGTGGTAGTTTTTCACCGTAGCATCGGTTTCCATGCCCTTGTTCTCGAAGCGCACGCCCACCATCATGCCCCAGTGTTTGCCAAACTTTTTGTGTGCATCGCCTTCAAGCTGAATGCAAAGCGTCGGGTTGTAGGAGTCGATTTTGCGGATTTCGGCCGGAATGGGCAGTGGCGCCGAACCACCGATGCTGACACCGGCACCCACACGCACGTGCCAACCCTTCAAGGCAGCTTTCAGCAAGTTGATGTCGGTATCCTTGGCCTCGTTAGGGCCTTTGTTTTCGTCGGCTGTCAGGGTAGCGATGTCTGCACCCGTCTGTGCCGCCGTTTGAGTTTGAGCCTGGAGCGAAAAACCTGCTCCGAGGAATGCGAGGAGTAAAAATATCTGTTTCACGATGTGATGTCTGAAGATGAAAAGGAAAAAGAGTGGAGTGGACTAAACCAGCGGTGCCGGGCTTACAGAACTTGGCTTACTTGCCGTCTGTTTCGATTTCCCAAAGTATGCGCAATTCATCAACATAGAGTGTCGATCCGACTGCACCTTCGAAGTAAGCACCCTGACGGCTTGATGTACAAACCACAGTAATAGCATATCCGTCGTTGCTCATGCGCTGTTTGTCAAACTGCTTGCCAGGCATCAAACGGAATGGTTCTTCGAAGTGCGTCCATTCTGCAGGTTCACCCGGGTTGTCAATGCGTGCCACCATCACGATGCGGTCAGAACTGAGCACATTGTCGCCATTGAGCGGAACGAAATTCGAGGGATCGACTTCGTAGACGACTGCATATATGTCGGCAGTGTCATGACGTTCGGGGCATACTTGCTTGTTCTTGTCGGTAAACACCTCGCCCGCTTTGTACTTGTAGTATCCCGTCAGTTTCAGCGGCTTACCGCCTACAAGTTGCAGACCGAAGCCCGTGGCCTTGAGCGGTTGGCTCATGGCAATTTTCGTGTCGAACGTACCGATAAAAAGGTTGCCGGCAGCGATGGGCATTTTCACCAAGTCGCCAAACGAACCTGTGCGGCAGGTAGTCAGTTTTACACAATTACCCTTCACGCCCATAGGGTCAGACACAGTGGGATAATCGTCGTATTTCTTACCCATACCTGTAATGGCGTAGGCACTGTTGCCCGAAGCCCAGTATGAACGGCGCGGGTTCGTTGCGTCGGTCGGGTCGATTTCGTACCATTGGTGGTAGCGGCCGGTGGCATCCAATTCAAAGTGTTCGAAACCGAGCAGTTGAGTTGTGGTAGGTGTGGTAGGATAGTTGAAAGAAACTTTATAGTCCTTATGCCATTTTCCGTCCTCGGAATGAACGGTGTAAGTTTGAGGCGAAGTAAAGTCGCGCATCACACCGTTAGCCTCCAATTCTTGACCATCGAGCGTCATGGTGATGCGTGCCCCATCGGTCAGCACAAAACGCGGATTTAAATGCGTCCGGTCTGCATCTCTTTTAATATTGAATGAAACGAGGTCGTTCGTTACGATGGGTTTGCCAACGATAATATCCATTTGTTGTTCAAGCCAAAGGGAATCGACAGCAATGATGTCGCATTCCGCATTGAGCGGTTCGTCTTGAATACATGAGCTGAAAGAGCTCATCACGAGCAGAACTTGAAGAAGCAGGAGTATTTTTTTCATTTGTAATTTAGTATAGTGCCTGCCTGAATTTTTTTGCTTCAGGTTGCATCATTCGAGTTGTTTGTAGAACGTATTTTTCTGTAGAACTTATTTTTTGGATTCGGCCGCGATGGACCGTTAATGCCCAATCTGATAAAATCCGGTGCAAAGTTAAGAAAAATATTTTGCTCAATCGGGTTTTCTTATTTTAGCCCTTTAAATTTACCACAAAAATGGTAAGTTACCGATTTTTAAAAGGTAATACGGCTCATTATCAATGGTTTCAAATTTAGGCTTGTTTCTGCGTAAAATCACATTTTTTGCCACTAATAATTGCCTGTTTCCGTCTTTTTCCCGCCTTTTTTCCTGCCTTCTTCACCTCATGAAGTCCCGTTCACTTGGTTTCTTGTCAGGAAAAATGGTTTTGAATTGAGCAAATACGGGGTAGTAAATGGGTGCCGCCGGACGGCATATTCCGGTTTTTGGGCCGTGTGAATAACCGCCTGTCCATGGTTCGCCCATTCACATGATTTCTTCATGCAGCTGCCTATTGGCCTGTGCTGCGAGTGTTAAACCGTGAGGTCTGCCGTGTGTGAATTTACATTAAATGCTATTCTCATTTTTTTTAGGCCTTTGCCGTTGTTAGAGTTACGCAACGGGCTATTCCTTTCATTTACTCCGCGATTGTCCGAATTAGTTCCGCGCTCGTGGAAATTAGTTCCGCGCTTATCTGAATTAGTTCCGAGCTTGTTGAAATTAGTTCCGAGCTAGTTTTAAGCATCTCGGAACTGCTGATAATCAGCGTTTTCATAAGAATTCCCTGCATCGGTTTACCGTTTACAGGTTTCGTGCTTAAAAAACGCGCTGCAACTCATTATTCGTTTTTAACTTTATTAGGATTATTGTTAAACCGACGCATGCTCGCACGCGTCGGAATAGCCCACTGGCAGAATATCGGGCATCACATTGTGCCCCCCCCCAAAAAAAAATTCCCACTTCACGAAAACAATCGTGAGTGGGAATTTGTAATATAACGATGTATAAAGCTCGTAGGGTAGAGTTACGAAGTACACAAGGTAAAAGGGCTAAGGGCTCATTGCGCAGCTTACAGCGGCGTGTAACAAGCCGTAGGGCCATTCTTCGTGAACTCTGACATGCGCCTGAAATTAGGCATTAACCACTTCAGCTTCGGTTTCGGTGAGTTTACGCTTCGAGGTGCGACCCAAGGTGCGGAATGCGATGGGAGCAGCCAAGAAGATTGATGAAAGCGTACCGAAGACGACACCCAGAATCATGGCGAAGGCAAACGAACGGATGCTGTCGCCACCGAGGAAGAAGATACAGAGAAGAACCAAAAGCGTGGTGGCTGAGGTCATCACCGTACGGGTAAGGGTGCTGTTCAATGATTCGTTGAACAAACGGAAGTAGTCGCGGTTGGGATAGAGCTGGAGGTTCTCGCGCATACGGTCGAACACAACCACCTTATCGTTGATAGAGTAACCGATAGCCGTCAGCACTGCACCGATGAAGGTTTGGTCTACTTCGAGCGAGAAGGGAACCCAACCCCAGCAGATAGAGTACATACCGAGGATGAACAGCGTATCGAATACCAATGCAAGCGTAGAACCTACTGAGAAGGCTACGTTGCGGAAACGCACGAGGATGTAGATGAAGATGGCTGCCAGCGAAAGCAATACCGAAATGATGGCGCTCTTGGCCATTTCAGATGCTACCGAAGGACCTACCTTCTGTGCCGAGATGATTGAACCACCGGCGTGGTTGTCGCGGTCGATAAACGTTGCGTAGTCAGCCTTGATGAGCTTGGCTTCGTGCAGGGCATCGAAGATAAAGCGTTCAACCTCCTGGTCGATGTTTTCTGCATCTTCGTTGATACGGTAGTTCGTGGTCAGACGAACAGCCTCGTTGCTCGTGGTGGTAATGGCGATGGCCGATACCGTGGCGTTGGGATCCTTGGCATTAACCTTGGCAGCTACCGCTTTGCGAACCTGTTCGGGCGTTACACCCTTCTGTTCGAACTCGATGACGTAGTTGCGACCACCGGTAAAGTCGATACCCTTAGAAAGTCCGCGGGTAGAGAGGAAACCGATTGAAACCACAGCACCAATCAAGAAGATGGTTACAGAAGCCTTGGCCTTGCCCATGAAGTTGACTTTCGTGTTGGCCAGGAAGTTGCGGCTGATGCCGGTAACGAAAGTAAGGTTGAGCCACTTGTCCTTGTTGAGGAAGTGTTCGTAAACCATACGGGTAATCCATACTGCGGTAAAGAACGAAGCACAGATACCGATACCGAGCGTCATGGCAAAACCGCGAATCGGTCCGGTACCGAAGTTGTAGAGGATGATGGCGGTGATGATAGAAGTGAGGTTCGAGTCGAAGATGGCCGAGAAGGCATTGCCGTAACCATCGGCAAGGGCAGCCTTGAGGTTCTTACCGGCGCGAAGTTCCTCCTTCGTACGTTCGTAGATAAGCACGTTGGCGTCGACAGCCATACCGAGCGAGAGCACCATACCGGCAATACCGCTCATGGTCAAGGCAGCCTGGAATGAAACCAGCACACCAAACATGAAGAAGAAGTTGAGCAAGAGAGCTACGTTGGCCACCATACCGGGGATGACGCCGTAGAACACGCACATGAAAACCATGAGGAGTACGAAGGCAACAACGCAAGCCGTGAAACCAGCTTCGATTGAAGCAGCACCGAGGCTCGGGCCGACGGTTTCTTCCTGCACGATGTTCGTGGGAGCAGGCATCTTACCGCTCTTGAGCACGTTGGCCAAGTCGCGGGTGTCGTCGGTGGTGAAGTGACCAGAAATCTGTGAAACACCACCATTGATTTCGCTCTGGATAACCGGCGCGCTGTATACATAGCCGTCGAGTACGATGGCTACGCAACGTTTCAGGTTTTTGCGCGTGATGGCAGCCCATTCACGACCGCCGTTGGTGGTCATAGTCATCGAAACGATGGGGTTGTGCTGCTGGTCGAATTCGTCAGAAGCCGTGGCAATGACGTCGCCCTGCAGAGCCGGCTGACCAGATACTTTGCGGAGTGCATAGAGTTCGAATACGTTGCCCTTCATGCCAGCAGCAGCTTTCACGCCCCAAGCCAACTGCAAATCGTTGGGCAGGGTGGCTTTAGCCGCGTCGCTGTTGATCATGGCATTGATGGCAGCGGTGTCGGCAGCAAGTGCATAACCTACTACGCAACCGTCGCTCGACATGCCCTGAATCTGAGCCAGTTTGGCAAAGAGAGGATGCTGCTGTGCAGCCTTGTCGGCAGCAGCTTTTTCGGCAGCCTTGGTACTGTCGGCAGCAGCCACAGCCTTGGTGGTGTCGGCCACAGCGGCAGAATCAGAAGCTACAGCGCCTTCGCCCTTAGCCAAACGGCTGTCGAGCGACTGCAAAGCGGTATAAATTTCAGCCAGTTTGTAAGTTTCCCAGAATTCGAGGTTGGCTGAACCCTGAAGGAGCTTACGCACACGTTCGGGTTCCTTGATACCCGGCATTTCGACCATGATTTGACCAATCTGGCCTTTACCCGTGAGGATTTGAATGTTGGGCTGAGCCACGCCGAAGCGGTCGATACGTGAACGTACCACCTTTTCAGAGTTCTGAACGGCAGCTTTTACTTCTTCGTCGAGCACCTTTTTCACATCGGCATCGGTCGACGAGTAAGTGATGTTCATTTCCTTGAGTTTCGAGGCGAAGATGCCACCCATTTTGTTCTTGCCGTTCTGGGCACTGTAAGCGTTGACGAAAGCCTCGACAAAGTCGACATTGCCTTCTTTGGCTTCTTTACGAGCCGTGTCGTACGCTTTCTTAAACTTGGGGTCGTTAGCGCTTTCGCCAGCCAGGTTCTTCACCACGTCGGGCACGCTCACCTCAAGCACTACGTTCATACCGCCCTTCAGGTCAAGACCCAGGCCGATTTGCAGTTCCTCACACTCCTTGAGCGTTTTCCAGTTCAGGTAAACCTTTTCATTGCGCATGGAGTCAAGGTAAGCCGCACCGTCTTTGCCTTGTGCCGTCAGCTGTTCGGCCTTGCTCACGTACTTGTTCGTAACGAACGAGAAGGACAAATAGAAGAGGCAAATCAAAGTCAGCAGCACTGCAAGTACTTTAACAAATCCTTTGTTTTGCATTGTGTGATTTTGTGATTATTGTTTGTTTTGATATTGTTTTTCTGTTTCTTTGCGGCAACAAGGCATGAAAAAAAGCCTAATTCCGCCTTTGAACGTGCAAATATACTCCATTTTTTTTGAAACAATGCTTTTTTATTGTCAATTTGTGCTTGATGCTTTTCATCCGAAGTTAAAAGGCATCAGTTTCAGCATGTTCTGTGGCGTTGTGTGCCATTTATGAGGTGGAAACCGGGGGGGGCGTGCGGTGCAGCAACGGTTTGCCGCAGGAGGATGCGGTTGCGGAGTTGGTGCGAAGCGTAAAAAACGCGTTTCATTTTGCCCGTTTCTGTCGCACAGCGTTGGAAGTTCCGCTAATTATCCGTAAGTTTGCCGCATGAAACGTTTATTTTTTCTTTCAGCGCTCTGCGCATTGCTTGCAGGCAACGCATGGAGCCAACAGTTACGGCTGCCCGCCACATTTGGCAGCCAGATGGTGATGCAGCGCGAAATGCCCTTCGCCGTGAAAGGTAAGGCCGCAGCCGGTGCAGCAGTCGAAGTGACGCTTAGCCCCCTTGCAGGTGATGCGCAAACTGCGCGTGAAAAACTCCCCGGCACTGTGCGTGTGAATGCCGGAACCGACGGTCGCTTTCAGGCCATGCTGCCGCCTATGCAGGCCGGAGGTCCTTATACGCTGAGCGTGCGCTCGGGAAAGGAGGAACTGAAATTCGACTCGGTGTATGTGGGCGAAGTGTGGATTTGCTCCGGACAATCGAACATGGAAATGCGTCTGCGCGAAATAAGCACAGCCAAGCGCGATTTGGCCATGGCCGACACGTTGCAGCGCGTACACCTATATAATATGGAAAGTACCTGTCCGCTGTATGCGCAGGTGTGGACCGAAGAACAAATAGCCACTGCCGACCGCGGCGGCTTTATCAAGCCAGCACGCTGGGTGCGCTGCTCGGCTACCCATGCACGCAATTTTTCGGCCATCGGTTTCCATTTTGCCCGCGTTTTGGCCGAC
>ENA-ORLM01000300-ORLM01000300.1-human-gut-metagenome-genome-assembly--contig:-NODE-300-length-55387-cov-5.359863_pt1 | contig 55387 bp, 37 predicted proteins | sample MGYA00243063_ERZ508815 | MGnify/ENA primary metagenome ERZ508815 (study PRJEB26277, sample SAMN04329768) | human gut metagenome | biome: human-associated habitat | host: Homo sapiens | place: USA...
GAATTTAAGAGCATTGTATTAACAATTACGAGGGCGTTTTGTACTACGTTTTTAGGAACGTAGAACTGGACACCCTATTTAATAACTTTGTACTATAAGGAACAGCTAATTCCACACAAATCAATAACAATCAACTACTTAACTCAAATATTAGAAAAAGAAAAAGAACTGTTCCTAATAAGAAATCCCGTTTTGTAGAACGGGATTTCTTATTTCTAAAATAATTCCAACTGTTGTCCTGGAGCATTCGGTTCTTTCAATTTCTGACCATAAAACAATTCAATCTGTCCAAACTGTTTATCAGTTATACACATAATACCAACCTGCCCATATTCCGGTAAAAAAGATTTTACCCTTTTTATGTGAACAGAAGCATTCTCCATACTGGCACAATGACGAATATACATAGAGAATTGAAACATGGTGAAACCATCTTTTTGAAGATTTTTACGAAAAAGAGCATGCGCCTTCTTATCTTTTTTGGTTTCTGTTGGCAAATCAAAAAATACAAGAACCCACATAATACGATATTCACTAAAACGGTCCATTCTAAATATTACTTTTCCGGATAAACAATACGACGAAGTTCACCCGTAAAACATTTATACAAAGATGCTGTAGTCTGAGTGGCTGCTATCATTAATGGACTTCGTTTTCCATTTATCATTACCTCTAATGTTGGTATTGTAAGAAGTACTCCTTTCAATTCTTTGGTTAGTTCCATTTCTCCTTTATGTTTTTGCACTAACCGAAAGACCAATTCATCTACATACGGACGATAAGGCTCCATTATATCATCTGCCAGACAATAAGCATTGTATCGATTGTGATGATGGATACCTAATGTAGGGAGCAACCCACTGGAAACTAAGGTTCTCGCAATGATAGCACGAAGTATTGCATATCCAAAATTCAACAGATTATTAGGATATATTCCTTCTCTATTACGAGTAAATTCCGGAATATGAGAAAAAAGATTTTTCCAATAATAAGCAGCAGCCCTTGCTTCCAAGTTATCGGAATCTCCACTTCTTACTTCATCTGCCCAAACCTGCATACATTTACTTTCCTCTCCCAAACAGTTCAGAAGAACGGTTGCCTGATTTGTTATCTTAGCCTTAATAGTTTGTTGCCATAATTGTTTTTTAAGAGGAAGTGTTGCCGACAACTGATCTCTAAACCTCTCATTCTGCACGGTATTTCCAGATAAAGGTAATAGTAAACCAACAGGCATACTTTTACTATCACAAGTAATCACACTACTATTATTTTCTAAAAGAGCATCCAGTACTCCAGTAGTAATGGTTATCTGCTTATTATCTAATATAACCAAGCCAATATCTTCTATTGGCTTGGTTATAACTGACTGACTTTTATATCTGTCCGGAAGTGAAGCATTATGCTCCACTTCCGGCAACTTAATCACCAGTTGATTGTTCTTTAAAGACAAATAAGCAGGATTTCCAAAATACAATGTTTTCTTTATCATAGTATCAATCTATAAAGTTTCTACTTGAGGGTTATATTCCCTAATCGATCTACTTTTATAGGCCAACAAATCTCTTTTATTGAGAGCTTATCGTCTGTCAATTCGATTTTATTTTTAGATGTATATTCATATTTATCTCTAATGATAGAAGCAACATAAAAAGGTACCAAAAACAATCTATTTTCAGAACAACTAACCATTTTATAAATTCTCCCTCTATTCAAAGGGAAAGAGAAAGTATTATTTTTACGTTCTTCCTCAGTAGGCAGATACACCAAATCATTAGGAGACAATACAAAGATTGGCAAGTTACCATTCGCATCTGCGGGAGCCGACGGTAAACCTTTCTTTTGGCGTTCAATTACCAAATTTAAAGGAATAGATGCAAAAGTTCGCTTACGCACTAATTCTCCCGTCTTTTTATCCTCGCTCACCGATTCATATACAGCAAAGAAAAGATTCGTCCCCTTAGCAGCTTCTACAAATTTTGCAGATTTACTTCCTTTCTCTCCTATCGGAAATTTATCTGCTTTCTCGTATACACGAACCTTATAAATAGGTTGATGCCATCTTCCTTCATTTAATGCTACTATATTTTGATTCATACGTTCTATTCCATCAGGAGAAAATGCAATTTCAGCATTATTGTCATTGTCCTGCAAATGATTCAACAAAATTTTCTGAATGCCGGTATCAGCAATCTCTTCTTCTATTTTACTCCGCATAAAACTTGTATCCAAGGCTTTACGAGTTGCAAAATAACGTTCATTTGTTTCCTTGGTAAAATAGTATACACTTATCTTCTTCAAGTTTATATCTGCCCAAACATCTTTATTATTTTCAAAATAATTAGTAATAGCTTTCAAATTATATCCAGTATGAAGAAGTTCTTGTAACTTATGTTTAAATGACTTATCTACAATTCGCAACGGATTTTTGACAGCTTCCTTCAAAGACACGGTTTTAATTTTACGCAAATTTATTTCTCCATATACCGTATCTTTATGCATAGGTTTACGAATAGCCCAACTATCTCCTTTTGCCTGTGGTACCATTATCTTTTTCCCTTCGGTATTATAATGCTGATAATAATTCGTGGTACGATTTATTACTCGAAGATTCTGTTTAAAACTAACTACAATATCCATAAGCGCAGCATATACATCTTGTGTAAACGTCTCCCATGGTTTACGAAGCATCCATTTATAATTTCCAGCAGCATCTGTTTTTACTTTATCGCATAACAGATACTGAAGGTCATAACGTGAGATTTTGGCACCTTTTTTTGCAGAAGCATTATTCAAATAATTTACAATATTACGACTTGCACAAGCAATCACAATAGCATCCATCGCATGATGGCGATGATCGATTCTCTTCTTGTTAAATCCTCTCTGCAAATGTAAAGGCATAGCAGGAATAATATTACCATTTGTACTCATTATGGTATAATCAGAAGAATCTGTCAATTCATTCAAACGCAGAAAGCGTGGAAGAATAATACGATTCCAAACATCTTGTATTCCCCAGTCTTTTTTCAATCGGTCTGTTACTTTTCCTGTACATACAATTACATTTTTAGAAACAGCATCTTGCTCTCCTTCCTCCCGCACAATGTTTGACAGCAGCGATTTTACCACTTTACTGATATAACGACTATCATTCAACTGGCGTTCAATGAAACTATCAGGAATTTCTTCAAGCAAAAGTTTCTCTTTCTTCTTCGCATTATTAAAATAAGATTCTTTTACAAACCGTTCATACTGTTCTACAGTAAATACAGGAACAACATCTCCTCTACCTAATTCTACAATCTGACCTGAATGTTTTTTAATAAATTCATACCCAAGTAAATTACCCTTCAACTTATTGACTGCAGATTCACAAATAACCTTATTAGTAAACGAATCATCAAAATAACGGGACTGAGGGATGATATGCTCTATCTCATATTCCGCAGTAAACAGTTTTCCTAAAGGAATCATTCTACCAGTATAAGGAGAACGATATCGCTGATCAAGCCATAATTTATATCGTAATACTTCCGAACGGGAAGGGTATTTTTTCACATCGCTATCTTTAAACTTTTTCAATATAGAGGCAATGTCTTCTGGAATTTCTTTATCAGAAATACCGGCAAAAACACCATCTTCATAGATGCGTAAAATTTCCTGCTGGCTGGGAGAATAAGGTCGTACATTCTCTATTTCAAATTCAGGATTCATAAACTCTGTAAGTAAGGCTTTCACTCTCAGATTTGTATATTCATTTTCCAAAATCTGAGCAGTTATCTGCTTACGCTTATCTGCAGGATTTTTCATTTCACGACCAAGTTCTACGTGAATTTCATCTATTTGACCTTCTTTTTTCCAAATGTCACGCACTGTACGTAATGTTTCTGTAATAACCTGTTCTACTATAGGATTGCGTAAAGAATGTTGCTTAAATCCCCTCAAGAAAACATTAATATCTTCTGGAGTTTTCCATTTGGCAATATCTTTTGCTTCTGAATGTCGGTCGTAAACGACATAGGATGCCAACCAAAGTGGAAGACCTCTGAAAGAAGATAAGTCAGTAAAATGCATCGCCTTTTCACGTACTCTATTTCGTATTGTTTCATCATACTCCCCAGTTAAAATTTTCTCTATTCGCTCACACGTCTTACCATCTATAGCATTTTGATTCCAATATTTCCCCATACGCATTAACGATAGCAACTTTTTCAATGCTTTCAGAGAATATGCTCCATAACTCTTCTCAAATGGAGGAATTTTAGCAAAAGCTTCTACAAAAGCATTATCTAATCCATGCTTATCTGAAAAAGTAGCTAATGCCTTCAACAACTCTTGTTTATCAGATATAGAATACAGAATGTGCCATAAAGCTTCTTCCCTTTCTTTTGTCAAGAAGCTATCTTTAACACCAGCCTTTTCTAATCTTGCTTTAATAATAGCACGCGTTTCATTACATGGATAAGATTTATCTTCCACATAATTCCACCGATAGGCTGTCTGCTCTTTTTTATTTATCCCAAATGGTTTATAGCCTAACAAAGCTTTTTGATCTACATTTTTCCTTTCATAAAGCCATTCAAACAAAGCTACATAACCATTCTCGTCCTTCAAAAAATCTCCTGTTACATCCACATCTGTTTTAAGCGAACCATCAACTGTTTTTTCACGCTGGTAAATACGCAAATTAGAAATAAATTGCCATAAACGAAATTCCTGATACAAAGGATGTGACTTTGCAACACACTTCAACGGAACATTACATAAAGCCCCTTCTTTTTTATATACACGCGATTCGTAAGGACAATCATCAATCAATGATTTCTTACTTTTAAGCGGACGCTGGTAAAATAAAATATCTTCAACTAAAAAATATGCAAAATCTTGAGTATACAATATATTTCGATGAACTTCATTATGAGGATAAAGTTCTTCTATACAAGCTGCAAGAAGAGAAGAATCACGTAATTCGGAATGAAACTCCTGCTGTTTCTTCAAAATGCGATAAAGTTCATCTTTATAGTATCTACGCTCAATCGTACGTACAAGTTTACCTCTTATTTTTTGCTCGGGAGTATCAAGCAATGAGTCATAGATATAGGCACCTACTGTTTTTCCACTTTGATCAATCTGCTCTTGAGTCTTGGCTTTCAACAATCCCCAATCGTCTTCTTTCGGTGCACGGAATGAACGTTTCACTTCTCCATCCTTATCTTTTTTCAGATTTCCAGTATCATCCAATTCTGTTGTGACTACAAACTCTTTAATCTTCCCAACCCAGTCTAAAGGAATACTGCTTGCACGACGATATTTCCAACCGTTTTCCAAATATACATTATACCAGATATCCTTTCCTTTGCGGTCGCCAGAATCTTCTACCGAAACAACTTTTAAAGCATAGTACTTTACCTGTTTTTTATCATCTTCTTGTTCCTCCTCTCCACGCAACTGATAGTATCCTCGCTTCTGATTAAAACTTAATAGAATCCAAGCTAACTCTTCTTTGGTTACCTTCTCGAACAATGCTTTCTTTCGAAGATAATATAAAGTCCAATCGTATGGTATCTTCTTCCCTCCTTCTAACAATTGCGGATGATGAGACTGAAAATCTGATAACATTTCAGAAAACGAGTCTTGAAATAAGAAAGTATATCTACCATCAGATGTTTTATACCAGGCTAACTTAGGTTCTGTACCTGAAATAAATTTTCCGTAACGATTTAGTTGAGAAGCATAATATTCTGGTAAAAATTCCATCACAGATAATACACGAAGTAAACGCTCTCTACGAAGTAAACTACGCTCTAATAATCTACGAACTCCCCGTAACCGAGTACGTTCGGCTGTTTGTGACTTGGAATTTCCTTTATCAAAATCTCCCAGTGTAGCTGCATCCATTGGTATTATTCGACTTCCAGAAGCAGAAATCTTTTTTAATTGTTCTTTACCTTCTATATCTACAGACGAATTAATAACCGCCCACCCTATACTATTGGTTCCTAAATCTAACCCCAGAATCTTTTTCATAATAATACTTTTATCTAATTTTTTCAAAGATAAAAAATGAGTACAAAATATACTAATAATCAAATTATTTTTATATATTTGCAATATTAAATTGAAGCAAATCACAATAAGGATTATTCCGTTGTGAAAACATCTAAAGCGGTCTTGAAAAAGGTCGCTTTCTTTTTGTCCCTCAATTCAACTACAATCACTTTAGCAATTCAGGCAAAATAAGTAACTTTGCAACCTCACAAAAACAAGTTCAAGAAAAAGACAACTGTATGTTATTATTACAATTAATCATTGTATTAGGAGCAATCGTATTGGGAGCTCGTTTAGGAGGTGTCGGACTAGGAGTCACAGGCGGACTAGGAGTAGCAGTACTGACTTTTGTATTTGGCATTCAACCTACCACCCCTCCCATTGATGTAATGCTGATGATTGCGGCTGTAGTTACTGCTGCATCGTGCATGCAAGCTGCCGGAGGTTTGGAGTACATGGTGAAAATAGCCGAACGTATTCTGCGCCGCCATCCCGAACACGTAACGATTCTAAGTCCTATCGTTACTTACCTGTTTACATTTATTGCCGGTACAGGACATATTGCCTATTCTGTACTGCCAGTTATTGCCGAAGTGGCAAGAGAAACCAAAATCCGCCCGGAACGGCCATTGGGTATCGCTGTTATTGCTTCCCAGCAAGCTATTACAGCCAGTCCTATATCGGCTGCAACAGTAGCCCTATTGGGACTCCTATCTGGGTTTGATCTTACCTTATTTGATATTCTGAAAGTCAGTATTCCTGCCACATTCATCGGAGTGCTGGTAGGAGCATTCTGTTCACTCCGAACAGGAAAAGAACTGTCTGATGACCCGGAATATTTAAGACGACTGAAAGAAGGACTCATTAAAAACAGTTCTGTACAGACTAGTGAAATACAGAATATGAAGAAAGCACGCCTTTCTGTATTTATCTTCTTGCTGGCTACTTTCCTGATTGTACTGTTTGGGTCTATAGAATCACTTCGCCCTACCTTTATGCACGATGGAAAGATGACCATGCTTGATATGCCAGCTCTGATTGAAATCATCATGCTATGTACGGCGGCTATCATCCTGTTAGTATGCCGTATTGATGGTATCAAGGCTGTACAAGGCAATATATTCCCTGCCGGCATGCAGGCCGTCATTGCAATCTTTGGTATTGCATGGATGGGAGATACGTTTATTTCCGGTAACATCGAACAACTGACATCTACCATCGATCAGGTGATTCATTCCATGCCCTGGCTCTTTGGAGTAGCCTTGTTTGTGATGTCTATCTTGCTTTACAGTCAGGCTGCAACCGTACGTGCCGTAGTACCTTTGGGCATTGCACTGGGAATTTCTCCTTTGCTGCTGATTGCATTGTTTCCTGCAGTAAACGGCTACTTCTTTATCCCTAATTATCCTACGGTAGTAGCAGCCATCAACTTCGACAGTACTGGTACAACCCGCATCGGAAAGTATATTCTGAACCATTCATTCATGATGCCAGGACTGATTTCTACTGGTGTAGCCATAGCTGTGGGACTACTGTTGATACAGATACTTTTCTAAAAGAACAAAGAGACCGAAAATAAAGAAAGCCAATCGTTTTATGTTACGACAAAACGATTGGCTTTTTCTTTTCATATAAAAAAGAAAGAAAGGGGTTATCTTTTACCCCCTAATCTTTACCTAACGAATCGAATATATTCCTTCCATCTGCAGATAGAGTTCCCTTATTTCTTCAGGGCGGGATGAATTGATATAAATATCTTCATTCCATATAGTCTGTACATGCAGAAAAGGAGCTTTATCTGATGCAAGAAAGAGTTTTACTTTCCTATCATCGCCAGTACGAAAATATCCCTTCTTTACATCTCCCACCGACAAGCCATTGGTACGCCAGGTTATCTCCGGTAATGTCTGTTCTAACGATACACGACGTATTTCGCTGCTTGGTATCTCGGTTCCATACATACCCGAAATACGTAGGGTTTCATTCGTATAGCTGACAGATGTTCCACGACACAGAGGAAGAATAATAAGCCCCGCAATTAATACAAAGACGAAAATACCATAGATACGGCTTTTCCGTTTCATACGACTGGATATCTTGCCTTGTACATAAAGCAAATACAAAAGCAATATACATACACCCAATATCGACAGGATACTATAGAAATTTGAATCAAACCATTTAGAAAGCCACTCTCCTCCAACTAAGGCAATGGCTATGGCAATCATTATATTTCGGACACTTTTCAGATAACGGTGAAAAGCAGGACTGGCCTTTTCTTCTTCCGTAAACGAATGATAATTGGACAGTAATTGGGGCTGTTTCACTATGGCTGTTCCAGCAATTACAAGAATCGCTGCTACCAGTAACATAATAATCAGACTAAGGTAATTCATACTCTTTCAGGTTTTCATTATCAATGCTCTAAATTTAAAAAAATATATTGATTTTTAAATAGTCTGATAAAAAATATTATAGAATGATGATATGTCTTTTCTTCTTTCCAAGACAGATTCTATACAGTGGAATGTACCCCAAAAACGCAATAATATGAGATGATTCAAGAATTACAGATACAATGCGGATTGCAGGATTTTAATAAGTCCTATTATAAAGTATCGTCTTGTTCCTCCCCATTAGTTAAACAAAAAGCGCCCGCAAACCTCACGAAGAAGTCTGCGGGCGCTATATATTCAATGCCTTATCAAAAGGAAGGATTATTTATATTCTTCCCAGCTCTTGATAGCAATATCATCGATTGTCATGGTACAAAATGCATGAATAAAGGCGCTTGCCAGACGTGCATTTGTAACCAAAGGAATATTCAAGTCGACTGCTGCACGGCGGATCTTGTAACCGTTGTCCAATTCACCTGCTGACAAGTCGCGCGGGATATTAACAACCATATCAATTTCCTTGTTGTGCAACATTTCCAATGCCTGCGGATGTCCTTCTTCGCTTGGCCAGTATACACGGGTATTTTCTACACCGTTTTCTGCAAGGAATTTAGAAGTACCACCGGTAGCAAAGATGTTGTAACCCTTTGCCTTCAATTCATGAGCCGCTTTCAGCATTTCTACTTTCTGCTTCGGAGTACCTGTAGACATCAGAATGTTCTTTTCCGGAATACGGTAACCCACAGACAACATAGACTTCAGTACTGCGCAAGAAGTATCTTCACCGATACATCCTACTTCACCGGTAGAAGCCATGTCTACGCCCAATACAGGGTCGGCCTTCTGCAGACGGTTGAATGAGAACTGGCTGGCCTTGATACCTACGTAATCCAATTCGAAGAGGTTCTTGCTTGGTTTTTCTACCGGCAGACCCAACATTACCTTCGTAGCCAATTCGATAAAGTTAATCTTCAATACCTTGCTTACGAATGGGAACGAACGGCTGGCACGTAAGTTACATTCAATTACCTTGATATCGTTTTCACGGGCAAGGAACTGGATATTGAACGGACCAGAGATGTTCAGTTCTTTTGCAATCTGACGGCTGATGCGCTTGATACGACGTACAGTTTCTACATACAGTTTCTGCGGTGGGAACTGGATTGTAGCATCTCCAGAGTGTACACCGGCAAACTCAATGTGTTCTGAGATAGCATAGGCAACGATTTCACCGTTCTGTGCTACAGCATCCATTTCTACTTCCTTAGCATGTTCAATGAACTGGCTTACCACTACCGGATGTTTCTTCGATACGTTGGCAGCCAACTGCAGGAAGCGTTCCAGTTCTTCCTGGTTAGAACATACGTTCATGGCAGCACCAGAAAGAACGTAAGACGGACGAACCAATACCGGGAATCCTACTTTTTCGATAAATGCGTTAATATCTTCCATCGAAGTCAATGCACTCCATTCTGGCTGGTCAACACCGATACGGTCGAGCATAGCCGAGAATTTGTCACGGTCTTCCGCATTATCGATACTCTTGGCAGAAGTACCCAAGATATTTATTTTCTGACCATCAAGACGAAGAGCAAGGTTGTTAGGAATCTGACCACCAGTAGATACGATTACACCGTGCGGATTTTCCAAATCGAGGATATCCATTACACGTTCGAATGTCAATTCATCGAAATACAGACGGTCACACATATCATAGTCGGTTGATACGGTTTCCGGGTTGTAGTTAATCATTACCGAACGGTAGCCTTCCTTGCGGATAGTATTCAGAGCCTGTACGCCACACCAGTCGAATTCTACAGACGAACCGATACGGTATGCACCAGAGCCCAATACTACGATACTCTTATGATCGCCCAAATAGTGAACATCGTTTGCTACACCACTATAAGTCAGATACAGATAGTTGGTCTGAGCTGGATATTCGGCAGCCAAAGTATCGATTTGTTTTACTACCGGTACAATGCCCTGGCTCTTACGGTAGTTACGTACTTCCAATATTCCATCTTCCATATCGCCTTGATAACCGATGGCACGTGCAACCTGGAAGTCTGAGAATCCCTGACGTTTTGCCTTGTACAGCAAATCTTTCGGAAGTTGTGATATCTGTGTATGGTTTCCTCCCCATTCATGCAGTTCTTTTGAAGTCTGCATAATGTTCATCAATTTATCGAGGAACCATTTATCGATCTTAGTCAGTTCATGAATCTGGTCTACAGTATAGCCTGCACGCATCGCCTTCGAGATAACGAAGATACGTTTGTCTGTCGGTTCGCGCAAAGCCTTGTCTACATCGGCAATCTGCAGTTCCTTGTTTTCTACAAAACCGTGCATACCCTGGCCAATCATACGCAGACCTTTCTGAATTGCTTCTTCAAAGGTACGTCCGATAGCCATTACTTCACCTACCGACTTCATAGAAGAACCCAGTTCGCGGTCTACACCGTGGAATTTACCCAAGTCCCAACGAGGAATCTTACATACTACATAGTCCAGTGCCGGTTCGAAGAAAGCAGAAGTAGTCTTGGTAACCGAGTTCTTCAGGTCGAACAAACCATATCCCAAGCCCAACTTCGCTGCTACGAAAGCCAAAGGATATCCGGTTGCCTTCGAAGCCAGTGCAGAAGAACGGCTCAGACGAGCATTCACCTCAATTACACGGTAGTCTTCCGATTCGGGGTCGAACGCATACTGTACGTTACATTCACCCACGCTACCGATGTGGCGGATGATGCGGATAGCCAGTTCACGCAGTTTATGATATTCGCTGTTGGTCAGTGTCTGCGATGGAGCGATAACGATAGACTCACCGGTGTGGATACCCAGCGGGTCGAAGTTTTCCATGTTACATACAGTGATACAGTTGTCGAAACGGTCGCGCACCACTTCGTATTCCACTTCCTTCCAGCCCTTCAAGCTCTTTTCCACCAATACCTGCGGAGAGAAAGAGAAGGCCTTTTCAGCCAATACGTTCAGTTCCTCTTCGTTGTCGCAGAAACCAGAACCCAGACCACCCAGTGCATACGCTGCACGGATAATAACCGGATATCCCAGTTCCTTTGCTGCACGACGGGCATCTTCGATATTTTCTACCGCCTCACTCTTGATAGTCTTCACGTTGATTTCATCCAACTTCTGTACGAAGAGTTCGCGGTCTTCGGTATCCATGATCGCCTGTACCGGAGTACCCAATACCTGTGCGTTGTACTTTTCGAAAACGCCAGCCTTGTACAGTGCCACACCGCAGTTCAGGGCAGTCTGTCCACCAAACGACAGCAATACACCGTCCGGACGTTCCTTCGCGATTACCTTCTCAACGAAATACGGAGTTACGGGCAAGAAATAAATCTTGTCTGCCACACCTTCCGAAGTCTGTACGGTAGCGATATTCGGGTTGATAAGGATGGTTTCGATACCTTCTTCCTTCAACGCCTTCAATGCCTGAGAACCAGAGTAGTCGAATTCTCCGGCTTCACCGATTTTCAACGCTCCAGAACCTAACAATAATACTTTCTTTATATTTTCTTTCATTGTTTGTCTTTATTTAAATATTATCCTTTTAAATTAGCAAATGGATATTTCCCATTTACCTTATAAAATTCATAAAGGAAAGACTGCTCATACTTACGAGGCTCAACCTCTGATAAGACTTTCCAACAAATAATCAATTTATCAGAATCTGCCAACTGCCAAATGAAACGTCCCCCCCAATGCCCAACATTCTTACATTGTCCAAAATTGAGGTATGCACCTAAGCGTTTACGCAAATCCGTAGCCTTTCCAATATACAACAGTGATTCATCTTCTACCCAATTCTTCTCCAATTCCTCTATTTGCACATTTGGATTCTTTCCCTTAAAGAAACCACCCGTTCCTACTTTCAAAAATTGAGGCTCTAATCCAGAAATCCGCACAACCATATACACACCAGGCATTTGAGGAATTACTTTTTTATCTATCCTCAAGTCAGCAATGGATAAGAATCCCTCAAAACCATTTTTTTTCAGCTGGACTATGATTTCTTCATTATGCATATCACTATTATATATAGAATTAACAAGAAAAATTACAGCAACTTTACAAACTCATCGAACAAGAATTCGGTATCAGTAGGACCGCTGGCAGCTTCCGGATGGAACTGTGCAGAGAACCAAGGATTCTTCTTATGACGGATACCTTCGTTAGAGCCATCGTTCATGTTAATGAACAAAGGTTCCCAGTCTGCTCCCAGTGTATTGTTGTCTACCGCATAACCGTGGTTCTGTGAAGTGATGAAGCAACGTTCTGTGCCCACCATACGCACCGGCTGGTTGTGGCTGCGGTGACCATATTTCAGTTTGTAAATCTTAGCACCTCCTGCTTTCGACAGCAACTGGTTACCCATACAGATACCGAAGATAGGAAGTTTTTCGTTCTGCATAGCCTTGCGGATGTTCTGTACAGCTGCATCGCAAGTATCAGGGTCGCCCGGACCGTTTGAGATAAACAAGCCATCAAACTGCAGAGAGTTGAAGTCGTAGTTCCAAGGTACACGGATGATTTCCACATCACGTTTCAAAAGGCAACGGATAATGTTTGATTTTACACCGCAGTCTATCAGCACCACTTTCTTCTTGTCTTCGCCTTCGTTATAACGAATCACTTCCTTGCAAGAAACCTTGTCTACGTAGTTTACTCCGGCATATGCAGCCTCAGGAATATTGTCCGGTTCATCGTCGAATACGATTTTTCCCATCATTACCCCATGTTCGCGCAAAACCTTAGTCAGTTCACGAGTATCAATACCTGTAATACCAGGTACTTGCTCACGTTTCAACCACTCAGCCAGGCTTTCCACAGCATTCCAATGGCTGTATTTTTCACTATAATCACTGACAATAATTGCCTCGGCATGGATTTTTTCACTCTCCATGAAAGTCGGAAGTCCGTTAGCTTCAAAAGTAAACGGTGGAACACCATAGTTACCAACCAGCGGATAAGTCAAAGTCATCAACTGACCTGCATACGAAGGGTCGGTCAAGCTCTCTGGATAACCGGTCATTGCTGTATTAAACACAACTTCACCGGCTACCGGTTTCTCATAACCGAACGACTTGCCATGGAAACGGCTCCCGTCGTCGAGGATTAATGTTACATTTCTCATTACCTTATTATAATACTAATATATCGTTTAAATTTATTATTCTTCACTTATTTACATTCATCAGAACTGATAGACTTGCTCTACATAGTCGATGAATGCCTGGTTTACCCGTTTCACTCCACCTGGCGTAGGATAGTCGCCACTGAAATACCAGTCGCCTTCGTGCTGTGGACAAGCTTCATGCAGCCCTTCCAATGTCTGGTAAACAATTTCCACCTTTGCCTGAGTACCTGCCGGAGTAAGCAGTTCTACCATCTTTGCCGAAATTTCCTCGTCGGTGAAAGGAGCATAAATCTCTTTCACGTAATTCACCATCTGTTCGTTCGGTAAAGAAAGCTGTCCTTTCGACTTACGGTATACTTCCTCAATAACCGACTGCATACCTCGTTCTTCCAGCAATGCGATAGCAGCACGGAATGCAATAAACTGCTCCATACTTGCCATATCAATTCCATAATAGTCCGGATAACGAACCTGAGGAGAAGAAGAAACAATGACAATCTTCTTCGGATGCAGACGATCGAGAATGCTGATGATACTTTGTTTCAAAGTAGTACCTCGCACAATACTGTCGTCGATAATGACCAGATTATCCTCATAAGAAATCAAGCTTCCGTAAGTAATATCATATACATGAGCGGCAAGATCGTTTCTTGTATTACCTTCTGAAATAAACGTACGAAGCTTTATATCTTTAATAGCAACCTTCTCACTACGGATGCGTTGAGAAAGAATCTGTTCCAACTCGCTATGGCTGGGCTTATGTCCCAATGCCTCTATACGCTGCACTTTCAATTCGTTCAGATAGTTATCAAAGCCTTCCAGCATTCCATAGAAAGCAACTTCTGCCGTATTAGGAATAAACGAAAATACAGTGTGAACCACATCGTAGTCGATAGCTTTCAAGATAGGATTTACCAATTTCTCACCCAACAACTTACGTTCGCGATAAATATCCATATCACTTCCGCGGCTAAAGTAAATCCGCTCGAACGAACAAGCCTTTTTCTGTTTAGGTTCATTGATTTGAGCCAAACGCATCTCTCCTTTCTTATTCAGCAGAATAGCCTGTCCCGGTTGTAATTCGTGAATACTGTCAGCCGGCACATTCAAGGCTGTCTGTATTACCGGACGTTCCGATGCCAATACCATGATTTCCTCATCCATGTACCAGAATCCCGGACGGATACCCCAAGGATCGCGTACAGCAAATGTTTCCCCACTTCCTGTCAAGCCGCAGATTACGTATCCTCCGTCCCACTTAGGACTCGATGTTTTCAATACATTCGTTAAATCAATACGGTCTTCGATAGCATGAGTAATATCCATCCCTTCCAGTCCTTCGGCCTTACACTCAGTAAACAGTCGCTCTACCTCTCTGTCCAGTCGGTGTCCCACCTGTTCCAGCATGATATAAGTATCGGCATACTTACGAGGATGCTGACCAGCAGCAGTAATCTCTTCAAAAATCTCATCCACATTGGTCAGGTTAAAATTTCCGCAAAGCAACAGATTCTTCGCACGCCAGTTATTTCTTCTCAAGAAAGGATGTACGTACGAAATACCACTCCTTCCGGTAGTAGAATAGCGCAAATGCCCCATATACAGCTCTCCTGCAAAAGGCAAGCACTTCTCAGCATATTCAGCGTCACTCATCTGCCCTGGAGTAAGCCCTTTAAAATTGGAATGCACGGCACTAAAAATTTCAGTAATAGCTCCCGCTCCCAAAGCACGCTCACGAAACATATACTCTTCACCTGGATTTGCCTGCAACTTCACACAAGCAAGTCCGGCAGCTTCCTGTCCACGGTTATGCTGTTTTTCCATCAGCAGATACAACTTATTCAGACCATACATCCAAGTTCCGTACTTCTTCTGAAAATAATCCAACGGTTTGAGCAGTCGAATCATGACTACTCCACATTCATGCTTTAGTGGTTCCATACGTATATATGAAAAGATGCCCGGATATGCCGAAAGCAATTCCGGGTGTCAGTTAGTATAAACAAATTACAAATTAAGTTCGATAAGGAACAAAAAAAAAGAGTGACATTGACAGGATGGTAAAAAAGAGAAAAACCAAAGGGAAAGAGGTCGAAACTTGACTGCCCGTTTCCTTTTGCCTGCAGAAGTGCGGTAAAAATGTCCCTTCCAGGATATGCACTTTGCCCTTTTATATGTTTCACCAAACTATACATCAGATTATGCCACATCACTATTCGGGATGCAAATATACGAATTACTTGGCATATTCTTATATATGTTTTTTAAAATTATTCATATCAGAATAATTATTTCCTTTCTTCAAACGGCTTTCTGCATATATATTCCATAAAAAAACAGAACAAGCAATTTTCTCAAAAAAAACTTCTATTCCTTTTTGCTTGTGAAAAGAAAACAATAAATTTGCATCACGATCGGGAGACAAAACAGTCACCGATATTGCCGAAATAACTCAGTTGGTAGAGTAACTCATTCGTAATGAGTAAGTCGCGGGTTCGAGTCCCGCTTTCGGCTCACAAAGGCATAGTCAACTATGCCTTTTTTTATTATCCGATTCCATACCGACAATCTTATCCAATTCCCCAATAGCCTTAAGGTAATAAAATCAATTTGCACAACTCTGTATTTCCTCCGGTTCCTACTATATCCCGACTTACATAAGACATTTTTGCAGTCTCTTTCCTTTCTTTAGGACATTTTTGCAGAATAAAGCCTTAACGCACTGACAATTATACAGTTTTATCTTCTTTTCCGACATTGGCAAAGATTTTGAGAATCTATTAGCGTCGTGCAACGGACAAGGTAATTCCCCTACTCCGGACGACACCCTAAAACAAGATAAAAGAAAGGAGAAACTATATGAACTTTAACAACTTTACAATCAAATCGCAGGAAGCTGTTCAACAGGCTGTCAACCTTGTACAAAGCATGGGACAACAGGCCATCGAACCGGAACACCTGCTGGCGGGAGTGTTGAAGGTAGGTGAAAATGTAACCAACTTCATCTTCCAGAAACTGGGAATGAACAGCCAGCAAGTAGCCATGGTTCTCGACAAGCAAATAGCTTCCCTTCCTAAGGTTTCGGGAGGAGAACCTTACCTGAGCCGGGATGCTAACGAGGTACTTCAGAAAGCGGTCAGCTTCTCTAAAGAGCTGGGCGACGAGTATGTATCACTGGAAGCCATTATTCTGGCTTTACTGAACGTAAAATGTACGGTAGCCACTATCTTGAAAGATGCTGGTATGACCGACAAGGAACTGCGTGCTGCTATCAGTGAACTGAGACAGGGACAGAAAGTTACTTCACAATCCAGCGAAGATACTTACCAGTCTTTGAACAAGTATGCCATCAACCTGATAGAGGCTGCACGAAACGGAAAACTCGACCCTGTTATCGGACGTGACGAGGAAATCAGACGTGTATTGCAGATTCTGAGCCGACGTACCAAGAATAATCCGATTCTGATAGGTGAACCGGGTACAGGTAAAACAGCTATCGTAGAAGGATTGGCACAGCGTATCTTAAGAGGTGATGTACCGGAGAATTTGAAGAACAAACAACTGTACTCACTGGATATGGGTGCACTGGTAGCCGGTGCCAAATATAAAGGTGAGTTTGAGGAACGTTTGAAATCGGTCATCAACGAAGTGACTCAGTCGGACGGAAACATCATCCTGTTCATCGATGAAATCCATACGCTGGTAGGTGCAGGTAAAGGAGAGGGTGCAATGGATGCAGCCAATATCTTGAAACCGGCATTGGCGAGAGGAGAACTGAGAAGTATCGGTGCCACTACATTGGACGAATACCAGAAGTATTTCGAAAAGGATAAGGCTTTGGAACGTCGTTTCCAGACCGTAATGGTCAACGAACCGGATACACTGAGTTCTATTTCTATCCTTCGTGGTTTGAAAGAACGGTACGAAAACCATCATCAGGTACGTATCAAAGACGAAGCTATCATTGCTGCCGTAGAATTGAGTAACCGTTACATTACAGAACGTTTCTTGCCGGATAAGGCCATCGACTTGATGGATGAAGCGGCTGCAAAACTGCGTATGGAACGTGACTCACTTCCGGAAGAACTGGATGAAATAGAACGTCGTCTGAAACAGCTCGAGATAGAACGCGAAGCCATCAAACGCGAAAAAGATGAAGCTAAACTGGCTCAACTGAACAAGGAAATCGCAGAGTTGAAAGAACAGGAAACTTCTTATAAGGCTAAATGGCAGAGCGAAAAAGAACTGGTCAACAAGATTCAGCAGAACAAACAGGAAATTGAACACCTGAAGTTTGAAGCTGATAAGGCTGAACGTGAAGGCAACTACGGAAAAGTAGCCGAAATACGATATGGCAAGCTCAAAGCACTGGAAGATGAAATCAAACATATCCAGGACGACCTGAAGCACAAACAGGGAGACAATGCCATGATTAAGGAGGAAGTTACCGCCGAAGACATTGCTGATGTTGTATCACGCTGGACAGGAATACCGGTCAGCAAAATGTTGCAGAGCGAACGTGAGAAACTGCTGCATCTGGAAGACGAACTGCATCGCCGTGTCATAGGTCAGGACGAAGCCATTCAGGCTGTAGCCGACGCCGTACGTCGTAGCCGTGCCGGATTGCAAGACCCGAAACGTCCGATTGGCTCATTTATCTTCTTGGGTACTACCGGAGTTGGTAAGACCGAATTGGCAAAGGCTTTGGCCGAATACTTGTTCGACGATGAAACACTGATGACCCGTATCGATATGAGTGAGTATCAGGAGAAACATACCGTGTCTCGTCTGATTGGTGCGCCTCCGGGATACGTTGGTTACGATGAAGGAGGACAGCTTACCGAAGCCGTACGCCGGAAACCTTATTCTGTAGTATTGTTCGATGAGATAGAAAAAGCTCATCCGGATGTGTTCAACATCCTGCTGCAGGTATTGGATGATGGCCGACTGACCGACAACAAAGGACGTACAGTCAACTTCAAGAATACTATCATCATTATGACATCCAACTTGGGCAGTGCCTACATTCAGAGTCAGTTCGAGAAGATTAACGACCAGAACCACGATCAGATTGTAGAAGAGACCAAGGCGGAAGTGATGAATATGCTGAAAAAGACCATTCGTCCGGAATTCTTGAACCGTATCGACGAGACCATCATGTTCCAACCGCTCAACAAAGAGCAGATTGAACAGATTGTCCGCTTGCAGATAAACGGTATTAAGAAGATGTTGGAAGAAAACGGAGTAACCCTCCAGATGACCGATGAAGCTGTCGACTTTATCGCCACAGCCGGTTACGATCCTGAGTTTGGTGCCCGTCCGGTAAAACGTGCAATCCAGCGTTACCTGTTGAACGATTTGTCAAAGAAACTTCTGTCTCAGGAAGTAGACCGCAGCAAACCGATTATCGTAGAACGTAGTGGTGAAGCACTGAAGTTCCGTAACTAAATCTTTCTACTTAAATAAAAGCAAGGCTGTTTCAAACTATTTTGAAACAGCCTTTTTTTGTATCCGGATATTCCCTGCATCAGGAAAGTCCGTAATACCGTAATTGTACGGTATCCGTTGAACTCTCACCTCAGTCCGAACAGAAGACAATTAAATATTGGAATTGGTATTTATTGAAATGATAAACAATGCAGCAGGAATAAAAAGGCAGTGATAAACGTCGGAAACTTTAAACGCGGTCGTTGAATGTCCGTTTGCCGCTGTTGGCTGTACATTCAACGTGGGCAACTGTACAGCCGACGTCGTCGTTTTTAATAAACCAGCAAACAGAATCACTGATTTATATCTAAAAAAGCAGAGACCATCTCAAGTTCATCTTGAGATAGTCTCTTTTTACATGCAACAAGTATACCGACTGATGCTTTTTCTGAAAAGCAGGTCAGTTTTTTTATCTATCTTCTCATTTCTTCTTTGAAGAAGTAGCCTTCTTCGAACTCTGATAATCGGCCACAATACCTTCGGTTATCCAGTTGGCAAGTGCTTGACGGTTGTCGGCTATAACCAAACGCTTCTGGTCTTGAGCATTCTGTATATTTCCCAACTCCATGAATACCGAAATAGGTACAGCTCTACGCAGCACAAACAGATTTCGTTCGCTCACCGTTCCGTCAAATCCACGATTGGGCTGATGACGGTCGTACTTGGCACGGAACGTACTCTGTATCCGGTTTGCCAAACGCTTTCCATACGTGCTTCCCGGCGCATGATAGAAGAACACATCGGTCTGATTCCGTCTTCCACGACTATCTACATGGATAAAGATAGCCCGCTTGTAACTGCTTTTCTCCTTACGATGAATCCGGTTAATGGCATCACAGCGCTGTTGCAGGCGTGCTACCTGATTCAAAGGAATAGGATCACCCATACAAGTTTCCCGTTTACTGTTCTTCAAGACAGCCTGTTCGCGAATACCGTCTTTCGCATCCTGAATAATAAAGTGTACCTTGGCTCCACGCTTCAAGAGTTCACGTCCCAATCGGAGTATGATGTCGTAAGCATACTCATCTTCGTGCAACTCTTTTCCATTATACTTTCCGATACATCCAGGATCGGGACCACCATGTCCGCACACCAGATAAAAGACTGTACCTTTCAGCGAATTCGAAATAACCGGATACGATGCTTGTGCCTTTCCAAATAAAGGCTCATAGTTTGCTTTCTTCTTTTTCTGAGAAACAGCCGGCAAACACATAAGCCAGCACAGCAATATCAATACGTATCTCATACTCAGTCTTTCAGCAATTCATCGATTTTCTTACACAATGAAGCAAACTCTTCTTCATTGTACAAACGGGTCATCATCACAATCTTACCATCCTTGCCCACCAATACATTACGGGTAATTCCGGCTTTTCGTTCTGCATAAAGAGCAAAAATATCTGCACCCGGATCAAGGCCTAACGGATAAGTCACTCCGGTCTGTTCTGCAAACTTCTTCACTCTCTCCAAAGGCTCGTCGCGGTCGATACCGTAAAGAGCAAAATCTGCATTATCTTTATGTTTCTTCCAGATATCACGTTCGATGAAAGGCATTTCCTTTCTGCAAACTCCACACCAGCTGGCTGTAAACTGAAGCATCACAACCTTTCCTCTCAAATCGGAAAGACGTACCTTCTGTCCGTCGGTAAGTGTCATTTCAAAATCGGGAGCTTCCTCTCCTACTTTTACAATATAACCTACCGCATCCGGAGTCTGCTGCTGTGCATAGCCAGATGTACCAACCAATAAACTTATTATACCAACTACCAATAATACAATCTTTCTCATTTTTATATTCTCCTTTATTTTCTTTGACAAACTTACGGAAAAATGACGGAATATGCCAATATCCATAAAAAAAGCTTCTCCCATTCCTTCATCAGGCTATGGAAGAAGCTTACGAATTAAATATCTAAATCATTCTCTATTCATCAAAAGCAACTTGAACCGTCGAAACAGTGCGTACAAACCTTACACTTAGGCAATCCTATTGCTTCAATCAATGTTTCCAATGTATTAAACTTCAAAGAAGTCAGTCCGAAACGTGCACGGATACGTTCTACCAGTTCCTTATACTCTGGTGAATCGGTGGTTGCATACTGTGCCAGTTTTGCATTCTCATCTCCCTCTATTTCCTTGATAATACGGCGTGTAATCAGTTCCATATCTCCTTTCGAAGAAGTAAATCCGATAAAAGGACAACCATAAATAAGTGGAGGACAAGCAATACGCATGTGTACTTCTTTTGCTCCGTAATCGTACAATACATTTACATTATCGCGAAGCTGTGTACCGCGTACGATAGAATCATCACAGAACAAGACTCTCTTTCCCTGCAACATGGCACGGTTTGGAATCAGTTTCATCTTAGCGACCAAAGAACGCATTGCCTGATTGCTTGGAGTAAAGCTTCGTGGCCATGTAGGAGTGTATTTTGAAATAGCACGGTGATAAGGAATTCCTTTTCCTTCGGCATAACCTAAAGCCATACCTACACCCGAATCAGGAATACCGCATGCACAATCTACTTCCGAATCGTCGGTCTTTCCCATCTTGTAACCACTTGCAAAACGAACCTCTTCTACATTCTTTCCTTCATAGCAGGATACAGGGAATCCGTAATATACCCACAGGAATGAACAAATTTGCATTTTCTCATTGGGCTTGCGCAATTGTTCCAATCCATCGGCACGCATCCGGATAATTTCTCCTGGACCTACAAAGCGTTCAATCTCGTAATCCAAGTTAGGGAAACTGCTTGATTCGCTTGTAGCCGCGTAGGCACCTTCTTTTTTACCTATCACAATAGGAGTACGTCCCCATTTGTCACGCGCCACAATAATACCGTCTTCTGTCAGAATCAGCATTGAACACGAACCTTTTATCTTATTGAATACGTTTTCAATACCATCTACAAAATCTTTTCCCTGTACGATAAGCAAAGCAATCAACTCGGTAGGATTGGTCTTTCCCATGCTCATTTCCGCAAAATGCATATTCGCATCTAGCATTTCCTTCTCAAGCTCAGCAGTATTGTTGATTTTGGCTACTGTAACAATAGCAAATCGTCCTAAATGAGAGTTGATCATGATTGGCTGCGGATCTGTATCACTAATGACACCTATTCCCGACTTTCCTTTAAACTGAGGAAGTTCTGCTTCAAACTTCGTACGAAAATAAGAACTTTCAAGACTGTGTATAGACCGTGTGAATCCTTCGCCTTCGGCATATGTAGCCATACCGGCGCGTTTTGTTCCTAAATGTGAATTATAATCCGTACCGTAGAATAAATCGGTTACGCATTCAGCCTTAGAGACTGTTCCGAAAAAACCACCCATTCCTTTATTGTTTGTTTTATTATTGTTTGATTGAGAGGACAAAATTACGAAAAAAAAGAAAAGTCATAATCATGAACAAACATAAACATGAAAAAAATATCCATCAACTGCAATCCCCAATAAAAAAATGCCGCAATCTTACGATAACGGCATTTTCCATAACTTCTTTCTTATGAATTGATATTTACTTTATTTTATCTCGAATCTTGCTAAGATAGGCACGCATTCCCTCGGTATCTTTATTGCTGATAATATCCAAGAGTTCATTCAATTCAGTACGAATTCCCTCTACCTGGGCAGGTGTACGGGGGTTGAATAGAATTTCCTGCAACAGGTAATCGTCTTCATTCAAGACTCCTTTTGCAATAGCCATATGACGCTTGAATGTGGTACCCGGTGCATCCTGGTGCTTCATTACAGCTGCAAAGACAAAGGTAGAGACAAAAGGTATGGACAATGAATATGCTACTGTTTCATCATGTCCCTCGAAGGTATATTCAAAAATGTTCAGTCCTAAACGCTGATATAAATCTTTGAAGAAAATCTTACCTAAATGGTCTCCTTCCTTGATAATAATCGCATTTTCTGTACTCAGCTTATCCAAGTTGGCAAATGTAGGACCAAACATAGGGTGTGTGGAAACATAACGGAATCCGCTCTGTTCGTAAAACTCCTTCAGTCCTGTCTTTACCGAAGCAATATCACTGATTATACAATCTTTTGGCAACACTGGAAGAACCTGACGAAAAGCTTCCAATGTATATTTGACCGTCGCTGCATTGATAACCAGCTCTGGTCCGAACTCCTGTATTTCGTCTATCGAGGTGAAACGATAACAGTTGTACATAAAACGAAGGCGCTTGGCATCTACATCATATACTGCTACATCATGGTCAAAACTCAACACATCAGTAAAGAAAGATCCCATCTTTCCGGCTCCCAATATCAATATCTTCATCGTCTCTTTTCTTATTTATTAATAATTTCCATCTGCTGACGTACACTTTCTTCATGGATAGCTTCGAACACTTGCTTTACAAAGTCTGCATCCATTCCACACAGAGTTCCTTGTGCTCCACGCTTATCAAGAATTTCATTGTAACGTCCGGTCTGAAGAATGGTCATATTATGCTCTTTCTTGAATGTACCGATTTCACGACATACACGCATACGTTTAGCCAGAATCTCCATCAGTTCATTGTCGCAATCGTCAATCTGATGACGAAGTTCATTCAGATTTTCTGTAGACTGATGTTCCTTACGGATAACCAGCAAGTTCAAAATATAATCCAGAATATCCGGAGTAACCTGTTGTGCTGCATCACTCCACGCTGCATCCGGATTGCAGTGTGCTTCTACAATCAGACCATCGAAGCCCAAATCCATTGCCTGCTGACAAAGCGGAGCAATCAGTTCACGCTTGCCTCCAATGTGGCTCGGGTCGCACAAAATAGGCAAGTTAGGAATACGACGGCGCAATTCGATAGGAATATGCCATTGAGGGAGATTGCGGTAAATCTTCTTGTCGTAAGAAGAAAAACCTCTATGGATTACTCCCAATCTCTTCAATCCGGCATTATTGATACGTTCCAAAGCTCCAATCCAAAGTTCCAGATCGGGATTGACCGGATTCTTTACGTATACAGGAACATCTACTCCTTTTAAGGCATCTGCAATCTCCTGTACAGCAAACGGATTGGCAGTTGTACGGGCACCAATCCACAAAATATCGATACCGGCTTTCAGGCACTCATATACGTGTTTGGCTGTAGCCACTTCTGTTGCTACGTACATACCTGTTTCCTGTTTGACACGTTTCAACCATGCCAGACCATCCACTCCGATCCCTTCAAAGCCTCCTGGTTTTGTACGCGGTTTCCAAATACCGGCACGGAAAATCTTCACACCTTTATTAGCCAAAAGTGTGGCAGTTGACATTACTTGTTCTTCTGTTTCGGCACTACAAGGGCCTGCTATCACCATGGGGCGTTCTTTTGAAACACCTTCCAGTTCGATGGGTTGTAAATTCAGTTCCATATCTTTATCTTTTTTGTTGTTCGTTTTTATTTATCTGACTTTTTATAAGACAGATTTGATTCTCTCTAAAGCTTCTGCCAGTTTTTCTTCTTTGGCACAAAGCGAAATACGAATGTAGCGTTTGCCATTGCTTCCGAAGATAAATCCCGGAGTAATGAATACCCGTGCCTCATGCAAGACTTTCTCGGTCAGTTCCTCTACATCACCATAAGTATCGGGAATACGTCCCCAAAGGAACATGCCCACTTGGTTCTCATCAAAGGTACATCCCAAGACACGCATGATTTCTTCTGCAAGTTTCCGGCGTCGGCTATATACCTGAATATTGGCTTCTTCATGCCATTCGGTACTGTTATGATAAGCCTGTGCTGCAGCCAATTGCAAAGGTCGGAACGTACCCGAATCGATATTACTCTTAATCTTCAGAATCCACTGTACAAAAGTAGCATTGGTAGCCAGCATACCGACACGCCATCCCGGCATATTGTGACTCTTACTCATCGAGTTGAACTCAATACAGCATTCCTTTGCTCCCGGCACATTCAAGATACTGATTGGCTTCCGGTTAAGAATAAAGCTGTAAGGGTTGTCGTTCACTATGACAATATTATGACGGCGTGCAAAGTCTACCAGTTTTTCATACAGTTCCATTGTAGCATTTGCTCCTGTCGGCATATTGGGATAGTTGGTCCACATAATCTTTACACGACTCAAATCCATTTTCTCCAACTCGTCAAAGTCCGGCTGCCAGTTGTTGTCTTCTCTTAAGTTATAGTTGACAATCTCACTACCCAATATTTTATTCAATGATGTATAGGTAGGATAGCCAGGATTAGGAACCAACACTTGATCTCCCGGATTCACCAAGGCCAGCGTCACATGCAAAATACCTTCTTTAGAGCCGATAAGAGGCTGGATTTCCGTAACAGGATCTAAATCAACGTTATACCAGCGCTTGTACCAGTCGGCCATAGCCTGACGTAACTCAGGAATACCCACCGTAGGCTGATAACCATGAGCATCCGGTTTCTGGGCATTTTCACACAAGACACGTACCGTTTCTTCTGAAGGTGGCATATCGGGACTTCCGATACCCAGACTGATTACATTCTTCCCTTCCGCATTCATACGCGCTACTTCTTTCAACTTACGGCTGAAGTAGTATTCGCTTACATTAGCCAGTCTGTCGGCAGGCTGTATATTATAGTGTAGATTCTCCTTCTGCATATTCTCCTAATATTTTAAGTGCTTTGGTAAGCGGCATTACCGCATCAATAGCTTGTTTGTATCTCAGATAATCGTTAAACATCACATCCACATAAAACAGATACTCCCATTCACGACCGATAATAGGCAACGACTGTATCTTGGTCAGATTGATCTTATAAAATGAAAAGATAGACAAAACCTGTGAAAGGCTTCCTTCTGTATGCGGAAGTGAAAATACGATGTTGGCTTTGTTTACTTTCGAGCGGTCTTTCAGTTCGTCTGCCATCCAAGTATCGGCAATAACCAGGAAGCGGGTAAAATTATGTTTGTTTGTTTCAATGCCTTCCTGCAAGATTTTCATTCCATACAATTCGGCCGCATACTTGGAACAGATAGCAGCATGGCCTTTCAACTGATGCTTACTGATGTTTTCGGCACTACCAGCAGTATCTTCTGTTTCTACTACCTTCAGTTTCGGATGATGCTGCAAGAACTCACGGCACTGGGCCAATGCTACCGGATGAGAATTCACTTCAGTCAAATCGTCCCAATCCTGATCGGGCAAACACATGATACTATGACTGATACGCAATTTGTGTTCTCCAATGATGGTTGCTCCACTTTCTCTCAATAGTTCATAATTGTGAAGCAAACTTCCTGCAATCGTATTTTCAATGGCCACAAGTCCTATCACCTTACTGTCTTTACGCATCTGTTCAAAGACCTCTTCAAACGTATTGCAACATATCAGTTCAATTTCTTCATCTTTAAAATATTTATGAGCTGCAATATCATGATACGAGCCTGGAACCCCTTGTATAGCTATCTTTTTCATATAATCATATCTATAAAAAAAAATCCCGACTTCTTTACGAAGCGGGATTCGTTATATTTTCATTTATCATTTATCTTACTGTACACATGCGAACTCCCGCTTCTACCTTATTGCTAAAGTAAAAGTAATAAAAAAAGAAAAAGAAGTATGTCGCAAATGTTTTCATAAATCTTGCATTATTGTCTTTACGCTTGCAAATGTAATGTTTTTCTAGAAAAAACAAACATAATATTAAAAAAACTATTCTTTTTTATTCATTTAATTGAAAACAGACTGGAAAAGATCTTTCAAAACTGATACCAGAAACAAAAGAAAGATTGTATTTTTGTAAGGGAACAACAAACAAATACTTACCCTTTATAAAACCGATTTACTAACTTTAAATAATACATTATGAATTATTCCTTCGACCAAATCATAAACCGGCAGGGTACTGCTTCAGTAAAAACAGATGAAGTAAAAGAAATCTGGGGACGCGAAGACCTTATCCCATTATGGGTAGCCGATATGGACTTTGCTACTCCTCCTTTTGTACTTGATGCCATACGAAAACGCTGCGAACATCCCATACTGGGCTATACCTGTAAACCGGACAGCTATTATCAGGCTATTATTGGCTGGATGAAAATGAGATACCACATGGAGGTACGTAAAGAACAGCTGAATTATGTACCCGGTATCGTACCCGGACTGGGAATGGCCATCAATGCTCTGACTCAGCCTGGAGACAAGATTATGATTATGCCTCCTGTATATCCTCCATTCTTCTGGCTGGTTACACGCAATAACCGCCGGTTGGTAGAATGCCCGCTTCGTCTGGAAGATGGACATTACCGGATGGATTTAGACCTGTTCCGCCGGTCTATAAAAGGAATCCGCGCCTTAATTTTATGTAATCCTCATAACCCGGGTGGTATAGTATGGACAAGAGAAGAACTGGAAACCATAGCTGAAGTCTGTGCAGACGACAATGTGATTGTATTGTCCGATGAAATCCATGCCGACCTGACCTTATCTCCCCGTCAGCATCTTCCTTTCCCTATGGTTTCAGAAAAAGCCCGTAACAATTCCGTGACTTTCATGTCGCCCAGCAAAGTTTTCAACATGCCAGGAGTGTCGGCCTCACACACCGTTATTTTCAATGAAGGATTAAGAGCCCGATTTGAAGCTTATCTGGAATCCTGCGAACTGAATGGTGGACACGTATTTGCCTTTCCTGCTGTGGAAGCTGCCTATTCAAATGGAACAGAATGGCTGGAACAATTATTAAGCTATATACAGGGAAACATTGATTATGTAACTGATTATATTCACACCCACATGCCCAAAATCAAGGTGATAGTTCCGATGGCTTCTTATCTTGTATGGCTGGATTGCCGCGACTTGAAACTCAGTCAGGAAGCACTCAACGATTGGTTTGTTTCAAAAGCTCATTTGGCTTTGAATGACGGAAAGACATTTGGCAAAGAAGGGATTGGCTTTATGCGTATGAACATCGGTTCTCCTCGTTCTATTCTTGAACAAGCCATGAAACAACTTCATTCAGCTTATCAGCAATTGCCGGAATAGAATATAAACAACGTGAATTCTGAGACTTTACTTGCAAAAGTCTTAGAATTCACGTTATTTACAAAATGTCAATTCAGATGCCTTTATACGGCGTTATTTGACCACTGATACAGAAGTCGTGGAAAATTCGGCTGTTTTTCGACCCTTATAAAAATACAGAAAGACAGATATTCCTGCCTTTATCCGTCCAAATAACATAAACAGAAGTATACTATATATTCCGGTATCGAAGAATCAAGAAATAAGCAGCCTTTTATCACTTAAAAAAATGAAGAAAATATGCTTCGAAAAAGCATCAGAAATCCCCCGAAAACAGGTAAAAACAAGCAAAAAGAAGCATCAGCCAACGCGACTAATCGCGTAAGACAACGATTCTAGTACCGTAAGCCCTCGTTTCAAGTATTGTTACCGCCTGATACAGGTCGTATTTTCCTCCGGGAAAGGTTCCATAAACCTGCCCTATAACATGTTTTAAGGAGATTTTCTAGCCCTAAAAAGGGATTTTTACCACTGTGAGCGAACTTTTTATCCCAAATACGGGTTATCGTAAAACAGCATTTTCCCATTTTTTAATGCAAAACATTCAATATTCCTATCAATATGACAAAAGCCTTGAACCGTTTTCATTATCTTTCCGGTTCAAGGCTTTTTCTTTCTGTGGTAATGTGTTCCGAAGTCTTTCTTATTTCCAGTCGTCTATAACCACTTTATCTTGTGTCCAGCTTTCTACCACCATCTGTATTCTCTCTTTGGGCAACTCGGAACAGAAATCAAAACAGATACAACGTTTGTCTCCCGGCATCAGTGTGACATAATTATCTGAATAATGTACCGGAAGAATCCGCTCGCCAGTTTCCTTATCGAAAAGTTTAATACGATTGAAGAAACTGATACGACTGTCACCTGTAAAGTAAATCTTTCCCTTATACGTGTTTTCATTCTTTACCAGCGAAGCCTGTATATCCGGACGAGAAACAGGCAATTCTGCCAATGTACGATAATCTTTGGGAGTTGTAGTCAGCCAATAAATATTATCCGTCAGTTGTTTTCCTTCTGCATCCAGCAAGGTCAGTTTCAAGAAATACACACCTTTAATCGCTTCCGGCTGTGGAACTTCAAACAAATCATTTAACCCATTGGCCGACGCATCACATGTTTTCTCCTCCTTCCAACATTCCTTTCCATCGCGTGTAAACAACTGCGCTTTTACAACCAATCCTTTCTTCTCTTCAACCGTCGTATTCAGTAAAGTCACTTTTTTTGTAATCAGATTATAAAACGGATGAATCGGTTCGCATCCTTTACGAGTTCCATAAAGAGAAGCATTGACATCGAGAAACCAATCGTACATCTGACCGCGCAATGCAGTCCATGGATTTTGAGTTTTCCAAATCAGTACCCCGGTATACCAGTCCCACATGTGCGAAGCCCATCCTTCCATAAAGCTGCGGTATTGGTCATAATTGACTACCTGCGCATATTTACAATAATCTTCAATGGTATGCAGCTCTCCATAACGTTCCAGATGATCTCCATAGCCTAAATCCTTGTGATACCGCCAATTCAGATTACGTGTTCTTCCGTTTCTGGGAAATTCCTTTAAATCTTTCTCCGGCATGAAAGCACGGAAGCTTTCGACTTCGGGCGAACCTACCGAACCAACTTCCGGATTGAAAGGATGAGAACGGAAAGTAAAGAACCATTCCGGTTCCTGAATGCCATAAGGACCGTCTCCATTATCACCCAGTAAATTGCGGGTAAAAGTAGAATCGGTAGAATAACGGGCAAACAGACGATTCGGATCCAAACGAGGAAGAATATCTTCCTGCAAAGCCTGATCTATATCCTTAGCCAAAGGCCACTCGTTCGCTCCACACCAGAAACAAAGGCTCGGATGATTACGAATCATTTTAATCTGGTCTTCTGCCGAAGCCAAAAACAACGCATGATTATCCGGATATTCCCAGCGACGCTCTCTGGAGTCAAGTTTCGTAAGGTCTTCCCATGCTCCATTACAGTCTCCACTTCCCCACAAATCCTGGAATACCAGAATACCATAACGGTCGCAAGCCTCATAAAATTCAGGACGCTCCAGTAAGGCACCTCCCCACACACGTATCATACGCAGATTCATTTCAGCATGAAAACGCACGTCGTGCTCATATCGTTCAGGAGACAGACGAAGCAGCCAGTCGGAATCGATGTAATTGCCACCGGTCATAAATACAGGCTGACCGTTTACATAAAATTCACGGCCTCCGTTATGAGTATTTTTGCGTGTAGTTATTTCCCGAATACCAAAACGTACATTCTCAATATCCGTTTCTTCCCCAGCCATTACAAACGAAAAAGAAATCTGATGCAAAGGCTGGGGTCCTATTCCATTCGGCCACCACAAAGACGGATTCTTCAAAGTCTGTCTGTCAAGTTCGACTGTTTTGGTTTCATAAGGCTGCAAGCTCACCGGCTCTTCCAGCTTTCGTCCTTCGTACACCATCCTCAATATCCCTTTCTTAGGTTGAGCCGATACATTCTTCACCTCCACAGATGTTTCCAAATAAGCCGGAGCCTGTTTGGTATCACTCGGACGGCGTACTCCCGGTACTTTCGTTACCACATACGGATGATCTACACAAACATCTCCTGTCGTGGTTATAGAAACTTCATCCCAGATTCCGGTATTACGGTCACGCACGGGCTGAATCCAATCCCATCCGGGAGTATATTGCATCGTACAGTTTCGGGCTATCTGTCCGTCACCTCCCTGTCCTCCATTAGGAACTCCTACAGGGTCGGGAGGAAAGACCAATACTCCCAATACATTCACAGAATCCTTTTTCAAATAAGAAGTAATATCGTAAGTCTGGCGTAAGAACATTCCTTCATGAGTCGTAGTATTGACACGCTTCCCGTTCAGATAAATTTCAGCCTTATAATTGATGCCTCTGAAATTCAGCCATACATGTGTTCCTGAATCAACTGAAGAAACAGTAAAAGGACGGACAAACCAATAAGTATAGAAATCCCGCCCCACGGCAGAGATATCCGGTATCTTCTCATTATTCAATCCAAACTCGGGAGCAGGAAACAACTTGTTCTCCAGCAAGGTAGTCAGCACCGTTCCCGGTACTTTCGCCTGCAACCATCCTGATGAATCAAAACATCCTGAAGTAAGTCTGTTTCCATCTTCTCCAATTTCTGCTGCCCTACGGGCAAACCAACCCTCATGTAATAAAGTTTTGCTTCCAGCTTCTGGTAACACAACCTGTACCCCATTCTGTGCAAAACCCAATAAAGGCAGACAAACTGCCATTACCAATAATCGTACCTGTGTTTTCATGTAATAAAGATTCGTAAAGTGAAAGCAAAGGTACATTTTTATCGTAAAAAACCAAATTATCGGCAGTTGTCATTCCTTATAAAGACAGAGTCTATCTAATGGAAAGAGCCTCTGTAAAAACATAAAAAACTTCCTGACGAATCATTCGACAGGAAGTCTATAACTGTTTCCATTACTGTTTCAATAAATAATTCTTGAAAGCAGAAAACTCTTTCGACATCGGTACACTCTGTTTTTCACCTCTCATAAAGGCCTGAAGTTTTTCAGGAATCTTTACCTCATGTCCGATGATACCCTCTACTGTTTGAAGGAACTTAGCCGGATGGGCCGTTTCAAGGAAGACACCATATTCATCGTCTTTCAATTCCTGTGCCAAAGCCTTGTAGCCACACGCTCCATGCGGATCGAGCAGATAACCGGTTTCTTCGTATACCTGCTGTACAGTATCACGTATCTGCTCATCGGTATACGTTTCACCACTGATTTCTGAAGCAATTGCGTCATGACTTCCTTCATACAAATCGAGAATACGGGCAAAGTTACTGGGATCTCCCACATCCATTGCATTAGCAATAGTCGATACCGACGGACGAGGGTGGTATTCTCCTGTCTTCAGATACTGATAGAAGATATCATTCCGGTTATTAGCTGCAATAAAACGCTTCACTGGCAGCCCCATCCGTTTTCCGAAGAGTCCGGCAGTAATATTACCGAAGTTACCGCTAGGTACACAAATCACCAGATTGTCTGCCTTGCCTATTTTCTTCATCTGCGCATAAGCATAGAAATAATAAAAAGCCTGAGGAAGGAAACGTGCCACATTAATTGAATTGGCAGAAGTCAGCTGCATGTGTTCATTCAATTCTTTATCCATAAAAGCATTCTTCACCAATGCCTGACAATCGTCGAATGTACCGTCTACCTCGATAGCGGTAATATTCTGCCCCAGTGTAGTAAACTGCTTTTCCTGTATCTCGCTGACCTTACCTTTCGGATACAGTACATACACATGAATACCTTCCACCCCCAGGAAACCATTGGCTACGGCACTACCTGTATCACCGGAAGTAGCAACCAGCACGTTCACTTGGTTTTTACCTTCTTTCCGGATAAAATACCCCAGCAAGCGAGCCATAAAACGTCCGCCCACATCCTTAAAGGCCAATGTAGGACCATGAAAGAGTTCCAAAGCATATACATTGTCTTTTACCTGAACAACAGGGGCATCGAAACTCAATGTATCGTATACAATCTGTTTCAGAGTTTCCGCCGGTACATCTTCGCCAAAGAACGCATCAGCTACCCGACAGGCAATCTCTTGAAAAGACATTTTTTCTATTTCCTCAAAAAAGGAAGAAGGCAATGGCTTTATCACTTCCGGCATATACAAGCCTTTATCGGCAGCAAGACCCTTTACTACCGCTTCTTCCAGTGTGGCCCAAGGAGCCTTTTTATTGGTACTATAGTATTTCATAAGGTCAGTATTTCATAAATTCATTCATAAACTCATCTCTCTCAAGTGTGCCATACGCACCCTGTTTGCAGGAAACTTCATCGTATGTCTGCACCTCATCGGGTTCTATACCCGGATAGTAAATAAGGAAAGGAATCGGTTCGGCCGTATGAGTACGCAACTCACAAGGAGTAGGATGATCGGGCAACACAGCAATCGCTACCGGTTCGTCCCATTCCTTCACAGATTCGTATACAGGTTTTACAATACGGCTATCCAGATTTTCTATCGTCTGCAATTTCAAGGCTACATTTCCCTCATGACCGGCCTCATCACTTGCTTCGACATGCAAATACACAAAATCGTCTGTCCGCAAAGCTTCGATAGCCGCATGTGCCTTTCCTTCGTAATTCGTATCATAGAGCCCTGTTGCTCCTTCTACATCGATACAGCGTAAACCTGCATAACGGCCAATTCCGCGAATCAGGTCGACAGCTGTAATGACACTTCCCTTCTTTATCTCCGGATATTTCTGTGACAAAGGCTCCATTTGCGGACGGAAGCCCGGACTCCATGCCCAAATACTGTTTGCCGGATCTTTTCCTTCTGCCATTCGCTTCAGGTTCAGCGGATGAGAAGCCAGCAGTTCCTGCGAACGAAGTGTCAGCTCGTTCAGCAAACGTGCAGTTTCTTCTGCCTCAGCACAAGCCGGACGCACCATATTCGGACGAAAAGGCTGCAACGGAATATCGTGAGGAGGTACACAAACCAATCTTTTATCTCCACCTTTTATTACCAGCAGATGACGATACTGTACTCCGGTATAAAAATGAATACGGTCCGTACCCAAATGTTCCTGCAAATAACGAATCAGCACATCAGCCTCTTCCGTGGTAATATGTCCGGCCGAATGGTTTTTCAAGGTTTCCCCTTCCACACATACTATATTACAGCGCAAGGCCAAATCCCCCGGACAAAGTTCAACCCCTATACTTGCAGCCTCAAGCACCCCGCGCCCTTCGTATACCTTAGGTAAATCGTACCCCAATACCGACATATTGGCAACTTCGCTCCCCGGATGAAATCCATCGGCTACTGTTTTCAACATACCGCAACGCCCCATTGCGACCAGTTTATCCATATACGGTGTATGTGCATACTGCAACAAAGTCTGGTTTCCCAATGAAGGTACGGCCCAATCGGCCATGCCATCGCCTAATATAATAATGTGTTTCATCGTTCTAAATATTTGCAATGCTCATAATATCGGCAAACACACCGGCTGCAGTTACGCTGGCACCGGCTCCGTATCCCTGAATGAGCATAGGGTATTCATTGTATCGCTCGGTAGTGAGCAAAATAATATTGTTGCTGCCTTCCAGATTATAGAATGGATGGCGACTGTCTACTTCCTGTAAGGAAACTACACCTTTTCCATTGTCCAGGCTTGCCACAAAGCGCCAGCGTTTTCCCTCAGCTTCCAGTTTCTTACGACGGGCTTCAAAATCGGCATCCAACGTTTTGACATTCTTCCAGAAATCGTCCAACGAGCCTTCGAAGCAAAAATCCGGAATAAAGAGATGTTTCTCCACATCCTCCTGGCTCAGTTTATATCCGGCCTCACGAGCCAAGATAACCAACTTACGGATGACATCCTTTCCACTCAGGTCGATACGCGGATCGGGTTCCGAATAGCCTTCTTCCTTCGCTTTACGGATTGTTTCACTCAGAGGTACCTCCTCGCTGATGGTATTGAAGATATAATTCAGCGTACCACTTACCACCGCTTCAATCTTAAGAATCTTATCGCCACTGTTGATAAGGTCGTTGATGGTATTGATAATCGGAAGTCCTGCACCCACATTGGTTTCGAAAAGGAATTTCACACCACGCTGGCGGGCAATAGACTTCAGTTCTGCATAGACATCGTATTCCGAAGAAGCGGCTATCTTATTGGCTGCTACAACCGAAATATTATGGCTTAGAAAATCTTTATACAGTCCGGCAATGGAAGCATTGGCAGTACAATCCACAAATACAGAGTTGAATATATTCATGCCAATAATCTCGTCGTGCAAAACCTGAGGCGAAGAAGGAACACCTTTCTCCTCCAGTTCCTTACGATAGTTATTCAAGTCTATTCCACGGCGGGTAAAGTATGCATAATGTCCGTTGGCAATACCTACCACTTTCAAGTTCAATCCCCGCTCCTGCTTCAATTTCTCCTGCTGACTGTTGATTTGCTCAATCAAGCTATGTCCTACCGTACCGATTCCGCAAATGAACAGATTCAGAACCTGATATTCGGAGAGGAAGAAAGAATCGTGAATCACGTTCAGAGTCTTACGCAAAGAATCACCTTCTACTACAAAAGAGATGTTTGTTTCCGATGCTCCCTGTGCACAGGCAATGACATTGATACCGTTTCGTCCGAGCGTACCAAACAGTTTACCTGCAATTCCCGGAGTATGTTTCATGTTCTCTCCTACAATAGCCACTGTAGCCAGTCCGCTTTCTGCCATCATCGGCGAGATTTCTCCCATTTCAATTTCTTTGGCAAACTCTTCATTCAGCACTTTACATGCCAAAGCCGAATCTTCTGTACGTACCCCGATAGAGGTTGAGTTTTCCGAAGAAGCCTGTGATACCAGGAACACACTGATACCATTTTCTGCCAAGGTCTTGAAAATACGGTGGTTGACTCCAATCACACCCACCATACCCAATCCGGTCATGGTAATAAGGCAGGTATCATTAATAGAAGAAATACCTTTGATAGGTTTTGAAAAATGATCGGCCTGCTGCTTGACAATAGTACCAGGAGCATCCGGATTGAATGTATTCTTTATCAGAATAGGAATGTTTTTATGGCATACCGGATAAATGGTCGGCGGATAAACCACCTTGGCTCCGAAGTTACACAACTCCATTGCTTCCACATAACTCAGTTCGGTAATAGGATATGCAGTACTGATGACACGGGGGTCGGCAGTCATAAAACCATCCACATCGGTCCATATCTCCAGAATATCCGCATTCAGAGCCGCAGCCAGAATAGAAGCTGTATAATCCGAACCTCCACGTCCCAAATTGGTCACTTCTCCGGTATCCTTATCTGTAGAAATAAAACCGGGTACCAGTGCTACCTGAGGAACTTCCTTGAAAGTCTCTCTTACCAGACGATTCGTCAGTTCCGAGTCGAGTATATGTTTGTTATGCTTCTTTTCGGTTTTGATAAAAGTACGTGAATCGAACCAGTGGGCTCCTTCTATCAGTGTAGCTACAATGATAGACGAAAGACGTTCTCCATAGCTTACTATTGTAGCAGAGGTTTTGGGAGAAAGGTCATGAATCAGGAAAATACCCTGAAAGATATTTTTCAATTCGCTCAACAGCTCGTTGACCTGATCCAATAAAACTTCACGTGCTTTCCCGGCAGGAATGACTGTATATACCATTTCGATATGGCGGTTGACAATCTCCTTCATTTCCTTCTCATACGCCGAATCACCGGCTGCAGCCATTTTCGATGTATGAATCAGTTTATCTGTAATTCCTCCTAATGCCGATACGACTACTATAACCTTATCGTCTACCGATTCGACTATTTTTTTTACACTCAACATACTGTTGACCGATCCAACAGATGTTCCGCCGAATTTCAATACTTTCATGCTCTTATATTTTTAGCCTGTTTTCCCCGATATACATGCAGGAAAATAAAGTTCAAAAAAGAAAAAAAATGAATGATAAAAAAGAATATGCTTGCGCACGCAAGCGTGTATCACGTAGAAACACCATATATACTATCTTCCCCCCAGAGGGGTCATCCCAAAGGTCGATGTAGTGGTCATCATCCACCCCATCCCGGTCTGTGTCATGTTACGATAGTAGATATTCACTTATTGATTTTTTAGTCTGTGGCAAATATAAGAACATTTTTCTACAAACAAACAGATTTTACTGTTTTTTTGCCACATTTACATCAACTACGCCATCTAATAGATTAAAAAGTATCGAATAATAACATCTTTAGTTCTATAAAGAAAGTCTGTTTCATACAGCAACTCTTCTATATTCGACGACGTCGGATACAAAGCCGACGACGACAAATCACCGTTCAACGACGCCGTTTGCGCAGCCAACGACGGCAATTATATACCGACAATACAAACAGATACAATCCATCCACATCATACAACATTTGTTCCCTGACTTTTCTTCTACCTGCAAAAAAAATGGCTGTACAACGGGGAAAAAATCCTCGAAGTACAGCCTGTCAATTTAACCTATACTATAAAAAAAAATCTTTATTTGCGATACGCAGCCAATTCCTCGGCATTAAACTTGCGAATAAAGTTGAAGTGTTTCTCAACTTCAGATTCTGCATAGTTTACGTATACATTGAGTGATTGTGCAAACAGCTCCGGAGCTTTGGTAGCATCCTGCAGCAACAAATGGCTCATTACACATACTGCTGCCATTTCGTACAGACGACGTGCCACGAAATCGAGCAATTCCTGATTCTGTGCCTCTTTTACCGCATTGGTACATGCTTCCAGTTTACGGGTCATGTCTTTGATACGGTTCATGTATCCTTCAAATTCAGGAGCGCATGGAATCAATTCGTATTCGTGCAAAGTAGCGGCATACGAACCGTTAGTCACATAACGGATAGCAGCCACAGTCTGCAACTGAGTAGTACCTTCGTAAATGCTGGTGATACGTGCATCACGATAAATACGCTGACAAGCATATTCCATCATGAAACCTGAACCACCGTGTACCTGGATACAGTCGTATGCATTCTGGTTGGCATATTCAGAGTTCATACCTTTGGCAAGCGGAGTAAAACTGTCTGCCAGTTTCGCATAGCGTTTCTGTTCCTGACGTTCTTCCGGAGTAAGTTTACGTTCACGGGCAATATCGTCCAAAGCCTTGTAAATATCTACATAGCGTGAAGTCTGATACAGCAAAGCACGTCCGGCATCCAGTTTAGCCTTGATAGTAGCCAGCATATCGTATACTGCCGGGAATTCGATGATAGCCTTGCCGAACTGTTTACGGTCTTTAGCGTATGCCAAAGCTTCGTTGTAAGCAGCCTGGCTCAAACCTACCGACTGTGCAGCAATACCCAGACGGGCACCGTTCATCAAAGCCATTACATATTTAATCAAGCCCAACTTACGTTCGCCGCAAAGTTCAGCTTTCGCATTTTTGTATACCAACTCACAAGTAGGAGAACCGTGAATACCCAACTTGTTTTCGATGCGGCGTACATCTACACCACCGTCGTTCTTATCGTAGATAAACATAGACAGACCACGACCGTCGTGAGTTCCTTCTTCCGAACGAGCCAATACCAGGTGCAAATGTGCATCACCGTTTGTGATGAAGCGTTTTACACCATTCAGACGCCAGCAGTTGTTAGCCTCATCGTAAGTAGCTTTCAGCATTACACTCTGAAGGTCCGAACCTGCATCCGGTTCAGTCAAGTCCATAGACATGGTTTCACCTGCACAGATACGAGGGATGAAACGGCTGTGCTGGTCTTCGTTACCAAACTCGTACAATGTTTCGATACAGTCTTGCAGCGACCAGATATTACCAAAGCCGGCATCTGCCTGAGCCACAATTTCCGCACACATGGTATACGGAGTGATAGGGAAGTTCAATCCACCGAAACGGCGTGGCATAGTCATACCGTTCAGACCGGCTTTCACCATGGCATCGAGGTTTGCTTTAGTTCCCGAAGCATATTCCACGCGACCGTTTGCACAGTGTGGTCCTTCTTCGTCTACTCCTTCTGCATTGGCAGCAATTACTTCACCGGTAATTTCTCCGGTAATTTCCAATACTTTATCGTAAGAGTCGATTGCATCGGCATAGTCCTGCGGTGCATAGTCGTACTCGTCTTTATCTCTATAACTGCGTTCTTTCAGTTCGCAGATACGCTCCATCAACGGGTTGTTCAGATGGAAGCGTAATTCCGGATGTTCTGTATAAAAGTTAGCCATTACTTACTATTCTTTTTATAATACTTGATTAATTTCGGAACCACTTCCTCTACTGTTCCGTTGATTACATAATCTGCAATTGAATTGATCGGTGCGTTCGGATCATTGTTTACAGAAATAATGATACCTGCATCCTGCATACCCGCAATGTGCTGAATCTGACCAGAGATACCGCAAGCGATATACAGTTTAGGATGAACAGTCACACCAGTCTGACCAATCTGACGGTCGTGGTCGCAGAAACCGGCATCTACAGCAGCACGGCTGGCACCCACTTCTGCATGAAGTTCTTTAGCCAATTCGAACAACATATCGAAGCCTTCTTTGCTACCCATACCATATCCACCGGCAATGACAATAGGAGCTGCCTTCAGATTATGTTTGGCCTTTTCTACATGACGGTCGATTACTTTTACCACGTAGTCTGTTTCCGGAACATACTTCGCTACATCATGACGGATTACTTCGCCCTGATAGTTTTCATCGACAATTTCTTTTTTCATCACTCCTTCGCGTACGGTAGCCATCTGAGGACGATGTTCGGGGTTGATAATGGTAGCTACAATGTTACCACCGAATGCCGGACGAATCTGATACAACAGATTTTCGTAAGTAACTCCGTTCTTCTTGTCTTCATGGTTTCCGATTTCCAACTGAGTACAGTCGGCAGTAAGACCACTTGTCAGTGCAGAAGATACACGCGGACCCAGGTCACGACCGATAACGGTAGCACCCATCAGACAGATCTGAGGTTGTTCTTCCTTAAACAGGTTGACAAGAATAGAAGTGTGAGGGAGTGAAGTATAAGGGAACAAGCCCGGAGCATCGAATACATGTACACGGTCTACTCCGTAAGGCAATACTTGTTTTTCTACATCTGTAAGATCGCTGCCGGCACAGATTGTTTCCAGCTGGCATCCCAACTGATTGGCCAACTTACGACCTTTGGTTAAAAGTTCGAGACTGACATCGGCAACATGTTTGCCTTCCATCTCACAATATACAAATACGTTATTCATAGTCTTTATCCGATAGTATGGTTAGCCAACAGTTCAACAATCAAATTCTCTACATCTGCATCACTTCCTGTCAGTGTCTTACTTTCCTTAGCCTGGAAGATAATATTTTCAATCTTCTTTACCTTAGTAGGTGAACCTGACAATCCGCATTGTTTAGTGTCTCCGTTTACATCGGCTACACTCCATTCTACAATATTCAGATAAGGACGAGTTTCATACAAAGAAGCATACGGAAGTTCTACGCCTTCTTTTGCCAATGCAGCCTTTTCCTGTCCGCCCAGTGCACGTTTGTACTTCTGCACCAGTTTTGCATTACGCGGACGGCATAGAGCAGCACTTCCGTTTACTGTCAGCACAATAGGCAATGGAGCCTCTACAGTTTCCACACCTCCGTCGATATGACGTTTTACACGGATGCGTCCGTCTTTTACCTCCTGAATTTCTTCTACGTATGTTACCTGAGGCAATCCCAGTTTTTCTGCTACCTGAGGACCTACCTGTGCAGTATCTCCATCGATAGCCTGACGACCACCTACAATAATGTCATATTCACCTATTTTACGAATAGCAGTAGCCAACGCATACGATGTAGCAAGTGTATCAGCTCCGGCAAAAGCACGGTCTGTCAGCAAATAGCCGTTGTCGGCACCTCTATATAAACCTTCACGAATAACTTCTGCGGCACGGCCCGGTCCCATAGTCAAGATAGTCACGGTAGAGCCAGGATGTGTGTCTTTCAGTCTGAGTGCCTGTTCCAAGGCGTTCAAGTCTTCCGGATTGAAGATAGCCGGAAGAGCCGCACGGTTCACCGTTCCGTCGGCATTCATGGCATCTTTCCCTACATTGCGAGTGTCAGGTACTTGTTTTGCCAATACTACAATTTTCAAGCCCATTCGATTAATATTTTAGTATTAGTAATTAATTGGCGGCAAATTTAATGAAACCATTCATTCTGCAAAAAGATATGGAAGGAAAATGCACAAAGTTTGTTAAATTGAGCATCACAGGGCAAAATATCAACAGAAATATAAAAAACAATGCTATCCTAAATTTTGAAAAGCTTGTATATTTGCTATCCGTATATCAATATAAAATATCATGCATACTATTTCAGAAGATATCAGTCAGCAACTGTGCAATTGGGGCATCCAGCCTGCACAATCCAACTGGACAACCAAGATTATATTTATCGTAGGTATTTTACTTCTTTCGTATCTCATCAGCATGGGCTTCCGGCATTTAATTGTTCCCATCATACAAAAAGTAACTGCCAAAACCAAAGCTACCTGGGACGACTATCTGTTTAATGACAGAATGATGCACAGCTTTTGTTTACTCATTCCTCCACTTGTATGGTATCTGTTGCTGCCATTTGCCTTCAACGATTCTCCCCACATATTAAATCTGTTATTAAAGGCCTGTCTGATTTATATTGTAGTCATGACGGTAAAACTCATAGGCAGTTTTCTCGACTCTCTTTATGAAATATCCAGCGAACATGAACGGTTAAAAAATCGTCCGCTGAAAGGTATTTACCAGATGATTCAACTGATAGTCATAGGAGTAGGTCTAATTCTTATCATCAGCATTCTGATTGATAAAAATGCAACCAGCATTTTGGCTGGATTGGGAGCTTCGGCAGCCATTTTAATGTTAATCTTCAAAGACAGTATATTGGGACTGGTGGCAGGAGTCCAGTTATCTGCCAATGATATGTTACGGCCGGGCGACTGGATTACCATGCCTAAATATGGTGCCGACGGTGATGTACTGGAAGTATCTCTTACTACCGTAAAAGTACGAAACTTCGACAAGACAATTACCACCATTCCTCCCTATGCTTTGGTGAGTGATTCTTTCCAAAACTGGAGGGGAATGCGCGAAACAGGAGGCAGACGTATCAAACGCTCTGTTTTCATCGATCTGAATACAGTTCATTTCTGCACTCCCGAAGAAAGAAGTTATTTTAAATCGAAAGGGTGGATAGAAAAAGATGAGAACAACCAAATTGTGAATTTACAGGTATTCAGAGACTATCTGCAAAATTACCTGAAAGCTCACCCGCGAACGCATAAAGAACTCATGATTATGGTACGGCAGATGCAACCCACTTCGGAAGGACTTCCTCTGGAAGTTTATTGTTTCTCTAATACTTCCGACTGGAAGCAATACGAAGAAATACAGGGAGAGATTTTCGATCATCTGCTGGCCATGATTCCGGAATTTGGACTACGTGTTTATCAGCGTCCTTCGGGCAGAGACATCAACAGATAGCCCAACTATAAACAAGAAAGGAGGTAAAACCCGATTATATGAGTGGTTTTACCTCCTTTCCTTTCTTACACAAGCCGTTTATTGAAACAAAGAACCGTCAAACTTTACATTGAGATAAACATCATTCGGTTCATTATCTATTTCTACCCGATAAAAATCGGTTTCTCCCTGAGGCAGATCAATGATTTTCACTTCATCCACGTGCCTTCCTCCTGCTTCCCGTGCAACTGTTTCCCGGACCTTTGCAGGAATCACAACCTGATCGGCTGCTACAGAGTAATAACTTGTCACATCAAACTCAGTCTTTATCCATTGTGCTCCGGATGTATAAAAGGCCTCAGCTTCTACACGGTTCAGTGGCATATTCCATTCTGCATGAGTTCCTGTATAAAAAAACTCAGCCTCATAATTACCCCACTCAAAATCCCACTTAGGGTTCATATTCGGATATTGAGCTTCGAAGACCTGTTTCACCTCATCAGGAGGATTTGCCCCTACATGATCGTCGTCTTTATCACAACTCGACAAAGTCAATATTCCTAACACTGTACCTAATGCAATACCAGTATACTTTTTCATCATTTCTTTCATAAGATTCCATTATTTAAGATTTCTGATGCAAATGTAGGAGGGTAATTCTGAAATAAAATTGAAATATAAGAACAGAAAGGAATAAAAAAAGATTGTATTCTGCAAAGCATACACTTCTGCAGAATACAATCTCTCTTTTTTCTATACTGTATTTTCTACACCAGGAACATCGCTATAAACTGAATAAACAAAATAAGGAATACCATAGCTATAGGATAGACAGTAGCATAAGCTACTCCCGGGATATTACTATCGGTCATCGAGTCGGCTGCAGCCAAACCGGGTGTGCTGGTCATTCCTCCGGTAATGGTTCCCAGCAAATCAAGCAAACTGATCTTAAAGACCAAACGTCCTACCAATGCAGCTATCAGCATCGGAACAAGAGTAATCAATGCTCCTACTCCAAACAGCAGGAAACCGCTTTCCTGAAATGTAGAAACCAAATTCTTACCCGCTGAAGTTCCAACCTCTGCCAGGAAAAGCAACAGTCCCAACTGACGGAGCAACTGGTTGGCCGGTCCAGACATAGACCAAAGAATAGGTCCGGTTTTTCCGATTGCACTTAAAAGAAGAGCCACAATCAAGACTCCTCCCGTTAAACCCGGAGAGAAAGACATTCCTCCCCCAAAAGATATATTCAGTTTACCAAACAAAACTCCAAGTACAATACCCATTGCTATCGGAAAAAAATCTGTATCGGAAAGACGTTTGGCGTCATTTCCCAACATACGGGCAACTGCCTGAATACCTTCCTTTTCTCCTACAACCATCAATTTATCACCAAACTTCAGAGCCAGTTCAGGCGAGGGAGACAAATCGATTCCACTTCGGCGTACACGCGTAACGGTACATCCAAAATTGCGCTGCATATTCAAATCGCCCAGCTGCTTGTTGATCATATCTTTTTTGGTAAGCAGCAACGATTCGATACTCTGTGTATGCTCCAAAGGAAGTTCTCCTTCTTCACGTTCTCCCAACATCAAGGCCAGATTATTCAAGGACTCTTCGCTGCCGACAGCCTGAATACAGTCATCTTTTTCTACCGTTGTATGGGCTGTAGGAATCATAATCTCTTCTCCACGTTTCAAACGAGAGATTACCGCTCCTGTCATTACACGGATATTAAGCTGTGCCAATGTACGTCCAAATACAGCAGAATTAGTAACCCGAAACAGACAGGTTCCCAATTCTGGAAAACTACTACGACGTTCTTTTTCCAGCTGACGCGCCTCTTGCTCCAAGTCGACACGCAACAACTTAGGCAATAGTTTTACAAATAAAATAACACCGATTACCCCAAATGGATATGCAATACCATACGCAATAGAGGCCAATGGAGACTGGGTACTGTCAATAGCTACAGCCAACCCCGGTGTACTGGTAAGAGAACCGGCTATCAGTCCTACAATACTAGGAGTATCTATATTGAATGCATATTTCAAGCCAACCGCCGTAAGACAAGCAGATGCAATAATAAGCAATGTAATCAAAATCAATGTTTTTCCTTTACTTCGGAAAGAGTCGAAGAATCCGGGTCCTGCCTGAAGGCCAATGGTAAAAATAAACAATACCAATCCAAAATTTCCCAATTCTTTTGGAATGGAAACACCCCAATGACCAAATGCCAAGGCTATAAAAATAACGGCTGATACATCGAGAGACAATCCGCCTATCTTGATACGTCCAAGCATAAAACCCAATGCCACGATCAAGAAGACGGAGAAATAAGACGATTGTAATAAGTCGATTAACATAAGTTTTAATTGATTAATTGTTTTGGAATCAAATATACGACTTTCCTTTGAATCGTCCAAGTCATTGATTCATAACAAACAAGGAAATTACTTACTCATTCAATTCCTCTATATATTCGTATAATTTCCGGTAAAACGGATGTTGTGTCAAGGTGGAAACATCTCCTAATATAATCAGCTTCATACGGGCTCGGGTCATGGCCACATTCATACGACGCAAATCATTCAGAAAACCAATCTGTCCTTCTTCATTTGCACGCACCAGACTAATCAAAATGACATCCCGTTCCTGTCCTTGAAACCCATCGACAGTATTTATTGTAATAGCCGAACGGTAGGGCTTAAAGAAAGTATCTTTTTTAATCAGTTGCCGCAAATATTGCACCTGTGCCTTATAGGGGGATATTAATCCGACATCAATTCGCTCTTCGAGAATGCGCTCTCTTCCTATCTTCTGTAAATACTCCTTTAATGTTTGTACAGAAAGTTCAGCTTCCTGTTTGTTGATTCTCCCATAATTCTCACCGACAAACTCTTCATTGCAATCCATTCCTTCTGTATTAATCCACTCTATCGGAGTATCAAAATCAAGAATTCCACGGTATTTCACTTCTGGAGCAGAACGGAGTTGCCCATGATAGAACCAGTCCGATGAAAAGCGCATGATCTCTTCATTCATACGGTATTGAAGTTTCAAAAGTGATACCGTATCCGGTTTGTTACTTACGATAGCCTGCATCAGAGTATTTCCCAAACCTCCACGCAAAGCTTCCGGACTTTTTACCGTAGGTGGCAACTGACAATGGTCGCCCGCCAATATCACCCTGTCCGCTTTTCGTATGGCAATCCAGCAAGCAGCTTCCAAAGCTTGTGCCGCCTCATCTATAAATAAAGTGCCAAACTTTTGTCCAACCAACAACCGGTTGGCACTTCCCACCAACGTACAAGCTATCACACGGGCATCGGCAAACAATGCTTCATTAATACGTATTTCCAATTCCGTAGCACGGTCTTTAAGAGAGTTTATCTTTAAGCGGACAGTCTCTCTATCTGTACCTTTTCCGACACGAGCATATAGTTCGCGAATCGCTTTCCGGATACTCCATAATTGAGGATAATCCGGATGCGACTCAAACCGACGCTCGTAAGTAAACGAAAGCATTTTATCGTTTACCCGACTGGGATTACCTATACGCAATACACTAACTCCTCTGTCTACCAGTTTTTCACTGATCCAGTCGACAGCCATATTACTTTGTGCACAAACCAGAACTTGATTTTCACGATGCAACGTTTCGTAAACAGCTTCCACCAACGTAGTAGTCTTTCCTGTTCCGGGAGGTCCATGTACAATTGCTACATCTTTAGCATGCAATACTTTATTAACAGCCTCATCCTGTGCTGCATTCAACCAAGGAAAACGGACAGGTTGAAAAGAATAAACAGAAGCCTGCCTGCTTCCATGAAACAAATCTCTCAACTCCGCCAACCTGTTATTTTTTGCAGCAATAACCTGCTTCAAAGCCTCAAACATGGTTCGATAGCTGGTTTCGTCAAAATATAACTGTACCCCCAACACTTCCTTATTCTGCAAAGCCAGCAATGCATCCACTCCAGGTAGCACTAGAACCATACGGTCTTCGTCTACATAACTTACAGTAGCTATAAAGTGAAGATAATTCAGCTTACCCGATGCATCTTGCGTGAAAAAACATACCGGACGCCCATACTCAAACTGATGTTCAATGTCTTTATCCTCTCTCCGCTCCACTTCCACAACCAGTTGGTTCAAGGCATTGTAATAGTTACGCCCTATATTCAGCGGATACCAGCACATACCACGTTTGATTTTACGTCCGATGCCCATCAACTCTGTTTGCTGTTCGAACTGTTTTTTCTCGTAGTCATATTCTTTCTGCAGCAATTCATATTGCTTTTGCAGATAAAGAACAGGGGAAGATATTGTAGAATTTTCTTTCATACACATATTTTAATCTACGCAAAGATACAAGTTTCCATATTAATTGCTAATTTTGTTAGAAAGCAAATAGGATACAACCATGAAAAAGGAAGCTGACTACATTAAACGTATTGAAATAAAAGGTCTTTGGGGACGCAAAAATATTTCATGGAATCTACGTGCCGATGTCAATATTCTGAGTGGAGTAAATGGAATCGGGAAAAGTACGATTTTAAACAATTCGGTACGTAGCTTAACAGAGCTGGAAGGAGGTTCTCTAAGTAATGGAGTTAAACCGGGAGTAGTGTTCGTCTTTTCTCCTGAAGATGCAACCTATATTCATTTTGATGTCATTCGGAGTTTTGACCGTCCGCTCATCAATGCCGACCTTTTAGGAAAAATCGGGAATCAACAAGTCAAAACAGAGTTAGACTGGCAACTTTATCAATTACAGCGACGTTATCTGGACTATCAAGTGAACATAGGGAACCGTATCATTGAACTGCTGACCTCAGGAATCATTGAAGATCAGGCTAAAGCTACACAAGTTTCAAAGCCTAAAACCAAGTTTCAGGACTTGATAGACGAACTGTTCAGCGAAACCGATAAGAAGATTATCCGTAAGAGCAACGAAATATTATTCGAACAAGATGGAGATATTTTGACTCCTTATCAATTGTCTTCAGGTGAAAAACAAATGCTTGTAATATTGCTTACCGTCTTAGTACAAGACAATAAATCTTGTGCCCTGTTTATGGACGAACCTGAAATCTCTCTACACATCGAATGGCAGCAAAAACTGATTGGTATGATACGTAGTCTCAATCCTAATGTACAAATTATACTTACGACTCATTCTCCTGCTGTCATTATGAATGGATGGGTAGATGCCGTGACAGAAGTTAGTGATATTACCACTCTTTAAATTTTCACACTATGGGAAAGAGATTGACTGAAAATCTTTCTTCTTTATACATTGGAGCGGCTAATAGTTTAAAGCCCAAACATGCAAGAAGAAAAGTCGTAGCATACGTAGAAAGCTACGAAGATATATCATTTTGGCGTTCCTTGCTTGCTGATTATGAAAATGAGAATCTTTATTTCGAAGTCATGCTTCCCTCTGCCAACTCATTAGCTAAAGGAAAGAAGACTGTATTAATGAACCAATTGGGAAAACAATTGGGAGAAAATATGATTGCCTGTGTAGACAGTGACTATGACTATCTTCTTCAAGGAAGGACTCAGACTTCTCAATACATTAACAACAACCCTTATGTTTTTCAGACTTATGCCTATGCCATAGAAAATTACCATTGCCATGCAGAAGGTTTGCATGAAGTGTGTGTAACTGCAACTCTAAATGACCATTCTCTCATCGACTTTCCTGCTTTTATGAAACTATACTCCCAAATAGCTTATCCTCTTTTTATCTGGTCTGTATGGTTTTACCGTAAACATAACTTATCAGAATTCTCTTTACTCGACTTTTGTTCACAAGTGAAACTTGACCACGTAAGTATACGACATCCGGAGCGTAGTCTGGAAGTTATGGCTAAGAAAGTCAATCGGAAGTTACACGAATTAGAGCGGAAACATGCGAATGCCCTTCATGAAATAGAAGAAATGAAAAGTGAATTTAAGACATTAGGAGTATACCCCGAAAATACCTATATGTTTATTCAGGGGCATCACATTATGGATAATGTAGTGTTAAAACTACTCGTACCCGTATGTACTATATTACGACGCGAGCGCGAACAACAGATACATGAGTTGGCACTGCATAATATACAATTACATAATGAGCTTGTCAGCTACCAACGCAGTCAGGTAGGAGTAGAATTGGTCATCCACAAAAATCCCAATTACAGAAATTCACCACTCTATCATATGATTCAACAAGATATAGAGCGTTTTCTGAAAAAGATACATTGAATAAGCTTACATTGATTTACATTGATAGAATCTGATGTAAGTAACATTTAGACCAAGCTTAAAACAAGACTGTCAATCAAAACTAAATCCATTCCATAAATTACCAGCAGGAACCGGAGCGATAAGATCTATTTCCTGTTTGAATACCGGATGCACAAAACGTACTCTACGTGCATGGAGGCAAATGCTTCCATCGGGATTGGAGCGAGGAAATCCATACTTTAAATCCCCCTTAATAGGGCATCCCATTTTAGCTAGCTGGCATCGAATCTGATGGTGTCTTCCTGTTTTCAAATCGACTTCCAACAGATAATAATTTTCCGAATGACCTATCAGACGATAATGTAATATGGCCTTTTTCGAGTTCTTCACTTCTTTGTCGTAGGCATAAGACTTATTCTGTTTTTCATTGCGAACCAAATAATGCACCAACTCTCCCTCTGTCTGAGGAGGACAGTTTTTCACTATTGCCCAATAAGTCTTTTTCACTTCTCCTATACGAAACATCTCATTCAAACGAGAGAGAGCTTTGCTGGTTTTTGCAAAGACAACTAATCCACTAACCGGACGATCCAGTCGATGAGTCACTCCGATAAACACATTGCCAGGCTTGGCATACTTTTCCTTCAGATACAGTTTTACTGTCTCCGACAAAGGAGTATCCCCTGTTTTGTCTCCCTGTACAATTTCAGAAGCGGTTTTATTAACTACAATAATATGATTATCTTCGTAAACTACAGTCATAGCTATGTTAGAAATGAAATGATCCGACTAAAGAATAAAATTTACTTGAAAAATAAGGAATGAAGAATAAAGAAAGCCGAATGCCGTAAGCCATTCTTCTCCCTCTATTCTTCATTCCTTATGAAGTACTATATTACATATTCATACCACCATCTACCTGGATAACCTGTCCTGATACATATGCAGACAAGTCAGAAGCAAGATATAATGCAGTATTAGCTACATCTTCCGGAGTACCTCCACGACGCAAAGGAATCTTCTTAGCCCATTCAGCCTTAACTTCGTCAGACAACTTAGCTGTCATATCAGTAATGATGAATCCCGGAGCAATTGCATTGGCACGGATACCACGAGAGCCCAATTCCTGAGCAATTGATTTAGCCAAACCAATCATACCAGCCTTTGATGCAGAATAGTTGCACTGACCTGCATTACCGTGTACACCAACCACAGAAGCCATGTTGATGATGTTACCACTCTTCTGACGCATCATGATTGGAGTACAAGCGTGAATAAAGTTGAAAGCAGATTTCAGATTCACACCAATCACAGCATCCCACTGTGCTTCACTCATACGCATCATCAGACCGTCTTTTGTAATACCGGCATTATTCACCAGAATATCGATAGAACCGAAATCTTCCTTAATCTGTTCTACCACGCTAGCTGTATCTTCAAAACTAGCAGCATTAGAAGCATATCCTTTTACTTTTACACCGAATGCAGCTATTTCCTTTTCTGTATTCTCACCATTCTCGTCGATAACCAAATCTGTAAATGCGATGTTTGCACCTTCTACAGCAAACTTCAATGCGATAGCTTTACCGATACCACGAGCAGCACCTGTAACAATCGCTGTTTTTCCTGTTAATAATCCCATAATGATATTTATTTTAAAGATTAATATTATTCTTTTTTACATCCCAAAGCCCCAAATACGATTTTAGCTACATATCGCCAGCCAATCTCGTCTTCCAAATCTTCACCAATCTGACCGCGAATATAAGGCACCTCTATCCCTTTGATACAATAGTGCAAGATATCTGCTGTTATCTCCACATTATCGATATCAAAAATACCTTTCTCCTTACCTTCCTGCAACACATTTCGAAATAATTGTATTTCCTTTCTATCAAAGTTCTTACGCATTGCTTCTACCCGCCATATATCCCGAAAGAAATCCGCGCGAAGAGTTCCATTCCGAAATACAACCATTTTAACAATATCCAAGTGGGTAGTAATTAAATCAAGAATCTTCTGGTCAGGAGCAACCGATTGTTTTGCAGCCTTTTCCATTGAATCCGAAAGCATTTCCAATTCCGACTCCACAACAGCCATATAAATCTGATCCTTACTTTTAAAGTAAGTATACAGTGTGCGACGTCCCTTTTTAGAGGCTACCGCAATATCATTCATCGTTGTATCTTCTACCCCTTTTCTGGCAAAAAGTTGCCGGGCAACATCTACTAATTTGGCTCTTGTCTTTAATACTGTCATGCCTTCCTTCTATTGCACATATTTATAGAGTGTGAGCAAAAGTACAGTTTTTATTCCGACTACACAAATAATTAAGGCGGGAAAGGCGATTTAGGAAATAAAAGAAAGGAAGTAAAGCCTCAAATACATTTGAGGTTTACTTCCTTTCTTTATTTTTCAAGTCAATACTTTAATTTCTCCTAATAAACATCAACGGTCGTATTGCGGCATATCAGGATTGAAATCGAGAACAGTCTGTGGAATCGGCATAATATAACGCAAGTCGTTTGCGGGCAATGTCCATGTTTCACCATCAGCACTATGAACGATATCTTTACGGAACCAGTCTTCACGATTCAGACGTTTCAAGTCAATCAAACGCGGAGCTCCCTGCATAGCAAACTCACGACGGCGTTCGTCGATTACCAGTCGAAGAGCCTCTGTACGATTTGGAGCATCTGTTTCCTCTACATAATGCACATTGTTTTTAATACGAGCATCACGCAATTGGTCAAGCAATTGCAAAGCCCGAGTAACAGAACCGATTCGCGCTTCACATTCTGCAGCTATTAAGTAAATTTCTGGAGTAGTAAACCCAGCATTCTGATTAATAAAAGGAGCATAAGTACTATATCCTTTAAATTTTTTCGGTGCGGCAGAAGGATTCATTGTAAAGTTGGCCTCATCGGTAGCGAAGAAAAGACGCAAACGCATATCTACTCCATCAGGAGCCAAATGACGTTTGAATGTTTCAATTAAATCTTCACTGGCTACAACATCCATGTAGAAACCAGAACCTGCTCCATTTAAGTTACGCATAAAGATATTCTCTACATTATCTACATCTTCCGGGAAAGTTTCATCCGGATTAGACTCCAGCACAATACGTCCCCATGTACTGTATGTAGTAGTATAAGGTTTCATATCCAGCAACTCATCATTCAGCTTAAGAGCTTCATTTGCGTTTTTCAATGCATTCTCGTAATCACCCATATAAAGGAACATACGTGCCTGAAATGCATAACCAATTGTACGGCTAGGATGATAAACATTGGTGGGTATTTCCGGCAAAAGCGGAGTGGCAGTCTGCAAGTCAGAAATAATCTGGTCATATACCTCTGCAACTGTATTGCGCACATACGAAGCTCCATCACCCACTACTTCACTCAACAAAATAGGTACTCCATAATCTGTACTTGCAGTTTTAGAGTCATAGTGGTTACCGAAAATATTAACCAGATTCAAGTATTCGAATGCACGACCTACAAGTGCTTCAGCATATTTTGCCTCTCTCTGTTCTTTAGTAGCATCAGGTACATTCAATATATTATTTGCTACTGCATTATATACATAGATATTTTCGTAAGCATTATTCCACAAAGGGTCAGAGTTTCCGGCAGTCAAAACCTGTCCGTGCTTGAATGTATAAAGATTACGCTCATGGTCGTTGCATCCGGAAAAATTAAAGTCAGTAAATTCTATCAACTTTCCTTCATCATTCTCATTCATGATTTCTCCGTTAGAAGTACGATAAAGGTCATCAGTCAAATAAGCAAGTACTGTATTCGATGAGCTCATCAGATAACTGCTATTCAACAGTTTAGAATAATCTTCGAATTTCTCGGGAATCGTATATCCCTTTGGCTTATTTCCCAGAAAATCGTCACAACTATGTAAAGACAAGACACCAAGTCCAATCAACAAGTATTTAGATAGATTCATATTATATCTTAAATTCATGGTTATACATTAAAAATCAAGTGCTACACCAAAGGTGTAAGTAGCCGGGATATGTTGTCCTCGAGATGAAGCTGTTGCAACTTCCGGATCAAGGTGCTTTTTATTGGCAGCCCAGTAAAAAGCATTCTGAATCTGGAGGCTCAGACGCAACCCCTGGATACTCGCACTACGCAACCATTGTTTCGGGAATGTATATCCCAAGGTAATGTCACGCAATTTAATATAATCAGCTCGTTCAATATGTTTATCAGCATATTGCCACAATCCACTACAAGTTTTACCATTTTTATACTGGAAAGCTGGATTCATATCCGGATCGAGTTCATCACCCGGTTTTTGCCAGAAGTTCAAGCGGTCACGATCCATATTGCTGGCATAGTTCAATACAGGATACATGGTAAACTGATAGCTTGATGCCACATCACGCATTACGTTTCCTCCGTAATAAACAAACATCATGCTCAAGTCGAAATTCTTGTAAGCAAAACGAGTAGTAAGCGATGAAGAATAAGGAGCATTTGTTGTTCCTTTGTAAACCAAGTCTTTAGCCTCCAAATCGTTTACAGAATTAACAATTGTTCCGTCTGCTTTGTAGGCTGTCGGATTACCTTCACTGTCAAGACCGGCATATCTGATAGCAAAAATAGAACTCATTGGATAACCTTCACGATTCTGATAAGAACTGTACCAGCTAGACGCAGAAGTTCCTGAATTATCAATCTTTGTCAGTTTATTCTTGTTGTAGCTGAAAAGGAAGTCAACGCCAAAACTGAAATCACGGGTACGTACAATTTCACTCTGCAAAGAAAATTCCACACCACGGTTCACCATAGAGCCATAGTTCAGCATCAGTGAAGACCATCCGAAAGTTGAGTCTGTCAAGCGATTACCCAGCAAATCACTGGTAGCCTTGTTATAAAATTCCACACTACCATTCAAGCGGTTATCAAACAAATTAAAATCAACTCCCACATTCACCAGTTTAGTTTTCTCCCAGCGCAAGGTAGGATTTGGTGCACTTTTAACATATGCCTGATACTCATTGGTATAATAGTTGGTGCCATTATCAGCTACAATCATATACGGACCTGTATCCTTTGCTACGTTACCGTTGATACCATAAGTCAAACGTCCTGCCAAACGATCCAATACCCCCTTGTTTTCCAATATAATGTGTTGTAAACCTACAGACCACAATGGTTTGTACTGATACTTAGGATCGGTACCAAATAAGTTTGACTGGTCGATACGGATACTTCCGGTAAGTGTTGTACGATGATCGTATGTATAAGATGCATTACCATAGAATGACACATAACGGTTATCATCAAACTCGAAACCATCAGTACCCAGACGATAAGAACTGAAATAGAAACTTCCGCTCGTTGACTGAGTACCACGAATACCTTGTCCCATAGCCAGTTCGTCGATTGCCTTCCATGAAAGCGAATTATCATCGTAACCATATTTAAAGAATTTGCTAGTCTGATTAACCACTTTACGACGCTCTGCACCGGCAATTACCTGAACAGAATGTTTTTTCAGAAAATCACGGCTAAAGTTAAGCTGTGCACGCAATGTATACGAATTGTCTTTATTCCAGTATTCACTCAAATTACCTCCTTCAGGAATATAATGAGTACGTGTACCATCGTTATTGATAACCGTAGCATCATTAATCATTTTTTTCACACTGTAATGATCAACCGATTTATACTGTTTAGTATAACCATTAGTCATTTCAGTCTGATAGCGTAAATCGAAAGTCAATCCTTCAATAATTTTGAACGTTGCACCTACATTAATATTCCAATACTGCTGTTTATTCTGATAGTGAGCCGTATTCAGAGCCTCAGTCGGATAGAAAGTTTCATCGTACAATCCTACTTCCTTTAGACGATCTATTTCACGTTGCGATTTACCAGTCATATACCATTGTACAGGAGAACCATCTGCGTTACGAATCATACGGTATGATGGTCCACTAAACAAGTAACCGTATCCGGAGAAACCATTATCATAATCCTGCGATACGGTACTATTCAAGATACCCAAATCCACACGAAGCCACTTGAAGAAATCGAACTGATTCTTAAAGTTAAAACCATATCGATTGGTCTTCTGTTCTTTAGCATGAGGCAAATTCTGCTGGAAATTGGCAGAAAGAGCATACTTATAGATGTCAGAACCACCCGAAATAGAAAGGTTGTGCTGGTGTGTAGTATTCGAACGACGTACAAACTCATCCTTTATCTGGTCGTAACGATCACGATTACGATATACATCGAGTTCCTTTTCAAGTTCCGCATCAGTCAATTCTCCAGCTTCATGACGATACATCAAATCGTATACTTCATTGGTAAAGCTTGGACTGGTTGGATCGTATGTATTATGATAATAATTGAATAATACTTTCTGTAAATCTACCAATTCGGCACTCGACATCAAGTTCATATAATCACGGTCTGGCAGCGGTTCAAACTTAATACTACCGTTGTAGCGCACTTTAGGCTTACCAAGTTCACCACTACGGGTAGTAATTACGATGACGCCATTTGCCGACTGTGCTCCGTAAATAGAGGCAGCCGAAGCATCCTTCAATACAGTCACATTGACAATATCAGACGGATTGATAGCATCCAAACTACCTTCGTAAGGAATACCATCTACTACATAAAGCGGAGTTTTGTTAGCATTCAGTGTTGAAATACCACGAATTTCCGGGGTAGATCCATTCATCTTCACACCAGCTACCAAACCTTCCATACGGTCGATAATATTGGTTTGCAATTTATCCGCCAAATCTTTTTGATTCACAATGGCAAACGAGCCAGCTGCACGTTCCTTTGATATCGTCTGATAACCAGTTACAATCACTTCATCCAACAAATGAGTTTCCGGCTCCAATGAAACCGTATATCTAGCCCAACTTCAACATTTCCTCCCCAAAACTTCCCTGTAATTCAACATCTTCAGTTTTTGCACATTTATTGTGGGTACT